>ENA-UOOD01002970-UOOD01002970.1-human-gut-metagenome-genome-assembly--contig:-CS67-NODE-2970-length-14599-cov-7.866405_pt1 | contig 14599 bp, 14 predicted proteins | sample MGYA00242464_ERZ724011 | MGnify/ENA metagenome assembly ERZ724011 | reverse complement strand
GCTACACGTCCGCATATTAGTACATATATCTCAGGTTAGTGGCGTTTTTTTGAAAGGTCAATGTCAGTGCAGTTGTACAGATATACTCACGAAAATATTAACTACTTGTCGGTGCGGAAAGTGTTTCCGGCGGTGTTGGTGTGAAGAACCCTCAATAGTTGGCTGAGGATTGCTCAGCAATAGAAGCTCACCTTTGACAAGGGAGGCAAGGACGTTGTGCTGAGCAAAGGGATAGTGCGGTTTTGGAAGGGTTGGTGCGGAGAGATGACAGTTAAAATATAATAATACAAAAAGCGGTCACAGCATTGCACTGTAACCGCTTAACTTTATTGCTTTGTATAATCCCGCCGTTCAACTAACCTTAGCTGAACGACAACAATTCCAAAGGCGGAATTTGAAGCGGCACATTGCCGCACCGCCGGTAACGTAACCTCAGCTAATTACCGACCGTCATAACGGCAAATTTGAAGCGGCGACTTGCCACCAGCTTATCTACTAATTATTGCTTTGTTTATTACCGACCGTTTTGCTAACCTTAATAACGCACCAACCTTTAAAAAGGTCGGAATTGTCAGCGGCGACCCGCCGCAAGCCACTAGTTGTTGGAGGAGCAGATCAGACCTTTTTCGGCATCAATTGTAACTGTGACACCGCTCTTTAAAACGTTTGAGGCATTTTCTGCGCCGTAAATCACGGGAATATCAAGAGCCTGACCTACAACAGCCGCATGGCAGTCGGGGTTTGTATCCTCTACTACAATTCCTGCCGCACTCTTCAGAACAGACATTATATTATTGCTCGTCTTGGGGATAACAAGAATATCTCCGGAATGGCAGAGCTTTATTGCGTCCTCCTCGTTCTTGCATACGCAGACGGGGGCGGTCGCTGCTTTTGCGGTCGCACCCTTGCCTTTAAGCAGAACATCTCCGACAATATGCACCTTCATCATATTCGTTGTACCGGAAACTCCGAGCGGAAGTCCTGCGGTGATAACTATAAGATCTCCGTCCTTTAAAAGTCCTTCTTCCATAGCTCTTGTTACAGCGTGGTCAAAAAGCGAGTCGCTGTCGCTCATCTCTTCCGACTTTATCGGGATAACTCCCCATGAAAGATTAAGCTGGCGCTGTGCTCTTTCACTTGTGGTAGCCGCAATTATCGGGCAGGTGGGACGGAACTTCGATAATGTTCTTGCTGTGCGTCCGCCCTTTGTTACAGTAAGTATAGCGGTTGCGCCGAGGTCAATTGAGGTTGTTACCGTTGCGTGCGCTATTGCGTTTGTAACGTTCGGTACACCCTCGTTTTCTCTTGAGAAGAAACGCTTGCGGTAGTCTATATCCTGTTCTGTCTTTACAGCAATAGCTTTCATTGTTTTTACCGCATCAATGGGATATGCGCCTGCGGCGGTTTCGCCCGAAAGCATAATTGCGCTTGTGCCGTCATAGATGGCATTTGCAACGTCTGTCGTTTCCGCTCTTGTCGGGCGGGGATTCTTTATCATCGAGTCAAGCATCTGGGTAGCGGTTATTACCTGCTTGCCTGCGTTGTAGCCCTTATGGATAAGCTCTTTCTGGATTCTCGGTATCTCAACAAACGGAATCTCTACGCCCATATCTCCTCTTGCCACCATTATACCGTCTGCAACACGGAGAATATCGTCAATATTGTCAACACCGTCCTGATTTTCAATCTTTGCGATTATGCTTATATCCTTGCCGCCGTTCTCGTCAAGTAGCTTTCTTATCTGTATTATATCTTCGTCACGGGTCACAAAGCTTGCCGCAACTATATCAAAGCCTGTCTTTATGCCGAAAAGCAGATCGCTCTTGTCACGCTCGCTGAGATAGGGCATTGAAAGATGTATGCCGGGAAAGTTACAGCTTTTGTTGGGCTTTAACATACCGCCGTGGATAACCTTACAGCGAATATCGTCGCCGCTCTCCTTGCGGTCAATCTCTGTTACTTTAAGTTCAAGAAGGCCGTCGTCTATAAGGATAGTAACACCTGTTTCAATGTCGCTTGCAAGATTGGGATAGTTTATGGCGGCTCTCTTTTCGTCACCGATAACATCTTCGGTCGTGAGGGTATATTCACTGCCCGTCTTAAGCTCTACGGGCTTATCGTCCTTGAAGCTCTTTATTCTTACCTCGGGACCTTTTGTGTCAAGAATAGCCGGTATAGGAAGTCTGAGTTCATTTCTTATTCTTTCAACCTGCTCGTAACGCTTTTTGTGGTCCTCGTGGGTACCGTGCGAGAAATTGAAACGTGCGCAGTCCATACCGCTTTTTATAAGCTCACGCAGAACGTTGTCATCATCTGTTGCAGGGCCTAAGGTACATACTATCTTTGTCTTTTTCATAAATATCCTTTCTTCCGTTAAAGCAGTCAATACATTTTTCATACCGTCTGTATATTAAAAACGGTCATAATCAGTATAACATTTTTTTACTTTGCAAGTCAACAGAAAAAAGAATCCGGTGACGGATTTTACAATAACTTTACATAAGGAATATCAGTACGGGAGGCTGTCATATAATGCCTGCAAAAAGCAGTACGGCGGTAATTATGAGCGCCGCCGAAATGCCGGCAGTTACACCTATTATATAAGGGAGCTTGCCGTTACTGCGGAATTTTCCCGGTTTTTCAAGGCTTATTTTGTTAAGGTAAAGCTGTGCCTGACTTCTCAGCTTGCTGTTGCACGACATTTCGGGGCGGATGTAGAAAATTGCCTTTTCAAAATACTCGTTTTCGGTGTTGTTTATTTCAAGCACCAGTTTGTTAACCGCTTTTACCAATTATATTCGCTCCTTTTTTCAACATTTCAAGATTACAAAATGTATTATAGGAAAAATATGTTAAATTATACGCTACGGATATTAGTTTTCAACAGAAAAGTGTGGAAAACTACCGTGTTTTCAACTTGTCTTGGTGAAAATCGGTCAGAAACTGTTGAAAACTCCGTTGAAACTGTTTAAACTTCCGATAAAAACTAAAAATACGATTTTTCCGTGTGCGGTTGAAATTGAAAAACGTGATTTACAAATAATGTTATATGGTGGCATAAAAAGGAAAATAAACGATAATTGTTTTTATTTTCGAAAAAACAGAGAGTTATCATGTTGTCAGCGTGTATATTGTAACAAGTCTACATAAGCTGTAAGCTGTTTACAAAGGGTATAATGAACCGATTTACCCACTTTTCAACAGGTGTGACGGTTGAAAATGTTGAAAATTAAGCGTTTTCAACTGCTCTTTGGTCATTTTTTTGTTTTTTTAGTTGAAAACTCCGTTGAATATGTGAATAACTCCGCTTAAAATGAGCTTGTACGGATGTTAATAAGAAGAAAAACTATTTTTAACAGGCGGTGAAAAACTCCGAATGAAATTTTACAATTACCATTTCAATAGGTAAAGCGATTTTATGAAAACCCGGCAGCTGATTTTACATTACATAAAATTACAACAAAAAATAAGACTGAATATGAGAAAAATATGTTGAAATTTACGGGCGGATATGCTATACTGATACTGCGTTTATTTAAGATGAATGCGATTATACGATTTTGATTGCGGGGAGGGACGTAATGATATACAGAGAGCGTGCATTGCGGCACGAATACAAGTTTCCTGCGACAGCGGCACAGTGTGAAATACTGAGGGAGCGTTTCTCTGCGGTTATGACGCCCGACGCACACGGAGAGAACGGTTGTTATCGCATAACGAGCGTATATCTTGACGATGTGTACCGGACGGCTTATAACGATAAGCTGATAGGTGCGGATACCCGTAAGAAATACCGTATAAGAACCTATGACCTGTCGGACAAGCTGCTGCATTTTGAATGCAAGTACAAGGACAGGGATATGACGTCAAAGCGTGGGATATGGATAAGCCCGGAGCAGTATTACTCTATATTAAGAGGAGATTATTCTTTTGTATGGAGCGGCGAATATGAGGGGACTATCCTTGAGGACGCATCTTACAGCAATTCGCTGGCTCTGCTCCGCCCGTCTGTTATAGTGGATTATAAGAGGCAGGCGTTTATAAATCCGGAGGGCAATGTGCGATTCACCATTGACAGCGGATTCAAAGCGGGAGCTTTTTCGGATGATATGCTGTCGCAAAGCGTCAGATACCTGCCTGTTGAGGATTTCACGGCGGTTATAGAGATAAAGTATGACGATTATCTGCCGTCTTATCTAATGGATCTGCTCGGCGGTATCGAACTGAGGCAGGACTCGGTATCTAAATTTATATTGTGCCATGACAAGCTGACAAGCCTTAAAATGCGGACATAAACAGCAACATGGAAAACTGATCGGAGGAAAATTAAAAATGTTACAACATCTGACCGCACTTGCGGAAAGCACGGGGGACGACTTATTATCCCTTATAGGACAGAGCTTTGATATTACGGCACAGCTTGAGAGTCTGTCACTGCCAAGAATACTGCTCGCACTGCTCACAGCTACACTGTGCGGAGCGATAATTTATCTTGTTTACCGTATGTTCTACAGAGGGGTTGTCTACAGCGACAATTTCAACATACTTGTACTGCTTATTACGGTGGTTACGGCGTTTATCATAATGACTATCAGTGCAAACCTTGTACTGTCGCTCGGTATGGTCGGTGCGTTGTCTATCGTGCGATTCCGCTCAGCAATAAAGGATCCGCTCGATGTGGGCTTCTTATTCTGGGGAGTAGGCGCAGGTATCACGGCAGGCGCAGGACTTTACTTTGTTGCAATAATAGGTACTGTTTTTGTTGCGGCACTGTACATAATTCTTACTATGGTGAAGAAGGAACGCCGTTGCTATCTTCTTGTTGTACGCTATGGTACGGACGCTGAGAGCAATGTCAACGCACTTCTCGGAACGCTCAAGTACAAGCTGAAGAACAAGACGCAGATAAACAACCGTGTCGAACTGACTATTGAGATAAAGACTGCAAATAATGACACAACACAGCTTTCAAGATTTAAGGCTATCGACGGTGTTGACAGTGTAACGCTCCTCGAATACAACGGCGAATACATGAACTAAGCGGCGAGTCGCCGCTGACAATTCCGCCTTTGGAAATGATGGCAATTTGCTGAAGATGGTGGAACGGCGGGGCTACACAAAGTGATAATTTAATATGTGGCGGTCATAGCGAGGTGCTGTGATCGCTTTTTTGCGGCGGCGGCTGTGAGCCGCTTCAAATTCGCCGTTATGACGGTTGGCAATTTGCGGAGGTTACGTTATCGGCGGGCGGCAATGGGCTGCTGCGTATTTAATAGTTTGATTTTTAAGTTTTTATATGAGAAAACCGCTGTCGGTGAGGACGGCGGTTTTTGTGTTACGGAAAAGTTTGATAATTCAGGAATCTACGGCAAATCATTGTTGTATCAGCCGTGAATAAACTTATATCAGTTTTTTTCTTTAAGCCACTTTTTAAGAAGAAAAGTCACAAAGTAAGGGAAAGTGTAAAATTTGCCGTTAAAGCCGATGTTTCCACGATTGAGTTTTATACCGTACTTTATATCGGGGTATTTTTCACTGTTAATAAGCTTGTTAAGCGATGGAGTGCTGTTATCATTTGCTTTCACTTCAACCGGAATAAGAGAATCTTTATCACGAACAAAGAAATCCATTTCTATTGTACTTTTTTCATTTCTGAAAAAGTAAAGGTCATAGCCTGATTTTACAAGCATATCTGCTACAATGTTTTCGTATAATGCACCTTTATATGTGTTGAAGTTTCTGTTTGCTCTCAGATCATCCTGTACTTCTTCATCAAGTGAGCCTACAAGCAAGCCTGTATCTCTGAAATACAGCTTATAGTTGTCGGGATTGTAATTGCCTTTCAGCGGTAGGCAAGGCATATCCATACAATGACATATATTAACTATTCCTGCATTGCTTAGCCAATCGACAGTTCCTATATAATCCCTGTTTCTTGCATTTCGTGCTACCTTTGATATCTGGAACTTTTTGTTTTCACAACCGAGAAATACGGGTATCTTACGATATATATTGAGTATCTTTCCTTGGTCGAGTCCGGTTGCGTACTTTGTAATATCTTCTTCATAATCGAGAAGTATCTGTTTTTGCATTTTGAGAGTTCCGCTGTAGTTTTTCTTTGTAACAAAGGAATTTACTATTGCAGGCATGCCGCCGATTATCATATATTCATTGAAGTTTTCAAGCATCACACGCATTTCCGTTTCGGAAAACGGTTTAAGTTCAAGCATGTGCTTATATAATGCATCAATTTGTTCTTGTTTATATCCCTTTGCCCACAGAAATTCTTCAAAATCCATTGAGTACATCTCATAATCTTCTTTATATCCAACGCTGTTGGATTCTATCTGCTTATAATTGATACCCATAAGCGAGCCGGAACAGATAACATCATACCGTCCGTCCTGTTTGAAAAATTTAAGACTTGTGGCACAGTTAGGGCATGCTTGAAGTTCGTCGAAAAATATAAGAGTATCCCCTTCTGAAAATTCAAGTTCGGGATTTCTGAGAGATATATTTTTAATTATGTTGTCGGGGGAAAAACCGTCGTTGAATATATCACATTATTCTTTATTAAGGACTAATTTTATTTCAATAAAGTTTTTATAATTTTTTTTTTCAAAGTAACGTATTGATTCGGTTTTTCCTATCTGACGGGCACCTTTTACAATGAGCGGAAGTCTTTCGGGGTCGCTCTTCCATTCTTCGAGAAAGCCGTCTATTTTTCTTTTAAGTAAAGACATATTATCACCTGTAATTTATTGTAACATATTTTTCTTGAAATATCAAGAAATAATTTCACAAAATTCCGAAGAAAAATAGCTCTTATTTCACAAAAATCCAAAGAAAATGAGGTCAAGTTTCACATTTTTCCAAAACGGAAATGATTAAACGAAATTTTCTCTTGACAAAACAGCAAGGATATGCTACAATCGGTTTAAAGCAATATATTAAAGGCTTTGAAGGGAAAAAGTAGCGTGAAACGTGCTTTCAGAGAGTCGTTGGTCGGTGTGAAACGGCAGATGTTTTAATGTGAAGATACACCCCTGAGCTGTCCTTCGGGAACGGTAGCTACGTTATAGCTTTTGAGGTTCGTGTGAAATGGTCTAAACGCACGGATAAACTGAGGTGGTACCGCGATAATTCGCCCTCTGTGCATTTTTGCACGGAGGGCTTTTTTATTTTCCACCCGTAAGATTAAGACCAAAATTTATTTTTTGGAGGTCGAAAGACAATGAGCATGGATCTACTGGTACGTCTGCCCGATCCTGAAGAGATCAAGAAAAAGTATCCTGCAAGCGAAAAGGTAAAGGGAATAAAGGCGCAGAGGGATAAGGAAATAGCCGATGTATTCACGGGAAAGAGCAATAAGTTTCTGCTGATAATAGGACCTTGCTCCGCCGACAAGGAAGAGCCGGTCATTGATTATATTTCAAGGCTTGTACCCGTTCAGGAGCAGGTAAAGGACAAGATACTGATTATACCGAGAATTTACACGAACAAGCCCCGTACCACAGGAGAAGGATATAAGGGTATGATACATCAGCCCGACCCCACAAAGCACGAGGATATGCTCGAAGGACTTATCAAGGTAAGACAGCTTCATCTTCACGCCATAGAGCAGACCGGCTTTACCTGTGCGGATGAAATGCTGTACCCGGAAAATGACCGCTATCTGTCCGATCTTCTGTCTTATGTTGCGGTCGGCGCACGCTCTGTAGAGGATCAGCAACACAGACTTACCGCAAGCGGACTTGATATTCCTGTAGGAATGAAGAATCCCACAAGCGGAACTATGTCGGTAATGCTCAATTCTATCCGTGCGGCGCAGGCGAGCCATACTTTCATATACAGAGGCTGGGAAACGCACACAAGCGGAAATCCGCTTGCACACGCTATCCTGCGTGGTGCTGTAAACAAGCACGGTGAAACCATACCGAATTATCACTACGAGGATCTGTCACTGCTCTATGAGCTTTACTGCAAGCAGGATCTTCAGAACAAGGCGGTTATAGTTGACACCAACCACTCAAACTCCGGCAAGAAGTATCTTGAACAGGTAAGAATAGCAAACGAGATTCTCCACAGCCGTCGTCACAGCAAGGATCTTGAGGGCTTTGTAAAGGGTCTTATGATTGAAAGCTACATCGAGGACGGAAGCCAGAGTACAGACGATGCGGTTTACGGCAAGTCAATAACAGATCCCTGTCTTGGCTGGGAAAAGACAGAAAAGCTCATCTACAGCTTAGCCGAACAGCTGTAAGTCGGCTGTGAGCCGCTGCAAATTCCGACCTTGCGGCTGTGAGCCGCCTCAAATTCGCCTTTTAAAAAGATGGATATAGGCTTTAGTTGCGTTGACGGCGGACGGAAATGTAGACGGATTGTTCCAACCTTTAATAACGTTGCGGATTTTTGAGGGATAGTGAAACGGTCGGGGTTTAACGATGGTGCTATGCAGGTTTTGTGGCGAGTCGCCGCTGACTGTTCCGACCTTGCGGCTGTGAGCCGTAGCAAATTCCGACCTATAATAACGTTGCGGATTTTTGCTGGATACGGGAACGGTCGGGATTGGACGATGGTACAGGATTGATTTGAGATTAGTTGAAAGTTTGGGCGAAGCACTACCACATTTAGCTCACCTTTGGCAAGGGACGGGCAAGGATGCCCGATATTGAACGCCCAGAGTTTTGCAGGACGCAAAACAAACAGAGCGTTCATAAGCCGAGAATTAGTGCAAATGGATAGGTAGTGTTCTTAATACAAATCAATGTGATATTACAAACGGACAAACACTTATTTTAAAAGAAAAAATCAAAATAAACCGAAAGGAAGAAGAAAATGACACTTTACGAAGAACTTATTGAAAGAGGGCTTATCGCTCAGGTTACAAATGAGGAAGAGATAAGCAAGATGATAAATGAGGGCAAGGCTACGTTCTACATAGGCTTTGACCCGACAGCCGATTCTCTGCACGTCGGTCACTTTATGGCGCTGTGCCTTATGAAGCGTCTGCAGATGGCAGGCAACAAGCCTATTGCGCTTCTCGGCGGCGGTACAGGTATGATAGGTGACCCCTCCGGCAAGACGGATATGAGAAAGATGCTCACAAAGGAAGATATTGAGCATAATATTGCCTGCTTCAAAAAGCAGATGAGCCGTTTTATAGATTTCTCGGACGGCAAGGCACTGCTTGTTAACAATGCAGACTGGCTGCTGAGCCTTAACTATGTGGACGTACTGCGTGAGGTGGGCGCTTGCTTCTCTGTAAACAAGATGCTGAGTGCTGAGTGCTACAAGCAGAGAATGGAAAGAGGTCTTTCGTTCCTCGAATTCAACTATATGATAATGCAGAGCTACGACTTCTACAAGCTGTACAAGGATTACGGCTGTAATATGCAGTTCGGCGGTGACGACCAGTGGAGCAATATGCTCGGCGGTACGGAGCTTATCAGAAAGAAGCTTGGCAAGGACGCACACGCAATGACCATTACCCTGCTCTTAAATTCAGAGGGCAAGAAGATGGGCAAGACCGAAAAGGGTGCTGTATGGCTCGACCCTGAAAAGACAAGCCCGTTTGAATTCTTCCAGTACTGGAGAAACGTTGCTGACGCAGATGTTATGAAGTGCATAAAGATGCTTACATTCCTGCCGCTTGAACAGATAAGAGAGATGGAAAGCTGGGAGGGCGCACAGCTCAACAAGGCTAAGGAAATACTCGCTTACGAGCTTACCAAGCTGGTACACGGCGAGGAAGAGGCTGAAAAGGCTTTAGCCGCCGCAAAGGAACTGTTCGGCGGTAAGGGTGTCAGCGGCGATATGCCTACTGCGGTTATGCCTGCCGAGCTTGTGAACGATGGTAAGATCGGTATTCTTGACGCTCTTGTTGCATCAAAGCTATGCCCGTCAAAGAGAGAGGCAAGAACGAACGTAACAGGCGGCGGTATCAGCGTAAACGATGAAAAGGTGACCGACCCTGCGGCTATGATAGAGATAGGCGAATTTGCCGTAATCAAGAAGGGCAAAAAGAGCTACTGCAAGATAGTAAAGGCGTAAGATGATAAGAGTAAGAAGAGCGCAGGACAAGGATATTAAGCGTGTTACGGAGCTGCTCGCTCAGGTACTGGAGCTTCATGCCGATTTAAGACCCGACTTATTTATACACGGTACGACAAAGTACACGGAAAATCAGCTGTCGGATATATTCGCTGATGAAAAGACACCTGTATTTGTGGCTGTTGATGACAGCGACACGGTGCAGGGATATGCGTTCTGTATACTCAAAGAGCCTGCGTTTGCAACAAATATGACAGATATTAAAACGCTGTATATAGATGACTTATGTGTTGACAGCAACGCAAGAGGTCGGCATATAGGAACTACGCTTTTTGACTATGTAATGGATTTTGCAAAGCAGACAGGTTGTTACACAGTTACTCTGAATGTCTGGGAGGGAAACGACAGCGCACGTCATTTTTATGAAAAGATGGGAATGTTCGTCCGTGAAACCCAGATGGAGCACCGTGTCGGTGTTGACAATTCGCCGTTCTGACGGTTGGTGATTTGCGGAAGTAGCGTTACCGGCGGGCGCTTACAACGCACCCTATTGACGTTTATGCAGATTTATTTTTTATACGAAACATTAAACGGTCTGAGAAATAAAGGTTCTCAGACCGTTTTTGTTATATAGTTTTTGTCGGTTTACGCCGCCGAATAATTAACTACTGCTATTTCGGTAAGCGCATCTTTACATCTGTCAATGATTTTTTCAAGTCGGACTGTGACTTCAAACGGGAATGATTCTTCACCGCATTGATCACATTTAAAGCACGGCACATTTTTTACAATAACTATACCGTGTTCAAGCTCCGCTGTGAATGTTGTTGTGCTGTTTACCATATCGCCTTTACAAAATAAACAAGTCATTGTTTCTTACCGCCTTTCTTGTTTTGTAGTCGCTTTCCCATTTTTCTTCTGTTGGATAATAAGCTGTAATAATCCATAATTTATTATCGCCTATTGCACAGCAAACATGCATAGGTTTGTGTTTACTCGTAAAACCCAGCATAAGACAGCTCGGAAAAGGAAAGTCCGTTGGATATTGTTCTATTATTGATCCTTTCAGTAAAATTTCAAGGATTTCCTCTGCATTTATCTCTCTTTTCAGGCACTGCTTGTTTGCGTGTGCAGACATAACGATATTAGCTGTATTTGTTGCTAATGATATTATTTGTTCAAGCGTAAGTTCGTTCATCTTTTTACCTGCTTATGTAGAAATGTAACATCTGAATTTCTGATTTTATTATAACACGATTTTAATGTGTCATCAAGGCACATAGCGACAAATGCCGCAAATTTTGCCTATCAGGCAAAATAAAATCGTGTTTCAATGTTCTCAGACAGGCGGTGTACCGCAAGCCGTGCTTTTGCACGGTAAAATCCACTTTATGCGGATTTTATGTCTGAGGTTATTATAACATATTTTTCATGCGTTAACAAGCATTTTATTTGTCGCTTTATATTAAAACGGCCTGAGAGATAAAGGTTCTCAGACCGTTTTTCGCCTTTATGAAAACTCCGAATATTATTCCACCTCAATTATAGTCCCTCCGCCAACCACAGTATCCCTGTCATACAGCACCAGTGCCTGACCGCAGGTGACAGCCCTTTGCGGCTCATCAAAAACCGCCGTTATTGTATCGCTGTTTTGCGTTACGGTCGCCCACTGCTCTGTGTGGCGGTAGCGGACTTTGGCTTTTACACGCATCTCGCCCTTTATTTCGGGAACAGATATAAGGTTTATATCTCCTGCCTTTACAATACTGCTGTACAGCCCGTCGTTATATGACAGGGTTACGGTGTTGCTTACAGGGTTTACTGCCTTTACATAAAGCGGCTCGGGAGCAGAAATGCCAAGCCCTTTACGCTGACCTACGGTATAGCGGATAACACCCTTGTGCCTGCCGATAACGTTGCCGTTTGTGTCGAGAAAATCGCCGTCCGGGTAATTCTTGCCTGTGTACTGCTCTATAAAGTCGGCATAGCTGCCGTTTTGTACAAAGCATATATCCTGGCTGTCGGCTTTACGGGCATTTATAAATCCCTGCGATTCGGCAATTTCTCTCGCTTGCGATTTTCTCATCTCACCGAGCGGAAATATCGTATGGCTTAATTGCTCCTGTGTAAGACAGTAGAGAACATAACTCTGGTCTTTGGTATCATCGAGCGCTTTTTTCAGCAGAAATCTGCCGTTTTCTCCTTTTTCTACCCTTGCATAGTGACCTGTCACCACATAGTCACGGTCAAGTTCTTTTGCTCTCATATACAGCTTGTCGAACTTGAGATACCTGTTGCAGTCTATGCAAGGGTTCGGAGTTATGCCGTTCTCGTATGCGTGTATGAAGCGGTCAATCACATCAGTTTCGAATCTGTCGGAGAAATTGAAAACGTAATACGGCATATCAAGCGAGTAAGCAACGCTCCTTGCGTCCTCTACATCGTCAAGTGAACAACAGCTATGCTCTCTTGAAATGCCTATATCCTCGTTTGCAAATAATTTCATCGTAACGCCGATGCAATCAAATCCACGTTGTTTCATAAGGTAAGCCGCCACGCTTGAATCAACGCCGCCGCTCATTGCGATTACTGCCTTATTGTTCATTTTAATCCTTTCTGAATATCAACGAAAGCCGACAGCATTTTAACTGTCGGCTCGTTATTCGGAATATCACACATAATTTATGGCTGTGACTGTTTTTACTGAATTGAAAGGTCAATTTAGGGAGGAACGATTCTTTCAAATCATAATTAATCTTGATAAATCATGGTTTCTTTAATCCCGCCGTTTCGCCATGCTACGCATAGCAGAAAATGTATCAAAAGCGGAATTTGCTGTGCCGCTTCGGCACACGATCATACTTTATCAAATGCCTGCGAGAGATCGGCGATGATGTCGTCGATATGCTCTGTACCGATTGAAAGACGGATAGTATTTCTGCCTATACCCTGGTCTGCCTGCTCCTCATCTGTCAGCTGTGAGTGAGTTGTTGTAGCGGGGTGAATTACAAGGCTCTTTACATCTGCAACGTTTGCGAGCAGAGAGAATATCTGTAAGCTGTCAATGAACTTGTGAGCTTCTTCCTGTCCGCCCTTGATGTTGAATGTGAAGATAGACGCACCGCCGTTTTTGAAATACTTTGTATAAAGTGCGTGGTCGGGGTGGTCGGGCAGTGAGGGGTGATTTACCTTTTCAACCTTGGGGTGATTAGCAAGGAATTCTACTACCTTCTTTGTGTTCTCGATATGACGGTCAAGTCTTAATGAGAGTGTTTCTGTGCCCTGTAAGAGAAGGAATGCGTTGAACGGTGAAATTGTAGCGCCTGTATCACGCAGAAGAATTGCTCTTATATATGTAACGAATGCGGCAGGACCTGCAGCATCTACAAATGATACGCCGTGATAGCTGGGGTTAGGCTCTGCGATGGGAGCGTACTTACCGCTCTTCTTCCAGTCGAACTTGCCGGAGTCAACAATAACACCGCCGAGCGTTGTTCCGTGACCGCCGATGAACTTTGTAGCCGAGTGTACAACAACGTCTGCGCCGTGCTCAATAGGACGGATAAGGTAAGGAGTACCGAATGTATTGTCTATTACAAGCGGAAGTCCGTGCTTGTGAGCTATCTCTGCGATAGCGTCAATGTCGGGGATGTCGCTGTTGGGGTTGCCGAGCGTTTCAAGGTAGATAGCCTTTGTGTTATCCTGAATTGCGTTTTCAACTTCTTCAAGGTTATGTGCGTCTACAAATGTAGTGCTGATGCCGTACTGGGGAAGCGTATGTGCAAGCAGGTTGTAGCTGCCGCCGTAGATCGTCTTCTGTGCTACGATATGCTCGCCTGCGTAAGCGAGTGCCTGAATAGCGTAAGTTATAGCGGCTGCGCCCGATGCTGTAGCGAGTGCGGCAACACCGCCCTCAAGAGCGGCGATTCTTGTTTCAAAAGCGCCCTGTGTTGAGTTCGTAAGTCTGCCGTAGATGTTGCCTGCGTCAGCAAGACCGAAACGTGCGGCAGCGTGTGCGCTGTTCTTGAAAACATAGGATGTTGTCTGATATATCGGAACTGCTCTTGCGTCTGATGCAGGATCGGGAGTTTCCTGACCTGCGTGAAGCTGGATTGTCTCAAATCTGTAGTTGTTATCGTATGTATAGCTCATTGTAAATACCTCTTTCTTTTAATCGGCTTATAGCCTGTCAAATTCTTGTTTTTGTTTTGTTCTTAAGGGTGTGCTTTAAGCACGGTTTACGTTATGCTATACAGCGGCACATTCGTCCGTTTCTGAAATTGTGCCTGAGGGCTTTTGCGATGATATTCATCAAATGTGCCTCCTTTCTTTTATTTACACTTGGATAGGTTTCCTTACTCTCAAAACCTATCTGTTTGGTATGTTTGTATTATACACTAAACTTATAGGTTTTGTCAATAGGGAAAATGAAAAAATTTAAAAAATTTTTTGGGCGGTGTGGAGCGGCGGTATAAAAAGAAAAAGCACGATTTTGAAGTGAACCCCAAAGTTTAGACAAAAAATGTATTAAGTATTTTGAGAATGA
>ENA-UOOD01002966-UOOD01002966.1-human-gut-metagenome-genome-assembly--contig:-CS67-NODE-2966-length-14609-cov-6.308438_pt1 | contig 14609 bp, 10 predicted proteins | sample MGYA00242464_ERZ724011 | MGnify/ENA metagenome assembly ERZ724011 | reverse complement strand
CCTTCTCGGTCAATCATCAACTGATATTCATTAACATTCATCTCTGTCAACAACTTCTTAAATCCATCAAAAGCTGCAAAATAGGACCAATCTAATGTTTCGGGTACCTCTGTGTCCTCAAGGAGTATATGTATTTCCTCAAATGCTTGATTCTCATGCTCTTTCAAAGTAGTATTCACTTGATTTTTAATAATCCTATCTTCTAAAAAAGACCGTAGTTCTTTAACAAATATTTGTGGTTCTTCCAGTTATCCACTAATATACCTGAATATAATATAATGCACCTATATGTTTTATTTATTACCACCAAATCTTGCTGATGTCTTTGCAATCTTAATTTTCTGCTCCTTAAAGAGCTTTTGTTCCTCTTCATATTTTTGTTTTCTATTATATTTCAGATACTCTTGGATCTTATTATCGAAGTCTACTTTTTCATCTTGCTGATACTTTTTTACTTTTCCCAGTTCAATAGTACCTATAATTATATCATCCTTGTCACCACCTTTAATTTGCAGTACATTTCTATCATTTCTGCCAAATGGACCAGTTATTCTTGAATCTCCGTATATTGAGGTATTTGCCTGAACAATAAATACATGCAAATCCCTCGCCGTAGTTTCAATTATATTAGAGAAATAAGAAGTATCCCTATTATGTTCCGGAGTAAAGATGATATCCACTTTATCTTTATACAAGGCTCTTGCAATTATATCTGTAAATTCATAACACAAAAACAGCCCATAATCTATCCCTCTATTATTTATCATTTGATAGACCGGTTTTTCTTGATCTACACATATATATTTTTCTAAAGCTAATATTTGACGTTCCATAGGAGCATAATCATTTTTTTCACGCGCAAACAACACAGAACTTGTATATCTCCCTGTGTTCACTGGTGCAAATATTGCAACATTATTATAAGCCTGATGACCACTAGTCACATATTGCAGTCCCGAAACAACAGTTATACCACTTTTTCTTACAAAAGCCAAAACATCCGAAATCCACTGCAAAGGCATATAGAACTCTGGAAATACTAAAAAATCTACTTTGTCATTTTTTCCATTCGCATATGCTCTATACATAAAATCAATCAGTCGTAATCTGTCTATCTCAACATCGTCTCCACACGCAAGACCCAAACAACATCTTTTAGTATCTAATTTGATATTGGCAATAGCAATCTTAATTTTCTCTTTAACAGCACATTTATTTCCTAATTCAATTTTTTGCAAAATATATTCGTTATGCATTTCATTTTTAATTGTAATCGCTAAATGCGATGCTGTACCTCTATTAATCTGATTTACTTCATAGAAATAATTTTCAATAAATTCCAGTTTCTTTTTTACGACTGTATTATCTTCATCTCCATAATAATTACCACCATTGCAAAATTTTCTTAAAAAGACATATTGATAGATTTCATCCAAATTTATAAATCTTGGCGATAATTTAGACTTTTTACTATCACGTATCAAAAAATTCATACTATGAATTTGCTCTGGTAATATATTGGTTAAATCACAATTTTCATCTATATCATCTGAATAATTAACCAATGGGTATGATACCAAATGATGATTAAAAAGATTGGCTTTACGCATCTTTTTTGCAAGTGCCAAAACCGTCTTTTTTTCCTTTCTGCAATACTGAATGTTCAATGCCAAGACTGTTGAAATGCATATATCAAAGTGCAAAGCAAGATCTTTCTTTAGTTTTGATGAAATTCTTCTTTTTTTATTCCTTTTTACATCTTCAATATCACTAACCTTTATCTGCTTAATTGCATCTATAATATTTCCTTGAAACTGCTTCCACGCATACCGATTTGTATCCGAAGTCAACATGAAATAATACATTGCATTTATCCAATTACTCGAATATTCTAATGCTTTGACCCCTTGAAAGAAACGTAGTATGCTGTCGCTCTCATTTTGTCTACGAACCTTTTCCTCTCTTGTTACATATTTTTTTCTAACTCTATTATTCATTACAATTTGAGACATATGCCACCCCAATTGAAAACGATCAATTTCCAATTGTCCAATATCTCTTATTTTTGTTTCCACGCCAATCCCATTTTTGGCATACGCAGCTTCTTCAAAATCAACCAAACTTAATTCTGTATCCGGTATTACATTCATCTGACTTGGGTATGTTATAGTCTTCAAAAGTTGATTTATTAACGTCTTCGACCCTGTCTTATTAAAATACATAATCTTGACTTTTTCTTTTTGAATATATAGGTTAGGATACTTATTTATTGTATATTTTCCTGATTCTACATTGACCAAAATATTATTCTTTTCTACCAAATATCTATCAAATGCGTTATCTTCCGATATATTTTTTTCATCACCAGTAACGTCAACAACAAGAATAATATCATCAACATATCGCCCATAATGCAATACATTTGGATTTTGACTTATATCATTATCAAGTTCATACATATAAACATTTGCCAATAACATTGAACTAAACAATCCTATTGGTAAAATATACTCTTTATTTTCAATGCATTGTTCTAAAATACGGTACTCATTAACAATCCCTGTATATCTTTCAAATATTCTTTGTATTATTAAATTTAAAAACTTTAGTGCTTTGTATCTTTCATCATCGCCCATTTTATCATCTAATAAGTCAAATTTCCAAACTACAGAATAATAAAAAGACTTTACATCAAGAGAAAAAAGCATTTGACTTCTGTTAAAACGGTTTAACGTTGCAACAGTTTCAATTGCATCATTCTTCCAATTACAATACTGAGGGAAATATATTTTAAACAGCTTATTTTTAGTAAAATTAATTGAGTCTAAAAAATCATCTTGTTTATTGTATAAGACATAGTCATCAATAGCATTTCCATAACTTTTTGCAGAAACCAATTTCTTCTCAAAAACAAGTTTCCCTATCAATACCGTCCACAAAGTTTCCAATAAATGAAGTTCTATTGGCATATCAATAAAGAAATTTACTTTATTAACTTCTTTTTCTTCATTGGATTCAGCAGATATAAACAATTCATTTTTGACAGAATTACTTGTAAATGACTTAGGCATAACATAAAAATCAATCTTACCTAACCAGTCATCAATTTGCTGGGTGTTTACTTCTGCATCCGGATCAGCTAATAGTTGTGCCAGATTTTCTAAAACCTTCAACATATGTTTCTCATCCGCTTCTAGTTCTGCAATTTTCTTTTTCATAAAAACAAAATTTTTGTTGTAATGGTAGTAACTCTTAAGTTTTTTGTAAGAGCCAAGTAACATCTCTTTATTCTTATCTAAATCTGTAAACACAACTATCTCACTTTCTTTTTGTTCAAATAATAAATCTATAACCGCTACGTTTATTTGCCATATGGAGCTGGTGGTTCTGCAACCATTAACGTACTATCGGTTGTCTGTTCGTACTTATAATCCTTCGAAACAAATGGGGTTACATTATGTGAAACATTAGATTCTGAATACTCCTCAAAATTCTCCACCTGTTCCATAACTTTGTTGAATACTTCCGGACTATACTGTGGTGGATAACCATTCTTCACCAAGCAGATTTTTATATCAAGTTTTAGTTGGTTACGAACATTCTGATTATTGAGCCAATCAGCAAATGAGGATTTTGTATCAATAATATCCTTTATCTTCTTAGCTAATGCTTTACATTTATCATTGACTACAACACCGTCTACCTCTTTATCTGTTCCGTACTCAAAGTTATATTGGTCACGCAGTGAAATCAAAATATCATAAAATGCTTTTTCTTCAAAGGTTAAACCGATTTTACGAAAACTTTCTCTGTTTTCGTTCATTTGACGAAGAATAGCTAAAGCCTGTTCCGTGGCAATCTTAATAATATCCTCAGAAGCCTTTTCCTGGGCTTCTCCAGCTTCTTCTGCTGTGAGATGTTTACGTCTTTCATGATACTCCGCAATAGTCTTTTCCAACATTTCTTGGAATGATTTTGCAGCTAACTGATTCACTTTTCCGTATTCCTTAATCTGTTTACGAAGCATTTTCACAAGAAGTTCTAACTTAGTTGCTGGCATTTTGACATCAGATAGTTTTTCAAAGTATTCTGGTGAAAAGATATCTTCTTCCTCGCCACTTTCAAGAACACTTTCTACCTGATTGTATTTCAATGCTTCTTCAACCATTTTGGAAACCGCTCGGTTCATCGTATCTGTATCCACTTCACTTGTTCCACTCATTTTGCGAACAAAACCAGCTATAGCCATAAAGCATTGTGCAAGTGCAGATTCTTCTTCTCCAAGATAACCGGAAGGTTGGCAGATATCAAAAGCACTTCTCATTCGTTTTACTGTTTTTAAGAAGTAGGTTTTAAATGAAACCTTCTGAGAACCCTTATTTCCTTCTGTTTGTAATTCCTCCATTGATACAAATACATACTCGGCAGCTTTAGCAAGAAGTCTGTAACGCTCGACAGGATCACAATCCGGATTTAAGAAAGGTGATAAATCATAATCACTAAACAACGTTTTTAAAACTTCTAACTCTTCCCTGAACACTGATGTAGCCTGTTCAACATCATCAGATGTAGGAGCAACCGAAGTATCTCCCCCATAAATCTTCATTGCCTCACGCATATTGTCGCGAATACCGATATAGTCAACTACCATACCAAATTCTTTTCCAGGATATTTTCTGTTTACACGACTAATCGTCTGTATCAACAAATGCTTTTTAAGAGGCTTGTCATTATATAAGTACGTAAGACAAGGAACGTCAAAGCCTGTAATCCACATATCTACAACAATAACGATATGGAAGTTTGATTTTTCCTGTTTAAAAGCAGCATCAAGTTCTTCTGAACGCTTATCATTCTTAACACCACCCAAGTAATTATACATGCCTTCTTCATCGTTACTGCCGACACTAGACACCATTGCTATAAATGGCGTTGGCTTCAATTCTTTCAATTCTTCTTCGGTTACAGAAACTCCATCAGGTGATTTCTTTTCTTCAAACCATTCCGGATATTTATCCTTGAATTTCTGAAGTAATGCATATGCAATCTTTCTATTTGAACAAACAACCATTGCTTTTTGTATTCTGTCCGGATCACCTGCACAAGAAGAAATATAATGATCATGTATGTCTGTAGCAAGACGTTCTAATCGTGAAGGTTCTCCGAGAATTACTTCCATAGAACTCATTGCTTTTTTACTTGCTTCGATATCCTCATATGTTGCACCATCATCAGCACATTTTTTATAGTAATCTTCAATCTCTTTTACTTTTACCTTATCAAGTAAAACCTTTGCAATACGAGGGTGATATTTGATAGAAACAGTAAGACCATCTGCAACTGCCTGATCCATTGTATATCGGTCAATTTCATCACCAAAAGTCTGATAAGTCTCTGCAATAGGAGTACCGGTAAATCCAACAAAAGTAGCCTGTGGGAATGCTTCTTTCAAAACCTTTGCGTATGGCTTTGAAACCATAGCTTTCATATTTTCATCAGCATCCTTGCTGAATTGAATCTTCTTAGAATGTTCAAGCTGAGTTCTGTGTGCTTCATCAGAGAAACATATAATATTCTGTCGGTCATTAATAAGACCGATTTTGTCATCTTCCCGGTCGCAGAACTTCTGAATTGTGCAAATGTAAAAGCCGCCACTTTGCCTTGTGCCAAGTTCCTGTCTTAACTGTGCTCTGTTTTTTACAACAGCTACTTCACCAAGGTTCAAAAATTCCTTACTCTTTGTAAAAAGCTTTGCCCCCTGCTTTTGAAGTTCATCTCGGTCAACAATCAGGATAATTGTCGGTGAGCCGATTTCCGGTATATCTGTACAGCGAAGTGCAAGCTGACGGGCAAGAAAAGCCATTGTATAAGTTTTTCCGCATCCTGTCGCACCAAAATATGTTCCACCTTTACCGCTTTTTTGAACAACAGAATTATTAATACTTTGCTTGAGTAATCTTGCAGCAAAGAACTGTGGATAACGACATACAATTTCAACTTCGTCACTATCGTAAATGCTATCTTGAAAATAAATGTAATCTCTGAAAATCTCTAAGAATCGTTCAGGTGCATAAACGCCCTTTATCATTATTTCGGTTTCTTCAAAAGGCAAAGTAGATACTGCATCACCATCATTCACACGTCTCCAGGCATAAAAATGCTCATAAGGAGTACGAACTGTTCCAAGTCTTGTCTTAACACCGTCAGAAATACAAGCCAGAGGACAGTAATGTAAAAGATGTGGAATATCTCTCCAATAGCGAATATTAATTTGCTCCCACGCATCATAAATGGTCGCATTTGCATCCGCAGGATTTTTTAACTCAATAACACACAGTGGCATACCATTTACAAATAAGAGCACATCCGGTCTACGATTTTCTTTCTGACCGTTGTTTGTATATTCTACTGTGAACTGGTTTACTACTCGAAAAATATTCCTATTGCTATCTTTTTTAAAATCGATGAGAGGTATCATCCTTGCAATACCATCTTGAGGTATAAACTGCATGCCATCGACCATCCAGCCATATACCTTATGTAAAGTAGCAAAGTCACTTTCGCTTCCAACAAGGCGAACATTATCAAAAATCTGAGTCACCTCATCTTCGGTTAAATCTGGATTTGTATCGACTATGAACTTCTTGAAATCATCAGCAATCAGCACATCTCTTTTAGTTACGCGAGAAATATTGTTACCAGAAGAATAAATCCAACCTTCAGCCTCCAAAAATCCTATGAAGGCATACTCATATTCTGATTCACAATAATGACCATTGTACTCTTTTAACCTAGCCATAGATTACGCCTCCTTTGTTTTTCTTGCCTCTTCGACAGAGCCTTTAATAAGAATCGGGCAAATATCTTTTATTTGTGATTTAAGTTTTTCGTTTATGTTTCTTCGCATATTATAAGCATTATATATTTCAACAATTGCTTTTTGTACATTTATATCTGGAATTGGTATTTCTATTTCATAAAAACGATCCATATCCAAATTTGTTCTGATACTTGCATCGCTCATAAACCAGCCAAGTCGGTCAACTTCTTTACGAGAAAACCACATCATTACATATTCAGAGAGAACGGTATCATCTTTTATCTCTAAGACTGTGTATGCGGGAGAAATAATGATTGTATCTTCTTTATTGTATAGAGCTATTCGTATACACTCATCTCTACCAGTCTGCATCCCAGAAAATGCAAACTGCCCTTTTCGGACTAACTTATATTTAGTTAGATTGACTTCATATGTATTCGCAAGAGATGGCATAAACTGTTTTGTAATGTTAATGCCCTGAACATCTGTTATTAAACTTTCTGTATTACGGCAATCAACCTCTTTAAAAATTGAGCCAACTGTTTTTTTATTAGCTTTGTGTTTATGCTCATCAATTAGTGTCTCAAACGAAAGCTTTAAATCATCCAACCCATGCTCATAGCTTTGCTGATTTGCAAGCATAGCATTGTAGATGTCAACATACTTTCGTTGAATTTTAATATCTGGCAAAGGAACAATAATATCACTCATATCATTAAAGTTAAATTCTGGTCTCTGACTTCCAAAATTTCTGAATGTTACTTCTCTACAAAACTCTGCACGTCTAAAATATATATATAACCACATAGGATCTATAATTTTCTTGCCTTCATCAGTAAGATAAAACACCATATAGAGATGAGACACTATGCATAAACCTTCTGTACGATATGCAATAGAACCCAATTCGAGTCGAGTAGGATTATAAACAAAAGCACCATCATTAACTATTTTATATGGCTTTAAGTCCACACCATCCGTATTTCCTTTTGGTACAGCAAAAATCCCTTGACTATTTACGCCAACTATCAAATCAGTGCCATATTCTAAATCCTTATTATTTTGAGTATAACGTTCAATATAATCCCCTAATCGAATATTAGTCAATCCCATAGCCAATCCCCCTAAATGCATCTTCCAGCATCTGCTGGGATTTCTTTTCCTGCTCCAAAACTTCTTTCATTTCCGCCTGAATACGAGCCATTTCCTTTTCATAATCGATATCCAAATCATGGTCAATAAATTCTATATATTTGCTCGGAGTAAGTGTCCAACCTTTACTTTCAATTTCAGCAATACCCACACTATGATAAAGTTCAGGCACTTTATAATTCGTACCATCAGTACCTACGCTCTGCCATGTATGGTAAATATCTGCGGCTCTTTCAATCTGTTCCGTTACTAAACGTACCTTCTTTTTACTCTCCCCTTTTACAGGATTTTCTGTCCATTGACGTAAATCCATAAAAAGAATTTCATGTTCACGATTGCGGAGATTTCTTCCGTGGTAGTTACCGCCTTTTTTATTCTGATTCAGTATCCAAAGTGTAACACTGATATCAGTAGTGATAAACAATTCTCTTGGAAGAACAATAATAGCTTCCACCTTATCATTCTGGATTAGTTTTTTACGAATTTCTAAAGTATCACTATCGTTCAACGCACCATTAGCAAGAAGAAATCCGGCAACTCCATCCGTCTTCTTCAAGTGAGAAAGCATATGTAAAATCCAAGCATAGTTTGCATTACTTGCCGGTGGTGTCGCATAATCTGTCCAACGAGGGTCATTTTTCAAATTATCATTATACCAACCCTTAAGGTTAAATGGGGGATTTGCCATTATATAATTAAAATACAATCCCTTATGCAAATCATGAGTGAATGACGAATCAGCTTCATCACCAAGATTATGACTAATTCCTCGAAGTGCAAGATTCATTTTGGCCAGACGATATGTCGCTGGTTCTTTTTCCTGACCATAAATATTGATGCCATTTAAGTTTCCCTGCTTTGACTTTACAAGTTCAGCACTCTGAATAAACATACCGCCTGAACCACAGCAAGGATCATATAAAGTGCCATCATAAGGTTCAATCATAGTTGCAATCAATTGAACCACGTCATGAGGCGTATAAAACTCTCCTTCTTCTTTTGTAGCATTTACTGCAAATTCTTTAAGAAAGTATTCGTATACACGTCCAATAAGATCCTTCTCTTCGCCAAATGCCTTATGGCTGATTTTGTTTACTTCATCAACAATTTTCTTTATATCATTTGCAGCAAGATTTCGTGCCGTAAATGTTCCTTTAACAAAACAACCTTTTAATTGTGGATCTTCTTCCTCGAGTCTCTGCAAAGCAGTATCAAGTGCAACATTTAATCCGGGAGCTGGTGTATTAATAATTGTCGACCATCTCGTTTCTGGTGGTAAATTATATGTTCCATCTGCGAAAGTAGCATCATCAAAAAAGGCTGCTCTAATATTCTCATCTTCCGGGTCTAATCCCTGTTCTATCAGTGTTTGCTTTAACTTTTCAATTCCATCTTCATACTTTTCTCCAATAAATCTCAAGAACACGAGAGTAAGCATCATATCTCTCTTTTCAAAGAATGAGCCGGAGTTACGTGCCACACGTAAGTAATCTCTACAATTAAATAAAATACTATCTAAGTTCAATGCTTTTTCAACTGTTTTCTTCTTAGCCATATTACTTTTCTTCCCTTTCCTCATCTGGAACGAATTCCATAATGTCTTGTATCTCACAATGCAATACATTACATACTTTTTCTAAGACTTGTGTACTTACATGTTCATTCTTCCCTAGTTTTGCCAACGCATTTGTTGTAATTCCTGCCTGGTCTCTAAGGTCAACTTTCATCATATTTTCATCTATTAATCGTTTCCATAATTTATTGTATCTGATTGCCATTATTAATCCCTTTCATGACATCACAACTATTTACTATGATATTTCTATTATATCATCATAGCATCTTTCTTTCAATCTAAAATTGATTTTTTCAACCTGTAGAATTTATGTAAAAGACAGATATTTTGACCATTTTTTGTCAATTTTAAGTCAATAAATATCTGTCCAAATCATCAATAATTCAACTTATCTGCTCCGATTCCATCGTTTCTCATTGCCATAATAATCAACTCTTTGTAGTTTATCCGACTGCTTTTTCTCTGTCACATCTACGATACTCATATAATCATCATACAATTCCGTACTATACATTTTCACATTAAGCTCTTTTAACACCAATGAATGAAGTTTCATATCCGCTTGCAAATCATCAATAGAAAATTGAAACAACTCTGCTTTTACTTTTGCTGGCACGTTATCATATCTGCCATAATCATTGCGAATCATTAGCGATATTTCTCTTGCCCTCTCCTCAATTGTTAACTGTCTTTCAATAACCGGTTCAGCGGTAACAACCTCTTCTACTGTTGATTCCAGTATTGAAATGTCCTGAACATCAAGTTCTTCTGCAGGATTCTTTTCAATGCCAATTGTTTCTTCTATTTCTTCTGCCTCCTCTACCACTACAACATTCTGAACACTTTCAACCGATTACACATGCATAGCACTTTCACGTTCCATCATTTCATTGAATTCCCAGAAAAATAAAATTGGTTCTTTTACCTGCTGTAAGGTAAGTGTAGACACCTTTCGATACCTTATCTCTTCTAGATAGTCCAGGTATTTCCACTTGTTAAAATACACAGAACCATCAATATTATTCAATGCATCATTCCATAACTCTCGTGCTTTCTCACTGATTGCCTCCTGCATTTTTTCGATCTGCTTCTGCTCAAATTCTTCCTTCGTCAGAATCGGCACAGATAACTCTTCCAGTGTTTTGGAATCATAATCTGTAATCTTCTCTGATATTAAATAGTTCGAATAATCAGAGTTCCAATCATCTGAATCAGCATTAGCCATAAAATACTCAAATTGAATATTATTGCGTTCAAATGCCAGTTTTCTCTTCTTTTGAGACAATTCTTCTTTTCTTCTTTGTTCTGCTTTTTCAGCAACCGCTTTTCTTTCTGCTTCAATTCTGACTTTCTCTCTTGCCTCTGCTTCTGCCTTAGCTATCCGCACAGCTTCTGCTCTTGCATTTTCTTCTGCAATCCTTTTTGCATCAATAGCAGCTTTTTCTTTTACAGCAATATCAATACGCTCTATCAGTTCCGATTTCCCATATCCATCTCCTAGCTTGTTACCACGGATACCTCGCTTCATATCCGGCATGGTAAATGTGACTGTTTTATCTGTCACACGGATATTCCAGCCATAGATATTTGTCAGACATTCCACCAACTGTTCAAAGGATTTTACCGCTGATATGAATTTATCAATAGTATTTCGAATTATCTCTTTGTTGGAAGTTGCTCCAATGCCATCCTTCGCATTTGACTCCATCAGTCGTTTCTCTACCCAATAATCATCCCGATGTTTCTTTGTAAGAAGATCTACCTGTTCATATCCTCGAATCAGACATCTTCTCATTACCCACTTCTTGGCATTATGCATCATCCTTCCTGTACTTCTATGCTTACAGCCCTGCTTCCATTCACAGGGCTTGTAATGCCACTTCTCCTTCACTCCTGCATATCTCTGACTTCAATTTCATCTATTTTTCGCTCTGCAAAATAGGGCAAAATCTTAGTTCTTATGATATGACTTTTTGTTTCCCAAGTACTCCTCTTCAATCGTGATGCCTTATCCGCTTCGTATATCTCATAGAAGCTACCAAAGGTCATATCCAGCTTCGCCTGAGACTTTAGCATCATCTCATGCTCCCAGGCTACTGCTTCTCGTTTCGTTTCAAATCCACGCTTTTGCGTTTGCTTTCGTTTTCCTGTAATATCCGTGTATCGGTATATCACACGCCACTTGCCGGTGGCATTATCTTTATAAACTGACATATTATCCTCTCCTTTCCGCTACTCTTTGCTATAGCACATTCTTTCATTAAAATAAGTCTTACTAACTCTTGCAGCGACTGTAATAAAGCCTTTCGCTTTCAATTCTTTATTAAGCTGTCTAACAATCTCATAAGCCTTTGACTTTGAAACTGATAATATATCTGCAACTTCATCCACTGTTAAAAATGTCTTTTCTTCCATATCCTCTTCGCCTCCTTTCATTGTAAATTATGTTCGTTGTATTCTCGTCCCCGTTCTGACAGGCAACCCTGCTCGGTGCTGTGCCATCCCTCGTACCTATCTTTATTTGTACTCAGGTGCTCGCTTCATTATGAAGGTCTTGGCGGTTTGTTCGGTTTCGTACACTCATTCAGTTTTATACTTAACTTTTATCCGTTAAGTATATGTGTAGTTATTATATTAACTCTTTTCAGTTAAGTCAAGACCTTTTAAATAAAAGATTAACTTTTTTTATTTAAGTTCTTCTTGATTACATCATTTACAGGTGTTATACTACACTTAAACAAATTGATTTAACTATTATGCCAATGGCAACATTAACGGACAAAAGGAGGCAACTATGTTAGGAAAAAGATTACGATTATTCCGAACCAGAAAAGGATTAAAGCAGAAAGAACTCGGTGAAATGGTAGGCTTCATGGGAAAGACTTCCGATGTTCGTATAGCCCAATACGAAACCGAAGCCCGTACTCCAAAAGATGACCTGATTAAACAGTTAGCTGATATCCTTGGTGTTACAACCAGAGCAATCACAGTACCTAATATTGATTCCTATCTTGGATTGATGCATACTTTCTTCACCCTTGAGGATGAATATGGATTCCAAATAAGTACTGATAAGGATGGACGTCCATGTATAACTCTCGACGAAAATCATCAGACTTATGACCAGATAGCACCTATGCTTTTTGCTTGGCTTAGTCAATATTCCAAGCTTAAACAGGGAGAAATCTCCGAAAATAAATACGACAATTGGAGATATAACTACCCTAACATTGAACCAACCACCGGCTTTGTAAAGAATGCTATCTCTGACAAGCTGGATGCCGAGCTCCAGGATGCATTGTCAGAAGAAATGAAGAAACGAGGTCTGCTTTAATTCCATTTTCCAGTGGCAACAGACCATACAAGTAAGAGACAGATAAAAGAAGAAGACCTTACCAAAATTCCTTTCCAGTTTGGAAAAGAACTTCAGTAAGCTCTTCTTTAAATGCAATTAATATAATATTTCACTTAACACATTTGCGTTAGATTATGTTGCCAAATCGTCGCCAAAACTTAACACTTTTTGTTTGGAATAGGTGTAAATAAAGGCTCAATTTTCACAAAAGTTTATTCAAACTCTTAATGTTAAAGTTGTTCTGTAGTGTTTAAGATTGCTTTTTGCTGCAGAACACCGAGGGTTTTGTCTGAATTCTACCTGTTGCATGGATTTTATGAGGATTGTATTGTCATTTTATTGTCATCCCCCCTATTGCCAATCCTCAAATTCATATTATAAATTGCCTACCAATAATCTTTCTCACTAAAAAAAGGATTATCATCTACTTGTACCAACACCATATCTGGTAACTCTGAAAACAATTTATTACGATTGAACGCATCAACTATGTTTTGGTCTCCTGCAAGTTCTGGTTTTGTAATAATATCTGTAATATACTTTACCATTTTATTCCGAAAACCATCTTCTATAGAATTTACATATGCAATCTTACCCAATATCTGACTATTATTTCCATAATCTTTAGATTTTATTGATTGATATATTTGTGCTCGTAAATTTCTTTTGAACTTTTTATCCACATGAATACTATCACCGTTTATAGTGATACCAGTTACTGTTTTCTTAACATCATTAGAAAGGTATCTCGTCTTTTTTTCATTAATTACGAACCCTTCATCTTTAACTATATACTTAATAAATTTCTCAACTTTGTTTAAAAGCATTCTATTATTTGATGAAAAAGTCAAATCATCTGCGTAACGTGTATATACTATATCTTTTCTACTACAATACCCATTAATTCTTGCAGCCATATGATAACAGACCAAATTTGCAATATACGGAGAAGTAACTGCTCCTTGTGGTAAATAATCATTATATGTACATAGGTTAGCTAAAACACCCGCAACTTTGCTATTATAACCTATATTACAAAATAATCTATACACTTGTTGCTCTGTTATTGTCCCGAAGAAATTTGTAATGTCCATTTCCAGCAAGAAAATGTTCTTTTTATGTCTTTCAGCATTTTCCTTTAGACCATTTTTATGCGGAACAAATGCCATCGTCTGCTCAGACACAAAAATTTTCTCTAAAATTTCCTTTAGAATCCACCTTTGTACCACTTTCAAAGACAGATTAGGAACATGTAATTTTCTTTCAGTTTTATCTTTTTTAGGTATTACTACCTCATCATAACAATACTCTTTTTTATATGTCAAAAAATACAATAATTGCTCTGTTATCGAAAGCTGTTCACATAAGTGCTCAAAAGAATTAATTATTGGAACTCCTAATGTATTTAAAACTACACTATTTCCTATATTCAAATAAATCACCTCATTCTTACTCAGTATATTTTCGGGTAAAACAACGGGGGAGTTTCACTATTGTGGAAGTTCACCGTTGTTTTAGCTGATTTCATGTAATTATCATTCTCTCGAGGTCGAAACAACCCCCAGTTGCTATGTATGCATCTTAACAACAATTCTAAGAATGAGGCGATTTATAGAATTCATTATGCATCAACTCAACTCTTATTTTATCACATAATCCAGCTCTTGTGCAATCTGTTATCATTGATTTCATCGTAAAAAAGCCAG
>ENA-UOOD01002963-UOOD01002963.1-human-gut-metagenome-genome-assembly--contig:-CS67-NODE-2963-length-14611-cov-5.757488_pt1 | contig 14611 bp, 19 predicted proteins | sample MGYA00242464_ERZ724011 | MGnify/ENA metagenome assembly ERZ724011 | reverse complement strand
AGCGCTTCCTCCGCTCCCTTGGCTCGCGTGACCTCGGCGGTAATGCTCTCCGCCGTTTGTCTGATTTGGGAGGATAGAGTCGTACTGACGTTATCTATGTTGCCGCTTAAATCCGCTTCGGCTGCCTTGGCTCTCGTCACTTCGTCATTGACGGTTTTTGTAATCTCGGAGGTTATGCTCTCGGCGGTAAGCTCAATCTTAGCCGTGAGCGCTTCCTCCGCTCCCTTGGCTCGCGTGACCTCGGCGGTAATGCTCTCCGCCGTTTGTCTGATTTGGGAGGATAGAGTCGTACTGACGTTATCTATGTTGCCGCTTAAATCCGCTTCGGCTGCCTTGGCTCTCGTCACTTCGTCATTAACGGTTTTTGTAACTTCGGAGGTTATGCTCTCGGCGGTAAGCTCAATCTTAGTCGTGAGTGCTTCCTCCGCTCCCTTGGCTCGCGTAACCTCGGCGGTAATGCGGTCGTTCGTGCGGGTAATATGCGCCTCGGTGCGCTCGGTTGATTGCTTTACCGTTGCTATTTGCTTGCCCGTTTCAATCACGGTATCGCTAAAAGTTTCCTTTACGTCGCCAAGGGTAACACTTTCATACCGTTCGTTAAGTGTGTCATAAACGGTTTTTATAACCTTTGCTTTTGATTCTACTCCAAGCTCGGAGAATTTTACGGTTACAATATCGCAGAGCTTCACTCTTTCCAACGGTGCTATATTTTTGTATTCCTCAGTTTGCCACAACTGAACAAAAGATACGTTTAAGGTCACTTTGGGAGCGCCAAGCTGCGTAGCTCCTATATACTCAATTGCTTTTGCTCTTAATGCGCTTTCGGTAATTTCTTCACCGTCCTTAAAACGGTCGGTAAAGTCCATAATATAAGCCTTGTTGTGCCCAATGTTTTCGGAGGAATTAAGAGGCAAAACCTTTTCCGAGAGATAAACGCAAGCTTGATTTTGTTCTCCTTTTTCTGTTTCCTTAGAGCAAATTACATACGGCATTATGTGCGTATAACACTCAGCTATATTTGACTCCTGCTTGAGGTCTTTAAGGTTTTTACCATACTCGATACTTACTCCGCTATCAGAGCCGCGCCGTTTATGGAGCCTTACAATGAAGTTATCAAATTCAAGCTCTCCGCCCCACACGTCAAGTATTGAGCCCGCTTGTCCGCCAAGGATAGCGCGGACGGAGCAAGGTGTTAAAATAGCGGTGCTATTGAGCGTAGTAATATCGCTTGTTGTGGTAAATGGTGACGGTAAGCCCGCTTCCTGGATAGCTCGAGCAATAGCCGTCTGTGGCGTTGCATTATTAATGATAAAGCCGAGAACTGGTATACCGTTAAGGTCGTAGCTGATATGCTCCGCCGAATATGTAACAATGCCGTTGAGAGGCTTACTCGATTTGTAAATGCGGAATAGTTGCGGCTCGCTTGTGTCATTTGCCTTTGCTTTGATAATGCAGCCGTCCTCAATTTGTGCATACCATTGTCCCGTAATTGGATATTGTAATAGACATTCATAAGAGCCGTTGCGCTCCTCAGTTACGATACACTTAGTAGCGTCTATCAAAAAGCCGATACCGTTATATGTAAAATTGTTTTCGGTTTTTCCGTATAAAGTCGGTATCATAAGCAGCACCACCTCGGGACTATTTCAAGCCGTTGAACATTACCCGTCCACGATATAGTATTGTTACCAGGTTGCAGCATAGGGAACGCTGCACCCGCCATTTTGTTATTTTGCGGTATAGTGCCCTTATAAGCGTTCATTATTTCGGAGTCCACCTCGATATAATCGTCAATGTCTGCAAATGTTATTGTGACGTTATTCACGGTTAAAGTAACCGTCCCGCTTCCAATAATTTTGATATACGGCGCAGACGAGTAAAACTCTGCATTATATAGGCTGCTCGCTGCTGTAAGAGTGATTGGCTGCTGTCCCTCAAAAGAATACTTAAACGGCTTACAGTTAAAAGAGAGGTTTACAGAGCCAAGGTCGCGCAGTTCCTGCTCTATATTTACCTCGTCGGAGTACGAGCCCAAGCGATAGTATTTTGTGTCGTAGCTATCCCATAATTTGAAATATCCATGTTGAGCTAAGAGCCAAGCTCTTATTTGATGCGCAAGCTCGTTAAAATCCCGCTTAGTGTTGTTCAGTAACTTACACTTATACGGGATTTTGATATTTTTATAGCGTCTGTTGTCGATAACAAGGTCGCCGCTACGCCCTGGGACGCTTGCATAGCTAATATCTCGAGCGGCTCCCTTATAGGAGCCTTTCTCACTAATTAGCAGTCCAAAATCAAGGGTACTTTGGCTTTTGAATATAAAAAACGGTAGCTTCTCCATTATCCAAATACAACTCCCTTTCTTTTGATTTTTTCCTCGATAAGCTCTAACAAGATATCAACAAAATTATTTACATCTTGTTCGCTGTCGCCTCTAAGGTTTTCAATGTAAATTGCCCTTTCTGCAAGCTCTATTTTTATAATAATCCGTCCCTTGCTGTCGTCGCTTGCCGTTTCAGAAACAGCGGCGGAATATTCCTTATTTTCACTTGCGGTCAATACGCGCTCTCCCTTATGGAGCAATGCGGGGTACTCGTCATATGGCACATATTCCATACCTATACGGAGTCGTGCTATTTCCTTTATGTTTATGCCCTTTCCGCCGACACCTGGCACCCAATCGGGTATTTTTAGCTTATTCAGTCCACGGATAAATAAATTGATACCGTCGATTATCCAATTTATAGGCACCTTAAAGGCATTTTTGATACCCTCAAAGATATTCGAGAATATCTTTACTACCGCGTCCCAGGCTCCGCGCCAATTTCCCGTAAACACATTCTTTACAAAGTCAATAATGCCTGAGAACACATTTTTTATATTCGTTACAACTTTGCCGACACCCTCAAACGCACCTTTGAAAACCGTACTAATCACATTAGCAACGCCCGAAAATGCGGTTTGCAGAGGTGGCAAAACCTTGTCAATTAGGCTTGTAAGTAGGTCTATAATCGGCGGCAATATGAGGTCGAGCAAGTCCATTAACGGCGATAACAGCGTTAAGAGCAAGTCGAGTATAGGCTGCATTAACGGCATAATTGCGTCAAGCAACGAAATAAGCACGGGCAGAATAGCCTCTATAATTGAGGTGACAAGCGGCAAAACGCTGTTTATTAGCTCGATTAATAGCGGCAATATCATATCCACAATTTCGAGGATAGGGGGCAATAGCGTTTGTATGAGCTGAATAATAACAGGAAGCACCGCATTAACTATCTGTACCAACAGCGGCATAATGGTATTAATTAGCTGAACGAGTACAGGCAATACCGCGTCAACAATTTGCAGGATAGGGGGTAATAGCGTTTGTATGAGCTGCAAAACTACGGGTAGTATTGCTTGCACAATCTCCAACAGCGGAGGCAAGAGTGCTTGTAAAAGCTGAATGATAACGGGCAAGATACTATCGAGAATTTGCGTTATCAATGGCATAAGCCCCTCTATAAGCTGTACCACAATCGGGAGTACGCCTTGCACGATTTCAATTAAAAAAGGCATTAGCTGTTGTATGAGGCTGATAATAACGGGTAATATTGCCGTTATAATAGCTTCAATCGGTGGGAGTAGCGCCGCCATTAAATCCATTAGTACAGGAAATAGAGTTTCGATAAGTTGAAAGAGCGGCGGTAGTAGCTGCTCAAAAATGCTCGTAATAACGGGTATAAGGCTATCAAAGAGAGCTTGTATTTTTGGCAAACCTGCTATAATCATATCCGCAAACCGTTGTATAAGCGGAATAGCCGCCGTGCCTATTCTGTTCATCAGCCCGCCGAAAGCGTCCTTTACATTTGCAACCGTATCACCGAGCTTTACTCCCGCTTTTACGGCGTCCTCCGACATTACAAGCCCGAGGTTGTCAGCCTCTTTTTTAAGAGCCGCTATACCCTCGGAGCCCGCATTTAGCATAGGGAGCATTTCCATATAGCTTTTCCCGAGCAAGTCATTTCCTAAAGCGTTTCGTTCCGCGCCGTCCTCCATGTCTGCGAGAGCTGCGGTAATCGCGTTAAACTTTTCCTCGGTAGACATTTTGTTAAGGTCGTCGAGGGATAGTCCAAGACGGCTTATAGCGGCTGTCGCCGTTTTGGAGCCGTTGTTTGCGTCGTCTACCACATCAGATATTTTTTTAATGCCGTTTTTGAAAGAGTCAACACTAACGCCGCTTTGGTCTGCGGCGTGTTTCCAACGCTGTAGCTCCTCTCTGTTTATTCCCGTTCTCTCAGAGAGCTTGTCTATGTAGTCCGCTTGCTCTGCGGTGCTCATAGCCATTTTATACGCTGCGGTACCGACTGCGGTAGCTCCCGCCACAACTGCGGTACCGACTGCGGCGGCACCTTTGGCAATAGAGGAAAAAGCGGAGCCAACCTTTGAGCCGCTCTTTTCTGCCTTTTCGGTTGTAGTGTCAATACTCTTGTTTGCCGCCGTGTTGTCAATAAGTATCGTTCCGAAAAGAGAAAGAATACTCGCCATAGATTAGCCCCCTTTCTTTAGGTCAGCCTCCACAAGCGGCATAAGCTCCGCCATAATGTCCTCGGCTGTCCGCTGTTTTTTCTGTTCCTTTGATGGCGCCTTGCCCGCTTCGAGGGTGCTCTGCAAAAAATCCTCAAAGTCCATAATCTCCGCCGACTCGTCGCGCATTTTGGAAACGGCGTAATTTGCAAGCCAAAGGGGAAACAGCTTGTCCTCGAGTTTTTCTTTTGCTTTTCGCTTTTCCTCGTTGTAGGCAAAAGAAAGCAACTCACCTAGAGCCGATAACGGTAAGCTCTCAATGAGTTGCCAATCATAGTATTTGTGTAATAAACTTAGGCTCCTTGTTCTATTTTCTTGCGTAGAGCACGCTTGAAAAAAGTTGTAATGCCCTCGTCGTGGATAATCTCGTTAATTACCTCCGCCGCGTCGAGCTGTTCCGCTTCGGCAATCGGGATATTTTTATATGCCGCCACAAGGGGCGGGAGGTCGTCGGCAATCTTACCGAACTGCGGCATAAACTCCGCGAGCATTTCACACGCGAGTACGCCTACCTTTTCTCGGTCAAGCTGTTTCATAGCGTCCACCGCGTTGTCTGTGTCCTTGAAAATATCAAGGTTTTTCAGCTTTTCGATAACGGGTTTCATATCGAGCTTTGCTACGATTTTAAGTAGCATGGGCATAGTTTTTATAGTAAGCATAGTTTGGCTCCTCCTTAAATCCTGCTGTTATTTTGTAGGCATTACGCTTTTGCGCCGCTCTCTGTGGAAACAACGGGTGCGGTGCCGATTTCCTCAACTTTCCACAAGTCACCGTCAAGGTCGCTGTGCGGATAGTGTGCGAGTAATTCGAGTGCGAGCTCGCCCTCGGCTTTCTGTACCGCTTTAGCGGTAAAGCCCGTTTCGTGCATTGCGTTGTAAATGATAATTTTTTTGTACTTGCCGCCAATGGTTTTGGCAAACATAGTAACATTTTTGAGATATGCAGACATAGGAATAACGCCCGTAGGCGGGTTTTTTATCGCGTTTCCCTCCGCGTTCGATACGGTGCAAGTCGGAATAGCAAGCGCGAGGTTTTCCTGGCTCATGCAAAGGGTAGTTACTTTGAGGGAGGCTCCCTGCTCCTCAATAACCTGCGTGCCCGCCGTTTTCCCGTGTCTGCCGTCAAATTCAATATCGCGCACGGTAACGGTTGCGGCAAATTCGCCGCCGCCTCTTGTCGGCGCGAGGAGCCTCTGCGTGCTCTCGCCGTAGTTGAGAAAAATTAAGCCCTCGTCAATTTGGATTGACTCAATTTGCTTTGTGGTAAGGTTAGTAACCATTACTCAAACCTCCTAATTGTAGAAAATTCTTGCCGACATAGATAATTTGCGGTGTGCTATATCAAACTCACTGTCGGCAACTGCGTTTTGATTATCAAAGCCGATATGTGCGGCGAATACGCCGCGCTCTGCTATTACAGCGCTTGTAAGCTCATTACGGAGCGTATCGCATAAAGCCTCGAGTTCCTCGGTTGCGGTAGGCTTTTTCTCGTCTACCCATATATCGAGGTAAAAAGAGGCGAGGTCGCCCGCTGCAAGGTCGATAATGTTAATACCGTTAAGCACCGCATAGGGAAATTCTGCATTTTTGCTCGGTGCCTCCTCGTAGTAGGTTTGCAATACTTTGTTTACCCGCTCCCGTAGAGCTTTGATAAATGCTTTTGTGTTATACACGCGCTCCGCCCCCTCTCTGCGTTAGTCGTCGTTGACGAGAGCTTGACATATTAGCTCGAGGCACTCGTTTTTAACGGGATATGTACGGATAATGCGGTACATCACGCCGTTATACTCAAAGTGTCCCTCTCTGTTATAGTCAAATGCTTTCATTTCTACGCAAAGCTCGGGGCGGTAGCCCTGGGCTTGTGCCTGGTAAAACTCGCTGCGCTTTACTCCTTTTTCGTTGCAAAAAACCTCGCGCTTAATAAAGGTTTTATACGGCTTTCCGAGGGAGTCTACTTGCTCGCTTTCCTCGCACAAATACCCGATTTCTCGCCATAACATAGCTACGCCTCCCCGATATATTCGCTTGACAACATAAGGTGCCGTTTAAGCATATTGTAGCTCTCTCTGTACTTTTCTGCGTCTGCGTTATCGAGTCCAAACTCCGCTTTGACATAAACGACAATCGCACGCTTTATAAGTGCGTCGCTCTCGTCGTTCACCTTTGCCGCTTTGATACCGCCTAATAGGAGGTCGGCGCGAGCCGCTCCTATTAGGTCGGTAATTTCAGCGTCAAAATGAGTATGGTTAATGCGTAGGTATCGGCGAATACTGTAAACATATTGCTCCGAAATATCCGCCATTGCCTATACCTCCGTTAAGCCGCCTGTTTTTTGTTGAACTTAGCAAAGGCACCCAAGCCCGAAATAGGCTTGCTGTCGAATACACACGCGCCCAGGTAGTCAATGGAGTTTGTGGTAAGCCCGCTGTGCTCGGATTTGACGACGGTAATATCCTGAGAGTAATTGCCTACAATGTAGGCAAAGTCGCCGAGGTAAGCGACGCCCTTTGCGAGAGAGCCTGTAAAGTACACCTCGCAACCCATGATGTAATATTTTCCGTTCGCAAATTCGATAAGGTTATTTTTGCTCTTGTTCATCAGAGAGTAGAAATAGGCAAAGAAAGTTACCTTGCTCATAGTCCATACGGCGTTGCGCTCATAGCCACTGGCGAGCATACCGTAAAGCGTAGTAATGTCGTTTTCCGTTACTGCGGTAGCCGCCGCAACCTCCACAAGGTCAACACCCGCGGTATATGTGCCGTTTGCGCCCTTACCGCCCTGGGCTACACCTCCTGGCTGATTACTGCCCGTACCGACGAAAATATAGTTTTCAATCTTACGGGCGATTGCCTCGGCGATAATCTCGACAATGTAGCTTTCAAAAGCATTGATTGTCATATTTGCAGTAGCACGGCTTGCCTTAACGAGCTTGACAATTTCATAGCCCGTAAGACTTACGGAGCCGAGATTGTCGTTCGCTGCGGTAATAGCGGCGTTTTCGTTGTGCAAGTTTGCGTCAGCATTTGCTCCCTCAACTGCAAACTTGAAATTGCCAGGAACGTGAAAAATTTTACATTTCTGCAAAATTGGTGCAACCTCGTACATTTTCTTTATAATCTCGCCCGCCGTGCTTTCGGGGATTGCGGGGAGAGCCGAGTTTGCCGCCGTGCTGTATGCTCGCTGCTCGGTTTCGGTCAGAGGCTTACCCATAAGGAATTTAAGCCAAGCGGAGCGATACTCCCTTGCCTCGTCGTATGTGTTCTCGCTGCGGTTAGCTACGGGGTTTTCAATCTGAGCTGCGGGAACGGTGCCGAGGTTGATACCCTCAATGGTAGCTTTTCTCTTTTCGAGGTTGGTAAATTCCTCGTCCAGGTCGCGGAGCTCCTTTGTGATAGCGTCCAAGTCCGCCTTTGTGTCGGTTTCCAGGGTGTGACGTAGCTCCGCCCTGCGGGTGCGGATTTCATTCATACGCTTAATAATCTCGTTCATTGTAATTTTCCTTTCTCAAAATAATTTAGCAATAGGTTTGTGCTATCAGCATTTGACGGCGGCGGCGTTCCTCCAACTCCTTAAACTCTTTCTCGTGCTCCGCGGAGAAAAAGTCCCTTGCCGTTACAATGCTTGTTTCGTTGTACTGCGGAAAATCCACCGCCGAAACGTCATATAGCTTTTTGATTTTAGTTATCGTCCGTGTGTGCGTTTCACGGTCATAGCTGCACTCACGCACCACAAACGAAAAACTCATTTTGTCAACGCGGCGTTTCAAAATATCTCGGTGTAAATTGCGGTGCCGCTCGTCCTCACTATCGAGATACGCCGCAATATCAAGCCCGCGCTCGGTTACGGTGTATGTAAGCGAGTTATTGCGGGTACGGGCGTATACGGTAGCGTCGTTTTGCCCGTGATTTCGGTTAAAGATAAAGTCACTCATATCGCACTCGTCAAGTGCTCCACTTGCAATTATTTCTTTGTACTCTATGCCGCCCTCCTCAAAAAGGACGGTAGGGGTATTAAAGACAATAGGCGTACCGCGCAAAATAAGCTCGTCAGAGCTTCCGCTGCTGTCGGGTAGCGTGAACGGCGCAACCGCTCTATATTCCCTCTCGTTCGGTTTATATGGCATTTTTATTCCTCCTCTTTTGTTGGCTCGTCCTCGGGTGCCGCTGCCTTTGCGGCACCCGCTTTGCCGTCCTTTGTCGGCTCTGCGGGCGGTTCTGTTTCCTTTCCGTTGCCGCCTAATTGGTACTCGTCTGCTTTTTCGGCGTTTACCATATTGAGCGTTTGTACGCGGCGTTTGCCTTCCTCGCCGCCGATAGGCGGGTAGCCGAGCGTTGTTAATGCCTGGTCGAGCATTAAGCCGCCGATTTCGGAAAGATACTTGACTACGGCGAGCTTGTCGCTCGTTCTTGCAAATTGCAGCTTATTTCCCTCTACGGTAATTTCGTTACCGTAACCGCGTTCTTTTTTGGAAAACAAACAATTTGTGAGGGCTTGCGCGAGCTGAATATAAAAAGGCTCTATTTCGCCCTCGTAAAAGTCCTCCTCCTGCTCGGGAGTAGCCTTGTTCTGTACGATAGCGTCGTTGGTACCGAGGTAGTCGTATATCTCGTCTTTGATATACTGCAACTGTCCTATAGGTAGCGGCGTTTGCTTGTCCGTTATCGGCGTATAATCGTACTTATTGTCTGTAACGATAACGCCCGCTCCGTTGTTCTCCATTTTGAGGTTATCCCGTATAAAATCATCACGGCGGCGGTTTAAGTCCTCTGTTTTAGTGGAAGCTTGCACTTTCAGTACACCGCGGACAACCGCCACAAGCTCGGCAAACTTGCTCATAGATTGGTTAAAGGTGTTTGCCGTTTTTAATACAGGCATAAGAGCCTCATTATCGGAGCCGAAAATATCGTTATCCGCAAACATTGAGCCGATATGTATAACATCAGCATACGGGAAAGTGTACGACTTTCCGTTGTAAAAGCGGAATTTGCAAAATAGCTCTCCCTGGTATTCAAGTAAGCTAATTTCCTGCGCGTTAATGTTATATAATGCCTCGAGCTTGCCCGCTGCTTCGTTCCAAACGGGAAAAGCGAAAGCGTTGTTGTATAGCTTATACTGTGCCGCAAGGCGGTAATAGAATTTATATGCCGTTGTCGTCGGGTTTGGTCTGAATTGCAATAGGTTGTTAAGCGAGCTGCTTTCCACATCAAGCATTTTCCCGTCGCCGCGTCGGATATGTCGCGGCTGTACCGTTGCGGCTCTGCGGGCGAAAGAATGAATAGCAGCGCGCACCATATTAACCTCCCAGGCGTTGCCTGAGAACGGTATAAAATTCGACTGGTAGGAGTTTAAGAGCTTATACTCGGTATATCCGTTCAAGTCCTGCGGCTTTTTCCCGAAAATAGTCTCAAAAAGTCCTCGTCTTTCTTTCATTTTCTCACCCCACATTGTACATATAGTCGTCAAAGTATTTTACATAGATAACCCAGGCGTTAAGCAGCGATACCGCGCCGTCAATACGCCGCTTGTCGGTTATTTTGACGGGCTGTATATTGTTTAGCCCGCTTTTCTTTACCGCCGTATTGGATAGGCACCAAAGCAAAAGAGGGTTGTTATTGTAATTTACGATTTTATCGGCAAGAGCCGCTCCCATTTCTCGCATAGGTTGGCTCCAAGTGAAAGGACCCTGTGCCACGGGCTCCATAGTAAAGCCGTTTGATTTCATTTCCTCCACCCAATAGCCCGCTAATGCGCGGTCGTAGCCAACTTTGAAAGCGTCTATTTTGTATTCGTCGCGCATTTGTAAAAACCACGCCGTAACATCAGAAAAATTAACGCGGTTTCCCTCGCATATCGTAAGTAAACCTCGCTCCGCCCATTTGCGGTACGGTGCCTCGTTGGTGTTCTTGTCCTCGAGGTGCTCTATACGGGCTTGCGGGAGGAAATACTGCTGCAAGACATAAACTATTTTATCATTAGGCTTGCGAATAAGGAGCGTTGCCGCTGTCAAGTCGGTTGTTGCCGATAGGTCGCAACCGCCGATTGCGTAGGTGTTGTATACCTCCGACATATCGAAAGTTGCGGCATTTTTAATCTGCTCGAAAGATAGCCAAACATTGCTCTGATTTTCCCGTATGTTAAAATCCTTGCACAATACGCCTGGTAGGTCGGCGAGGGAGTTTTTCGCCCGCTCAACAAAATTTGCAAGAGTTTTATACTGCTTGATTTTCCCGAGCCCAGGGTTTGCTTTAACCCACATTTGCGGGTTAGTCCACTCGTCGCGGGAGTCAAGCTCATAGAGGATAGGCAAAAAGGTATCGTCTTTTTTCTTGCCGTCTGCAAGCTCGCAAGCGAGCTCGTACATATTGTCAAAAATACATTCGCGGACGGTGCCCGCGGTCGTTATCATCACGACAAGGGGTTGACGACGGCTCGAGGTTGATTGCTTCATAACCTCGTATAAGTTTCTGTCGCGTATTGCGTGCAGCTCGTCGATAATAACAGCGTGAGAATTTAAGCCGTCAAGGGTATTCGAGTCGGAGGCGAGGGCTTCAAAAATACTCGAGGTTGCAGGGAAGTAAACATCATTACGACGCTTTTTAACTACGGCCCGTAGCTCGGGCGATTGGTTAATCATATTCTCCGCTTCCGTGAGTTCCGTGTTAGCGTGGTCTTTTTTTGTTGCTACGGAGTATATTTCCGCCGCGCCCTCAAAATCCGCAATAAGCATATAAAGCGCAATGCCTGAAAGTAGAGTAGACTTGCCATTTTTACGCCCGCACAAAAACATAGTTTCGCGGAAACGGCGGTAGCCTGTTTCTTTTTCGAGCCAACCGAAAAGAGCCTGTATAAATGCTTTTTGGAATAGCTCGAGCTCGAGAGGAGCCCCGATAGTCCCTTGTGACTGTTTGCAAAATGTTTCGATAAAGAGTATAGGACGCTCGCCCGTGTCCTCGTCAAAATAATACGGGAAATCGTCGCCCGCTGCGTCCATTTCGGCGACAAGTCGAGCGTATACGGTTTTTACCCGCTTACTCGTGATAATGTCGCCGCTCGCTATGCGGCTGTAATACTCTTTGACATAATTCAATGCTTTTTCGCCGCCTGGTTAGGTTTTGTCGCAAACATCATAAGGGCTTGTCCCGCTTTCTCTGCGTCGCTGTTTGGCGATATTTCGTTAAGCTGCTTGATTGTGGCGTTATAGTTTTTCACCATGGCGTTATACGGCTGTAAAAGAGGGTGTGCCCGCTCGATTTCGTAGCTGCCTTGCGGCATGGTGACTACGAGCCCGTCCTCGGATATTTTCGCCTCCATATCCTCCAAAGAAACGAGCATATAGGCGGCTCTTTCAATCAGCTTTTTTGCAATTTCGAGCCGTTCTTTTGGTAAATTTTTATAGATTTTCTTTATTCGGTTTTGCTCTTTTTTCTGTCGGCTATATAATGTATCGTCCACCGTAAAAGCTCCTTTCTTTGTCATTGGGTAGGGGGGTTATACACCCGAGAAGCGGTCATAAAAGGGACTCAAAGGCGGTTCATAATAAACAAACCGTCAATTTTTAGACGGGGGGAGTATCGCCCAGCGCTTCCTCCGTTGTTTCCGCTTTGTGTATCTCAATTGCAACAACATTTATTGCATTAAGTACAAGTCTGCTGCCCTCGGTTGTATCGAGTACCACGGTACCCTCCTCGAGAGCGGAGGCGAGCCGCTCTTGAAAGTCGCTTGATGTAGCAACAACATTGAACGACAACGCCGCGTTTGCCGTGTATATAATTAGCTCACATACCTTGCTCATTGTAACACTCTCTTTCTACGAGATTTCCCACGCTATCAAACATCAGACCGCCCGCCGTCGCTTGTTGCCCCTCGTGCTCTATGGCGTGGCACTCACGGCATAGAGTTTCGAGGTTATCCTCTCCAAATGCTATATACGGGTTGTCTATGTTCTGCGGCGTGAGATATGTTTTGTGGTGTACGATTTTACCAGGCTTTCCGCACCGCACACATAAGCCCATATCCCGCTTTATAATATATTCCCGTGTATCTCGCCAAGCCTTACTCAAATAAAACTTGCGTGCGAAATCCTGCATATAACAGCGTCCCACCCTCTCCGCTTCGTGTGTTATATCTGCTCCCGATAAAGCGAAAACGAGCCGCATTTCTGCCGCCCGTTTCCGTCTATTTCTACGATATCAGTTTAGCACGGGCAAAAGGTGGTTTCTATACAGTCTTTTTTCAAATGCCTAAATTGAGGGCAGAGCGGAGGCTCCGTAGTAGAGTAGGGCAAACTCCGCTACGGCTTTATTTCGGACATTGTAAACCGTTGTAAGCGACTCGATATAGAGAGCCTCCATAATGGACTCTTTAGAGCGTTTCTCCACGTACCACAAAACAATGATTTTTTTATGCTCTTCGGAAAGCTGTGCTATAATGCTGTCTATGTAGTTTAGCTCGCGCTGCGTTTCGGCAATATTTTTCGTACACTCGGAAAGTTCTAAAAGTTCGTTAAGCGTATCGCTTACATAGTGCGAGTCTGTAAACGGCTTTGAGTAGTCAATAGCCCCAGGCTCCCGCGGAGCTCCGCTCTCAATAAGCTGTGTTTTTCTGCGTTCTAAATTTTCTAACGCCCTTTTGAGCGTTGGTACGGAGGAGAGCACTTGCTCCGCTGCCTTAAAATAATTCATACAAAAACCTCCTTTGCGCTTTGATAGTGAGAGCTAAATATCCCTCTTGCACGGTCTAAACAAAGCGCGATTTTTTCGCCATAGTTTAACGGGAATTTTTGGAGCTTGCGTAAAGCCTATTTTTTTGCAAGGCGTGTATTCTTCTTGCTTGGGGATTTCGATACACTCCATAAGCTACTCAAAAACGCCCGTCATGCTTTTCGCTCGCTCGTTAAGCGTTTCGGCAAGCTTTTTAATCTCTGCGGCTGCTTCCTCGAGAGCCGCCAACTGCTCGGGCATTAATATTTGTAAATTCATATATAGCCCTCCTAAAAAGTTACCGTAACATTGAGCACCGCGGCGGCAAGCCAATATACGGCGCGTTTATAGTCCTTACCGATAACACACATAACCGCTGCGCCCACATCAAGCAAAATAAGCGCAGCAGGGAATATATACATAGACATTTTCTTTTTCTCCTTTCCCTGAGAGTTTTTCTTATTGTCGTTCATAATCGCCCTCGCTTTCTGCTCCGCTTCGGAGCGGGTTTTTTATACATTCGGACGGTGATATAATAGCCGCCGTTGATTTCGTTATAGAACGGGTGACAATCTGCCAAAGCGTAGCCCTCGTAGAGCTTTTCGAGGTACTCACGGTTATCGTTTCCGCTGTCGTTCAGCTCTTTGACTTTGTATTGCGGTATTTTGCCGTCTCGCTTTGTTTCCTTTGGCTGTACCAGGTTTCGGGAGGCGCACCAACGCTTACCGAGGATAGGCTCTTTAATGAGATATACCGCAATACCCGTAATACCGCACTCGTCAAACTGTAGAGGCTTTGCCGTGGTGTACCCTCTGCCCCATATTTCCGCAAGCGTGTTTATATCAATACCGCCGCTCATAACGATATGATGATGAACGCGCCCGCTTTCTTCGCCCACCTCCGTAACGGCAACATATTTCAGCTCGGGTAATTCCCGCTTTTTGCGGTACCGCTTAACCCTGCGTATGAAATTTTGCATTTGCCTTTGTGCGTCCTCGGGAGAGGCGGGCAAGTGGTTTTTATCGTATGTAAGGTCAAAGCGTATGTCTCGCTTTGAAAAATTCGTGTTGAGTAAGCGTATCAGCTTGCGCTCGGCGTTATGCTGATTGAGGCGCTTTTGTACCTCACTTGTCGGCTTTCTTTTTTTGCTCCGTCTCCGCTGATACTCAAAGACGGGGTATATATCAACTTCCAAATACTCGCCGCATTGGTGCTTTTTTTCTCTGTATAGGCAACGCATTTTCATCTTCCTTTGCAAATAGATTATTTTTGCAGTGTAGGGAGGGGAGGGAAAGAGGGCAAGAAAGCGGCTACTTCACTTTGTTGCGTAGCCTTAAAGAAAGAGGC
>ENA-UOOD01002955-UOOD01002955.1-human-gut-metagenome-genome-assembly--contig:-CS67-NODE-2955-length-14633-cov-4.966251_pt1 | contig 14633 bp, 12 predicted proteins | sample MGYA00242464_ERZ724011 | MGnify/ENA metagenome assembly ERZ724011 | reverse complement strand
TCTTGTAGATAAGTATCTCTCGATGACCCAGCTTGCGCGGAAGGTCAAATGTTTCACGTGAAACACAGCTCATGCCACAGACACGTGCAGAACGGTCAGCCTCCTCAAGCTCCTCATCCTCTGGTCTGCCCTTCTCAACAACAAGAAGGCCTCCCATACTAAGGAACGGTGTTGCGTACTCAAGAAGGACGTTAGCCCGGGCAACAGCCCGTGCAAATACATAGTCTTGTGAACAGGGAAGCTCACGGGCAAGTTCCTCGAGTCGAGCATGTCTTGTGGTAATCTTGCTCAGACCAAGTGTCTGACAGAACTCAGACACTGCATCTACTTTCTTTCTGACAGAGTCAACAAGAAGTGCCTGGGCCTCTGTCACAACAGCAAGGGGAACGCCTGGGAATCCTGCTCCTGTACCCATATCAAGAAGACGGCTATCACTCCCTACATCAAGCTTTTTGCAAGCAAGAGGGAGGAGAGAATCGACCAGATGAAGGGTGACCGCGTCCTCAGGATCAGTGATGCGGGTGAGGTTCACAACCTTGTTCTTCTCAGTGACAAGCTGAAGGTACGAGACAAGCAAATCTGCCTGTTCGGTCGTAATGACAATCCCATACTCAGCCAGCTCACTAACGAGTTGTTCCCTACGGGCACTCATCACATCACACCTCACTGACAAGAATCCATGTATCAAAAGAAATTGTCACAGAAAAAGGGAGAGCACTCAATATGCTCTCCCTCGTAACATCACTATGTCCAAGAAAGCTATCGAACGGCCGTGATGACAACCCTACGCTCGGGCTCCTCACCCTCGGAGTGCGTAACGACACCCTCGTCGTTCCGAAGGGCAAGGTGGATGATGCGACGCTCATAGGCATTCATGGGAGCCAGCGTCACCTTTCCACCGCGGTCCTTGGCACGGGCGGCGGAGCTTCTTGCCATGTCCTCAAGCTTCTTGCGACGGCGAGACTTGTAGCCCTCGATGTCAACGACGATGGGGTAATAGAACTTGATGCGGCTGCTCATCAGAGAGGTCAGAACCATCTGCAGAGCATCGAGGGTACGACCGTGACGCCCGATGAGGACGGCAAGGTCCCCGCCGTTCACGTCGAGGATAAGCTCTCCGTTCTCGCCGTCATACTCATCGATGGACGAGTTGTTCTCTCCAAAGAGCGCGAGGATGCCCTTGAGGTAGCCAACAGCAAGGTCGGCGATCTTATCCATCTCATCGTCCGTCAGAGGCTCACCAGCCTCAAAGCGCGTGCGAATGGAGGAAAACTCATCCTCAACGAGCTCCGGCGCGTTATCCAGCTCTTCCTCAGACATGTGTTCCTCCGAAATAAATCAAACTAACTAGGTGTAAGAATTAAAGCTAGCAATAGCTATTTGCTAGTTCTTCTTGTGAGGGCGGGGCTTTTTCTCGCGGCGCACCACGTCCACCTCAACGGGCTTGTTGGCAGCCTCGGCCTCTGCCTCTGCCTTGGCCTTCTCCATGACGCGCTGCGTGATGACCTTCTGCTGCACGACCTGCCAGAGCGAGGAGGTGACGTAGTAGAGCACCACGGCTGCGGGGACGCCCCAGCCGAACATCAGCATCATGACGGCCATGACCGCACCCATGGTCATGGTCTGGGAGCGCTGGGAGGAGTCCTGGAGGGAGGTGTTGAGAATCATGGGGATGAAGGTCAGGACACCAAAGAGGAGGACGAAGATGACATAGGGCGCCGCCGCGACCCAGTCACCGGTGGCCACCATGTCGGAGCAGGACTTAGAGATCGAGGGCAGGATGCTGTAGAAGCAGGCATCCTCGGGAACGGCGCGCACCACGGAGAAGAGGCCAAAGAAGATCGGCATCTGGAGGAAGATGGGCAGGCATCCGCCGAGGGGGTTGAACTTCATCTCGGCATAGACCTTGCGAAGCTCCTCGGCCTGACGCGTCGGGTCGTCAGCGTAGCGCTCCTGAATCTCCTGGAGCTTGGGCTGCATGACCTGCATGCGAGCGGTCGAGCGCGTCGAGTGGGCCATAAGCGGCGTGAGGATCAGACGGACGATGACCGTCAGGATGATCACCGCCAGGCCCCAGTCGCCGACAAAGCCCTCGATGCCCGCGAGCACCGCGGTCAGGAAGTTAATAAACCAGTCCCACATGGTTCCTCCGTGGCCCGCTCCCCTTAGGGAACGGGGTCATATCCTCCGGCATGAAGGGGATGACACCTGCATATCCTTCGGAACGCAAGTGATCCCCCTCTCAACAGACCGTACTTCTCGATGGCCTCGTACGCATACTGGGAGCACGTTGGCACATAGATGCAGCGAGCGGGAAGTGCGGGTGAAACCTTCGTCTGATAGAGACGAATGAGGGCGCGCACCCCTCGTGAGGGAAGCCCGCCCAGACCATGCCAAACCATCAGGCGTCACATTTCTTGAGGAGTCGCCTCAGAGAGACGGCCACCGACTCCGGTGAGCTGTCGTGCGTCGCTCCCGTGGAAAAGAGAATCACGTCGTATCCCTCTCGGGGGAGCTCACAGATTCGGGCCGCCTCGCGCAGGACGCGCTTGCACCTGTTGCGAAAGACCGCGTTGCCCAGCCTCTTAGCGGCGACGAAGGCAACTCTGCCCGGCGTTCCCTCTCCCGTGGGGAGCACGCGAACGCGGAGGAGGGAGTCATTGAGACGCCTCCCCCGCGAGAAGACCCTCTCGAAGTCACCTCTGGACTTGATGGTCCTCATGGGGCGACGCTACACGGTCAGGCGCTTGCGGCCCTTCGCGCGACGACGGGCGAGGACGGCGCGGCCGCCCTTGGTGGCCATACGGGCACGGAAGCCGTGCGTGGTGGCGCGCTTGCGCTTGTTGGGCTGATACGTACGCTTCATGTCTATTCCTCCCGGTTGGGTTATGAGCGTCCAGTTAGAGCAATAAGCTCAGAGATTGTAAGGGTCCCGTGTGGGGCCTGTCAATTTCAACCACAAACAATCTCCACGATTACTGCGCAGGTAGGCGGGCAAATGTGAGGAACTCGGAAGGGTCCGTTCTCCCTCTTGCGTTTCAATCCGGGTGAATCCAAACGGATTCATCTTTTCAGAACACCATGTAAGAGCTTTCATCATGGTATTCTCTTTCAACGAATACACGACTAAATCGCCAGTTTTCTACAAGTGTTGAGCACATGTTGAAATCTTTCATTCAGATAGAATTCCGTCTGAAAAGTTTTCTACACATGACGAATGAGTGTTGAAAGGGGGACTGGTGGCGAGGGACTTCTATCCGTTCGTGGAAGATGACCAGACGAACCGGGGAGACGCCGCGGAGCATCCCCTTGAGGTCAGACACCCCGCAAGGATCGCGGTCTACGACGATGCCTCCGCGGCGCCGCGCGTGGTCGTAGTGGAACCGGGCGAGGTGCGCTCCTATCTCGAGGAGATCACCGCCACCGTGAGCCGTCTCGCACGCGAGCAGGGCGGAGCCATCCCCTTCATGGTCATCAGGGAGATCGTGGAGAACTTCATCCACGCCTACTTCCAGGCCCCGACCATCACCATCCTCGACGACGGGAACACCATCCGCTTCTCCGACCAGGGCCCCGGAATCAAGGAGAAGTCACTGGCGCTCGAGTACGGCACCTCCTCGGCGACAGAGGAGATGAAGCACTACATCCGCGGCGTGGGGAGCGGGCTGCCCTACGTCCAGCAGTACATGGCCGACAAGGGCGGCAGCCTTGAGGTCGAGGACAACATATCGGGCGGGACCGTCGTCACCATATCGACGCACCCCAAGCAGCAGGCCCGCGCCATATCGGGCGCAGACCAGAGGGATGCCGAGAAGAACCTCGCACCGCAGGCCGCCCAGAGCGCCGCTCCGGGTGCGGCAAGCGCGTGGTTCTCCCAGCCGCAGACCACCATGAGACCGCAGCTCACCCTCGACGAACGTGGAGAGCAGGTACTTTCCTATCTGTCAGAGCACGAGAGCTGCGGCCCGACCGACCTTGTCCGTGCCTTCGGCGCATCGGGCGCCACGTGGTCCCGCACCCTCGCGGCCCTTGCGACCCAGGGAATCGTCATGAAAGACGGTCAGAAGTATCGTTTGACCGGTATTGGAAGGACGTTCGTCTAACCTTCCGGGACAAGTTATCAACAATCGCTATACTAGGGTTTCGCTTTTTTCAACAATCGGGAATGCGGAACCATGGAAATCTCTCTCGAGTCGGACGCCGAGGCGCTCTGGCAGGACACGCTCGACCTTCTCGCCGACAGGCAGCTGCCTGAGGCCATGCTTGCCATGCTGAGGGACTGCAAGCCCATCAGCATGGAGGACTCCGTCATGCGGGTGGAGACCCGCATGAGGCTCGTCATGAAGACGGTCTCAAAGAACGCGGCGGTCATCGAGGAGTGCCTCTCGCAGGCGGCCTTCGAGCCCATGCGCCTCGAGGTCGTCTTTGCCGCCTCCGGAGCGCCGGCTGCCGAGCACGCCCCCTCGAGCATGTCTCGCGAGGAGGCCGACAGCTGGGCCGCGCAGACCGGTGACGGCCGGCCCGCCTGGGACGGGACCCCCGCGCGCAAGATAGCCGAGGATACCTGGGACGAGCCGAGCGCTGACGACCTACGCGAGGAGGCAGTCAGAAGGCGGAGGAACAACCCCCTCGTCGAGGACATCTCTCAGACCACCTCGAAGCTCACGTTCGAGCGCTTCGTGCGCGGCGAGGAGAACGACATCGCCTACCAGGCGTCGCTTCAGGTCGCAAATGGCATGAACAGCACATATAACCCCCTGTTCATCTATGGCAAGAGCGGCCTTGGAAAGACGCACCTGCTCCGCGCGATCCAGAACTACATCGCGAGGAACGACCCGTCGCGCCTCTGCGTCTACCGGGACGCCTCCTCCTTCATCACCGACTACACCGAGGCCATGCGCCACTCCGAGCGCTCAGCCGCCTCGGTGCTGCGCCAGAACTACGCGGACATCGACGTCCTCATCATCGATGACGTCCAGAAGATGACCGGCAAGGTGGGAACGGTCGGCTTCTTCTTCGACACCTTCAACGAGCTCATCGCCAACGGAAAGCAGATCGTCCTCGCCGCCGACCGGACGCCCGCCCAGCTCGGCATGGGCAAGGACGGCTTCGACGAGCGCATCACGAGCCGTCTCTCGGCGGGATTCACCACGCCGATCCAGGTCCCGAGCTACGAGCTCAAGCTCCGCCTCATCGAGACCTTCTGCGAGCGCATGCGCGACGACGCTCTCAGGGAGAACGTGGCGGGGCTCACCGGAACGGTCCCTCCCGACGCCATGAGCTACATGGCCGAGCGAGCCGGCACCAACATCCGCGTCATCGAGGGCTTTTGCCAGCGGTGCCTCTTCGCCGCCACGGCGGCCGAGAAGCGCGGCGAGGCGCTCACGCGCGAGGAGATCGAGTCCGTGGCGCGGGAGTGCTGGCCAAACGCCGGCAGGGCGGTCTCCATCGAGGACGTGCAGCGGGCGGTCGAGAAGTACTACGACATCGACCACTCGAGCCTCGTGGGCAACAAGCGCCACAAGGGCCTCATGGAGGCCCGTCACGTGGCCATCTGGCTCTCGCGTGAGCTCTGCGACCGCACGCTCGCCGACATCGGCAAGCACTTCGGTGGGCGCAGCCACGCGACCGTCATGCACAGCATTAGCGTGGTCGACGAGGCGAGGCGGGAGGACAAGACCTTCTACGACCGTCTCATGCAGATACGTGAGTCGATCACCGGCAACGTCTGACGTCGGGAAGACAAGTCTGTGGGGAGGGTGTAGAAAAGCGTAGAAAAGTGTCCCCGGAATGTAGAAGCTCGTTTTCCAACGGATTCGCGTGTCGACGCATGTTGAGGGGATGAGGCGGCGCGCAGGGCAACAAAAGGGCGTCTCACCTCGTGTTCCAAAACTTGTCTTCTTTTCTACAGACCCTATTACTACTACTGCTCTTTAATCTTTATTAAGTACTTAGAAGAAGGGGGAGTCATGAAGTTCACCGTCAGCCAGTCCTCTCTCATGAAGGCTCTCACGGTCGTCTCCAAGGGCATGGGAGCCAACACGACGCTTCCCATCCTCGCCGGCATCTATCTGCGCGCGGCGGACGGGGAACTCGAGCTGCAGACCAACAACCTGTCCATCTCCATCCGCCATCTCGTTCCGGCGAACGTCGAGGAGGAGGGCGAGACGGTCGTCTCCGGCAAGGTCCTCACCAGCATCGCCAAGACGCTCCCCGACGCCGCGGTGACCTTCGAGGACATGGACCACATGGTTACGATCTCCTGCGGACGCTCCACGTTCAGGCTGAACACCCTGCGCGCCGCGGACTGGCCCTCCTTCCCCGAGATCCAGCCCTCGCGCACCATCGAGCTCCCGAGCGAGCTGCTCACGCGCATGGTGGACAAGGTCTATCGCGTCACCTCGAAGGAGACGACGCGCCAGTACCTGCAGGGCATCCAGCTCACCGTCGAGGACAACACGATCAGGATGGTCGCCACCGACACGATTCGCCTCGCCGTGTGTGACTCCTCGGTCGAGGCCGCGCCCGACGAGCCCTTCTGCTCCGTGATCGGTGGCCAGGTGTTCCACGACGTCCTCGCCATGCCCTCCGTCACCGACACGATCTCCATCGGCACGGCCGAGAACCAGGCGGTGTTCTCGTTCGGCACCACGACGTTCGTCACGCGCCTGCTCGAGGGGAACTTCCCCTCCTGGCGCCAGCTCGTCTCGCCGACCTGCTCCACCGCCGTGACCCTCGACGTCGCGGAGTTCAGCGCGGCGCTCAAGCGCGTCTCGGTCATCGCGCAGCAGAACGCCTCCATCCGCTTTGACGTGGACGCCGACGGCGGCCTCGTGCGGCTCTCCGCGCGCTCCCCCGAGCAGGGGGAGTCCTCCGAGACGCTCTCCTGTGAGGTGGAGGGTCAGAGCCTCGCGATCGGCCTCAACTACCACTACGTGTTCGACTGCGTGAACGCGGTCTCCGACTCCCAGGAGGTCCGCCTCGAGCTCCAGGGCTCGACGCAGCCGGGAATCTTCAAGAGCAACGGCAAGATCAACTACCTCTACCTGCTCATGCCGATTCGTCTCTAGGGACGGTGGATGGGGCTTCTCGTCACAGACGTCCTGCTTCGGGACTTTCGCAGCTTCGAGCGGCTCGAGCTCGCGCTCGCGCCGGGGACGACGATCCTGGTGGGGCCGAACGCCGCCGGCAAGACCAACACGGTCGAAGCCGTCCAGCTCCTGACGTCCGGCGCCTCCTTCCGACGTCCGACCCCGTCGCAGCTCGTGCGCGAGGGGGCGGAGTCGGCGCGAATCGACGCGCGTCTCGAGGGGGACGGGCGCGTTATCGACCACCGCTGTGACGTGACGCCCACGGGACGACGCTTCTCACGCAACGGGAAGAAGTGTCGCGCCGTCGACATGCCCGAATCGCTGGTCTCGGTGCTCTTCTCGCCCGATGACCTCGCGCTCGTCAAGCGCGGCGCCTCCGTCCGCCGTGACGAGCTCGACTTCTTTGGCCGGCAGACGAGCCCGGGGTACGCGCGCGTCCTGGCCGAGTACCAGCGGGCGGTCGAGCAGCGCAACCGCCTGCTGCGCGACGAGTTCCCCGACCTCTCCCTGCTCGACGCCTGGGACGCGTCGGTCGCGCTCGGCGGAGCCACGCTGCTCGCCGCGCGGCTGCGGCTGTTCTCCCGCCTAGCCGAGAAGGTCTCCCAGGCCTACGGCGTCATCGCGGGAGGGGAGGACCTCGTCTGCACCTACGCCTGCTCGCTCGGGGAGGGCCTCGAGGCGCTCGGGCGAGACGAGCTCAGGGATGCGTTCCTCGAGCGGCTGGCCCAAGGACGCGAGCTCGACCTGAGGAGACAGCAGACCTGCGTGGGCCCGCACCGTGACGACGTCTCCTTCCTCGTTGGAGGCCGCGACGCGCGTGCGTACGCGTCGCAGGGCCAGCAGCGCTCCGTGGTGCTCGCCCTCAAGATGGCGGAGGTCGAGCTTGCCGGGGAGATCCTGGGGAGCCGGCCGATCCTCCTTCTGGACGACGTGATGAGTGAGCTGGACGAGCACCGCCGCGCGGCCGTGGTGCGCTTCGTTGACGAGGGCATCCAGACGCTGATAACCACCACGAACCTCGGGTACTTCTCGCCCGAGCTCCTCGACGGGGCCAAGGTGGTGAGCTTTGGTGAGTGACGAGATGACGCGCGAGGTCCGTCGCCGCGAGCGGGGCGGCGAGGGGGTGGGGAGCCTCCTGGGAAGGGCCCTCGATCGGCTTGGGTCAACAGGCGAGAGGGACGGGTCCTCGCGGGCGTGGATCGCGTGGAACCGGGTGAACGGGGACGTCGAGCGGGCACACTCGACGGGAGCGTACGTCGGCGCGCCGCGCCGGGGAGCGCGTGACCCCGAGCTCGTCATCTACGTCGACTCGCATGCCTTCATCACGGATTTCTCCGCAAACCGCGAGGTGTATCTCGCCCGTCTTGAGACGGCTGGTCTGCGCTTCTCGCGCATTGAGTTCAGGCTTTCCAAGCGCCCGCGCGCAGAGACCGCATCGTCACCTTCACCGATGAGGGAGATTCGCCCGCTCCCGGAGCTGGACGCCGCGGAGGAGCGAGAGGTCGAGGAACTCTGTGCCGACCTACCCGCCGCGCTGAGGGAAAGCGTCTCTCGGGCGATGAGAGTTTCTTATCGAGCCCAGAAGCAAGAACATAGCTAATTTGTTGAGACCACCCTCAGGGAGCCTCTCACAGCCTCACAAGCGCTATTATCGTTCGGGCTATGTCGATTTTGGCATGGGCCCGTGTGAGAAAGACGCCTTCGGGGCACTCCCTGCCCCTTGGTGAGAGGATGTGAGCGTGGCTAAGAAGAACGACTACGGTGGAGAGTCAATCAAGATTCTCGAAGGCCTCGAGGCGGTCCGCAAGCGCCCGGGCATGTACATCGGCACGACGTCCGCGTCCGGCCTGCACCACCTGGTGTGGGAGATCGTGGACAACTCCATCGACGAGGCCATGGCCGGCTTCTGCACCAAGATCAAGGTGACCGTCCACCCGGACAACTCCATCACCGTCGACGACAACGGCCGCGGCATCCCGGTGGAGAAGCACCCCGTCAAGAAGATCCCGACCCTCGAGGTCGTCCTCACGATCCTGCACGCCGGCGGCAAGTTCGACAACAACGCCTACAAGGTCTCCGGCGGCCTGCACGGCGTGGGCGTCTCCGTCGTCAACGCCCTCTCCAAGAAGCTCGTGGCGCAGGTGCGTCGCGACGGCAAGGTCTACGAGATGACCTTCGAGCGCGGCAAGACCGTGCAGAAGATGAAGGAGGTGGGCACCTCCAAGGCCACCGGCACCTCCATCACGTTCTGGCCGGACGAGGAGATCTTCGAGACCACCACGTACAGCTACGACACCCTGCACGACCACCTCCAGGAGACGGCGTTCCTCAACAAGAACCTCAAGATCGTGCTCGTGGACGAGCGCGAGCTGGTGCCCCGCACCGACGAGTTCTGCTACGCCGGCGGCATCATCGACTTCGTGAAGTTCCTGAACGAGGGCAAGGACGTCCTACCCGGCCTCTCGCGCCCGATATACATCGAGGGCCGCTCCGCCGCCGACGCCCCCGAGTCCCAGATGGGCGAGGTCGAGGTGTCCATGCAGTGGAACACCGGCTACTCGGAGCACACGCTCTCCTTCGCCAACGACATCTACACCGAGGAGGGCGGCATGCACCTCGAGGGCTTCCGCACGGCCCTCACCAAGGTGGTCAACGACTACGGTCGCGCCAAGAACATCATCAAGGAGAAGGACGCCAACCTCACCGGAGACGACATCCGCGAGGGACTCACCGCCGTCATCTCCGTCAAGCTCCCCGACCCGCAGTTCGAGGGCCAGACCAAGGCCAAGCTCGGCAGCTCCTACATGCGCACGCTCGTGAACCGCGTGGTGGCGCAGGGCATGTCCGAGTACCTTGAGGAGCACCCCAACCAGGCGAAGGAGATCCTCAAGAAGGCCTCCCAGGCCGCCAAGGGCCGTCTCGCCGCGCAGAAGGCGCGCCAGGCGACGCGCCGCAAGAGCCTGCTCGAGAGCGCGGCGCTGCCCGGCAAGCTCGCCGACTGCTCCGTCCGCGACCCCGAGATGACCGAGCTCTTCATCGTCGAGGGTGACTCCGCAGGCGGCTCGGCCAAGGACGGCCGCCGCCGCGACATCCAGGCGATCCTGCCCCTGCGCGGCAAGATCCTGAACGTCGAGCGCGTGCAGGACCACCGCGCCTTCTCGTCTGACACCATCCAGGCGCTCATCACCGCCATCGGTACCGGCGTGACCACCGGCTCCGGCGACGGCGGGGACTTCGACCTCTCCAAGGCCCGCTACCACAAGATCATCATCATGACGGACGCCGACGTCGACGGCGCGCACATCCGCATCCTGCTGATGACCTTCTTCTACAAGTACATGCGTCCGCTCATCGACGCCGGCTACATCTACATCGCCACGCCGCCGATCTTTGGCATCAAGGTGCGCAACAAGATCCACTACGTCTATCCCGACGGCAAAACGCCCGAGGACGAGATTTTGAACCGCTCTATCCGCGAGCTTGGCCTCAACCCCAACGAGGAGGACGAGTCCGACGGCAAGTCCCAGGCAGCCATCAAGGGCTCGGGTCGCCGCCGCAAGGGATACTCGGTCCAGCGCTACAAGGGCCTGGGCGAGATGGACCCCAAGCAGCTGGCCTCCACGACGATGGACCCCAAGACGCGCATCCTGCAGCGCGTGACCATCGAGGACGCCGCTATGGCGGACCGCGCGGTGCGCGAGCTCATGGGCAACCAGGTCGAGTACCGCCGCGACTACATCGAGAAGCACGCTCACGACGCCCGCTTCCTCGACGCGTAACACCCGACGGGATGATACGAAGGGACAGTCCCTTCGTATCATTTAGACCATGATACGAAGGGACTGTCCCTTCGTATCATCCAGAGAAAGGCCACACGTGGCAGACGAGAACAACAACACCGAGGGCATGCCCGAGGACCTGCGGCGCCTGCTCGCCCGCGCCGAGGCCGACGACGGCGCCGACGTCTACGTCGAGGAGGACTCCGAGGAGGACGAGGACGCCGACGACGAGGAGCTCGAGGAGAGCTTTGGCGCCAACACGCGCGGCGAGGACGCCGGCGAGACGGATATCAACGGCGGTTCGCTGCAGATCAGCGAGTTCGGTTCGGAGATGAAGCAGTCCTTCATCGAGTACTCCATGTCCGTCATCACCGCGCGCGCCCTCCCGGACGTGCGCGACGGCCTGAAGCCGGTACACCGCCGCATCCTCTACGCGATGAACGAGTCCGGCATCTTCCCCAACCGTCCGCACAAGAAGAGTGCGTGGACGGTCGGCGAGGTCATCGGCAAGTATCACCCGCACGGAGACTCCGCCGTCTACGACACCATGGTTCGTCTCGCCCAGTGGTTCTCCATGCGCACGCCGCTGATCGACGGTCACGGCAACTTTGGCAACATCGATGGCGACGGCGCCGCGGCCATGCGTTACACCGAGAGCCGCCTGGCCAAGCCTGCCATGGAGCTCCTGCGCGACCTCCAGAAGGACACCGTGGACTGGCAGCCCAACTACGACGAGTCCCTCGCCGAGCCCGAGGTGCTGCCCGCCCGCTTCCCCAACCTGCTGGTCAACGGCTCCTCGGGCATTGCCGTCGGCATGGCCACCAACATCCCGCCGCACAACCTCACGGAGACCGTTGAGGCCACCTGCGCCTTCATCGACAACCCGGAGATCACGGTAGACGAGCTCATGCAGGTCATGCCCGGTCCCGACTTCCCCACGGGCGCGGTCATCATGGGCACCGACGGCATCAAGCAGGCCTACGAGACCGGGCGCGGCTCCATCACCATCCGCGCCAAGGCGCACGTGGAGTCCACCAAGACCGGCCGCAGCCGCCTCGTCTTCACCGAGATTCCCTATCAGGTGAGCAAGGGCACCCTGCAGGAGAAGATCGCCCAGCTCGTCAACGAGAAGCGCATCGAGGGCATCTCCGACATGCGCGACGAGTCCACGCAGAAGGGCATCCGCCTCGTCATCGAGCTCAAGAAGGGCGTGGTGCCCGAGGTTGTTCTCAACAACCTCTACAAGTTCACCTCGCTGCAGACGACCTTCGGCGTGAACAACCTCGCGCTCGTTGGCGGCGTGCCCAAGTGCCTCTCGCTGCCGGAGATCCTGCGCCACTACGTTGACCACCAGGTCGACGTGGTCACCCGTCGCACGCGCCACGACCTCAAGAAGGCCCAGGCGCGCGCCCACATCCTCGAGGGCTACCTCATGGCCCTCGACCACATCGACGAGGTCATCCACATCATCCGCTCCTCGCAGACCGACACCGAGGCGTCCCAGCGCCTCATCGAGCGCTTTGGGTTCACGCCCGAGCAGACCCAGGCGATCCTCGAGATGCGCCTGCGCCGCCTCACCGGCCTCGAGCGCGACAAGATCGAGGAGGAGCTCGCGGGCCTTCGCAAGGCGATTGCCTACTACGAGGACCTTCTCGCCCACGAGGAGAAGATCCTCGGCGTGATCAAGGACGAGATGCGCGAGATCGCCGCCAAGTTCGGGGACAAGCGCCGCACGGAGATCGGCGGTGCCGTGAGGAGCCTCGACGTCGAGGACCTCATCGCCGACGAGGACATGGTCGTCACGATCACCCACACCGGCTACATCAAGCGCATCCCCGTTGCTACCTACCGCTCCCAGAAGCGCGGCGGCAAGGGCATCCAGGGCCTCAGCCTCAAGGATAATGACTTCGTCGAGGACCTCTTCGTCGCGAGTACCCACGACTACGTGCTCTTCTTCACCAACTTTGGCAAGGTCTACCGCCTCAAGGTGCACGAGCTACCGATCGGCAGCCGCCACGCGCGCGGCTCCGCCATCGTGAACGTGCTCTCCCTCGCCGAGGGCGAGCACCCCGCGGCCGTCATCACCTGCCGCGAGTTCCCGGCAGACGAGTACCTGATGTTCGCCACGCGCGACGGCATGGTCAAGAAGACCGCTATGAGCGAGTACGACAAGAGCCGAAGGGACGGCATCATCGCCATCAACCTGCGCGCCGGCGACGAGCTGGTGAACGTCCGCCGCGTGCGTCCGGGCGACAAGGTCATGCTCGTCTCCACGGACGGCAAGGCCATCCTCTTCGACGAGTCCGAGGCGCGCGCCATGGGTCGCAACACCTCCGGCGTCCGCGGCATCACGCTCAAGGGCGATGCCAAGATGCTCGGCATGGAGATTACCAACGGCAACGGTGACCTGTTCGTCATCACCGAGAACGGCTATGGCAAGCGCACGCCCGTCTCCGAGTACCCCGAGCACAAGCGTGGTGGCCAGGGCGTCTACACGATCGCGATGACGGCCAAGAAGGGCAACCTCGTTGCCTGCCGTGTTGTGGGCCCGCAGCACGAGCTCATGATCGTGTCCGAGGAGGGCGTGGTCATCCGCGTCAAGGCCAACGACGTGAGTCGCCTCGGCCGCTCCACGCAGGGCGTCAAGGTCATGAACATGGTGGCCGGAGACCACGTGAGCGCGGTTGCCCGCATGGTGGCCCGCAAGAAGAAGGCCCCCAAGCGTGACGAGAACCAGGGCGTCCTCGACATCGAGGCCGCCGGCGGGAGCGCGCCGGGCGAGCCGGACAGCGTCGACATCGGCGGCGACGAGGAACTCGACGACACGCTGCTGGACGACGAGGAGTAACGCAAAGGCGCCCGGTTTAATGGCCGGGCGCCTTTTTGCCGGCGCTACTTCACGTCTCGCACCGACCGATTAGTGTACATAATCCGGTTTCGTTTCATATATAAGCAGGAAAGTTTTTTAATACCACCTGAACTATGTACACTAATTTCAGACGGAAAAAGCGCGGGCCGTGAAACCCGCGCGAGTTCAGGACACAACGCGCGTCGGCCGCTACTCGCCGTCCTGCTCGCCATGGGCGACGTTGAAGTCCTCGGGCGAGAGGCTCTCCACAAAGTTGTGGAACTCCTCCAGCTCGTGGGCCTCCTCGTCCTTCTCCACGCCGCGGAAGTCGGGCATCGCGGCGGACTCGAGCACAGACTCCTCCGCGTAGACCGGTACCTCCTCACGCACGGCCAGAGCGAGCGCGTCCGAGGGGCGCGCGTCGATGAAGACGTGCTCACCGTCCGCACGCTCAAGCTCGACCTGCGCAAAGAACGTGGTCCCCTGGACCGCCATGATCCGGACGCCGACGCAGATGGCTCCCAGGCTGGAGACCACGGAGCACAGGAGGTCGTGCGTCATGGGTCGTCCCCCGGGGCGCCCGTGCACGCCCATGGTGATGGCGGTCGCCTCGAAGGAGCCGATGCGAATGGGGAGCTGCTGGGAGGAGCCGTCGCCCGCCTGCTCGCGCGTGCGGAGCACGACGAGGGACGCAATCGGCCCCTCGCCCACGACGACGCTCTCTATGTCCATTCTCCTCAGCGGCACGGCACTCCTCTCGTTTTCTCTGCTCGCATATCCTACCCAATAGTTGACGCTGCGCAACTTGGACGGAAACATCGTCAGGAAATTGCAAAAAAGTCGTTGACCCCGCGCGGGCAGCTGTGTAATATATCTTCTTGCGTTGGGCCTGTAGCTCAGTTGGTCAGAGCGTCC
>ENA-UOOD01002945-UOOD01002945.1-human-gut-metagenome-genome-assembly--contig:-CS67-NODE-2945-length-14672-cov-4.632551_pt1 | contig 14672 bp, 8 predicted proteins | sample MGYA00242464_ERZ724011 | MGnify/ENA metagenome assembly ERZ724011 | reverse complement strand
CGCCCTCCTCGCGCCAGCCCACGGAGACGAGGTGGTCGTTCTCGGCCTTGGAGGTCGTGTAGTTGTGCGTTCCCGTCGCCGCGTAGGGGTTGTACTGCCTATAGAGCGGCACGCCGGTCGATGCCGGCGCGGACATCCAGCCCACGCCCTCGTACTCCCAGCCGGCCTCCACGAGCGTGTCGCGCTCGGCCGCCGAGAGCGTGTAGTGGTGGTCGCCGCCCGCCACGTAGGGGTTGTAGAGGCGGTAGACCGGGTCGCCCGAGGTGGGGGCCACCCAGCCCAGGCCCTCGTCGGTCCAGCCGACGGCGACCAGGCCGTCGCGCTCCTCGGCCGAGGCGGTGTAGAAGTGCTCGCCGGTGTAGCTGTTGTAGAGGCGATACATCGAACCAGAAGTGGAATCGGGGCCAGGCTCCGCCGTCTGCGCCGTGTCGAGGAACGACCAGGCGTTACCCTTCCGCACCAAAATCATCGTCTCGTCAGCGTCGCCGCCGCAGTCCGCGATGGAGTCGAACTCGAAGGCAATGGCCACCTCGCCATTCGAATCGACCGCCCCGAACTTGCCGGTCTTTGGGTCACGAGCGTAATACCAGTCGGTACCGGCATGCATGACGGAATAGTGATAGTACTGATTACCGCTGACTCTACCAACTGTTAGATCCTCGACAAGCGGCAGTGCCAGCTGGTAGCCGCCCATGGTTACCGGCTCGAGACTGGAGTCGACGACGCGCGCGTAACCTGCCTCCTCCGTCCTGTCCCCCTCGACCAAGAGATATAGCGAGTCGCCATCCGGCAGCTTCGCGTCGTAGTTGGCTCGAATAACGTTCAGGTCCTTGCCCTCAAGCAAGACGTTGAACTCGTCATCGAGAAAGACGGATAGGGTGACAAACGAATCTGGCAGATAGGTCTGCAGCTCATACCCATCCCCCCATTGTTCAAGAGAGAAAGGAAAGTAATCCTCGATCTCTGGGTGCTTCGCCTTGAAGTCGTACCTGAAAACCTCCCCACCCTGTCTGTCATACACTGCGACAGTAGAGCCGTCAATGACGCCGACGATATACGAACAGAACTGGCCGGCATCGGATTCGATGTTGATGGGGCCGCAGCTGCTCCATTCGAAACCATCCGGCAGCTTCGCCACAGTCGAGCCGTCGGGGGCAAGAATTACCACTTCGTCCGTCTCAAGGTTCCGGCAGGCATAGGCCTCGCCTCCCTGGAAGGCCCCCAGCATCTCGTAATCCTCAAACGCCGAGGCCAGCTCTCCGCGACATGTGTAGCACCTATACTCAGAAGTCTGGTGGTTAATCAACTGAATGTAGTCACCGACGACTCCATAGGAGAACCAGCTTTCCAGAGGGATGTCCTTCTCGCCGCCGTCCCAAGTAACCACAAGACCATCCGACGAATGCTCAACGCCGAACCTCTCGCCAGTAGAGGAGACATAATAGTCGGCAGAACCCACCATCTGCTTATCCCAGGTGCCGTTATCCGCGCGGAAGCACCGATAGATCTCGGAATCGCCCTGGGCGGTCAAGGCGCTAATCATCAGGATCTCTTTGCCACCGTCCTCGGTGAAGTACGCGGAGATGTCCCGCACTCCCTGGAAGCTGAACTCCGCTTCCTCCTCGAGCGTTGCGGAGTCGAGCACGCGCGCCACGCCGGTATCACCGTCGCATCCGTAGGCAACCACCAAGGAGTCGTCTGTGTTGCCAATGATGTATTTGTACTCCGCCTCAAGCGCCACCTTGCCGTCCATATCGAGCAGGCCGGACAGGCCGGTCTCCGCGTCGGTAAAGACGAGATACTCGCCATAGCCTATCCCAATCGCAAATTTCCTACTCTGAAGACCATACCTAGTGATGCGCGGATCGTCATCGTTGGTCATCGAGTATTCGACGGGTTGCACCGTTGAGAAGAGCACCTCTCCGTCCGAGCTCACGAGGTCCTGCTGGACAAGGGTTGCCTGACGGCCAGAGGAGTCGGTGGCCGTCCCAATCGTCTTTGCCATGACGGCCCGCCCGTCAAAGACGCCGTAGACGTCGTCATAGACAAAGCTCCCGAGGAGGGAGAAGGAGCCCGCGGCACCCGCTACCAGGGGAACCGCCAGGGCCAGGGCCAGGCAGGCAAGTACCCCCGCGAAGAATCCAAGTGCCCTCCGCCTCAAACCGCCCATATCGCCTCTCCTCTCTGCGCCGAAGCCACCAAAACAACATACTTGTATTGCAATGCTAAGAGCGGTTATCAGCATTAATTCAGGGACTTCGCCAGACGGCGAAGAAGGCAACGCGAACGGAGGGGCGCTACCTGTAGAGGGGGATATCCTCCTGGTTGGAGAGCCAGGAGGCATGGCCCCGCCTGATAAGGGCGTTGCTCTGCTCGGCGAGCTCGTTGTAGCGCTCGATGGCGTCCTCCGAGGCTCCCCGCTCGTCGAACAACAGCGCGACCTGCTCGAACAGCTCTACGAAATAGGGTTCCCGCTCCAGGCTGCCCAGGAGGACGGCCTCGGCGGGCCGCGCGCCTCCCGAGGCATAGTGGCACCGCGCCACGATGAGCGCCTGCTCTCCGCCTGCCGGAAGGTTCCGCCGTGCGGCGAATGCGAGCGCCGCATCGGGCTTCCCCAGGCTGAGGTACGCCGTCAGCATCTCCGTCTGGCACTCCCGGTCACCCGCCGCAAGGGGGTCCGAGGCAAGCTCGTCCACCGTCTGGGCGTCCCGCGCCGCGGCAAGCCGGGGGACGACGGTCACCTTTTCCCCTCCCGCCCAGCATGTGACGACAGCGAGGAGGGCGGCCACGACCAGACCCGCCGCCGCGAGCGGCTGCGCCGACACGCCGTGAGCGGGAGAGCGGTCCAACCCCTCCCCCACCAGAAAACCCAAGAACACCAGGACGAAGCCAAACTGAAAGTCGAAGTCGATGAGGGCATGGGCAGCGATCAGGAGCAGAGCCAAGAGCGGACCCCGAGAACCGCCGGCGGAGCCGCGAGCACCCCTCCCGAGACCGAACGCCCCCCAGCCAATGACGCAGAGGAGGACAACCGGCGCGAGGACACCGGCATCAAGGGCGAGCTGCAGGTACCCGCAGTGGATGGCATTGGCCACGTACTGCGCCGACTGGACCTCGCGATAGACATGCCTCCACTCCCCCGGCCCGATGCCCAAAAGGGGGCTCTGGAACAGCAGCCCCAGCCCGTCCAGTATCTGTATAACTCGCTCGACCATCGTCTGGGACGCCTGGAAGAGCCTCCCCGAGGAGGCGAGCAGGACGAGAAGCCCGCCGCCAAGCGCGACGAGCAGAATCACCGCCGGCACAACGAGGCGGGCGCGCCAGCGAGCATGTCCCTCTCCGATGGGGTCGAGATGACGCCCAAAACGATTGGCCACAAGCCCGATAACAAGAGCGAGAGGCGCCCCCAGAAGCGGGAGAAAGCCGCAGGCGAAAAACACGAGCGCCGCGAAGGCGCACTGTGACAGAAGCGAGACGATTGCACCTAGACCCCAGCGTCGAAACCCCACGATCGCCATTGCGACGAGCGCGACGGAAAAGAGCAGAAGCGCCCCTCCTGACTGCGTGAGCAGGAGACATGCGACGGGAAGATAGGTGAGCCGGCGGAGGGCGGTGTCCCCGGAGAGCCACGAGAGCGCAGCCACACAGGTAAACCATATTCCTGCCGTGTTGGCATACTGGAAGAAGAACTGCAGGCGGCCCGCATTCGACCAGCCGAACGACGCAAAGGCAGGGTCCATCATCACGAGCCCGAGTGCCGATGTTGCCACCCCGAGCCACGTCAGGCCGCCCAGCAGCCACCGGCGGCGAGCCGGTGCCATCGAGGCGGAGACGATGACGCCCGCCGCGAACAGCGCCCAGCCGCCCCCGGCAGAAAGGCCCGTATAGGAAGCGCCCCGCGCACAGGCAGACGCCAGGTAGAGCAAAGGGATGAGGACGGGCAGGACGGCGACGAGCGGCACGCCCGCGTCCGCGCACCGATTGCGAGCCAAGGCAAACAGCCCATAAGCGCACAGCAAGAGCGCAAAGAGCGCAGATACCGCCGGCGCATAGCCTCCTTGCACCACAAGAAGTGCCGCAAGGAGCACGAGAGGCACGACAGGGCTCTTCTCGCCCTTTTTGTTACTCCCACCTAGGAAGGAGGATGATGTGCCGGCAAAGCTCACGGCGCCCCCAAACGTCATCAACTCGGCCCATCTTGAGACGCGAAGGCCTGGGCGCACCCGTCGTTTAGGCGGATGAGGTCCGGCTGTCGGCGTGTGGATGCCCAAGGCTCGGAGTGTCGCTCGTGGTGCATCCGTCCCACATCCCGATTCTGTCCAAACCTTCGATGAGACTTCACGACAGAGGGCACTATGCGCTTTAATCGTTGAAGTGTATCCACGCATAAAGCCGCCGAGGTACCGGCGTATCTTGTCTTGAGGTGATGTCTCGTGTGGGGCGAGTTTGCACTTGCAACGCTTGTTATGACCGTCTTCCTGGTCGCTCCTGGCTTTCTCTGCCTTAGGGTGCTCGGGGCGCGCGGCGTCTGGCCCGTGCTCCTCGCGCCGATCGCCAGCCTTTCGCTCATCGCAATCGTCGGGCAGCTGCTCGCACTTGTTCACATCCCGTCGAGCCCGGCCCTTCTGCTCGGCATCGTTATAGTCCTGCCGGCGGTTGCGCTGTTTTTGCTCCGCAAAAAGAATCTGGACCTTGGCCTCCCACGCATCGAGCCCTGGATCCCGCTCGTCTACCTCGTCATAGGGGCCGCGCTGGGCTACAACCTCTTCGTGTCGCGCCTCGGTGAGCCCGACGCGCTCTTCCAGGCGTACGACGTCACCCAGCACCTCAACCTCATCCAGGCGATGGCGGACTCGGGCACGTTCTCCTCTCTCGGCACGAGCCCCTATCTCTCAGCCGCGGACCAGGCGATAGACCCGCTCAGGAACGGGGGCTTCTACCCCGCCGCCTGGCACGCGCTCTGCGCCCTCACGGTCCAGGCCACGGGCTGCTCCGTGCCGCTGGTCATCAACGTCTCCATGTTCGTCCTCGCATGCCTCGCCTTCCCGCTCGCCACGCTCGCGCTCGTCGGTGTTCTCTTTGGCGAGTCAAGGGCGGCACAGGTCTCCGGCGCGCTCGTCTCGCTCGCCTTCGTCTCGTTCCCGTGGAACCTCCTGGCGTTTGGCCCGGTCTATGCCAACGTGGCGGGCTTTGCCCTCATGCCCTGTGCCACGGCCCTCTTCATACACTTCCTCTCGGACGGCGCCTCCCCGTCCGTCCGCGCACGGACGTTCGCCATCCTCCTCGTGTCCGTGGTGGGCCTTGCGCTCTGCCATCCCAACACGATCTTCACCTGTATCGTCTTCCTGATGCCGTTCTGCGTCGCACGCATCTGTGACGCTTGCAACAAGAAGGGCTGGGACACGCTGCGAAAGCTCGCCCTCTCCGTCGCCTTTATCGCAGTGTGCGTTGGCTTCTGGCTCCTCTGCTACCACCTCCCCATCTTCAAGGACACGGTGACCCACGTCTGGCCCAAGTTCCTCACCAGGTTCCAGGGGCTCATCAACATCCTCACGCTCAGCTACAACCTGGGCTTCAACTACGAGACGGCGGCCCAGCTCGTCCTTGGTGCGCTGGTGGTCATTGGCATCGTGCGCGCGCTCCACGTGCGCGGCAAACGCTGGCTCGTCGCTTCGTATGTCCTGACCTGCGTCATCCTTTTGGCTGCCACCACGCACGAGGGCGAGCTCAAGCAGATTCTCGCCGGCTTCTGGTACACCGACCCCATGCGCCTCGCCGCCATTGCCGCGATTGCCGCGATTCCTCTTGCCGTAATTGGTGCGATGTGGGCCTACGAGAACATCGTGCGGGCCACGCGTGCCTACAACGGGCCCCGCAACGCGCAGACGCATCCCACGAGAATCGCCCTCATAGCGGCCTGCCTCTTCCTCGTGGTCAACTTCATGCCCGAGTTCAACCTCCCCGGTCTCCACTACAAGTACACGGACGAGGAGTGGGACGAGCACCTTGGGGAGCCCGCCTACACCTGGCCCAAGAGCTTCCACACCACCTACGGAGACTTCCGCGAGGAGATAGAACTCACCTACTCCTACTCACAGCCCCTGGACGTCGGCGAGCGGTTCTTCCTCGACAAGCTTGAGGCTCAGTCCGTCATCCCCAAGGGCGACCTCGTCATCAACAACCCGATGGACGGCAGCTTCCTCGCCTACGGAACCAACGGCATGCGCGTCTACTACCGCAACTTCGTGGGCTTTGGCGGGAGCAACGAGTCCGAGGAGAGCCGCATTATCCGACAGCGGCTCTGCGACTATGCCACCGACCCCGAGGTCCAGGCGGCGGTCGAGTCGCTCGACGCAAAGTACGTTCTCGTGATGCGGGACGACGAGAACCAGAGCGGCTTCATCAATCTGCGAGGGGACTACGACGAGGAGCTGTTCTCCGGCATCTCCTCCATCACGGACACCACGCCCGGCTTCACCTGCGTGGCGGAGATCGGACACCTCAAGCTGTACCAGATCGATCGATAGCTAGATCGCCAAAACCACGAGAGCCGGGTCGCCCCCACAAGGACGACCCGGCTCTTTGCATGGCGCGTGCCCGTACGAACGGGGCGCGGGAACGCTAGATCTCGATCTTGGCGCCGAGCAGCCTTGCAAACTCGCGGCAGATGGCGGTGTCGCCGGGCCATGCCGGTGCGGTCACGAGGTTGCAGTCCACGACCGCCTCGTCCATCCCCGCCTCCTTGTAGGTACCACCGGCAAGGGTGATGTCCGGGCCGACCGCGGGATAGGCGGTGGCGGTGTAGCCCTCGAGCACGCCGGCCGCGGCAAGCACCTGCGGGCCGTGGCAGATGGCGGCGACGGGCTTCTCCGCCGAGAAGAACTCACGCACGATCTCCAGCACGCGAGCGTTCAGGCGGATGTACTCGGGAGCACGCCCGCCGGTGATGAAGAGGCCCGCGTAGTCGGCGGTGTCAACGGCGTCGAAGTCCGCCGTGAGCGCGAAGTTGTGACCGCGCAGCTCGGTGTAGGTCTGCTCGCCGAGGAAGTCGTGGACGGCGGTGGCGACCGTATCGCCGGCCTTCTTGTCCGGGCAGACGGCATCCACCTGATAGCCGAGCATGGAGAGCGCCTGGAACGGCACCATCGTCTCGTAGTCCTCGGTGAAGTCGCCGCACAGCATGAGAATCTTGGGCATGGGAGTCTCCCCTCGCTCGTCGTGACTCAGAGTCGCTCGTATATAGCTCATGACATTATCTGCCATACGGTGCGCGGCACGCGCGACCTCTCTGCCCAGCGGTCCGAGCAATGCGGCGGCTGGTCCCGGCTGGCTCCCACATCCGACTCGATCATTCACTCCTAGGCATCGAGCAGGGCACGCCTCAGCCAGGCGGCCCGGGCAGTCGCAAACCAGGCCACGAGCACGATCGCGAAGCTCAGGGCGGTCACGACGAGAAACAGCAGCGCCATGCAGCCGATACCGGGTTCGGCAGCGAGCCACGGGGCAACAAGGTCACGAACGGGCACATGAACCAGGAAGACGCCAAAGGAGCACTTCGAGAGAAGCCCCAGAAGCTCCGAGATTGAACTGCGTCCCGAGGGGCCCGTAACCAACCGACGAGACAGCTCGACGAGGGAGGAGGACGCAACCAGCAGGAAAAAACAGTCGTACCACAGGTCTCCCGTAAAACGTCCCTCAACCACCGCGCAAGCGGAGGAGAGGGCGAACAAAACCGTAAGCGCGGTCGCCGGGACCCTCCGAAGGACGTTCTGGCGCAGAATTAGGAGTCCTATAACGATATAGGTGAGATACGGACCAAGCACAGAGCCAACGAGCTGCGTCCCGACGCTCGGTAGCCCGAGCAGAGAGGCGAACCTGTTAAAGCTGGGAATGACAAAGTTGACACAGAGGGAGAATCCCAGCGCCACTCGTATGGCTAGATGCATCTTTCCTTACTCACCGCCCAATACCCTGATTCCCGATGCGATAAGCGGAACGACAACATAGATGCTCAGTATGGTGGGAATGTACCACCAGTGCACAAAGGGGACTGCCTCGATAAAGAGCGCATATCGGAGAAACATGTCTACCGTAATCTCGACTCCCCCGCCCAGACTCATCCACAGGCAATACAGCACGACCCAAATCTCGACGGTTACCAAGAGCCCAAGAAGATTATGACGATAGAAACGACTGACTCTTGCAGACGAATTGAAGTCCTTCGACATGACGAGCGCCCCCGTGAGGAAAAGAAACGTAGGCACACCCAGGCGACCGACGAAGTGAAGCAGAGAGTAGGACCATGAATTCCGAGAGACGTAAGCCAGCTCGACGCAGTGACAGAGCACCACGCAGAGAATCGCAAAGACACGGAGGATGTCATAGAGGGGCACGCGTCTCCGAGGAGAAGCGGAACACGTTGTGGAATCCATTCTCACCAGCCTCTTCTGGACGGACTGTCGCGTACAGAGGAAGAGTATACAAGCCTCAACGCTCGATTTACTTTCATTTACGCAGCCCATAGCCCCGTATCAGCATCGGCATGGCTTCGACTACAATCAAGCGAGTCTTGGACTTGTACACGAAGGAGCGGGCGTGAAACTTATTTCCTTTGAGAGCATCGCCAGTCTGGCCATTCAGCCTTCACTGTGCTGCGAATGGGTTGACGAGGCCCTCAGAATCAAGGCGACCTCGGCACTCCCAAAGAAGATCAGCCTTTCCGTTGAGGGGATGCACAACGTGTTCTACAACACCATGCCCTCGCTCCTGCCGGACATCGGTCGAGGCTGCGTCAAGCTCGTGACCCGCTATCCGGAGCGCGTACCCGCCCTCGACAGCGAGATTCTCCTCTACGACCTTGAGACGGGCGCATGTCTTGCGCTGATGGACGGCGACTGGATCACCACGATGCGCACAGGCGCCGTTGCGGCACACTCCATCAGGCTTCTTGCCAAGCCGTCCTTCGCGCGCGTGGGCATCATGGGTTTGGGTAACACCGCCCGTGCGACCATGCTCTGCCTGCAGAGCATCTTCAGCGAGCGCCCGCTCCAGATTGGCCTGCTCGTCTACAAGGACCAGCACCTGAGCTTTGCCGAGAGGTTCAAGGCGTACGACAATCTCTCGTTCAGCTTCTTTGGGAGCGTCGAGGAGCTTGCCGCATGGTCGGAGGTGTTTGTCTCCTGCGTCACCGCCGCGGACTCGGACTTCTGCTCTCCTGACTGCTTCATGCCCGGCACGCTGCTCGTGCCGGTGCACACGCGCGGCTTTGCCCAGTGTGACCTCGTGTTTGACAAGGTGTTCGCCGATGACATCGCCCACGTGAGCGGCTTCAGGTACTTTGAGTCGTTCAGGGACAGGCTCGCCGAGGCGGCCGACGTCGTTGCCGGGGACAAGCCGGGACGCGAGTCGGACGCGGAGCGAATCCTCGCCTACAACATTGGCATCTCGCTCCACGACACCTACTTTGCAAGCAAGGTCTATGAACTGGCGGCCGCCAGCTCACCGACAGTCGACCTCTGCAAGCCCTCCGAGAAGATCTGGGTCTAGCTAGCAGTTCCCCTTGCCAAAGACGCCCCTCAGTACCGCCGGGATCATGCCCTGCTCCTGGCGCCGGTAGGGCCTTCCCCCCAGAATCAGCTGCTCCACGCTCAGCCGGCCTAGGTCAGACGGACTCATGTCGTCGGGATTCTCCGAGAGGACCACCATGTCTGCGACCTTGCCGACCTCCAACGAGCCGCGCTGCGTCTCGTCGAACGTCGTCCAGTACCCGTTGTACGTGCACATGCGCAGCGCCTCGCGTATGGTGAGCGACTGGGCGGGATTGGAGTGGTTGCATGCCCGCTCCATCCAGACGATGGGGTCGGGGTCGGTGCAGGGGGCGTCCGAGCCGGCCGAGATCCTGATTCCCCTGTCCCACATCGTTCTGAGCGGGTTGAGCCGACCAGCTCGATCGGCGCCGAGAATGCGGACGAGATACTCGTCCGGCTCTTGGGGCCAGCCTATGAACGAGGTCTGAACGGGGAACTGGATGCCGTATTCGGCACAGATGGCGAGGCCCTCTTCCGTTGGTAGGCAGTCATGGATGATCCCGTGACGATGGTCCTCGCGCGGGAAGTCGTCGAGGGCCGCCTTGAGACACCTCGCCGCCTGGTCAAAGGCAGCGTCCCCTATCGCGTGCATCTCTATCTGCAGCCCCGCCCTGTTGGCTGCCTTGCAGAACTCCGCAACCCTCTCGTCCGTGTAGTACAGGACGCCGCGATCCGTCGTTCCCTCGTAGGGCTCCAGCAGTGCGGCATCCGCTGACCCAAAGCAGCCATCCAGGGCGCACGCAAAGCAGCCCCCGATGCGAGTAAGACCGCGCTTTCGGGCCACGTCGACATCGAGCGACTGCGGAAAGACCCTGACCTGAAAGCCGTGCTGAGCGCTCCTCGCGAGCCACGTCTCAAGGGAGATGTCCAGGTCGTTCGCAAAGCCGACGCCACTCACGGTATGGACCATGCCAATGCCCTTGCCGGCGAGATAGTCCATCGCCCTCTGGATGTTGCGCACCAGCTCGGGGATGGAGAGCGACCCGGTGACGTAGTCAGAGACCGCGAAGAACGCCTCCTGGTTCATCTCGCCGGTATCGGGGTGATAGCCACGCAGCCCAGAGACCTTGTCCTCTATGCGCTTGAGCAGTGCAGAGTTGACGATGCAGGCATGCCCGTCGTACTTCACGAGCATGAGGGGGCGATCGGGACACACGGCATCGAGTTCGGATCGGGAGACGAGCACACGCTCTTCGACGGAATAGGGCGACGCGCCAAAGGCAATGAGAATCTTGGACGAGGAGCGACCAGAGAAATCACGGACCATCTCCAGAATCTCTGCGTTGGAGCGCGCATCCATGACGTTGAGCCCCGCGTTGAACATGGCAAAGCTCGCCAGATGCTCATGCGTGTCGACGAAGCTCGGACAGAGCGCGCGGTCCCCGAGCTCGACCTCCTCCGCACCGGCCGCCTCGGAGTAGCTCCTCGGAAGCTCGTCTCCCACAAAGACGATCCTTCCCTCGCTCTCGACAAGATACCGGGCAACGGCGTCCTCGGCGTTCACTGTCAGGATCGGGCCGTGGTAGATTCTCATGATGCCTCCCAACCAGCGCAGGTCAAAGCGCTATCTCAGGTCGCTCTCCGCCTCGGCAAGACGAGCGAACTCCTCCTCGGGAGCGTTTGCCACGAGATGGAAGCGGGCATAGAGCAGGAAGTAGGCGGTGCCGACGACAAACGTCACCAGAACCGCCGTCGCAGCGGCCACGTCGACGAAGAAGGTCGAGCACGTGGCAACGCAGGAGAGCAGCAGGCCAAGCGTCGTGGTGAAGACGCCGCCCGGGGTCAGATACCCGCGGTCCATCTGGGGCTCCCTCTTCCTCAGGACGATGTGCGACAGGTTCATCAGCGCATAGCTCACGCACGCGCCAAACACCGCCATGTTGATGAGCGCGTCCCCGTCCTGGACGACCGCCACCAGCACGATCCCAATCACTCCGATGAGCAGCAGGGAGAGCGCCGGGGTCTTTCGGCTTCCGGTGAGTGCGAGGACGGACGGCAGATACCCCGCGCGCGACAGGGCAAACATCTGACGGGACCCCGCATAGATGAGCGAAAAGAACGACGCAACCAGCCCAAAGAGTCCGGCGACGTTGACAAACAGGGCAAACGACGGGTGGTCCGCGTCGTTGAGCGCGTCGACCAGAGGCGCGGTCGAGGTTCCCATGACCTGCGAGCCGGAACCTCCGGCAGCGAGCAGGAGCACACAGAGCCCCGTTACGACGAGGATCCCCATCGCAAAAATGATGGAGCGCGGGATATCCCTCCTCGGGTCTCTCGCCTCCTCCGCAGCAAGGGGGACACCCTCGATGCCCAGGAAGAACCAGATTCCAAACGGGAGGGCTGCGATGGCGCCCGCGGCACCAAAGGGCAACAGCGTGCTGCCGCCGGCGGCGGGAGCAATGTCGAAGAGGCGATCGACGGAGAACTCCGGAATCATGCCAACAGCAAACACCAGCAGCGCGACGGCAGCGACCGCGGTGATGGCGAGCATCAGCTTGAGAGCCTCGCCCACACCGAAGATGTGGACGGCGATAAAGATCACGTATGCGGCGACCACCACGGCGAAGTGCGGGACCCCTTCGGGCAGGATTCCCAGCTCAAATACATAGTTTGCGATAAAGGTCGAGATGGCGGCCGGAGCGCAGACGTACTCGATGCGGACGGCGAGCCCGGTGACCCAGCCGCCGGTCTGTCCCAGTGCCCTTCGGGCGAATCCGTATCCGGCGCCGGCAGTGGGCAGGGCACTCGAGAGCTCTGCTATCCCAAATACCGTGCAGCCATACATGAGCCCCATGGCAACGAACGCTATACAGAGCCCGAGCCATCCCCCGTTGGCGATTCCGTAGTTCCACCCGGAGAAGTCACCAGAAATGACGTACGATACGCCGAGCCCGGTGAGCAGCACCCAGCCGACCGTCCCCTGCTTGAGCGACCTCTTCTCGAAGTACTCCTGCTGAGCCTCGTTCTTCATCGTCTCTCCCTAACCGATTCGATAGGCCGGATCGAACGCCTGCAGCTCCTCGAAGGAGTCAATCTCCACGATGTCGTTCGCCGAGCAGGGTCGAACAAAGACGTCGTAGTTCTCGGGACGCCGATCGAGCGCCACGTCGTCCCAGAAGATCTGCTGGCACTCCCCTCCCTGGTCAAAGACGGCGGGAATGTCCTTCGACAGGCGTCGGCCGTCAGCAGCGGACCAGTACGAGAGGCCGACCATCTGCCAGCACGGACCGTCGCATCCCTTTGCAATACGAACGATTTTGCCGTCGTCGTTTGCGGCAAAGCACCAATCCTCGGTCCTGTCCACATGAAACGCCAGGTAGTTCGTTCGATACTGGTACTTGGTGATGTAGGAGGGGTCTGCCAGGAACAGGTCGCTCTCGAACACGTAGGCATCCTCGAAGTGCTCCCTGGCAAGCAGCGCGGAGGAAATGTTGTTCGTCGAGTCAAACCTCGGGTTGTCAATGAAGACGATGGAGGGGTACTTGGACCGAAGCTGCTCGAACTCCTCCTTGAGGTACCCGCGGACGACGTAGATCTCCTTGATGCCCGCAGCCACGACAGCATCCAGCAGGCGATCGATGATACGGACGCCGTGCACGCGGACGAGCGGCTTGGGCGTGTTGATGGTAATGGGGAGCATGCGACTACCAAACCCCGCGGCCAGGAAGATGGCCCTGCGCACGCGATGGGGCTCGAGCGCGCTCACGCCCGCCCAGGTTATTCGCCCGTCTGAGAGCATGCCCCGCTCCTCTAGCCCGGAGCGGACCGCAGTGTCGAAGGAGTCGAGGCTCCTCTTGGCCTCCGCGGCAACGAGGACGTCAAACTCCTCGTGGGTCAGCTCGGCGACCTCGTGCCTGCGCTCGGCGAGCAGCGCGCTCGCATAGGCGCCGTACTCCCGCGCCGCCTTGTACCAGATGCGCAGCCACTCCCCCACCGGGGAGCCCTTGCACTCCTTGTACATCGCCCACACATACCAGTACCAGCCCACGACGGCAACGCAGGCGATGCAGTGAAACGCCTCGCTGTCCGTGGCGGGCCTCCCGTAGTAGAGGGGGAGCATGTCCAGCGTCTCCTGGACGGAGTAGCCGGACCCCTGTGCGACAAAGTTGCCGATGTCGCAGCCATAGTCCCCCATGGCAGCGTACTCCCAGTCGATGAGGCAGATGTCGCCGTCGTGGACCAGGAGGTTGGGGCCATAGAAGTCGTTGTGGCAGAGCACCGGATCTCCCGAGCCCTCACGCATGGGGGCAACGAGGCCGGCGATGGTTGCCGCGGTCTCGTCAAAGCCCTCGGGCATGCGCCAGCCCTCGGCCTTGAGAAGGCCGACGATCTTGCAGGCCTCGTCATAGAAATCGAACGAATAGGGAGACGTGGCGCCGCTCTCGTGAAGTCGCCTGGCAATAGCGAGCGCGCCGGATACGTGAGCCTCATTGCGGTAGTCAAAGTCCACGCAGTCGGGGATGAAGCGCGAGATCTTCCAACCGGCAGCGGGGTCCTCGAATATGAACGAGGTGTCCAGGCCGAGCTCGGCAGCGGTCTTGAGCGCTATCGTCTCCGCATCTCGGTTGACGATCTCCTCGGTACCAGCCCCCGGGTGGCGGTATACGTAGCGCTCCCCCTTGCAGTCAAACAGCACCGAGAGGTTGGTGAGGCCGGCCTTGAGCGGTTCGACGTGCGTGATGTCCCCTCGCGCGCAGGAGAGGGTGGAGCAGATGTTGTCGAGGATCTGCGAGTCGACGTTCTCAATGAAATCAGTGTCAAACGCACAGAGGTCGTCGAAGAAGTCGAACTCGTACACCATGCCCACGGGAAGCCTGCGTGCCCGCAGGGAGAGTTCCTTGGCATGGCCCATGGCTATCTGTTCCCAGAGCTTGCCGAGCGTATCTGGCGCATCGTACTCGCGGTCGAGCAAAGCGAGATAACGATGAGCGGTCGCCTCGTCGAAGTATGCCGGACCCAGCAGGTACCAAGCGTCCTCGGAGGGTGCCTTGTCGTACCCCACGAGACGGTCGTGCGCACCCAGCCTCACCGGCCGCTCCCCCGCCTCGGCTCCCTGCTGAACGACGGAGCACCAAGAGCCCAGTT
>ENA-UOOD01002939-UOOD01002939.1-human-gut-metagenome-genome-assembly--contig:-CS67-NODE-2939-length-14684-cov-16.855424_pt1 | contig 14684 bp, 3 predicted proteins | sample MGYA00242464_ERZ724011 | MGnify/ENA metagenome assembly ERZ724011 | reverse complement strand
GTCTGGCCATCGAGAAGAATACGGCCGCCATTGCCACCAATTCGAAGAATATCGAAACCATTAGCACCACCGTGGAGAAGACGGCAGCCCGGGTGGAAACGAACTCGAAGAACATCGAGAAGAACGGACTGACTATCGAGAAAAACAGTGCCGCCATTGCCACCAATTCGAAGAATATCGAGAAGAACGGTAGAGACATCGAAACGCTGCAGCAGACCAAGGCGGACATCAGCCTGTCCAACATCAATGATGCCGGAAAGAGGGTCATCAATAACCTGGCCAAGGAATCGATAGATGTCAAGGCCGGTTCTTCCAATGTCACCGTCGCTACGAATGATGTGAAAGATGGAGTGAAGACCTTCACCGTGGACATGGCAAAGGATATCAGCGTAGACAGCGTCACCGCCAAGGATGTGAAGACAGAGAACCTCACCGTGGATAAAGAAGCCACCATCGGCGGAGTCACCATCAAAGACAGCAAGGTCACCGGCCTCGCTGATACCTCCATCGAAAAGGGTTCCACCAGCGCCGTCAATGCAGGCACTGTGTATAACGAGACCCGGGTAGCAAACGACGGCCACTACATCAAAGCCGCCAATACGGCCGGCGCCAACATCACCGCACTGGATAACCAGGTAGCGGCCAACGCAGGAAATATCTTCAACCTGGATCACCGGGTGGGCGAACTGGGAAGCCGGATCAACAAGGTCGGCGCCGGTGCCGCAGCCCTGGCGGCTCTCCACCCCCTGGACTTTGATCCCAGCGACAAGTGGGACTTCGCTGCGGGCGTAGGCAACTACCGGAACGAAACCGCCGCTGCCGTGGGCCTCTTCTACCGGCCCAATGCAAGGTCCATGTTCAATCTCGGCTGGACCATGGGGGACAACCGGAACATGGTCAACGGCGGCTTCAGCATCAAACTGGGTAAAGGCTCCGTATACAACGACATGAGCAAAGCCCAGATGGCAGAAACCATCGCCACCCAGTCGAAAGAAATCTCCGCCATGAAGGCTGATAATGCGGCCATCAAAGCAGACTACAATGCCCTGAAGGCGGATAACGAAGCCAAGGAAAAACGGATCGATGCACTGGAAAAACAGATGCAGGAGATTATGGCGAAATTAGGTAAATAAAGGGATATGGCACCAAAGGGACGTCGGGAAACCGGCGTCTCTTTTTTGATGAAATAGATTTGAGATTTGAGATTTGAGAGTTGAGGTCCCGCCGCTTTCGCGGCAGGCACCCACAACCCTCCCTTTTTAGAGGGAGGGGGGGACCGCTTGCGGTGGGTGGGTGCCGATGGGAAATGAAGGAGATAGTCCGCGGTGGTTCAGCTCCAGCCGCTCCGCGGCGAATGTGTGGCTAGGCGTGCGTGTGAACATACGGGGGCTTTTAGCTTCTAACGGCTAGCTTTCAGGAAAGCTGGCCAGCCTGCGGCGCTTCCATCAGAATCCCTCTGTCTGCTGTCGCAGACATCTCCCTTTGGAAAAGGGAGACTGCTCATTAGAAGTGCCGCCGTTGGAATCCCGATAACTCTGCCCCTAAAATATGGAAATAACTCTGCAGGACCCTCGCCTTCCGAGGAAGGCGGCTGTCTATCGCGGCTTCGCCGCATTTCCATCGGAATCCCTCTGTCACTGACGTGACATCATTCCGGCCGGGCCACAAGAGGAAGGTGCCTTAGTGTGCAGTAAAGGCACCAACTTGGGCCCGGCTCGAGGGTCCTATGCAGGACCCTCGCCTTTGAAAAAGGGGGACTATTCTATCGCGGCTTCGCCGCCGTTGGAATCCTAAAGACTCTAACCCCAAAACGTGCAAATGACTCAGCAGGAGGCTCTCTTCCCAGAAGAGAGCTGTCCACCGGACTGAGAGATGGTGATGGATGCGCCGCAGGCGAATCAGCTTTCCTGGCTGCCAGCAGCTAGCAGCTGGAAGCTAAAAGCTAAAAGCTAAAAGCCCCTGTACGTTCGGCCGCCCACTTATCCATCCGTCACCTGGCCCGCAGGGCCTGTTCAGCTCAAGGCTGAAGGCTGAAGGCTCAAAGCTTCGTCCGTTCACACGTACGCCCAGCCATTCATGCGCCGCGGGCTGGACCTCAACTCCCAACTCTCAATGTTACTCTTTCTTTTTCAATGCATTCCACCATGCAATTTAATTATCTGTGGTAACATAATTCAGAAGATGCCGCTGGAAATCATGGGGGATTGGCCGTGTAAGGGCCCTGCCTGCTTTAAGCGGGGAAGATATTATCGAGAAAATCTGATTTTCTGGATCTGTTAATGGCTGGTGCAATTTATTTTTATGCATAAACCGGAATCTATTTACTTTACGAAAATATTGCACCGATACTACAAAATTGTGCTATACTAAGGAAGGATTATGACGGGAATACATAATATTATGCATTGGTTGCATTAAACTTAATCTGCGGGGAATTGAAAGATTAAACCCCTTAGAAATTTTACTGATGTAAAGACGCTAAAAACTGCACATGCTGGCCGAGACTGGAGGTGGACCGCAACTGGGGGAGGTAGGCGTGCAGGCATCCAAAAATCCAAAACGGGGATACAAAAAGGAGCATAGAAAATGAATAAGATTTTTAAGGTGATTTACAGTAAAACAAAGCACATGTACGTGGTGGCATCGGAATTGGCGAAGAGCCACAGTAAGAGTAAGAACGAGGGAGCCCCATCCGGGAAAGCCCTGGCGGCCCTGGTGATGGCAGCCCTGGCATCGGCGTCCTTCATGGCAGCGCCCATGACGGCGCAGGCCAAAACAGAAACAGAAGGCTGGGAATATATTGGCATCAGGCATGACTCAGACGAATCATCAGCCAACTATAAAGGCGCTGGTTCCATGGGGAATAATTCTATTACCATTGGTAAAAATGCTAAAGCCGGTGATGGGACAATCACCATTGGTGATCGTCGTGCAGATGTATCGAAGGCCAGTGTCTACGTGGGCCAGGGGGATATAGCCAAACCAAAGAATGATACAGGCGCCTGGGTGACCTCGGTAGGCTATAACTCCGATGCCACTGGCTATGGGTCTATCGCCATCGGATCCAATGCGGTGGCTAAAAACTCCTATGATAAAGATGCCTCCGGTAATAATATCCAGTATTCCAAAACTTATACAGATACTAATGGAAAACCCCAAATTATCTTAAATGCAGATCCCGGAATCCAGCGGGCTTCTGTGGCACTCGGCTATGGCGCTTCTGCAGACAATGGCAATATTGCCATCGGTTCTTATTCCGATGCTTCTACAGATCTTCGCACAGCCAAGACAAAAGATGGCAAAGAAATCAAATCCTATTTGACAGACAAAATGGCAGATTCCTATGTATCTGTCGGTGACGGTAAAGATCATAGCGAAACGCAGTATCGTCGCATCTCCAATGTAGCCGACGGTGCCAGCGCCTCTGATGTTGCTACGGTCGGTCAGCTTCAGGCTTTGTCTGCTAAGGTCGGCGTATACGATGCAGGTTTTGGCATCGTGATTGACTCCGATAAAGATAATAAAAAGAACACCATCAGCCTGAACCGCAACCTGGGGACAAATCTGGATAAGACAGGGCACGTTTATCTGGATGTCAGCGACACCGGATTAGTCCTTGGAACAGTCGTAGATGGTGCGTCGGGGACAGATATGGATTTGCACTATGGTGCCACTGGTGATTATGCTGTAACCGTTGGCGGTGGCGCAAATACTGCTTCAGGAAAAGCAAGTGTTGTTCTTGGCGGATCTCTTAATAAAGCATCTAATGAAGCAACTGTAGCCAGTGGTGGCAGCTCCAATGTAGCTTCTGGCAGTATGGCAGCTGTCTATGGCGGCTTTGATAATGAAGCAAGTGAAGCATACGCAACAATTCTTGGCGGAGCACAGAATAAAGCTTCTAATACATGGACAGCTGTTGGTGGCGGTGCATTAAATGAAGCTAGTGGGAAATATGCATCCGTCTGGGGCGGATATCATAATAAGGCAACGGATGATTCTGCAGCTGTTTATGGAGGCTTAGGAAATTCTGCTTATGGTTCGTATTCCGCTATTTTAGGTGGTGGCTCTAATAAAGCTGGTGGAGGTGCAGCTGTTGTTAGTGGCGGCGCAAGTAATGAAGCGGCAGGTATCGAAAGTGCTGTTTTGGGTGGCGTAGGCAATATTGTGACAGGAGCTAATGCTACAGCTGTAGGCGGCTTCAAGGGAAGCGTCAATGGTGTTGACTCGGTAGGAATCCTTGGCGGTTCGACGGGAATCAATGCGCCTCTTACTTTAGCGGCTGGGTATCAGTCTACCGTAACTGACACAGGTGTTACAAGTACACCTATTACTGAAGAAGAAGCTGAAAAATTCCAAGAAGAAGGTACACATCCGGGCTTGATTGTGGGCAGCAATGATCCTGATAATCTTAGCTTCAAGATTCTTGATCATTTTGCTACTGCTGTTGGTTACCAGGCAACAGCTGATGAAGCACAGACTGTGGCCTTTGGTCATGACAAAGGCGATACGTACTATGGTACGACTACTTATACATGGAAGCAGAAGGCTACGGTTAAAGATGGTCATTATTATGATGAATATAATCAAGAAATTAGCAAAGAATCCTATGAATCTTTAAAGAATGCTGATGGCACATGGAATGACTATAGCCAGCCAATAGCCACGGTTGAAGAAAAGAAATATGATTCTGCTTACTATAACCGCCTTGTCAAAGCAGCAGATGGCATTGAAGACCATGATGCCGTTGTCATGGAACAGCTGAAAAATGCTTCTGATGTGGGCAGCAATATCAAAGTCTATCAGATGGATGAAAATGGAAACATAAAGTTTGATAAAAACAATAACCCCATTGAAGACACGAGTGATAGTGATGCTGTAAAAACAAAGAGAGAAGCAGCACAGAAGGCCAGCGAGGATGCGTGGGGTAAAGCAATCGGTACAGGCAAGATTGCTGATCCCACGAAATCGGATACGAATGATCCGGAAGCAAATGGCTCGCAGCAGCTGGTAACCGGCGGCACGGTCTATGATGCCCTTCAGAAGCAGAAAACAGAATTGACGGATTCTTTATCTGTCAATGCCGGCTGGGGCATTGATATTGATAAGGCAAAAAAGAATACCATCAGCGTAAAACACAACCTGGGGACTGGATATGCTGATACCGATGCTACCGGTCTGATTTTGGGTGGTTCCCTTCAGAACAGAGATGCTGCTAAGGAGTACGGCACAGCAACTGCATCTTCTGTGATCGTGGGGGCTCAAAATGCCTTGGCATCCAACGATAATAGTGTTGTCGTTGGCGGTTTGGATAATGTTGCTTCCGGTGCCAATTCCACCGTTGTCGGCGGTGACAATAATAAGGCAAGCGGAAATCAGTCTGCCGTATTCGGCGGACGCGACAATACAGCTTCCGGGATCGCTTCAACAGCAGGCGGTGGCATCATGAACGTCGCCAACGGCTGGGAATCAACTGCCATTGGCGGTTTCTCCAATTATGCACTGGGGACAGGTTCAACGTCTGTTGGCGGATATGGTAAAGATTATGCCACTGGTCATAACAGCAGTGTCAATGGCAACTATTCAGTCGGTATAGCTGGCGGTTCCACTGGCAAAGATGCGAATTATTCGCTGGCTGCTGGCCGGCAGGCCGTCGTGACGACGGAGAACGGCACAGCCATCGGCTATCAGGCCACGACGGATGAAGCAAACACGATTGCTTTTGGTCATGATGCTGGGGATGTGTCCGGTTATACCATCGAATGGGAACAGCTGCCTAACGGTCAGGTCAATGCTGATGGAACGAGCAATGATTATACCAAGGCACCTACTGTAACAGAAAATAAATACGAGTCCGCTGCTTACAACCGTCTCGTCAAAGCAGCTGATGGTGTTGAAAATCACGATGCTGTTGTCATGGAGCAGTTGAAGAATGCGTCCAATGTGGGCCAGAATATCAAAGTCTATAAGACTGATGAGAACGGTAACGTGCAGTTTGATGAGAGTAACAACCCCATTGAAGACAAGAGTGATGCTGTAAAAGCACAGAGAGAGGCCGCACAGAAGGCTAGTGAAGATGCTTGGGGTACAGCTATCGGCACCGGCAAGATTGCTGATCCGAATGTAGCGGATAAAGAGACCAATGGTTCTCAGCAGCTGGTAACCGGCGGCACGGTGTACAATGAAGTACGGCCGGCTGATGGGACTTATGTAAAGAAGAATAAAACCACTGCAGAAAACCTGACGGCTCTGGATAAGCAGATGTCTGATATGGATGGCAGTGCGGTCAAATATGACACTACGACTGTTGATGGCAAGACCACCGTGGACAAGACAAAGATCACCCTTGCCGGTGGTACAACGGGCACGACCATTACCAATGTGAAGAGTGCATTGAACGGTGCAACGGACATTTCCAAGGTCACTGAGGGTCTGACAAATGCAGTAAACCTCAGTGATCTGCAGACAGCCTATAATGCACTGGATAAAAAAGCCAGTGGCGCTCATACGGCTCTCACTGTAGAAGGCAAAACAGTAGCGGCAACGGAAGCAGGCAAATATGCCGGCAAGAACATTCAACTTCACAGCGATACGGATGCAAATGGCAAAGTAACCTATGATGTGAAATTGGCTAAGGACCTTACCGGTATTACATCTATTTCCGGTGGCACGGATGATAACGGTGCTAAGATTACCCTGGATGAGAAAGGTAAGAACATCAGCGTCAACAATGGCAAGATCACGAACCTGACGGCCGGTGAGGCAGACGATGATGCAGCTACAGTAAAACAGGTGAATGATAAAGTCAGTGCTATTACCTATACCGCAGGCAACGGCATTGTTATGGACAAAGATGCTAAGACGATTTCTGCCAAGGCTGGTAAGGGCATTACGGTGGATGCCGGCGGCATCAATGTCAATGCAGGCAACCACCTGAGCGTTGGTACCGATGGTAAAGTCAATGTTGGTGACAATGGCGAAGTAGCGGAAAAAGATACGAACCTGGTCACTGGCGGTACCGTTTATGATGCCCTCCATGGCGGCTTAGACAATATCGTAATCGGCAAACCGGGTAAAGACGGTGCAGCTGGCACGCCGGGTACGATTGGCCTCGTTGGCCCTGCCGGTACGAACGGCAAGGATGGCATGGTAGCTATCAAGATTCAGAAGGGCACTGATGATGCAGATAAAGGCATCAAAGGCGCTAATGGCGTGGATGGCAAGGATGGCATCACCCGCATCGTCTACACGGATGCGGCAGGAGACCACCAGGCAGCCACCGTGGAAGACGGTCTGAAGTTTGCCGGCGATGATGGCCAGACTGCTACTGATAAAGTTATCGCCAAGAAGCTGAATAACACGATCGATATCATCGGCGGTGCAGACAGCACGAAGCTGACTGATAAGAACATCGGCGTGAACAACGTCGGCGGCCAGCTGAAAGTCCAGTTAGCCAAAGACCTTACCGGTATCTCCTCTATTTCCGGTGGCACGGATGATAACGGTGCTAAGATTACCCTGGATGAGAAAGGTAAGAACATCAGCGTCAACAATGGCAAGATCACGAACCTGACGGCCGGTGAGGCAGACGATGATGCAGCTACAGTAAAACAGGTGAATGATAAAGTCAGTGCTATTACCTATACCGCAGGCAACGGCATTGTTATGGACAAAGATGCTAAGACGATTTCTGCCAAGGCTGGTAAGGGCATTACGGTGGATGCCGGCGGCATCAATGTCAATGCAGGCAACCACCTGAGCGTTGGTACCGATGGTAAAGTCAATGTTGGTGACAATGGCGAAGTAGCGGAAAAAGATACGAACCTGGTCACTGGCGGTACCGTTTATGATGCCCTCCATGGCGGCTTAGACAATATCGTAATCGGCAAACCGGGTAAAGACGGTGCAGCTGGCACGCCGGGTACGATTGGCCTCGTTGGCCCTGCCGGTACGAACGGCAAGGATGGCATGGTAGCTATCAAGATTCAGAAGGGCACTGATGATGCAGATAAAGGCATCAAAGGCGCTAATGGCGTGGATGGCAAGAATGGTATTACCCGCATCGTCTACACAGATGCGGCGGGAGACCACCAGGCGGCCACCATGGAAGACGGTCTAAAGTTTGCCGGTGACGATGGGCAGAAAGATGCATCGAAAGTCATTGCCAAGAAACTGAACAACACAGTAGATATCATCGGAGGTGCAACAGGTACTCTGACTGAAGGCAACATCGGCGTGAACAACGAGAATGGTAAGTTGAAAGTTCAGCTGGCTAAGGACCTCATGGGTATCGCCTCTATCAGCAACCAGACCACCAGCGGCACAACTGCAACCGGGGCCAAGATTGAACTCAGCACGGATGGCAAGACCACTATCAGTGGCGGTGATGTCAGCGTCAGCAACAATAAGGTAACGAACCTGAAAGATGGTGACCTCTCTGACAAGAGCACCGATGCTGTGACCGGTAAGCAGCTCTACCAGGAACAGCAGAACCGGATCAAGGCCATTGGTACCTTAAGCAAAGATAAGTATAACTACATCGATAAGACCGCTTCCGTTTCCGATAATCTGGACAAACTGGATACCCAGGTGAAGACCAATGCGGATGCTATCGATGGTCTCAAAACAAGGGTGGACACTCTTGACGGCGATGCGGTGAAGTATGATAAGGACAGCAGCAAAGGTAAGATTACGCTGGAAGGCAAGGATGGTACCACTATTACCAACCTCAAGGATGGCAGTATTGCAGAGAACGGCAAAGATGCTGTCAATGGCGGCCAGCTGTATACTGAACAGGAAGCCCGTAAAGCGGAAGATCAGAAAATCAATGACAAGATTGGCACTCTGAATAAAGATACCTACAACTACATTGATAAGGCCGCTTCCGTTTCCGATAATCTGGATAAGCTCGACACCCAGGCTAAGACCAATGCCGATGCCATCAGCAAGGAAACACAGGACCGCAAAGACGCTATTGCAGCTGTCGACAAGAAGATTGGCAGCCTTGACAAAGATGGGAACTATATCAAGAAAGATGATTCCATTTCCAAGAATCTGAGCACTCTCGATGGCCAGGTCAAAACTAATGCTGATAACATTGCTAACAATACCAAGGCCATCAGCGAAATCAAAACTACGGTCAATGATCTTAGTGATAACGCCGTCCAGTACGACAAAGACAGCAATAAGTCTAAAGTTACGCTGGCCGGTAAAGATGGCACAACCATCGCTAATGTCAAAGATGGCAGCGTAGCCAAGGATAGTAAAGATGCTGTCAACGGTGGCCAGCTCTTTGATGAACAGACAGCTCGTGAAAATGCTGATAAGGAAATTCGGACTGACATTACCAATATCAAAGATGGCGAAGGATTCACTGATAAAGGCAAGACGGTTATCAAGAGCTTGGCTCAGGATGCGGTGGATGTCGTTGGCGGTGATAATGTAACGGTTACGAGTGAAACACAGAATGATAAGAAGACCTTTACGGTTAAAGTTGACGGTAACGGCAAAGTTGCCAGCGGCGACAAAGGCCTCATTTCTGGCGATACCATTTACAACGAACTCCGTCCGACGTCTGATGGCTCCTACATCAGGACGGACCAGACCACGGCCCGGAACCTGACGAACCTTGATACCCAGGTGAAGAAGAACAGCGACCTCATCAACAGCGATGGAAGCACAATCAAGATCGGCAGTAAAGATGCCGCTACGAAGATCGATGTGAGCGACAAGGACGGCAACGGCCGTACCATCACCGGTGTGGTGACAGATGGCAGCGATACATCTTCCGCTGCCAATGTGGGCTACGTGAATGATGTGGCTGCGGCCAATACCCAGCAGATTTATCGGGAAATGCACAGCGCCTACGGCCATTTGAATAACAATATCAACAAGGCCGCCGCCGGGAGCAATGCATTGGCTGCCCTCCATCCGCTGGACTATGATCCCGCCGACAAGGCAAGCTACGCCGTAGGCTACGGCCACTACCGGAATGCCAACGCCGCAGCGGTAGGCGCCTTCTACCAGCCCAACGCCAACACCATGGTCAGCGTAGGCGTATCCATGGGCAACGGAGATCCCGGTGTGAACGCAGGGGTATCCTTCAAGGTAGGCAAAGGCTCCGCCTATAACGGCATGAGCAAAGTGGAAATGGCAGAGACCATCCAGAGCCAGGCCCAGAAGATCGATAACCTGGAAAAGGAAAACCAGGAGATGAAGAAACAGATCCAGGAAATTCTGGCTAAGTTAGGTAAGTAAGACTGAATAGTCCAAAAGGGACGTCGGGAAACCGGCGTCTCTTTTTTGTTGCAGAATTGAGAATTGAGTGAAGAGAATTGAGGCCGACAGCCGCTTCGCGGCAGGCACCCACAACCCTCCCTCTTTAGAGGGAGGGGGGACCGCTTGCGGTGGGTGGGTGCCGATGGGAAATGAGGGAGATAGTCCGCGGTGGTTCAGCTCCAGCCGCTCTGCAGCGAATGTGTGGCTGGGCGTGCGTGTGAACATACGGGGGCTTTTAGCTTTTAGCTTCTAGCGGCTAGCTTTTAGGAAGGATCGATAGCCTGCGGCAAGTCAGTAGCTAGTGGCTGGTATCTGGTGGCTGGGACTATCGCGGCTTTGCCGCCGTTGGATTTCTGGTGACTCTATCCCTTAAACGTGGAAATGACTCTGCAGGAGGCTCTCTTCTCCGAAGAGAGCTGCCCACGGGGCTGAGAGATGGTGATGGAAGCGCCGCAGGCTGGCTCCCTCGGCCTCGATCTCGACCTCAACAAGGGGGTGCATTTGCTGCGAAGGGGAGGAGTGGCGTTGAAAAGATCTGTATTCCCGACCACGAGAAAGATTTCTCGACTGATCGAAGCTGTAGCGATTCTTGCCTTTAGAGTCATATGGCATGTTCATACCCGTGGGGAAGCGTGTCACTGGATTCTCAGTCGCCTACGGCTCCTTGCGAATCCAGTTCCCTTGCCACCGCTCGAAATGACGGCAATCGTTTATCGCTGCTCAGGCCTGTTGGCGGAGCGTGGATGGTGTCACTTGGGGCGGAGACATCAGACGGTCAGACAATCAGATGTCAGACAGGTCCAGCCTGCGGCAAAAAGAAAGAGTAACATTGAGAGTTGAGGTCTCGCGGCTCCGCCGCATTCCCATCGGAATCCCTCTGTCACTGACGTGACATCCCCCTTTGAGAAAGGGGGACTATTCTATTGCGGCTTTGCCGCCGTTGGAATCCTGATGACTCTATCCCAAAAACGTGAAATTGACTCTGCAGCAGGCTCTCTTCTCAGAAGAGAGCTGCCCACGGGGCTGAGAGATGGTGGTGGAATTTTCGCAAGTGAGACATCAGGCGGTCAGGCAATCAGATGTCAGACAGTCCAGCCGGCGGCGCATCTATCAGCTAACCTTCGTCTGCTTCGCAGAACCCGCCTCTGCGAGGCGGATCCATCCCCCGGCCTTTGGCCGCCCCCCTTCTCCAAGGGGGGGACGCTTTATGCGGATAAAGTCATCTGTGACAAACTGTTTTCTGTTGGCGGCGTAGCCGCTGGACCTCAACTCTCTTTTTGTAACACCGTCATAGTCATTTACCAGAAAGATTTCTCGACTCTTTCTCACATACTATTCTTACAGATACAGTCACTACGGCGCTATACACCGCTCGAAATGACGTTTTACGGCAGAGTCATTTTACCGGTATCGTTATTCCTGTAATCGACTCTAACCACTCTGGTCCTCTGTTTCGCAGAACCCGCCTCTGCGAGGCGGATTCATCCTGTGCCTTTGGCGCGGCCCTTCTCCAAGGGCCTGCATGATTAAGGATAGAGTAACATTACGTGTTGACGACCAGCGGCTTCGCCGCCGTTGGAATCCTAAAGACTCTGCCCCCAAAACGTGGAGATGACTCAGCAGTAGGCTCCCTTTTTCAAAGGGAGCTCCCCACCGGGGTGAGGGATTCTGATGGAAGCGCCGCAGGCTGGACCTCAAATCTCAACTCTCAAATCTCAATTCTGCTTTTTTCAATCTATTTACAAAAGTCTGCATTCCGTCAAAAATGTTGGACTTTTATTTTATTTCTAATTTTCTTTTTTCTATCTCCATACAAAGTCCTGCCGAAACCGTTGCATTTTTTCCGTATCATGGAACTCAGAACAACAATAAAAGAAGTGATGAATACTATTCATCGGGAGAGCACGGTCAAAGGTTGGTGCTTTCCAAGGGAAGGAGCAGAGGTATGAAAAAAGCATGGATGAAAGCAGCTGTTTGCGCAGTACTGGCAGGAGGTGCCCTTCTTGGGGGCGCATTTCCTTCTCAGGCATCGGATATCCGGATTCTTCCGGTAGACACCGCCAAGTTCTGGGCAGGCGCTCGCTTTGATTTCGATGTGGAAGTATCCAACGCCAAGAACCTGCAGTCCGTGGACGTACAGGTGAACGGTGTTCCGGCAGAGAAGTTCTTCGGTAAGAAAGCAGTCACAAAGGATCTCGGAAACGGTGTGACTTCTTACCGCATCGATGATGTGGACTTTGCTAAGACCGGCAAGGTAGAAGTGACTGTCAATGCAAAGGACAGCCTTGGTGTTTCCAAAGCCACCGCCGGCTACAATGTGGTCCATGAAGCGGCTGTGAAGAAGGCGAAGAACGTGATCCTCTTCGTAGGCGACGGCATGTCTCTCCAGGCCCGTGAAATTGCCCGCATCCTTTCCAAGGGCATGACCAACGGCAAGTACAATGACCTGCTGGCTATGGAAAAACTGGAACACAACGCAGTGATCACCACTTCCGGCTACGATTCCCTGGTTACCGACAGTGCGAACTCCGCATCCGCCTATGCTACAGGCCATAAGTCCGTGGTCAATGCCATGGGTGTCTATGAAGATTCCACAAAGGATCCCTTCGATGATCCGAAGGTAGAAAATATTTCTGAAATCCTCAAGAGAACCAGAGGCATGTCCGTTGGTATCATCACCCAGGCGGAATCCACCGATGCTACCCCGGCTGCTATGATCGGCCATACCCGCCGGAGAGCGAACCAGGATTTCCTGGCTAAGAGCTACCTCGATGCTTACCATCGCCCGGACGTCATCATGGGCGGCGGCTCTGCCCGTTACCTGCCGAAGTCTGTTCCCGGATCCAAGAGAAAGGATAACGACAACATTATCCAGGACTTCAAGAACCTGGGATACACCTTCGCTTCCACCTCCAAGGAAATGATGGCTGCTCCCGATAACAAGCCGCTCCTGGGCCTCTTCCATACAGGCACCATGAACGTATACATCGACCGTGAAATGCTGAAGAACCCGAAGGTCCTGAAGGGCTTCGACGACCAGCCGAATCTCATGAACATGACCAGGAAGTCCCTGGATATCCTCTCCAAGAACCCGAACGGCTTCTTCGCCATGATTGAAGGGGCTTCCATTGATAAACAGCTCCATGTCATGGATTGGCAGCGTGCGGCTTACGATACCATCGAATTCGATAAGTCCATCGAATACGCTGAAAAGTGGGCTAAGGAACACGGCGACAACACCCTGATCATCGTCCTCGCCGACCATGCACACGGCATTTCCATCAGCGGCACCTACCATGAACGGGATGGCAAGAAGGGCACCGAAGCCGTTCGGGTCTATGCAAACTCCATTTTCCCGACATTCAAGGATGCCAACCACGATGGCTTCCCGGATAACCCGGATCCCGATGTGACCCTGGCTGTCCAGTACGCTAACCATCCGGAATACTATGAAAACTACCACTTCATGAAGACCCCGACTCCGCCGGCCCTGGCTGTAACGGAAACGAAGGAAGAAGCGGTAAAGAACGGGGACAACGTAGAATACCACCAGGTATCCCATGCTTCCTCCAAGGCAAACCCGGCCCGTATCCATCCGGGCGACCCGGCTGAACTGATGCCGGCCAACACCCCGAAGGATGATCCCCAGGAATGCCATTCCGCCGATGATATTCTCCTCAATGCCGGCGGCCCTGGTTCCGAATACTTCCATGGCACCATGGATAATACGGAAGTCTTCTTCGGCATGATGAGAGCTTTGGGCATTGATGCCAATAAGAATAAGAAATAACAGGGGAAATCCTTTTCCCGGGATGTTACCATGAAACGCATTCTTTTGATTTTCCTTACGGCCTTTGTCCTGCTTTTGGGAGCGGCGCCGGCAGAAGCGGAAGAGTTATCCTTCGACGAAATTTATTCCGGCTATTCTGCTGACGGGCTCACTTTCTCCGACAAGACACTGAGCCTGGAAGGAGGCACAGTGACCGTGTCAGGTTATATGGCACCGCCACTGACGCCGACTATACATTTCTTCGTGCTCACTGAAGTTCCTATGTCTGTCTGCCCTTTCTGTTCCAGTGACGCAGACTGGCCTGATAACATTATCGTTGTCAAAGTTGATGATCCCATCACCGCACTCCCCTATGACACGCCCATCACCGTTACAGGCACTCTGGAAATAGGCAGCGAGACCGACGAAGAAACCGGATTTGTGAGCCAGCTTCGGGTTCATGCGGATTCCATAGACAGCTGATTTCTCCAGCCGGCCCATCGTTTGACTTAAAAAGCACTGTAATGGTGCTTTTTTTGATGAAGAGAGAAAAGAGGTACATGGGATATGCCGCCTGCGGGGAGACTGTATTCCCGAAGGTTGACGCGGCTTCGCCGCGAGGGTTGATGGCGCCGCCGGG
>ENA-UOOD01002924-UOOD01002924.1-human-gut-metagenome-genome-assembly--contig:-CS67-NODE-2924-length-14728-cov-5.231514_pt1 | contig 14728 bp, 12 predicted proteins | sample MGYA00242464_ERZ724011 | MGnify/ENA metagenome assembly ERZ724011 | reverse complement strand
CTTTTGTAACTAACATTGGTTTGGATGATTTCACCGGCGGTTCCCGTATGATCGAATATATTCTGGGATGTGGCTATCACGATATCTTTGTCTGTGCAACCAGTGATTATGGTATTGATCAGACACGCTGGAACGGGGCAAGAGAAATGTTTGCCAGGCTTACAGAAAAAAACAGCAGCAAAAAAATCCGTTTTATCAATATCGGAGAAACCACTCTCACCAGAGAAAGCTTCTATCAGCAATTAATACGACGGATTCCTTTTCCTCAAAAAACTGCGGTCTTTTTTCTGTCTGATTTTTATGCAATAGAGGCTATCAGTTATCTTGCCACCAGAGGTGTTTGCATTCCTGCAGATATTGGAATTGCGGGATTTGACGATATTACATATGCCCGTCTTACAGTTCCAAGGCTTACTACCATTCACCAGGACATGGAGAAAAAGGCTGAGCTGGCTGTATCAGAGCTTTTAAAAGCAATTGAAAATCCAGCTGTATATACAGGGAAAGAGGCTCTTCTGGATGTAATACTGATAGCCCGCGACTCCATATAGAAGATACCAGGGTCAAAAGGTCAAAAAGCTGATGCCGGACTATTATAAAATCCGGCACCAGCTTTATGATTTAGAAGGAAACCAGTCCTCCCTTTAGCATTGAATCCGTAAATTCAACAAAGCCGCCATCTGAATTCAGATTCAGATACAGGTTATCCAGGTCCGTTTCATCCACGATCCATGCCATCACCACCTGAACGGATTCTCCCGGGGCCAATGCTCCAATATAATTGCCGCCGTTTCCATAATCTTCCACCGCACTGCAATATGTCATGGAGCCTGTTTTTGCCACGCCATCTTCCATATAATAATCATAACCATCACCAGGCTCTTCAGATGGGAGATAAATCCTGTACGAACCGTTTTCATGTTTGATTGTCACCAGGCTGCCATGATATAAAATATTTCTCATTTCAGCATCTGTATTGTTAGTATAGGTAACCTGTGCATAAACCAGCTTCTGATTTACAGCTGCTTCGTCTACAACTTTGTCCAATGTATTTTCTCCGTCACCGGATTTAACATAAGATAAATGATTCTGTTTGAGCCTGCCATCACCTGTAACAGCAGTTTTCCATTCTTCCGGAATGTCTGCCCCCTCAAGTACGCTAAGGTTATCCAAAACCTGAATGCTGTCTGCACAAACCGAAATCCCATCGGAAATATCCGTATTTCCTTCTGTATCCTCATACATTGCTTCTAACGCCATGGTATCCCCAATGCCATTTATGGTGATCTGATCCTCCGCAACTTTGTTTCTGATTTCGCCTGTATCTGCCACAGGATTTACCATATCACTCCAGGTTTGCAGTCCCTTTGTTTCAATTAGGTCTTCTTTCTCTGTGATGGTCATATTTTCAGCAAATTTAATGGCATCTTCCTTTGTAACATCATCGCCAAAGTAAATAGTGAATACCCGATATTCTTCCGGATAAAACAGATATATCCGTTTATCAAAGGATTTGTCCTGTTTCAGGTCCAACAGCTTCACATATACGCCCTCATGTTCACCAAAGGTCAGTTCTTCGCTTTCAATAACCCCTTTATCGATCCATGTCTTGCCCAGATCATCCTGATCTATAAGCACAGAGGATATGGAAATACCGCCCAGGTATGGTGTGTCCGAATAACTTAGCTTGTAGTCATCCATCCATTCCATTCCCTCAGGAATATATCCGGCTGAAATTTCTATATCTTTTATTTCTTTGGGAAGCTTTGTCTTCTTTGCGCCTTCGTCCACATTAATTCCTGTGGCAACACTATATTCCCCCCTATGCTCCAAATACATGTAATACAGCTTGGTTCCTGCATAGGCTGCCGCAGATGTTCCCATTATACAAATTAACGCAACAGCTGCAGCATGTCCCATTTTCCATTTATATTTGTGTCTCTTTTTCATTGGAACCATATTCGTTATTTTTGTCTGTCTTGCAACCTCTTCCTGTATCATATTGTGAATAAAATCCGGTGTTTCCGGCAAATCATTTTTTAATCCGTCTAATCTCATGCAAATATCTCCTCTAATTGAACGACTTTTTTTAGTTTTTCCCTGGCTCTTGCAAGTCTCTTTTGTACCGCGCCTTCTGATATGTCAAGAATCTGTGCAACCTCTTTTACACTGAATTCTTCCATGTAGTACAAAATAACCGGTACTCTCAGTTCTTCCTTAAGGGTATTGACTGCTTTATAAAGCTCGCTGTAGTCATAATGTTCCTCGTGCCAGGTCAGATTTTCAACATAGGACTCATCTAACTGCTCACTCATTTTCTTTTGCCTCGCAATGTTATAGCATTCGTTGATCAGTATTCGTATCAGCCATGTTTTTGCGTAACGATCCTTTTTTAATGTATGAATTTTTGTAAATGCTTTTACAATTGATTCCTGTATTGCATCGGCACAATCCTGATCATCCGCAAGGATTGTTTTTGCAGTTGCATATAGTTGTCGTTCTGAAGAAAGAATCAACTGTCCAAGTTCTTCTTTTGTCAATTCGTTACCACCTTTCATGCCGGCCAGCTTTTTTATTTACATAGATTAGACGGATAAAAACCAAAAATATCCCTGGTTTCAGAAAAAAAATCCCCTTAAGCAGATTTTGGTTATTTACCTTGTCTGCTTAAGGGGAATCATATCACAGAATATCATCCGGCGAAATGGCTTTTATTAATCATACGATACCCAATTCCAATATGCGTCTGGATATATTGCATCCCATTTTTTTCCCGTTCCAGTTTTTTTCGCAGTGTTGCCATAAAAACGCGAAGGGAGGCAATGTCATTTTCGGAGCACCGTCCCCAGATCTGCTGGGTAATATAAGTGTGCGTCAGTACTTTTCCTACATTACGGGATAAAAGACAGAGCAGCTTATATTCGATGGGTGTCAAATGTAATTCTTCGTCCTTCAGATATGCACAGCCGGCGCTGTAATCTATCTTTAATTCACCATTTGTAAAAACAGAGGTTTCCGGCTGTTCACCTGTCTGCGTGATTGCAAGTCTCCTTTGTGTAACGCGAATACGCGCAAGTAATTCCTCTACGGAAAATGGTTTCGTAATATAATCGTCCGCACCTGCATCCAGAGCTTCAATTTTATCTGTATCCTCACTTCTGGCACTGATCACAATAATCGGCATGTTAGACCACGTACGGATTTTCTTTATCACCTCTACGCCTTCCATATCAGGAAGTCCAAGATCCAGAAGAACAATATCCGGGTGATGGGAGGACGCTTCCAGAATGGCCGATGAGCCGTTTTCTGCTGCCAGATATTTATAATCATGTGTCTTTAATGTAGTAACGATCAGGTTTCTTATAGGTCTGTCATCCTCAACCACCAGAATTAATGTTTTATTCATTTAATGTCACCTCACTTAAGGGTAAAGTAAAAGTAAAATTACATCCATGAGGATCATGGTCAGTCAGTATCAGAGTTCCGTCATGGGCTTCTATAATAGAGTGGCAAAGTGCCAGGCCAAGTCCCAGACTTCGGTGACTGTCCGCAACTGTTGTTTTCCCGGTATAAAACATCTGGAAAATATGCGGCTTCATTTCTTCCGGGATTCCGGGACCATTGTCTTTTACGCTGATCTGCGCTTTTCCATCTGTTTTTGTTCCCTGAATGCAGATGACTGTACCCGGCGGCGTATATTTTATGGCATTGTCAATTAGATTTACCAGAACCTGAATGATCAGGCGGACATCCATACGTGCAAGAACAAGCTCTTCGCAATCGGATACAATTCTATAGTCATCATGTTTCCTGCTGATATGCCGCAGGGATTCTGCGATCACCTCATCTAAAAGCTGATCTGAAAATTTAAATTTCAGTCTTCCATCATTTAGCCTGGTAATGGAAAGCAGATTCTCCACAACTCCAATCAGCCATTCAGAATCATCATAGATGTCCGTATAAATCTGGTGCTTTGTAGCTTCGTCCAGGCGTTCGCTGTTGCCAAGAAGCATATCTGCATTGCCTGAAATGGAGCAAAGGGGCGTTCGAAGATCATGGGAAATTGCCCGAAGAAGATCCGCCCGCAGCTGTTCATTTTTGGCTATCACTGCATTTTTCTCTTTTTCCATGGCATTTTGTGCGTTTTCCATTGCAAGCGCACATTCATTTATCACAGACAGCAGGATGCTGTATTCAAAAGAATCCAATGTTTCCTTTTGCAGCGGTATTCCAATTACACCGTAAACATTGTTCCCGCTTCGAATTGCCAGATATAAGCATTTGGCCTGTGGAAAATGATGTGTGGATGCACCGGCACGCTGCCTGTTTTCATAGGTCCATCTGGCTATCTGCTGCTCTTCTTTTGTCAGGAAGTCTTCTGTGTCCTCTCCTGCCCCGGAGAAAAGCTTTCCCTCTGATAAAGCGTTATTTTCTACTACATATGCTGTAATATTACGATTCAGAAGACGAAGAAGCTGTGTACAGGTAACATCAAGAATTTCTCTTTCTCCTTTTGCCTTTTGCAGCAAACGATCTGTATCAAAGAGAATCTGCGTGCGAAAGGCAAGCTGTGCGGAAAGCTTTGCATGTGTTTTCAGCTTTGCTGCAAGTGCCCCTGTAAGCACAGATGAAATAAGCATTATGAGAAAGGTCACAGGATAACCCACAGCATAGGTCTGAAAAGACATTCTTGGTTCTGTCAGGAAAAAACAGAATAAAAAAACGCTTAAGAAAGAGCCTGCCACACTGCAAAGATAGCCATCTGTCACAATGGAGGTAAGCAAAACTCCCAGAATGTATATGGTTACAATATTCGTATCCGTGAAATTCAGCTTCTGAAACAAAAGACCAATCAGGGTACACACTGCAAATATAAAAGCCGTCAGGAAATAATCCCTTACAGATGGTTTTTCCATATACCATGCAAATGGCCTTTTCTGATAGGTTTTGGTTTTGACTGCATCCGGGATAATATGGATATCAATGTCCGGTACAAGCTCAATCAGCTTTTCTGTCAGAGTCATCCTGCTTAAAAAGTGATTTCGTCTGGCATTACTTTGTCCGATCACGATTTTGGTAACATTGGACAGCCTGGCATACTCTGCAATCTGTACCGGTATGTTTTCCCCGTGAGTCATTACGATTTCTGCTCCCAGCTTTTCTGCATACCGGATATGCTCTTCCAGCCTTTCTTTATCCATGGCTTCTGCTTTTGTACCAGTTTGCACATACAGGGCGGTGAAACGCGCCTGCAGCCCTTCTGCCATTTTGGTCGCTGTATCTATTATTTTTTTATTGGAGGGTGCTGCTGACAAACAAACAAGGATATGTTCCTCTGAATTTATGTTATTCTTCTCTGTTATTAAGCTCATCCGGCCTGCTCCCTTTTTCTGCCTTTTTTGCAATTATATCATGCAACTGTATTATGGTCAAAATCCTTTTTTTCATCCCTGGACTGTGCATCAAAAATTATAATTTCAGCTTCCTTATATTCAATTTTACACTCATGAATCTCTCTTAACAATTCTTCATCCGAAAGAGTATTCAAAAACAATGTCTTCGATGACTGCTGTTTTTCTTCCATATTTTCCTGAATTTCGCCCCAAAACTGATCTGCTTTATTTGCAATATAAAATCCAAGTCCAAACATACAAAATACAGTAATTGTCAATATTCCTTCTGCCATTGTCTTCACCTCTATAGCAACATCTTTATAACAAATGACTATATGCGGAAGCACTTCTGAAGTGCCCTGTATTCTCCTAACACCAGCAGTTTATTATGCTCTTCAAAATACGTATCCGGTGAAATTGCAATACCGAATTCTCCTTCATTTTTTACTGCCAGAATATTAATGTTGTAGCGTTTTCGGATATCCAGCTCTCCTACTGTTTTTCCAACCCATTCTTCCGGCACCTCCACCTCAAAAATTGCGTGGGAAGCATCCACCTCCATATAATCGAGGATATGGTCATCTGTGTAACGGATAGAGGCCCATTTTGCAACCTGCTTTTCCGGATAAACCACCTTGTCGGCACCGTTTCGCAAAAGGAATTTTTCCTGAACATCACGTTCAGCTCTGGATATTACCAGTTTTGCTCCCAGTTCCTTCAAAAGTGAAGTGGTTTCAAGGGAATTCTGAAAGCTTCCTCCAATGGTCACAAAGCAGATATCGTAATTTCCAATTCCAAGGGAACGCAAAAATTCAGCATTGGTACTGTCACCGATCTGCGCATTGGTCACAAATGGCAATGCTTTGTCTACCCTTTCTTCATTCCAGTCAACCGCCATGATTTCATGACCCAGCTGGCTTAACTGCATGGCAATATGTCTTCCAAATCTTCCAAGTCCAATAAGCAATACACTTTTCATAATTTTATTTTCTCCTTCTTATCCAACTGTTATTTTCTCCACAGGCAGCTTTGCGTTCCCCCTGTTTTTTCTGGAAAGCACCGCATAAATCAGGGTCAGGCCACCTACACGTCCCAGATACATCAGTATAATCAGCACAATCTGTGAAAAAACATGAAGCCTCGGTGTAACTCCCAGTGTAAGACCGACTGTTCCCACAGCTGAAGCAGACTCATACAGGCAGTCTAAAAGAGGAATCTCTTCATATATACTGATTGCAAGCCCGCCGCAAAAAAACAATGCAAAATAAAGCATGGCTATGGTTGCTGCATTTTTTATCACTTGGTATTCCAGCCTTCGTCCAAAAGCCCCTGCATTTTCCTGGCTTCGGAATGTGGCAATTGCATTTAAAATAAGAACAGTAAATGTTGTGGTTTTCATTCCACCGGCTGTAGAACCAGGCGAACCGCCAATCAGCATCAACAATATCATAACTGCCTTTGAGGGTTCACTCATCTTTGAAATGTCAATGGTGTTAAATCCGGCCGTTCTTGTAGTTACCGATTGGAATGCCGCAGCCAGTAAACGGTTTCCTGTGGATAAATTTTTCAGATCGCAGGTAAAAAAGAAAATGACAGGAAACAAAATCAGGCATGCGGTAGTCATAAGAATAATCTTGCTTTGCATGCGGTAACGTTTAAAATTCAGTTTGTTCGTATAAATATCGTCCCAGGTAAGAAAACCGATTCCCCCTATGATGATCAGAAGCATAATTACCACATTTACAAGGGCATTTGCAGAATATCCGGTCAGGGAAGGAAAGGGATTGGCAGCGGTTCCCAGAATATCAAATCCTGCATTGCAAAAAGCGGAGATGGAATGAAAGACGGACAGCCAGATTCCCCTTCCCCCGTAATCCGGTAAAAAAACCGGCAGCAGAAACAATGCCCCGGCAGCCTCAATCAAAAATGTTCCCTTTAAAATAAACCTTGTCAATCTGACGATTCCACCAACCTTAGGCGCAGAAATTGCATCCTGCATGGTGCTTCTTTGCATGAGGGATATTTTTTTACCGGAGAGAAGGGAAACGGATGCAGCTACAGTTACCACTCCAAGTCCGCCTATTTGTATGAGCATAAGAATAATCGTCTGGCCTGCCACCGACCAGTAGCTTCCGGTATCCTTCACAACAAGCCCTGTAACACATACCGCCGAAGTGGCTGTAAAAAGAGCCTCATGAAACGGAGTCAGTGTTCTATCAACAGATGAAAAGGGAAGCATCAGAAGAAAGCTTCCCAAAAGGATCACTCCTGCAAATCCCAGAATTATCAGCTGAAAAGATGTCAGATGTTTTTTCTTATATGATTTTTTCGGCATAAATAGTCAGAACTCCTTACGAACAATTACTTTTTGTTGCATCTCATTATATATAATTGCCCTTAAAGATGGTATAAGAGTATCTGATTTTGTATTAAGATTGTATAAAGATGTGTAAAAAATCAAATCATTAAAGTACAAATTAAAAAAGAAGGCGCTATCTGCGCCTTCCAAGTCTTCCTTTAAAATCTGTATAATCAAAATCTGTAAGCTGCACCATAGTGTTATCGGCTTGTCTGAGCCAGATATCAGGTAATGGCATTCCGTTAAAGGTATTGTTCTTGCAGGTGGTATAAATGGCCATATCTCCAAACATAAGAAGATCTCCATATTTAGGAAGCTGACCAAATTTATAGTCTCCGATCACATCTCCTGACAGACAGGTGGGACCTCCCAACCGGACGGTAATTCCCTCTTCCCTCTCATCAGCTCCAAGAAGCGGCGGACGATAGGGCATTTCCAGTACATCCGGCATGTGACAGGCTGCGCTGGCATCTACAATCGCAAGCAGTGTCTCTGCGTTTTTCAAAACATCCAGCACACTGGTCAGAAGAAATCCGGCATTTAATGCCCACGCTTCCCCCGGTTCCAGATAAACCTCTACATTCCATTCCTCTTTTGCCATCTGAATACATCGCTTAAGTCGTTCAATGTCATATCCCGGTCTTGTAATATGATGGCCTCCTCCAAAATTGATCCACTTCATCCGAGATACCAGATCGCCAAACTTCTTCTTTACAGAAGCAAGGGTTGTCTCCAGATCATCCGAGTCCTGTTCGCAGAGAGTGTGAAAATGAATGCCATCCAGTAAATCCAAAAGCTCCGGATTCTTTAAAATAGCTTCGTCCCACTGAACTCTTGTGGTGCCCATACGGCTTCCCGGTGCACAGGGATCATAAATTTCGTGTCCTTCCTGGGTAGAGCATTCCGGATTGATCCGAAGCCCCACGCTTTTCCCTGCTTTTTTCGCCATCAAGCCAAAACGAAGAAGCTGAGAGGGAGAATTAAACACAATATGATCTGCATAATGAAGCAGCTCCTCAAATTCATCAGCCCGATAGCCGGCACAAAATACATGTACCTCTTTTCCGGGCATTTCCTCTGCACCAAGCCTTGCCTCAAACAATCCGCTGGCCTCTGTGCCTGCAAGATACGGCTCAAAAAAGCGGTAACAGTCATAATTGCTGAAGGCCTTCTGTGCCAGAAGCATCTTACAGCCTGTCTCCTTCGCCACTTTACCAAGAAGCTTTGCGTTTTTTATAAGTGCTTTTTCATCCAGGATATAGCAGGGTGTTTTTATGTTTCGGAATTCCGGCGGAATGATTCCGCCGGCTGCTGTAAATGGTGCTCTTTTATCCAAACCTTCCATCAGTCTACCAGCTTCGGATTATGGCTTTCGCTACGTGGCAGACCATACTGATCAAGAGCCTCCAGGAACGGATCCGGATCAAATTCTTCTACTGTATATACACCTGGTTTGATCCATTTCCCGGTCAGCATCATAAGTGCGCCGCACATTGCCGGAACACCTGTTGTATAGCTGATCGCCTGGCTTCCAACCTCATGATAGCATTCCTGATGATCGCATACATTATAAATATAATAGGTTTTTTCTTTTCCATCCTTTACGCCGGTAAAGATACAGCCAATGTTTGTTTTACCCTTTGTACGTGGTCCAAGGCTTGCAGGATCCGGAAGCAGCGCCTTCAAAAACTGAATGGGGACAATTTCCTGTCCATTGTACTGGATCGGGGTTGTGGAAAGCATGCCCACATCCTCAAGACAGCGCATGTGATCCAGATAGCTCTGTCCAAAGGTCATAAAGAAACGAATCCGTTTTACACCTGGAATTGTTTTTGCAAGAGACTCAATTTCCTCATGATGGAGCAGGTACATGTCCTTGTCTCCTACCTGGTCAAAGTTATATTCTCTCTTAATTGCCATCGGCGGGATTTCCACCCAGTGTCCGTCTTCCCAGTAGCTTCCCGGTGCACTTACTTCACGGAGATTGATTTCCGGGTTAAAGTTTGTGGCAAATGCATATCCATGATCTCCGCCGTTGCAGTCCAGAATGTCAATAGTATCAATCTGGTCAAATTCATGCTTTAATGCATGAGCGCAGTATGCCTGTGTAACGCCTGGATCAAATCCGCAGCCAAGCAATGCGGTAAGCCCTGCATCTTCGAATTTTTTACGATATGCCCACTGCCAGGAATAGTCAAAGTAAGCGGAAAATCCCTCTTCTTTACAGCGTTTTTCATAAATGGCACGCCACTTTGGATCATCGGTATCCTCCGGCTCATAATTCGCTGTGTCCATATAATTTACGCCACAGGCCAGACATGCATCCATGATGGTCAGATCCTGATAAGGAAGTGCAATATTCATGACCAGATCCGGTTTATAACCATTGATCAGTTGGATGAGCTGATTCACATCATCTGCATCAACCTTGGCTGTAGTAAGAACAGTCTTTGTCTTTCCCTTTAATTTTTCTGCAAGTGCATCACATTTTTCCTTTGTACGGCTTGCAATACACAGCTCCGTAAATACCTCATCTGCCTGACAACATTTCTGAATTGCTACACTGGCTACTCCTCCGCAGCCGATTACAAGTACTCTGCTCATAATCATTCTCCTTTTCATATTGATATATAACTGTTTTTCAACAGCTTTTGTTTACATATTATTGATTTATTCTGTAATTGCCAGAAGCAGCTCTCTAAGAACCTTACATGCTGTTGCAGTAGAAACACCACTTACATCCAGCATAGGTGCCAGTTCATTAACGTCTGCCCCCACTATATTTGTCTGGGAAGCAGTGCGGATCGCATCAAGAAGCGCAAGGAAGCTTACCCCTCCTGCCTCCGGTGTTCCTGTACCTGGAAATACTGATGGATCCAGGCAGTCCAGATCAATTGTAAAATATACCGGAGCCTTTTTTTCCTTCAGGTCCCTCACGGTCTCCTTCAGACCATCAAAGGTAAATGGATGAAAGTCAGTATGCAATCTGGCAAACTGAAATTCTTCTCTCTCACCGCTTCTGATGCAGAACTGATGAATGCGATTATCTCCCAAAAGGTCGTGGCATCTTCGCAGCACGCAGGCATGGCTTAGCCTTGCCCCCAGATAATCATCTCTTAAATCTGCATGTGCGTCAAAATGAATAATATGAAGATCCGGGTATTTCTCAAAAACAGCCCGTACCGCCCCTAAGGTCACCAGATGCTCCCCTCCCAGCAGCAGCGGGAGCTTATCTGCTTTTAATATTTCCCGTGCTCTCTTTTCTATATCCAAAAGAGCCATTTCACTGCTTCCAAAGCAAAGCTCCAGATCTCCGCTGTCAAATACCCTGATATCCATAAGGTCTCTGTCCTGATAGGGACTGTAGGTCTCCAGGCCAAAGCTTTCATGGCGCATGGCTGATGGGCCAAATCTTGCACCCGGGCGAAAGCTTGTTGTGGAATCAAACGGTGCCCCGTAAAGAACTACAGATGCTTCCTCAAAGCTGCTTTCGCAGCCGATAAAGGTTTCTACGTTAGGTCGGATCATATGTTATTCCTCCACTTCTTTTAGCATCTCCTCCAGAAATGCAGGAAGATAAAATGCTCCTTTATGAAGTCTTGTTGTATAGTAACGTGTGCGAAGATTTAATGCATTCCATGCATCGGGATCCAGGTCATCTACCGGATGATATTTTTTACTTGCAAATCCAAACAACCAGTAGCCCGCAGCAAATGTGGGGATATGTGCCTGGTAAACACGGCTGATCTGGAAGGTACTGGCAATTTTCTTGTGGCTGCGCTGCATGGCATGCGCGTCTTCGGTATAAAAGGGACTTCCCTGCTGATTTACCATAATTCCGTCGTCCTTTAGTGCATTGTAGCAGTTCCCATAGAATTCACGGGTAAAAAGTCCTTCGGAGGGTCCAAAGGGATCGGAGGAATCTACAATAATAAGGTCGTATTTTCCCTCACACCTTCTGATAAATTTCAGTGCATTTTCGTAATGAAGATGTACTCTTCTGTCATCCAGTCTGCATGCATTTCCGGGAAGATATGCGCGGCAGGCTTCCACAACCATAGGGTCCATTTCTACCAGGTCAATGCGTCTGACTCTGTCATATCTGGTCAGTTCACGGACAACACCGCCGTCTCCGGCACCAATTACAAGGATATCCTTTGCCTCCTTATGGATTGCCATGGGCACATGGGTGATCATCTCATCATAAATAAATTCGTCTCTCTCCGTGAGCATTACATTTCCATCCAAAGTCAGCACACGGCCAAATTCCGGTGTCTCAAAAATATCAATTCTCTGATAATCACTCTGTTTCGAATAAAGCTGACGGTTTACCCGGATACTATGCTTCACATCCGGTGTATGAAATTCTGAAAACCACATTTCCATTGCTTTTACCTCCCTTTCAGAACATTCAGTCTCAAAATATCCGGATCCTCTGGTCCTGTCATATTGCAGCCCTTTGCTTTTGCATATTCAATATAATCCAGGATCTCTGCTGTAATCCGCTCTCCAGGTGCAAGAATGGGAATTCCAGGCGGATAGCACATTACAAATTCACTGCAGACCTTCCCTTCTGTTTCCCGAAGAGGCAGGCTGCATTTATCCGCATAAAAAGCCTCCTGTGGGCTGGTTATTACCTGTGGGTCAATATACTCCTGGCTTAAAAGCCCGGAGCCGTCTGTCTGAAAACGTCTGCGGATTTCTGCAAGTGCACTTACAAGCCGTTCCACCTCCTGGGCGCGGTCACCAATGGAAAGATAGGCAAGAATGTTTCCGATATCACCGAATTCTATCTGGATATCGTATTCATCCCGCAAAATATCATAAACCTCAATTCCGGCAAGTCCGATGTCCAGTGTATGTACACTTAATTTGGTAATGTCAAAATCAAAAACTGAATTTCCGTTTACCAGTTCTTTTCCAAATGCATAATAACCACCGATTGCATTAATTTCCTCTCTGGCATATTCTGCCATATCGGCTACCTGATGAAAGATCTGACGGCCCCGCTGGGCAAGGTTTCTCCTTGAAATATCAAGGCTTGACATCAGAAGATAGCTTCCTGAGGTGGTCTGAGTCAGATTAATGATCTGGCGCACATAGCCTGCATGTACCCCCGGACCTGTAAGGAGAAGACTTGACTGTGTAAGACTTCCACCGCTCTTATGCATAGATACAGATGCCATGTCTGCTCCTGCTGCCATAGCAGAAACCGGAAGCCCACCGCCAAAATAGAAATGGGTTCCATGGGCCTCATCTGCCAGACACAGCATTCCTGCGTCATGGGCCATCTTCACAATGGCACGAAGATCGCTGCAGATTCCATAATAGGTCGGGTTATTTACAAGCACTGCAACTGCCTTGGGATGCTCTTTTATGGCTTTCTCGACCTGTTCCCTGCGCATTCCCAGAGATATTCCAAGTCTTTGATCCACTTCCGGATTTACATAAACAGGGATTGCGCCACACAAAACAAGGGCATTTAAAACGCTTCTGTGAACATTACGCGGCAATATGATTTCGTCTCCACGCTTGCAGGCAGTTAATACCATTGTCTGAACAGAGCTTGTTGTGCCCCCTACCATCAGAAATGCATGTGCTGCTCCAAAAGCGTCTGCTGCCAGCTCTTCTGCTTCCCGTATTACGGATACCGGATGACAAAGGTTGTCCAGAGGCTTCATGCTGTTAACATCCACCCCTACACATTTCTGTCCGAGAAACTCTGTCAGCTCCGGATTACCTCTTCCGCGCTTATGTCCTGGGACATCAAATGGTACAACCCTCATTCGTCTAAAGGTCTCCAGAGCTTCATGTATAGGTGCATGATTCTGGTTCAGTTTAAAACGACTTCCTATCATCATTCCTCCATTTCCGGTTTCCTTTGCTTAAGCCCTCAATCAGCAATCCTGCAGTCTATTCCATAAAACAATTCTTATTACATAAAAAAAGCGCAGGCAAGGGCACTAAACCACAAACCTGCGTTTTGATCGGTATTTATCTGCTTTATTTACAACATAAAAAGAAAAGGATGCACTTTTCGGTTTTCATAAATAAAGCTTCTGGATCATGGGTGTCAGAGTCTATATAGCAATTATACTTTTACTACTCTTATTGACCGTTTCACAAGTCTGCGCTTTGGGCGCATCTCGGTTATCAAAGGAACCTACTTATAAAATTTGAGCTTTTAACTCAATCAATAAGGTAACCAAAGTTACCATAATCGGCAGTGGACCCGGCTGTCCGTATGGCCTTAACCCTGACGGGTGGTCCAAAACAATTGCTTTGAAAAGACTCTGTCTGTTACTCTGCATCTTCGTCTCTCAAAATCGACTATAGCATAACATGTTAAAAAAACACTGTCAAGAATTTCTCCCATCTATTCGTCACTTTCTTGCAGCAATTCTTGCATTAAATTAAGGTTCGAATCTGAATGTTCCAGTTCTCTTGAATAACGATACACCGTATCTATCACATCATTTATATCTAGCACTTTTTCTTGCTTCATCCACTGTGCCATCAGAAGTTCATGGATCAACAGGGTGCTGACAACAGCCATCTGTGCTTTCGCAAATGCTTCACCATCGTATACTGCACCGCAAAAATAGGTACTGATGAAATATACAAGGAGCTGTTCATACTGTATTTCATATTCCGGCATTTCTTTCGCCATCCAAGCATGAAATTCTTGTTGCATCTCTACATAACGTTTTTTATCTATCTTTTCATTTACATTTCCATATAATAATTTCTCTGCTTCTTGAAGATAAGACTCCCAATCCGCTCTTAAATGTTCCATCTGATACTGATTTTGAAACATCTTTCTACTATATGTATAGTAATCCACTTCTGCAAGAGCATTTTTCACTTCCCGCACACCTTCTTCAGCCTGATAGTAATCAAATACATCATCCATAGAGAATATATCTTCTTCGTCAATACATTCCTGCAGATCACGTGCAATCGCCAGAATAAGAGC
>ENA-UOOD01002914-UOOD01002914.1-human-gut-metagenome-genome-assembly--contig:-CS67-NODE-2914-length-14752-cov-5.051915_pt1 | contig 14752 bp, 7 predicted proteins | sample MGYA00242464_ERZ724011 | MGnify/ENA metagenome assembly ERZ724011 | reverse complement strand
GATATCCCCAGGGAGCGTTCACATCTGCTACCCCCGCATATCCCAGATTATCTTCAGTATAAAGACGCAAGTGGTGGTTGAAGTTCCAACCGCCTTCCCCTTCACTGATGCCCAGCATATAGAGAGTCTCACGCGCCGGTTCCGGCTCCGGTTCCGGTTCTGCACTACCGCTGCTTACTTCCACTGTCCATTGCTTCGAATTGCTCAAGTCAATCGTCAAGGTACATTCTCCCGCAGCAGGAACGTTTACAGTGATATTGTCTGCCTGAGCGCCAAAGGTAAGAGTTTCTCCACTTTGCCCAAAGCCTACCGGAGTATTTTTTGCAGCAGCATCATCCGTTCCGGTAGAAGAGTCATACAGTTTACCTGTTCCGGAAATCTGCAAAGTGATATTTCCAGCTTGTACGGCATTGAAAGCATAAGTCCATTTCGTGTTCGGACGATCGAAAGTCATCTCTCCGGACAAATCTCCCGCAAGAGTAAGAGAGGGGATGTAAAGAGCAGACCATAATTTAGTATTGACATTCACGTCCACATAGTAGCAACCGCCTATTCCCGGAGACCAGCAGTTCCAACGCTTTTCGTCATCGTCTTCTGAGGACAACACGAAAGCGGTTCCCGTCACACCGTCATTACCCCAAACCGCTCCGTTGCCTTCTTTCAGATAGAAGTTATACCAAGGAGTAAGCCCCATAAATCCTTTATAGTCACCATCGGAAGCATCTGAATAAAGCACCACGCCGGTTTCTTCCTTATCGGTATTGAGAATATACCCCATACTCATATCAATGGTGTAAGGGGTAACAGATACCTTCACTATATTGGAATACACAGGTATCATATTGTTCCCCGTCCGGGCAGCAAGACGGAAATAGACATTGTTTGCCACATCGGGAGTAGCACCTATGCTCTTGGCCAACGCATTGAGTGCCGCTCCGGTATAAGCCTTTGAAAGAGAATTCTCGGAACTTTCATTCACCACACCCGAGAAGTCCTCAGTAGTGGAAACTTGCAAGGTTTGGATAGTCACATCAATAGCCGACAGGCCGGGATCACTTATCTGTAAAGCATCTTTAGTCCATGCCAACGACAACACAATGTCCTTACTGTTTTCTTGCAACAGGACAACATTGCTCTCCGTGGCAACCAGTTCTCCCGCTTCAAGGCTGCTCAAGTATATCTTATCTTCATCCTTTTCGCAAGCGGCAAAGCCTAATGTCAGTGCGAGAAGGAGAATGAAATTCTTCATTGTCTTCATATAAAGTGTATTAAATTAATAGTTTTCGTTATAAAGATTCGGATTAGCCGTCAATTCGGTAGACGGAATAGGATAAATGTTGAATTTATCGTCCACAGCCTGCCCCGTAATCGTACCGCCCTTCCATTGCCACAGATAGGAGGCAGTGGTGAACTTACCGTAGCGTATCAGGTCCGTACGACGTACACACTCCATGTAGAGTTCACGTGCCCGCTCATCCAAAATGAAGTCGGCCGTCATTTGTCCATCAGTAATATTGCCTGAATCATTACCAAAGGCACGCATACGTAGTGCGTTGACATAACTTAAAGCTGTGGTACGGCTACTACCTTCGCCACCTCTCACCACAGCCTCGGCCAGCATTAGGTAGACATCTGCCAGACGGAAAACAGGGAAATCGGTACTGGCGCTACCGTCATTGCTGGGGGAACCAGCTTCGCCGGCATCAGTCAGATTGGTCCACTTCTCGGACAGATAACCATTGCTCTGGCTCTCCACTACATCAACCGACTGGGTTTGACCTTCGGTATAAAACATAGCGCGGCTATCATTCGCATCAAAAAGATTAGGAAACTCGCCTCGCAGGCGGAAGCTTCCCCAGCCGGACGGCACTCCATAGTCGGTGGGCAACTGTGTATCAGAAGTGTTATTTATACTACCACAAATGATATAAGTAGTCGCACCCCACGTCATGGTGCGTTCAGAATCCACCGGGAAAGCATAGATGATTTCGTTCGTGCGCAAGTGGTTGTCGGCATTGAACAACAGGGCATAGTCGTCTTCCAGCGTATAGCCCGCCGTCAAAATTCGGTTGCAGTAGGTGATACAGTCCGTCCAGCGGGCGGTACCGGTATAAATCTCAGCATTGAGGTAGAGGCGTGCCAGCAAGGCGTGAGCAGCTGAGCGAGAAGCACGACCGTACTCGCAGGCCGTGCGGTCCAGCAGGTCGTCATCAATCGCTTTCAGTTCTGACTCCAGATAATCGAATAACTGCTTTCCGGTATAGCGCGGCGGCAAATAATTACCCACAGGGTCTCCCTCTGTGACGAAGGGCACGTTGCGGAAGAGGTCGAGAGCATGAGTATAGGCCAGGGCGCGGATGAAGCGGGCTTCGGCACGATAATGACGAATCTCCTCCTGCTCGCTCTCGCTGAAGGCGCTGATTTGTCCGTCAGTGGCGTTACACAGGAATTCGTTGCACAGTGCTATGGTGTAGTAGATACGGTAGTACGTATCAGATACCCACACATCGTTGGCATCCCAGCTCAGGTAGGTGAGACCACTCATCTTGTCGCCCTCCTGCCAGGTGTATACCAGTTCGTCCGTACCACACTCTTGCATATTGAAGTAGCAACGCAGGTAATCGTAGCCGGAGTTACTACTCATGTCGGAGTTGCCGCCACCCTTCTCCTGTCCGGAAATAACAAAGGAAACATAAAGTTTACCCAAGACGGCTTTGTAGTTGGCGGCCGACGTATAGACATCTGCCGATGTGGTTTCAATGTGCGGATACTGGTTGAGATCGCCTACGCAAGAAGTAGTAAGGAATGTACCGGCAAACAGCAGCGCGGCGTAATATAATATCTTTTTCATATCTTGTTCTTTATTGATGTTGACGAATTAGAATTCAAATCCCAGACTGAGCGAGTAAGTACGCGGACGGGGATAGAAGGAGGAGTCCATACCATTCGACACTTCAGGGTCGACGCCCGAATAGCGGGTGATGCAGAAGACGTTCTGTACCATGACACTGGCGTTGAGGCTGAGCCAACGGCACAGGCGCCCGAAATTATAGGACAGCGAAAGATTGTCCATTTTCAGAAATGAGCCATTCTCCACGTAGTAGTCCGACAGATGCTGGCGGCTTTGGAAGTTGGTCTTCAAATAACTGCTGTGCAGATTATTCAGTTGATAGGAATTATAGCTCATTGTTCCCCAAGCACCGGTATTCATCGCCATTCCGTTATACATGTAGTTTCCCACATTGGCACGCAGGCTGGTGCTGAATGTCCACTTCTTGTAGTTTAGTGAGGTACTGAAACCAAAAATAAAATCAGGCGTAGGTGACTTGTAACGATAGAGATCGCCGGAGTTTATCTCGCCATCACCGTTCAAGTCAGCATATGCACCCTCAATGGGACGACCGGTTTCAGAGTCGTAGAGTTGCTTGTATACATAGAACATGTAGGGTTCGTAACCTTCACTCAACACCTGGACAATCTGTCCGTCAATGGAGGCACCTGCGGATATGTTGGTAGTGGCACCACCTTCTACCAGTGAGAGGTTCTTGACTTTCATCTTCTGCCAAGTCATGTTGAAGCTGACATCCCAGTTCCAGTTCTTACTTTGGATGGGGGTGACATTCAAGGTAACTTCAATACCCTGGCTGTCCACATTGCCTACGTTGGTTAAAATGTTCTTATCGAAATTAACTCCGGCAGGAGAGGCGACGGTGGCCAGCAAATCCTTGGTTTGGCGGGTATAATAGTCAAAACTACCGGTAATACGGTCCTTCAGCAGCCCGAAATCAAATCCGACATTCCAGGCAGTGGTGGTTTCCCACTTCAGGCCTGAGACGTAGGCCTCGGGACGGTAGGTAGTGGTGTACTGGTTACCAAACAGTGCCTCGGCTCCGGTTTGGCTGGCGGTATAGACAGGCAGGTAATTGTAGTTGCCAATACCGTCCTGCTGACCAGTGACTCCGTAGCTGGCCCTCAATTTCAGGTTGCTAAGCACTGGATTATCTTTCAGAAAAGCCTCCTCGCTGACTCTCCATGCCAAAGCTACAGAGGGGAAAGTACCCCATCGGTTATCAGAATTGAAGCGAGAAGTACCATCACGGCGCATAGTAGCCGTCAGCATATAGCGGGAGTCGAATGTGTAGTTCAGACGAGCATAATATGACAAGAGTACGTGGCGCTGGTCAGTGGCAGCAGTAGTACTCTGCGGCTCGGCCAGAATGTTCAGTTCGCTGTATTGAGGAGATGTGCTCTTCCAGTGCTGATAGTCGTAACCCACTGTGGCGTCAATACTGCTCTTCCAAGCGTCAATGTATTTATTGTAGTTTAGATAAGTGGTGAGCAGTCGGTTAGTGTTCTTCTGCGGACCGTACTTATAGTCACGGCCTGAAGTGGTTTGGTATTGGGCGGCTTCAGCAGGAACATATATCCTGCCCTGCCCTTTGGCATAGTCGTATCCCAAAGTGGCGTGGAACTTCAGTTCGGGCAGAAAATGCATCTTGTAATCTACATCGAAGTTGCCCACCAGGCGAGACACCCGGCTGGTGGATTTATATTGCTCGAGTGCTCCCAGCGGATTGAGGGTACCTCCAGTGACTATCTGTCCTGCATTGTCGAGGGCTTCATTATAACCGCCGAAAGTGTCGTTACCTGAGTAAACGGGTATGGTTGGATTCCATGTGGTCGCATTCCAGATCACGTCAGACTTGGCAAAACGATTATTGTTGCGCGAGGCTTTGACGTTAAGATTCAACTTCAAATATTCATCGAAGAAAGAGGGTGACAAGGAGAGGCTTCCCGTGAGACGTTCGGCATTGTCGGTCTTCAGCAATCCGTCCTGATTGTAGTAGCCCAGGGAAACACGGATGGGAAAGTTGCGAGTGATGCGACCAGAGACACTAAGGTTGTTGTCGGTACCGAAGGCGGTATGGAAAATCTGATCATTCCAATCAGTGTCGGCGGTACCCAGCAAAGACTTCTGCGCATCGGTACCCTGTGTATTGACAAGGTTAATGAACTCCTCGCGCGAAAGCATATCAGTCATTTTTGTACGGGTTTGTATTGAATTGGTAGTAGTAAGACTTACCTTTATACGATCTGTAGTGCCTTTCTTGGTAGTAATGATTATGACACCGTTTGATGCACGCGAACCGTAAATAGCGGTGGACGAAGCATCTTTCAGGATAGTCATACTTTCTATATCACTCGGATTAATCAGTGCCAGAAAGTTACCGTCATTGCCACTGATACCTCCTGTTTCGAGGGGTACACCGTCGAGGACGATAAGCGGATCGTTCGAGGCGTTCAGCGAAGCACCGCCACGGATACGGATGGTACTTCCGGCTGTGGGTGAGCCACTATTGCTCATAATCTGTACACCGGATACTTTACCGTTAATAAGTTGTTCAGGCGAGGAAATCAGTCCGGAATTAAAATCCTTACTACTGACATTGGAAACAGAACCGGTAAGGTCGCTCTTGCGTTGCGTACCGTAACCAATGACAACAACGTCACTCAACATCTGTGCATCGCTTTTCATTTTCACATTTACAGTGTTACCGCTTGGCACAGGTACAGTTACAGTTTCATAGCCTACATAAGATATTTGTAAGGCGGTAGCTCCCGAAGGAACAATGATGTTGAAATTTCCATCAAGGTCGGTGATTACACCCGTACTGGTACCTACTACCAGGATACTGGCACCGATTAGTGGTTCGTTCGTGTCGTCTACAACATGCCCGGTTATTTTCTTTCACTCTTGTGCAAAGGCCGGGCTGACAGTTCCTAACAATGCGATACACAGCAGGCAAAAGAACGCTGTGACGCGAAAACTTAAGATTTTGTTTCTCATACGTGGTATTTGTTTTAAAGTGTTACATAATCAAATCTAAAGAGATGTGTCATCTGCGGATGAAAAATTGTAGTTATTTTATTCAAGCCAGATACTCCCTATCTCTATTTCCGCAGTCTTTTCAGCAACTCCGTCAAAGGAGAGTTCAAGAGTTTCAATCCCCTCTACCCTGAAAGGTATTTCAGTTTGCGGACGGAAATAATGATCAAGGAAGACCGGATAGGCGTGGGGAAGCAAAGCGGTATTCGTTTGTTTTAAATCCTGCAAGGGTACACGAATGATACCATCAGTCGCAGCGGCACACGAAGCAAGAGAGGTATAACCATCAGAAGTAATGAAGCCGGCTTTTAGTCCTTCGGGAATCTTCTTTGCATGGATACACAAAGTATGGCAGGAAGCGAGTCGCTCAGGGCGTCCGTTTATATCGTCCTTAATATAGCAACGAAGAACAAAGACGGGTGCCTTATCTTTAGACTCGAAGGTGATGCGCAGGGTAGGCTTCTCTGTCGGTGCATTTTGTATTAATTGTCGGTTCGTACGGCTCCATTCGGGCATAGTATATGTTTCCAACTTACTATCAGCATCCACTATTTCCAACAGAGGCAGTGATTTTTCAGGAGCAACTACGTTGGTTTCCCACAGGGTAGCCGAAGTATAGTCCCAATCCAGTGGACTCCTGGCTACTCCCGAAGGAAACGTTTGTCGCTTATCGCCTTGACAAACGACGATGTTATACCTAAAACAACCCTCTTTTATCTCTGTAGCAGGTATGGTAGCACGATAAGTGTAACCGCCTGCATGATTCATTTTCAGATAAGGATTCTTTTCATTCCAGAAAGATATCTTATCTGTGTAGATAATAACGGAATCGGGCATTTCATTACCCGCCACAATGGCCTCTATCTGTAAATCTTTACCGGCATCTACTGTCTTGGCAGGAGAATGAGTAACAGTAAAACCTTTATTATCTGAAATGGATGGACATACATATTCACCAAGAGTAATATTCTGCCAATGAGCATCAGCAGTCCATTTACCGGAAGCAGATATACCTTCACGCTGTAACAGATAAACACCCGGACGGAGGGTAGAAATCTTACCATTCGCAGCTTGTGTACTGAATGTATTTCCATTATTCAAGCCGTTCACCCGGAATTGCTTACCTAAATCAGGTAAATTCAGAGTCATATCCCATGCACCGGAAACAATGCGCATTACTTCTTTATCCAAAGAAGGCTTTGTAAACGGATCACTAACCTGTACGGCATCGGGCATTACTTCCAAACGCCAAACACCCTCTTCCAAACGATCCAGCCAATAAACTCCCGTACCTTCATAATTCACCACCGGAGATTTGCCACAACCTGCAATTGCGCGAAGCTGAGAAATATCTTTCGGACGGGTTTGAGTTGTATTGGAATAGTAGAATTTCTCTCCGTCATTCAGTTCGCTTAAATCCTGCACGTAGCTGACGCGGAAATCATTGAATAATGTATCTGCCGGATAATTGCCAAAACTCTCTCCTCTGCCCACTTTCTGCGCCGCTTCTGCGGCAATCATCAATCCGATAGCCTTATTCGGGGTGTATGCTACATTCAGGTAATGAGTCTGGTATTCAGTATTGTAGGCCGCCATGTCGATAGGATCATAGGCAAACTGAGTAATCCACTGGAAACCGGCTGTGCGGAAAGTGCGTACAGTGGCCGGATACATATAGGAATAAAGAATATCAGCGGGATCGAATTCATAAACCATACGGGCCTTCTTATCGAAACCTTTCAGATTAGAGAAAGGAATATCATAACGGTCAACGAAAGGCAAGAAGTTCCCCTTGCGGGTATGTCCGGATACAAGCCCAATGGGATACCATTGATAGGTAGTACCTTGTATAGCTGTAGAATAATAAGCCTCTACCACATGCTGGTTATGGCTGACATTGTAGAACACCGGTTTGCGGTTGCCTGCACGTTTCAGGGCGGACAGCATCTTATTTATGTAATTACGCGTTTCGACTACAGTGCCGGGATGGCAAGGCTCGTTGTTTATTTCAAAGCCTACGATATAAGGATCGTCTTTGTAAGCATAACCTGTATAAGGATTCACGTGGCGTACAAGAGCAGCAATATACTTTTCCTGTGCAGCAATAGCTTCAGCATCGCTATGAACGGCACATTTATCATAATGGGATGAAAAGCCACCGGTGGGTTGGTTGCGTTCCGGATAACCGTTGCCAAAATCAGTCTGTGCCGTGATAACGGTACGGATACCACGTTCCTGTAATTTATGGATAAGGTAGTCCAATAATTCCAGGTGTTCATTTTCCAGCAAGTTACCTTCTGCATCGGAAATCTCTACGTCCCAGATGTGAATACGGTAAGCATTCAGTCCCAAACGTGCCATGTGATAGACATCACGGTCGATAGCAGTTTTACGGTCCACTCCCAGATAGCCCATCGCCCGATAGGCATGTGCAAAGGGTAAGGTGTAGTTCACACCAAAGAAAGAAGCTTCTTTCTTCGTATCCGACCAACGCATGACGCCGCCGGCATCTACATAAATAGTAGGAATGCTTTTTTGTACTTTGTTCTGTGCCGGAGCAACTACTGCCAGCAAACAAATAATCAAGATAAGAATGTGTCTCTGCATGTCATCAAATTCAAGTTGGTTTTTCTTGACGGCAAAAGTAATGGAGGGCTATTATTTGTCAAAGCAGATATCGGACATAAAACAACACAAAAAGGACATGCATTGATTATCAGTGATATCCATAGGCAAATTCTGGATTAGAATATAATAACAACCAGGAACAATTAATCGAACGAACTGGTATTTTTTCTCCAGATTCTTGTAATTATTAGGCATAAAGAAGTATCTTTGGCGCATTCTTTATACAAGAGATTAAATGAGAAGACACACCAACATACTAATTTTACTGCTCCTCACAGGACTCTGCATTTCTGCAGGGGCGCAAAATAATCCCTATAAGATAGACGACTCATTATATCCCATCTTCCAACGTGCCATCAAATGGCGTACTCAACCCCAAGGACTACTTATTGCTGATACGCTTTATGCGGAAGCCACGCAAAAGAAAGACAAGAAAGCACAATGCCTGGCGTTAACAATCCCTGTCAGCTTTTATCTGAGTACCAATAATTATGAGAAACTGGAACAAGCAGCAACCCGAGCTAAAGAAGAAGCAAGAAAAAATAATTATCTCCAATATTATTATTCTGCCTGTACCAACGAAATAAACTGCCTGTTGAATAACGGACATTCATTGCGAGCCCTGCAAAAAGCTGAAGAAATGAAAATACAGGCTTTCAAAGATCAGCACGAGTATGGGATATTTTCGTGTATCTTCACTTTAGGGAACATTTACTACATGCGTCAAAACAGGGAGGTAGCCACAGAGTACTACAAAAATGCGTTGGAATATATGCTAAAGAACCTACCCGATCAGGACCCGACATATATGTATATAAACCTTTCTGAATATTATCGGGATAAAGGCGAAGGTGAAGTGGCTTTGGAATATGCAGAGAAAGCTGCTAAAGCCGCTAAAACCAATGAAAGTCGTGTAGCCTCCCTGCTAAATAAATGCGAAGTATTGTATTCTATGAAGCGTATTGATGATTTTAATGCTTGTTATGATGAATGCACGCAGGTAATAGAACAATATGGTGTCATTCGCAAGACAGCCGTACAACGCCTGCATATCTATAAACTCATTCTAAATAAAAATTACGATCAGGCACATACTGAAGCGGATTCCTTACGCAATTTATTGTCAGCCAACCAGATGCATCATGAAATATATCTGAAATCAGGAAACTATGAAAAAGCTTATATCTATAATAACTGGCTCCACAATTATCAGGATTCTGTCAACCGCCAGGTACAGTCATCAGACATCGCCGAACTAAATGCACGTATAGGTACTGAACGCATAAAATTGGACGCCAAAGCCCTGGAATATCAGAATACAGCACTCAACCTGAAGAATACCCAGCTGGAACTGGACCGGACAAAGTCGCAGTCTGAACTGGAAATGATGAATATCGAGAATAGTAAGTTAGTACTGGAAAACCGGAATCTGGATCTGGCACGCCTCAATGTAGAAGCGGAAAAGCAAAAAGCCATTTTAAAAGAGCAACAAAGCGCCTCCCAACATTACATCGTAACCCTCAGTCTTGTGCTCTCATTCTTGTTTCTTTTCACCTGCTTCCTGATATTCTACCTGTACAGACGCCGTAAAACAATGACTATCCTTCAGGAGAAAAATGAAGAACTCACCGTTGCGCGTGACCATGCCGAGGAGTCGGACCGGATGAAAAGCTTCTTTATACAAAACATGAGTCACGAAATTCGCACACCGCTCAATGCCATAGTCGGATTCTCGCAGGTTTTATCTACTCCGGACATGGAAGTTGACGACGAAGAAAAGGAAGAGTTCAGCATGCTCATCCAGCAGAATTCCGAGTTGCTGACTACACTGATCAATGATGTCCTCGACCTTGCCAGTCTGGAAAGTGGTAAATACAGAATGCATTTGGCGCCCCACCGTTGCAATGAATTATGCCAGGTAGCAATGGTTTCCGTTGTGCATCGTAATCCGAAAAAAGTGAAGTCTTATTTCACTTCCGATGTGCCGAATGACTTCCTGTTTGTAACGGATAAAGAACGCTTGCAACAGGTACTTATCAATTTCCTGACCAATGCGGAGAAACACACGGAACAAGGTGAGATTCACCTTCATTGCTCTCTTACGGAGAATCCGGGAAAGATAACCTTCTCCGTTGCAGATACCGGTCCGGGGATTCCGGCAGACCAGGCAGATTGCGTTTTCGAGCGGTTCAGCAAACTGGATGAATTCAAACAGGGCACAGGACTCGGATTGAACATCTGTTCCATCATTGCCGGACGCCTGAAAGGGGAAGTGAAACTGGATAAGAATTATACCGGAGGAGCACGTTTCCTGTTTATACTTCCGCTCGACAGTGTGCCTGATAAATAAAGTTCTGCTAAACAAAACTCACCACTCGTTGTTCTTTTCGAAACGATAACAATCTAATGAAGGAACAATGAAAAAGTTGACGTATTCTTTCTTGCTTCTGATGCTCCTGACATCAGTTCCGGCCCTGGCCGATTATGCGCCTGTCAATGTGCAGACAGCACTGAAAAAGATGTATCCTGCCGCCAAGGATGTTGCCTGGTCACGGGATGAGACTTACTATGTAGCGGACTTTATACAGAATGGTTTCGACACAAAGGTCTGGTTCAACTCCGAAGCGCAATGGGAAATGAGACAGATTGACTGGGAAACAATGGATGAAGTGCCCAATGCCGTGTACAATGCTTTTGCTGCAAGCGAATATTCCGATGGAATGGTGCAGGGAGTCACCTTAGTTCAGTTTCCCAAACGGGAAGCGGTGGTTTCTGTAATTGTGGGAATGGCGAATACACAGACCAAGTACCAACTACTGTTCACCCTCGACGGTGGACTGGAGGATGAACGCAATGCAACCTATTTCAATAACCTGCTTGGCGCGGAAGTCTTCTTATAAAAGCCCCCCTTCAGACATACTGCTTCGGCGTCACCCCAAACTCTGCCTGGAAGCATTTAGAGAAATAGGAATGATTGGAGAAACCGACCATATACATCACTTCAGCCACAGTAAACTTCTGCTGTTTCAGCAGCATAGCCGCCTTTTTCATACGGATGGACTTAATGTATTCCACAGGTGTCATACCCGTCAGTTGCTTTATCTTGCGATACATCTGCTTGTTATTAATATCGGTCCATTCACAAAGGGCATTCACATTCAGTTCGGAGTCCGAGATATGTTCTTCAATCAGATGAATCACGTTTGCCAGAAACTTCTCATCATAAGAAACTGCCTCTATCTCCTTCGGAGTGGAAAGAACTTCCATACGGGCTTTCGCCTCATGCGTCTCCCGGCTATGTAATAACTGCTCCACGCGCGAAAGTAAAATATCCGGTTCAAAGGGTTTAGGAATGAAAGCATCTATATGTAACTGGATACTTTCAAGCTCTGTTTCCTTATCACTTTTTGCCGTCAGCAAGATAATGGGAATAGTAGATGTGGGAATATTCTTCTTGATATGACGCACCATTTCAAGTCCATCCATTACGGGCATCATGACATCAGCTATAATCAGATCGGGCATTAATTCCATAGTGAGTTCCATACCTATCTTACCATTATCCGCTAAACGGCAACGATATTTGGTATGCAGTATCTGATAGATAAACTCTGAAACCTCCGGAGTATCATCCACAATCAGAAGCAATGGTGCGTCCGAAGCGGGCATACCTGTATCTGGAACCACAACTTCAACTCCGGCAGCGACAGGTTCGATATCAGAAGAAACAGTTTCCGGAGAAACCTCTACGGCAGAGTGTTCCATAGCAATCACCGGAAGGGTCAGCGTAATGGTAGTACCTTTATTCTCTTCTGAAGAAAGTTGAACATTACCACCATGCAGTTCCGTATAAGTCTTTACCAAATATAGTCCGATACCCGTTCCCTCCTTTTTGCCTGCCGTCTTGGGAGACTGGAAGAAACGCTGGAAAACATACGGCTGATCCTGCCGGGAAACACCTATACCTGTATCGGATACAGAGATATGCACCTCTTTATCAGAAGCCTGTAAACGAAGTGTTACCTCACCCTCTTCCGGAGTGTACTTCACGGCATTGGACAAGAGGTTATCCAAGATAGATTCCAGTTTTATGGCATCCATCTGTATGTATATCTTTTCACGGTCGGTATGAAAATGAAAAGTTAGTTTCTTCTCTTTCGCCTTCTCCTCTGCATACAAAGCAAATAAGCCACGCACAAAAGATACCAGTTCGATTTGAGAAAGTATCAACAACGTATTGTTGCCACTATCCACCCGGTTGAAGTCTAATCCCTGATGAATGAGTGAATTCAGCTTCATGGCATTTCGATGCACCTGCTCCAGTTGTTTCTTCTCCTGCTGATCCTTGATACCGGGCAGCAACTTGCTGATAGGGGCGATAATCATGCTCAACGGAGTTTTTAGGTCGTGGGAAAGGTTGGTAAAGAACTCCATTTTCGCCTGCGATTGTTCCAAAATTTTCTCCTTCTCCATACGCTCCAGCTTCAAGCGATTCTTAACGCGGAAGAAGTTGATGATCCAGACCACCAGTACCAGACAGAGCAAGACATAGAGCGCCTTGGCCCACGGAGTATAGTACCAGGGGGGAATGATATGAACCTCCAGTGTATAAGCCCGGTCCGATGGTTTTCCATAAGCGTCCAACTTACTCACCAATAGACGATAGTCTCCATAACTCAGGTTATTGTAAGTGATACGGTTCGTATTCGCTTTCAGCAAGTTCCACTCACGATCCACACCTTCCAGACGATATACAAGTTTGCTTTTTTCTTCAAGAGAATAAGGCAGGTCGGAAAGTTCAAAGGCAAGGTTATTTTGGTCATAAGCCAGTTCTATCCGTTGCGAGTAGCGGATACTTTGTTCGGGCAATGAGGAAGTGCCGGAGCGTCCGGTACCAAAATGTGAAACATCAGTTTGTGAGGCATTGGGCTGATACAGTTGGTTGTTGATATAAATGGCAGTCAGGATAAGCGGCTTTTCGGTGTGTTCAGCCAGCAGAGCTTCCGGTGAAGATATGGCAAAGCCATCTGCCGTACCCAAGTAAAATTCTCCGCTTGTCCGGTCGAGGAACATACTGGTGAAACGTTTATCAGTGATATTCAGCCGACGGATTTCCAGCGTTTGCTGGTCTGCCACCCAGAAACCGTCGGTAGTAGATATCCAGATTTTTCCGTCAGCCTCAGCCATGGAAAGTATTGCATAGTGATTGTACTCATCGAAAGGAAGCATGCGGATACTATTGTTATCAGGCTGTACACGCATCACACCACCGGGAAAGCCTATCCAGATATGACCGTCTTGGGCAGAGAGGATGAAGTTGGGGGTTCTTTCGCCTGTCAGCTCGTCCGGGGCAATATGGGTTATCTCGCCTGTGCGGGGATTTATCTTCTCGATGCTGTTGGCGCTGTTGTACAGCAATGCCCATACATTCCCTTCACGGTCGGGGATTAGCTGGTTGATGAACATGCCCGAAAGACCGTTGTGTATGGAATACGTCTTCTCTGCCATATAGGGACCACCGGAAGAACGCATTAGGTTCTGTTTGTCTACCACAAAAATTCCACCGAGACAAGTGGCTATCCAGAGTCTCCCTTCCCGGTCTTCAAATAAATGATACGCCCAGTTGGCATTGTAGCGGCGGGTACTGTCCACAATGCTATAATAGACGAACTGGCGGTTCTTCGGATCATAACGGCTGATGCTTCCATCGGTAGCCACCCAGAGTTGCTGCTCCCGGTCTTCATAAAGATGGCGTACCCGGTTGTGCGACAAGGGATATTTCCGATCACCCATTTTATACCAGGCCACATCTTGTTCTTCACCCAGGGGTTGGGTGAAACGAATTAGTCCGTTGGTTCCGCCAAACCAGTAGGTTCCGTGTGTATCGCGAAGCATGGAATAGAACTGGTTCCCCTCTCCCGTTCCGGTGATTTGTGAAATGGGGATATAACGCAACGCATTGTTATTCCGTGACATGGAAACTCCGTAATCCGTGCCCAGCCAGATGTTATGTTCCCGGTCGGCAAAGATGGTCCAGATGATATTATTGGAGAGTGATTGCAGATTTCGTGAGTCGTGGACCACGTGCAGCAAAGATTCTTCTTCCTGATATACATACAAACCGTTGTCCGTACCCACCAGTAACTGCCCACTGCCATCCAGTGCCAACGACTTGACGGAATTATCATGGAAAGCATCAATCCTCTGAGTACGGCCGTCAGCAGGCGTATATCTGAA
>ENA-UOOD01002913-UOOD01002913.1-human-gut-metagenome-genome-assembly--contig:-CS67-NODE-2913-length-14752-cov-18.107641_pt1 | contig 14752 bp, 14 predicted proteins | sample MGYA00242464_ERZ724011 | MGnify/ENA metagenome assembly ERZ724011 | reverse complement strand
TCGCTATCAACAGGTAGCTCGGATGTTTCGGGTCGCTCACTTTCAGGTCGAAGTCGTCCCCGTCACGATGGAATATCCAGTAGCTCTCCTTGGTAGCCAGTCGGGAGGTATAGACACGTAGCGTGCCTATCATACCCTCCAGCTGCTCCATTGCCTTGTTCTTGAAGGCCGTCTGGAACGGGCCGAGTAATGGGGCTACCTCGTTATCCGTTTCCAGTACCTCGAAGATGGTCTGGTAGCTCTCGTTCAGGAACGAAAGGATGTGCGGCATATCCGAATACTTGCCTAACCAGTAGGCCGGATTCACGATCTCTCCGCCCTCTTTGTCCCGCACCACGCCTGTCGGTTTCCAGAACTTCGTTTCGGGGTCTTGCCGTTTCTCGGCATACAGCTTGTTCCCTTTGGCATCGTAAGGTTCGCGCTCATAGTTCACGAAGAAATAGATACAGGCAGCGAGGAAGTTCACAGCCGAGGTCTGGAAGAATTGGTCGCTGCCGCCGCCTCCCTCTTTCTTGCCCTTTTGCAGGCTCTCCAACAGCGTCTCTGCCGTTTCGCTCGCTGCGGCGAGGTTGTTGATGTATTTCGCTTGGATAGGGTTTACTCGGCGACTGTATTCCACGTCCACGAAGTTAATCATGTTGAACTGGCAGCCTTGGGGCAGCTTGCCGAGCTTCTGATTCTTCTTGTAGTGGTAATACAGTTTCGTGGCCAGCGTCGGGAACTTGTAGTCATAGACCACCATCGCGAATCCCTTGGCCGAATGTTGTCGGATAAACGGCTCGATAATGCTGAATGTCTTACCCGATCCCGGTGTTCCGACGACCCATGTTCCACGGAAACAGTTGGTTATGTTGGTCCAGCCTTTGCGGAATTTGCCTTTGTAATAGTACCGCATGGGGATGTTCACGCTGTACGGGGTCTCTATCAGTTCCTCGCACTGCTCGAAGCTCTCGTTCTCGAAATTGAAACGGTCTTTCATCAGACCGTCCTTGGTGAACTTCGGTATGTTGTCCAGTGCGATGTGTACCAGTATCACACCCGCAAGGGAAGTCGCCATATAGAAAATGATGTTCAGCGGCAGGGTGTATAGTCGTATTTCCATCGGGTGGTTGAACAGCCATACCGACAGGGCAAGCAGCGACAGACCGCCTACAAGCGGGTACACGACCTGAGTGCGTGCATTGCACTCTAAATGCTTGTTATTCCGTGTTCCGAGACAGGTGATGCAGATAAGCAGTATCGTGGCTAACTTGCTGTACACGAGATGACCGTCGTTGTATATCATCCATTGCTTGATACGTCCGTGTATGTTGCAAAGAATGCCGTCCCAGTGGTCCAAGGTCGCCGGGTCGATGGCATATTCGAAGAACTCCATGAGGACGGAGACATACACCACCGCACGGAATATATTGTAGAATCCTTGTAACTCCTTGCTTTCTTCCATTGTTTCAGTCTGTTGTTAGCTTCTGTTTTCTGCGATACCAATGATTGCCGACCCGGATGACGTCCATGCCGAAGCATACGCCGTTCTCGTTCAGCTTCGTCTTTATCCTTTCGGTAGTTACCGGACCGATGCCCCAAATTTCCATGAGGTACGACTCGTCAAGATGAATCAGGTCTCCGATATACAATATCCCGTGAGCTTCGAGGTGGCTTCTGATGGACGGTGTAATCCCCAAGCTGAATATCGGTTCCGAGAGGTAATGCACCTCTTCTGCCGGCAGATTGTTCAGGGCTATCTCAAGCCCCTCTTTGATTCTCTTGACGGAATCAATGTATTCCTCCATCTTTTGAATAGCGAGTTCGTTTTGTCGTATCTCGTCGCGTAGTCGGGCTGCTTTCTCGACAAGCCCGGCATTGCTGTGTCTTAGTTCGCCGTTGATGTCCGTCATCGACTGGTTGCCCGCTTCCAGCTCGCTTCGCTGGCATTCCAGTTCTTCGACAAGTTCTTCCAGTTGGGCGGCACGACGCTTCAGGATCGAGCCTTTTTCATGGTCGGCGGCCATTTCGTCGAAAAGATAGCCGAACTGTTTTGCCAGAAAATCAATATCTTCTTTATCCGACTTGACGGAATCGGCGAACTGTTCCATTCTCCGTCGGCAGGACTTACCTCTTGCGCATCTGTACATCAGGATAAGTGCCGTTATCATCAGCACCAAGCCCACAAGCATGGCTATATCTATCATTTCCATATCGTTGTTCGTTTTATTCGATTATCGTAATGATGGGACGCACTTTATGCGCCTGCGTCTTGGGCGTTTCCTGCATGGCTCCGCTGCCCGTCGAGTAGAGCCATGCCTTTGCTGTCTGCTGGCCCTCCACCTCTGTCGATGTCCAGTACCAACACTCGTCGGCCTCCATCGGCAACGGGTCACCGCCGCACTTCTCGATGACCGGATTGATGACTGTCCGTGCCGAATACAGCAGGCGCATCTGCGCCACCGAGGGAACGTATGCGCTCTGCCCGTATTTCCACAGATCGAAAACGGCTTCGGCCATCGGCGAAGTGGTTTCCTTCGCTTCGTACAGGGCGAACGTGTTTGTGTTCCCGTCGTATGCTGCAATGTCGGACGATGTACCTTGCTCGACACCGAGACTGTCTGCAAAGGCTTTGGGCGCAATATCCCACAAATAGACGGCATAGCCGTTGCCTTCCGTTGCCCCGTCGGAGCCGGTATGGAAGACGGCGGCAATCGCCTGTTTCCCGGAATGTTCGTACTCGCTGTACGGCAAGGCCGTACCGTCCACGCAGAGGATATGTCCGGGACGTACCGCCGTATCGGGTACTTCAATATGCGCGTCACAGGCGGCCAATGCACCGGCCATGAGGACAGCCGACAAGGCTTGGCACGCCTTTCTGATAATGTTCTGTTTCATCTTTTCTTTATTTTATAGGTAGTTTTACTCCGAGCACGACACCTGTCCGCAACACGTCCGCACCCTTTATCATCACATCGCTTTTCACCTGCCAGTAAAGTGTCCAGCCTGACCGCAGCACGTAGTTGTGCTCGTAGCCGAAATGCAGTCCGACAAGAAATTTCTTTGTATCGCTCCCTGCCGAAGCCCCTATACGGAGGCTTCCGAAATGGTTGCGCCCCCTCACGACGCAGGGCTTGTAGGCCACGCCGAAACTGTAGGTACGGTAGTTCCGCCAGAAGGATTCCGGGCAGATATGCTTGCATGATTCGCACTTCGCCCATTGCAGATAACCGTTTGCGAAGAACTCCCACGCATGGCGGTAGTTCATCTCGTGCTCGTAGGCGAGCGTCACGTCCATTCCGTTTTTGTACAGCAGCCCCGCTCCGAACGAGAGACGGCCGCTGCCTCGCTGTGCGTTCGCATGGAGGACGAAGCACATGCAGGCGAGGATAAGGATAACCGTCTTTTTCATCGTCATTCCTCCTCCAATAATGCCGCACTGAACGAATCGGCCGACAGCACGTCCTCGTAGTCGATGTTCAGGCTGATGTTACGCCCGCTGATTTGTTTCTCTGTCATTTCGATGGTCAGGGTCTTGTCGTTCGGGAACGTCATTTTCTTAATGACGACTACATTGCGGTAGCCGTGCTTGAATGTCTTGCCCGCTTCCAGCACCAATGCGGGGGACAGTTCGATGACCTGTGCATTGGTCGCCTTGGACAGTTTTTTGTCTGCCAGTTTCACCCGTATCTCGTCGATGTCGAAGCGGATATTCGTTTTGTTGTCTATCGAGAAGTCGATGAAGAAATAGTCGCCCATGGCATAGACGTTGTTCAGCCGCATGACCATGCGGTGCGCTTTGGTGGCGACGTTGCGGATCTTTGCGGGCGAGTTCCAGATTCGCCTTGCAAAGCGGGTCATCTCCACGGTGGACATCGAGACCGCCGGATTGTTGTAGGCATCTTGTTCCTGCAACTGGATTTCTTTGTCGGTCACCGCTTCCTGTACCCGTGTGGTGTAGAGCAATGCGTACTGCGTGCGGTAGCGTTCCGTCACGATTGTCACGATAGCCAGTACCTCGCCGTCCTCATGCCCGCCTTCTTTTGGTTTCAGACGGATGATGTTGTCTATCGGCTGGTCGCCGGCGATTTTATCGGTGGATATATCCACGAGGCGCACCGGTTCCGAGGCCGTAATGACCGTTGTTACGTGCTCGTTCACTGTCAGTTGTTCCATTTCCTCGTAAGTGCGCTGCGCCAGTGCCTCACGTCCGGTGAACAATCCGGTCGTGAGCATAAATGCCGTTAATATTCTTTTTAGATTCATATCATTGATTGATTGGTTGTTTCCTTTGTCGCTTGTTATCTTTTTCCCTTATTTTGCCTCGTCCCTGCGTTCCAGTTCGTCCCGAATCCTCCGCTCTGCAATCTCGCAATACTCCTTTTCGGTTTCGAATCCGATGTAGTGCCGTCCTGTGCGGATGGCTGCCACGGCGGTCGTTCCCGAACCGATGCAGTTGTCCAAAATAAGGTCGCCCTCGTCGGTGTATGTTCGTATCAGGTATTCCATCAACGCCACGGGCTTTTGTGTCGGGTGGTAGAACTCTCCTCTCTTGTGCTCTTTCGGCATGAAGATGACCGAGGTCGGATATTTGTCATCGGCTATTCGAACCGGCGAGAGTTTCATTGTTCCGTAACATCGGTTGGTAAACCCCTCTGTTTTACGCCTCCCGTGGTTCCTCCGCTCCGGAGGACACGGTATCATCTGCGGGTGATAGACCGGTTGCCGCCGATAGAACACGAGGATGTCCTCATGTTGGCGCAGTGGCATACGCTTGGCGTTGAGATGTCCCGTCACACGATCTTTCTGCCACACGAGGTTGTACCGCCACAGCCGGGATTGCGACAGCATGAGCCATGCGGAGAAAAGTCCCTGCCCGAACAGGATAATGGGGCTGTCCGGCTTGGTAATCCTTCGGTATTGCTCCCACAAAGGTTCCAGCGGGATTTTGTTGTCCCAGCGTGCCGCACCGTTACTGCGGTTCAGCACCCCGTAAGGCAAATCGGCGATGACCGCATCCACACGGTTGTCCGCTATCTGCTTCATTCCTTCCATGCAATCCATGTGGTATATTCTGTCTGTTTCAATCATGGCTTCTCTATTGTTTCTGGTTGCCGTTCACCAAGTACACGAAAGTCCCGTACTTCAGCTTCACCTTGTTTTTCTTGATAGCCTTGCTGATGGCGTTGCTCGTCTTCTGGTAGGCATTGTTCACCGCCTGCATTCCCCATTGGGCGAGGCTGTTGCCGTAGCCGCCCGTGTTCATGTTCATGCTGCCTGACATGGCACTGCTCGCCACGTCCTTGCTCGTCTCCCTGAACTGGCTGTTAGGTACATACAGCCCTTCCAGTCCGTCCGTGTCGTAGAGCGAAAGGCTGACCTTTACCAGTTCGTCGTCCACCAGAATACTGTTGATACCCCCTTTCACCCGTCCGGAGGAGAAGCCGCTTACCGTGGCATACAGGTAAGTGCCGCGCTTGACCACGCTCTCATTGATTTCGATGTCGTCGAGCAGACGCAACCGTACCCGTGAGCCGTCTACCGCCTTGATGTCCTCGTCTATGATCGCTTGGATGAGTTTCGGTTCCCGGACGCCTTTCGCCAGCGTGTTGAAGTAGTCCGAGGAGGTTTTCACCTTCTTCACGACTTCGCTCGCCTTGTCTGTCTCGGAGGGAGCCTTGACCGGGCGTTTTTCCTCGTCGATGGTTCCTTTGGCCTGAATCAGGGAATCCGGCGGGACTGTCACCACGGTGCTGTCCGCTACCGTCGGAACGGTTTCCCTTTGTCCTCTCAGCCTCGCTTCGGCAAGGGCTTTTTCCAGTTCTGCGAGGGCTTCCTGCTCTCTTTCCTTGGCAGCGGCCGCTTGTGCGACCATAGCCTTATCCTGCTCCTGTTTGTCGAGCAGGGCGATGTCGTCTTGTGTATATTGCGATTCATATTCTTCTTTGTTGTCGTCCGGTTCGTCCCGGTCGATGTTGTCCACGGCGGAATAGTCCTGTATCTTGCCCCACGACTTGGCCATGTTCTCGTACTTGCTGCCGATACCGTCGCCTCCCTTGATGGTCGCTTCCGGCAGTTCGGGATTCAGGAACTCCGTCGTTTGGAGCGTCCTGTCCTGTATCTCTGCCTTTTCGGTGTGGAACAGGTCGAAAATGAAATACGATGCGCCCAGCAGCGGAAGGTAGAGGATGGCTGGCAGCATGAACTTCGGCTGCCGCCAGTTGATTTGTTTGATTTTATCCTTTAAGTCCATTGCATTGTTTATTGATTGGTTCGTATTTGCCCGTCCTTTTTGCTTTCCCTCATGTTGCTATGCGGTAGCATCTTGTGCCGTTCCCGCAATACGGAATCCTGTATTTCCGTGGCCGTCCGTTGCGCAGGCCGGTAGCGGTATACCACTGTCAGGCGGTAAATGTTCCATGCCAGCCCACCTACGACGAAGCCGAAAACAATGATGAGAAACAATGTCCGGTGCATGTTGGCGAAGCCCTGTACCTTGGCCGCCGCCCGGTCGATGCGTGCCGCCTTGGCGAAGCGTCGTCCGGCATTCACGTCGCGTTCGTAGCGTTCCTTGTATTTCGGATCGTTCCTGTCCGGCATCTTCTCGCCGAACAATATTCTTCTGAATCCCTTGATATTCATAACTTCGATATTTTAATAGTTGCTTTTCGTCTTTTGCTCGATGTCCTTGTTCAGCAGCGTGCGCCAGTTCACGATGAGCAGCCCGTGCGGGTTGTTCTCCGTTCTCGGCACACGCTTGAGCTGTCCCGCCGTTACCAGTTCGCGCATCAGGATATTGCTGCGCCGTTCGATACGTTGCCGCCCGTAGTAGGTAAATTCCATCTTCTCCTTGTTGAAGGAGATACTGTCGCAGAACATGGAAAAGACAGCACTCGTTCCCAATATGTTCGAGTAGAAACCTTTCTCCTTGAGCGTGTTGTACTGCGCCAGTCCGGTTTCGTCCACCAGGTACATGGCTTTTTCCATCGTGTAGCGGATATACTTGTCATCGGGGGCCAGCGTGAAGAAATAGTGGTGGAACATCTCGACATGACTCTTGGCTTCCACATCAAGCGTCTCCTCCATGGTCGTCTGACGTACCAGTATAGGTACGTTACCGTCCAGCACGTACACCTTTTTCTGGGAGTCCGCTACCATTGTGCGGGCCGTCCAGATACTCGATACGCTGATGATGACGCACCCCACGAGAAAGGAGGTGCAGATGATTCCCACCAGCTTGATTTTGTTTTCTAAATTCTTGATGACCATGCGTTACTTCTTTTTAGGGTTCGATTTTCTCATGTACTCCTCGTGGAGCATCGGCATGACTTCCTTTTGCAACTCTGCCAGCAGGGAGGCGAACACCTCGAATACCTGCACGTAGCACCCCAGCATCGCCATCTGCACGAACACCCGCCAAATGCCACGTCTGCGTTTTCGGGCATTTCCGTACAGCTTGGCAAGGCGCAACCGGTACGTGAGATACGCTGCCAGCGGGGCGGCATACCGGTCGTCCGTCTCGAAGGCTTCATCCAGTTCCTCGTACTCCGGATCATACAGCCGGTTCTCCGGCACGTCCGTTATCTCTTCGTTCATGCGCTTGTTCGCATAGCGCAGGAACCTTTCGTCCCTGCACCAGATTTCGATTTTCCTTTGCATTTCCATTTTCCGTATATGCTTTGTTGGTTATTCTTATCTCATGATTCCACCCACGGCTCCCGAAGCCGTCATCTTGGCTTGCTGTGCCACACCCTCGCCGAAATTGCGGGTCGAGAAGGCCGTGTCGCCCTCCGGTATCATCCATGCCGCGAGGTCGGGCACGAGGTTCAGGCATTTCAGGGCTACGATACTTGCCGCCATCAGGTAGCCTGCCGAGAAAAACGAGTTTTGCAGGTAGGCGGCCATGGTCTGCTCGCTGGCCGTGATAGCCGTCAGGTTCTCCACCTGTATGCACAGCACGATGTCGAACAGGAGCAGGACATAAAAGCCCACGAAGTAGAGCATCGCCCCGTAGAAATGCACCGTCAGGTAGCGTGTCAGCCACTTCGCCCATGCACCTTCCCATTTGGGCAGCAGGCTGAAAGCCCACTGTATCGGCCCGAATATCGTCAGCATACCCAGCAGGATTTGCTGACAATATATCGTCGCCCACCAGCCGATGCGGAACACCACGAGGGCGATGAGCATGATGATTTTGTCTATTCCGACGACGATTCCCGATGTCAACGACGTGAACCACAGTTTTGCCGCGTCCTTCTCCATGTTCGTCACCTCGTCCACGCCCGTCTGCTCCATCGTTGCCTCGATGAGATTGGGATCGGACGTACCCGTGTGGGCTACGTCGGCTTGTGCCTGAAGGCTTGTGTAGATGGTGTCGCGCACGTAAATCAATTCCTGCACCTCCTCGAACTTGTCCGAGATTTGCGAGGCTTCGGCCTCATAGAGGTCATGGGTGTACGAGCCTATGCAGTTCGGGATATAGGAGAGAAAATCCAGAAAACACCAGTTGCTCCCGCTGCCCGCCATGCCCGTGTCTGCCGGAGGATACCACCAGCAAAGAATGAGCGATACAGCCAGCGGTCTGAAGAGCTTCATCACGTCCAAAGGCTCGTGCTTGACCATCATCTTGTAAGCCATACCTGCCGCCACGATGATGGAAAACAGGGCGGCCAGCGCCATGCACATTTGCAATATCCACCAGAACGGCCCTTGCGACCCGGTAAAGGTGGCATCGGTCAGGAACTCGTTTGTCTGAAAAATCACATCGTCGATTTCCTCCTCCATGAGGTTGATGCCGAAATCCGAAAGTATGTTTCCGTCTGCCATACGCTATGCTCTTTTAGTTCCCTCTGTTTACCGTTTCGTCCCCGTTTCCCGTTCCCGTGTCTCCGCCCGATTGTGAGCCGCATACAGCAAGCCGCGATTCGTTCCATCGGCTCATGGCGTTTCTGGCGACGCTGCCTTTGTCCAAGCTCCGGTTGGCAGTAGCGTTCAGCAGCCCGCTTGTGATTGAGACGTTCTGCCGCTGGACAAGGTAGCCGACCAGAATTTCGTTCTGCCGTACCACGTCCTCGTAGATCCGCAGGTACTCTTTCTTTCGTTGTGCGTTGGGCATGTAGGCGTCCTTCGTTCCGTCGATGGCGCACTGGTACATGTGGTAGTATTCCGTCCACCGCTCCTTGTCGTCCGTCGTGCCCCCTGCAAGGAGGATGCGGTCGATATTGCGTTTGAATCGCTCCATCTGTCCGTTGATTTTGTCGCTCTCGGCCCACCATGCGAGGTCGATCTGCCGGTCTGCCACGTTCAGAGCCTCAATTTCTGCCCGCTTGACCAGTGCCGAGTCGATGGCTTCCGCTTCGTCCGTTTGGTTGTAGAGATTGACACCCGCCAGCGTGCGGAACGACAGTTTGTTCTTCGTTGCCGCTGACTTCTTGTACTTGTTGTGCAGTAGCACGTAATAAAGGTCGGGCGAGAGCGCTCCCGTGCCTGTTTCCATCACCGTAATCTGGTTCTGTTTCGGTGAATCGTGGTTGTAGGTCACATATTGGGCTTGTGCCGCCGTGGTTGCAAACATTGCAACTGCCATGAGTAATAATGTTCGTTTCATTTCTTTTCCCTTTTATCGTTCGTTAATAATCCAGTCGTCCCGCTTTGCGCCACCGTCCGAAAGCCCCGTCGATAATCTCCTTGACCTTGGGACGGTAAATCTTCTCCTTCCAATAGCCGATGCGCACCTGTATGTACCGCCACGTCTCGATGTATGCCCGGTTCAGGTGTCGTTCGATGTCGTCCAGCGACGTGTTCACCGCCTCCAATACCAGCAACAGGTCGGAGGTCGAGCAGGCCGCCGCTCCGGTGGTATACAGCACGAGGTCACTGACTGACTTGTAGAGTTGTTCCCCGTCATCGGCGATGTCCCGTATCGCTTTCTCGTTGATGGCCAGTATCACCGCATCACCGGGGTCGATACGCCCCCGTTTCACGATTTTTTCGTTGAAGTCCTCCAACAGTCTTTTGTAATCGCCGATACGGTCGCTGACCGCCGTATAGGTACTTTTCACGTTCAGCACCGTCCGCAAGGACTGGTACATCACGTCGATGACATCGAAGGCGCGGGTGTAGCGGTCCAAGTCCACGTTCAGCTCCTTGTAATCGCCGACCTCTTTGCTGCTGTACTCGTGCAGTAGCTTGTTGCTGTATTCCAGCGTACTGCGGGCCAGCAGCAGGCTGCGCTGTTTCTTGTGGTCGTTGATGTAGGCTTCCACCGACACGATGTCGAATGTCCATTGCGCCTTGGCTATGCCGGGCAGGAGCACCAGCAGCACGACCGTTGCCAGCAGAACACGTTTCATGGTCGCACCTCCTTTCCGCTACGGAGTGTTCTTGCATTCTCCACCCAGCGTTCGTGACATTCCTCCACGAGCGTGAGCCTGCGCCCCTCGTCCGTGTCGAGTTCCGGCAGCACGTCTTTCAGCACGTCGATAATGCTTCGCTTGTAGTGCATCATCTTCTCCAGCGACACGAGGTCGGCGTATATCTTCGTAATCCGGGAATCCACTTCCCTCGCTATTTCGAGGCGGTCGCTCGACCACAGCAGGTGGTACGTTTTCCCGGTAGAGGTCTCTTCCAGTGGCGGGGTGCGGGCATATTCCGTCGTGATCTTGCAGGAAGGATATTCCCGTGCGATTTCCGCAATCCGGTCGTTCACCAGTTTCGTTTTCTCTTCGTCCGACAGGTTCGGATCGAGCGTCAGCACGTCGGCCACGTGCGTGTCTGTATATGCCGTGTTCAGTTCCCATGTAATTTGGATAATGGCACGGTGTATCTTGATGCCGAGGAAATACTTCGGTTTGCGGGCTATCGAGACCGTTGCCTTGAACGTGATGACCCCGTTGATGTTCGGCATGGTCGCCTTACGGACATAGGTGTAGCCGTTCCACGCCCCGCCGTCCTGCCATGACAGGCTGTAAGCCGTCTTACAGTCCTGCATGATGGCCGGTATGCGGTAATAGTCGTCCGTTGCCACATCGTTATCGCCCGCCGCCTCGGCTTTTGCGTCGGTGTATTCCCGTTGTTTCTTCTGCCATTCGGACAGCTCGCTTTTCAGGCGGTCTATCTGTGTTTTGTTCGCATTGTACTGCTGTCGGTACACCGCCGCATCTTCCACGCTCGCCTCGGCGATTTTTTTCAGCAGGTCGGCATTCTCATTCTCCAACGCATTGATTTGCGACTGAAGGGCGGCCACCTGGTTCTCCGCCTCCTGCAGCATGGCGTCCAACTCGGACAAGTCCAATTCGTTCTCCGTAACCGTGGTCTGCATGGCACACTCCTTTGAATGGGCGTTCAGGGATTTGCCGCACTTTCTGCACTTGTACTGCGTCGTGCCCTGACCAAGCGTAGCCCCGTCCGAGCAGGTTACGCTGATGGTCACGCTCTCGCAGCCCTGCAACTTCGCAGCGTCCGTCGCCTGATAGTAGTTCCGCGCATCGGATGCGATATAGTAAGTATAACCCTCCTCGTTGTCGTTGAACTCCAAGAGGCGGGCATTGAGTTGCGCCTTGAACGTGTTCAGGTCCATCGAATAGGAATCGAACACCTCCTCGTAAATGATTTCCTCCCGGTTCCAGCTTTTCTTCACATGGATTTCATAGGCATAGGCTTTCTTCGTCTGTTTGCCGCCCCGACTGATGATGTAACCGTTCTGCCAGTAGTCGATGGTGTAGGTATAGCCGTCGTTCTGACTGTTGAGCAGCTGAACCCGGCTTCTCGACCAACCGGCGTACCGTTCCGAATTGGCGAGAACCTGCTCCCGTTGCGAGGCATTGGGATAGAAGCCGGGATCGGTCGTCTCGAAACGTGTCCACTCTCCGCCGTTCAATATGCTGTTGTCGTCCGTCGGCGGGTAGTAATCGCACAGGGCGATACTCCCTTGCTCGCGACGGGCGATATACCACCGTTGCGTGTAGTAGTTTCCCGCTGTCTTGTCCAGATAATCTGTCATCCACGAGGTAAGGTCGTAGTTGCTGAAATCGAACAGTCCCGCCACGTTGTCCTCTCCGCCCACCATATCAATCAGCAGACCTCCGAGGTCATGTTCCGCCTGCTCGAAGAGCGCACCGTAATGGTCATACAGGTCGATGACCTTGCTGACCCTGCCGCCCATCAGATCATGGAAAGAACTGGTCTGCAGCAGGACGTCACCGATATTTCCGATACCAGCCGAGGCGAGACCGACACCCATGTTGTAGAGGTTGTCGATGTCGTGTTGCAGGTTCTCTTTCGTAAAGTTACCCGGCACGCTGGCGAGATCGTCCAACATACGTTGCCAGTCGATGTCGCCCACTTCCGAGAGTTTCAGCAGAGGGGCGATGTTTCGGTTGATTTCCAGAAACACGATGTCCGAAAAGCCCAGCGTGCTGTTCGTCACCACACTCTCGAACTGCATACACAGACTTTTCGTCTCGTCGCAGATTTTCATCAGGTAGCTGCCCCAGTAGATAGCCGTTTGAGGCGAGCGGAGCATCAGTTTCGCCACCACCCATATCTTCGGCATGATTTTCTCCGAGACCATGCGGTAAATGCGGCGGTAGTAGTAATTTTCTGTACTGCTATTCCAGATACCGAGGTCGGAAAAGGCTTTATGCTCCAAGAACTTGGAGGCAAAAATCCCCGCCGTAGCCACTTCCGCCGCATTGTAGTGCTTGAGAATGTCATCGACCTGCTCCCGGTAATAGCTTTCCGCCACGGCTTCCGTACCGAAAGCGGTAGCCATTGCCGCCACCGTGCGTGCGTCGTAGTTCACGCTGTAATACTGCGCGTGGACCTGCTGCACAACGGCGAGCGACAGGAGTATAAGGATAAGTGACAGCCGTTTCATCATGGATTCCTCTCCGGTTAAAAACAGATATCCGTCAACGGTGCGTCATGCCTCTTAGTGCACGTATCAGTCCGTCGGCCTCATATACGGCGGAATTTGCCACCAGACGGTGATGTATGAATACCTCCTTGGCGATCTCGTACCTGCGTTGTTCCCACTTCGCCTCTTCTTCCTCGTCCTGTACGGAATTTTCTATGCCGGCGTATTCGTCCAGTTCCTTACCGAGCATCCCCAACCGGAGATTGTATCTTTCCAGAACATCCTCTATTTCCTCAATGCTTTTTCTTCCCATGTCGCGTACCCTTACCAAGTCCTTTCCGGGCCATTGGCACAAATCCCGGATGGTCTTGATGTCGAACTCACGGAATATCCGCTGGATACGGGCTTCATATTTGCTCCCGAACTCAAGTGTCTTTACACTTTGGCTAATGTCTATCTTTTCCATTTTTGTAATTAATGATTTGATTGTTATTGTTTTACATGAAGGTTCAATACCTGCCCGGCCTCGTTGACCTTTTGGGCGAACGGCAGGGACTTCCCGATACCGCTGGCGTTCCAGTCCCGGCAGTACGCCTCAATAGCTTCCTGATGACTGCACCGCAGTTCCCGTTTATAGAGTTTCAAGGCTTCTTTCTCCGCCCGCTCCGTGGTGTAGGTCATGTAACATTCTCTTGGTTCTTCTACACCGTACACGCCGCTGGTCGTTCCCCGGCGGATGAACACCTCGCGGAAGAAACTGCGCCCTTCCTTGTTTTCCAGCCGGTTGATGGTGAATATCTTCTTGCAGTCCACGTCAGTAAGGCCGAGGATAGCCTTGATTTCATCGAACCGCTCACGGAACTTGCTCTGGTCGAGCAGCATCACCACGTCCGAGTTGTTGATGATGGCTTCCTTGACGATAGGGCTGCCGATGATGTCCTGTATCTCCTGCGTCACCACGCCGACCGATGCCCAGAATTTACGGGCCGTCTTGTACATAAACTTGATGTACTCGGCCATGAGTGGCGAGGCGATGGCTTTCCACGCCTCCTCGATGACAAGGACTTTTCGGTTTTTCTTGATACGCATTTTCTGTAAGAACACGTCCATGATGATAAGCGTGACAAGAGGGAACAACAGAGGATCATCTTTTATACTGTCAATTTCGAAGACGATAAACGTCTCGTCGAAGAGCGAACTGTCCATGTTCTCGTTCAGGGTTTTGTCATGGTTGCCGCCCCGGTAGAAATCTTTCATCATGTAGCGGTAAGTCGAAAGGTCAATGCCCGATATATGGTTTTCACCGCAGATGTCGGGAATGCGCTGCACGGAATACTCGTAAAAGGAGTTGAATGACAACTCTTCTACTTTCAGTTCCCTGCGCCGGCGTTCTATCTCGTCAATCATGCCCTCGATACGTGCGGCGCGTTGCGCTTCGTCCTCGTCCGTCCGGTCGGGGCGGTTGCGGTCGTCGATAACGAGGCTTTTCCGCAAATCCTCCCGTTGCAGGGGTGTGAACCCGTCAAAGCCGTTGAAGTAGGCATCGTAATATTCTGTGATGACCTGCTCTATCAGGCGATCCTCTGTTTTCGTGACTGACCCCTGCGAGCCTTTCCATATCAGCAGCACAAGGTTTTTCAGAAAGCCAGTTTTCTCCACGTTCATCTCCGCGCGGTTGATACGGAACGGGTTCATCGTGATGGGACGTTCTTCCGTGTAGCTGATATACTTGCCTCCGAGGTACTCGCACAGCCCCTCGTAGGAGTTACCGGTATCGACCATTACCACGTCCGTGCCCTGCTCATAGAGCTGACGCACGACCGAGTTCATGTGGAAGGATTTCCCGCTGCCCGAAGGTCCTAAACAAAAGAAATTCGAGTTGTCCGTCAGCTTGTTCTTTCCCTCTTTTCCCGTGAT
>ENA-UOOD01002908-UOOD01002908.1-human-gut-metagenome-genome-assembly--contig:-CS67-NODE-2908-length-14776-cov-5.749881_pt1 | contig 14776 bp, 16 predicted proteins | sample MGYA00242464_ERZ724011 | MGnify/ENA metagenome assembly ERZ724011 | reverse complement strand
CACTTGTCCGCGAGCGCGACGGCTGGTCCTCGGTCGAGGTGCGCGAGGACCTTACGCATCGTCCCCGCGTCCTTGTCGCCAAAAGGGAGGCCTAGCCATGGGTACCGTGCTTCTCTCCAGCCAGTCCGAGCCGACCCCCGAGGTGGTGACGCGCGCCGCAGAGGCGCTGCGCTCCGGCGGCGTCGTCGTGCTCCCCACGGACTCTGTCTACGGGATCTGCTGCGCCGCGACGCCCGGCAACCCCGCCCATGCCCGCATCTTCGAGGTCAAGCGCCGCGACCGTGCCCAGACCCTGCCGTGGTTCGTCGCGGACGTCGCCGACCTCGAGCGCTACGGGCGCGACGTGCCCACCTGGGCGCTGCGTCTCGCCGAGCGGTACTGGCCGGGTGCGCTCACCATCGTGGTTCGCGCCTCGGACGCCGTGCCCCCCGAGTACGCACAGGCATCAACCGGAGGTTCCACCGTTGCCCTGCGCGTTCCCGGGTCGGAGCTCGACCGCGCGATCGTTCGGGCCGTGGGCTCGCCGCTCGCCCAGACGAGCGCGAACCTTCATGGCGCCAGCGCGGCGACGTCGGGCAGCGCGCTCGACCCGGCTATCGTCGACGCCGTCGACCTGGTGCTCGATGCGGGTCCCGCGCCGGTGGGCGTGGCGTCTACGATCGTCGACGCCACGGGCGACGAGCCGCGCGTCCTGCGCGCCGGCGCGCTTACCGAGGCTGAGGTCCTTCTCGCCACGCGCTGACGTCGCCCTTCGCGCGCGTGGTACTCTAGATAAGGTCCCAGTGGTGTGTGCGGCCCAGGGGAGGTCCCCTGCGTCGGCCCGTCTGCCGAGCGCCCGACCGGGCGTGACGATAAGGAGGCACCATGACCTACGAGCACCTCAGCGCGTCCGACCCCGAGGTCTTCTCTGCGGTGGGAGACGAGCTGCGCCGCCAGCGCTCCTCGATCGAGCTCATCGCCTCGGAGAACTTCGTCTCCCTCGCCGTGATGGAGGCCGTCGGTTCCCCGCTCACCAACAAGTACGCCGAGGGCCTGCCCGGAAAGCGCTACTACGGTGGCTGCTGGGCGGTCGACAAGGTCGAGGACCTCGCGCGCGAGCGCGCCAAGCGGCTCTTTGGCGCGGGCTTTGCCAACGTGCAGCCCCACTCCGGCGCTCAGGCCAACTACGCGGCCCTCGCCGCGCTCGCCCAGCCCGGTGACACGATCCTCGGCATGGCGCTCGACAACGGTGGCCACCTCACGCACGGCTCGCCCGCCAACTTCTCCGGCAAGCTCTACAACGTCGTCTCCTACGGCGTGGACGCCCAGACCGAGCGCATAGACATGGATGCCGTGGAGGCGCTCGCCCGCGAGCACCAGCCCAAGGTGATCATCGCCGGCGCCTCCGCCTACCCCCGCATCATCGACTTCGAGCGCTTTGCGCAGATCTCCCACTCCGTGGGCGCGTACCTGATGGTCGACATGGCGCACATCGCCGGCCTGGTGGCCACCGGGCGCCACCCCAGCCCCGTGCCCCATGCGGACGTGGTGACCACCACCACCCACAAGACGCTGCGCGGCCCGCGCGGCGGCCTCATCCTCTGCAATGATCCGGACCTCGCCAAGAAGGTCGACTCCGCGGTCTTCCCGGGCAGCCAGGGCGGCCCGCTCGAGCACGTGATCGCCGGCAAGGCCGTTGCCTTCGGCGAGGCGCTCGCCCCCGAGTTCGCCGCCTACGCGGACGGGATCCTCGCCAACGCACGGGCCCTGGGTCGCGGCATGGAGTCGCGCGGCCTGCGCCTGGTCTCCGGTGGCACGGACAACCACCTGCTGCTCGTTGACCTCACGGCGGCGGGCGACGTCACCGGCAAGGACGCCGAGCGCGCCCTCGACGGCGTGGGAATCACGGTCAACAAGAACACCATCCCGGGCGAGGTCCGCTCGCCGTTCGTTACGAGCGGCATCCGCGTGGGCTCCGCCGCCGTCACCACGCGCGGCTTCGACGAGCGCGAGTGCGAGCGCGTCGGCGAGCTCATCGGTGACGTGGTGACCCACATGGGCTCCGCGGACGTCGCTGACCGCGTCTCTTTCGAGGTGCGCGAACTTCTCGACGCCCACCCGCTCTATCCCGAGCTTGACTAGCAGCATTCCGAGGAAAGGACCACACATGGCAGAAGAGTTCGACCCGACGCGCTTCACGGTCATCGACCACCCGCTCGTCCAGCACAAGCTGCACATCCTGCGCGACAAGGCCACCGGTACCAAGCAGTTCCGCGAGCTGGTGACCGAGCTCGCCATCTTCGAGGGCTACGAGGCCATGCGCGACTTCCCGCTCGAGGACGTCGAGGTGGAGACGCCGCTCGAGGTCACCACCTGCAAGCGCGTCGCCGGCAAGAAGGTCGCCATCATCCCGATCCTGCGCGCGGGCCTGGGCATGGTCGACGGCATCCTCCAGCTCGTCCCCTCCGCGCGCGTGGGCCACGTGGGCATGTATCGCGACGAGGAGACCCACGAGCCGCACCAGTACTATTGCAAGTTCCCGGACGACATCCAGAACCGCACCTGCCTCGTCGTCGACCCGATGCTCGCCACGGGCGGCTCGCTCACCGCGGCCATCAAGTTCCTGCGCGACGCCGGCGTGCGCGACATCCGCTGCCTCACGCTCGTCTCGGCGCCCGAGGGCGTGCGCACCACGCTGGACTTCGACCCGGACGTGCGCCTCTACACCTGCGCGCTCGACCGCTGCCTGAACGACCACGCCTACATCCTGCCCGGCCTCGGTGACGCGGGCGACCGCATCTACGGCACCAAGTAGGACCGGCCCCCAGGAATCGCGGCTCTTGTCCTCGCGACGTCTAGAAAAGCGGGACCTTGCACGTGGAGGGAACTCCACAGCAGTGCAAGGTCCCTTCTTTTTAGAGCGTCGGGCGACAAGGGCGACGATTTTCGGAGCGCCCCTGGACAAAGGCCGCGATTCTTAGAAGAGCCTCGGGCAAGGGCCCCGTTTTCTAGACCGCGCGGCGACAAGGGCCGCGTTTCCTAGAAGCGTCGGGCGGCAAGAGCCCTCGCCCCGCCGTCCACCCCTCATCGCCCGATTGTGGCGAAACGGGGGCGAACGGCGCTCAGCTTGACTATTTCCCCCGGCGCGCTAGAGTTCTCGTGTCCTTATTCGCTCGAACGGGAGGCGCCTGCGCTTGGATCCTCAGGTCGCTATCGTCTCCGGCGCGCTCTTCGGTCTTGTGGGGTGCGTCGCGCCGGCCGTGCTGTTCGAGCGGGCTCTGAGGGGGAGCCGTGCGGTCTCGCTGGCCGCGGGGCTCGCGGCGGTAACCGTGTCGTTTCTCACCCTTACCGTCGTCCTGCTCGTGGTGTACACTGCCACGAACGCGGGCTTCTTGGAGTTCGGGTGTGCGCTGGTCGTCTCGTTCCTGCTCTTCTGGGGCATCGAGGCGATAAGGGCCTGGAGGGCGGCCAACGGCCGCGCTCCGCATAGAGGGGAAGGATGATCTTGAATCCTCTGGACAGCCTGGGAGACGAGGTCAACGAGCTCGTTTCGAGCTTCACGTCTCAGCCGATCGCAGGGTCGCTCGACACCGTCGGCTTCACGCAGTACTCATTCTGGTTCACGGTCGCCGTCGTGCTGATGCTCGTCGTGCTCTTCGTCTTCAAGAAGAAGCAGTCCGCGAGCCTCGTGCCGCAGGGCGTCTTCGTGAACGGCGTGGAGTACCTCGTCGAGTTCGTCCGCGACGACATGTGCAAGGGCCTGCTCGGCGAGTCCTGGAAGCGCCACTTCCCGTTCATCGCCACGACCTTCCTCGTGGTGCTCGCCAACAACATCGTGGGCATCATCCCGGGCTGCAAGCCGGGCACCGGCACCATCTCCACCACCGCCGCGCTCGCGCTCTGCTCGTTCGTCTACTTCATCGTCTGCGGCATCAAGAAGAAGGGCACGCTCGGCTACGTCAAGAGCCTCGCGCCCGCGGGCGTGATGTTCCCGCTCAACGCCCTCGTCTGGCTGATCGAGGTCTTCTCCACGATCCTGCGCCTCATCACCCTCGCCGTCCGACTCTTCTGCAACCTCTTCGCGGGCCACGTGGTCATGGGCACCTTCGCCATCCTGGCGTCGCTCTTCTTCGAGCCCATGGTGCAGGCGTTCTCGGTGGCCACCGCCGTGCAGGCGGGCGCCTCGGTCCTGTGGGTGGGCATCCTGCTCGTCATCTACGTCGTGGAGATCATGGTGGCCGCCATCCAGGCCTACGTCTTCGCGCTTCTCTCCGCCGTCTATCTCCAGCTCGCCGAGTCGGACGAGGAGTAGGCGAGAAGTTCGGCAACTCGCGGGCGCCCGCCCGCTGAGGAATAGCACGTTGGTTTGAAACTCGCCCCGGCACACAACACCCCTCGGGGCGAATGTCAAAGGAGGAACAGTGGGAGCTCTCGGTGTCGTTGGTTATGGTCTCGGCGTTATCGGCGCGGGCATCGGCATTGGCCTGGCCGCCAGTGGCGTTGCGCAGGGCATGGCTCGTCAGCCCGAGGTTCAGGGCCGTCTCTTCACGGTCTTCATCCTGGGCTCGGCCTTCGTCGAGGCCCTCGCCCTCATCGGCTTCGTCGTCAGCCTCATCGTCAAGTAGCGCTGTCGCACGTTTCCGAGTGGAGGCAAGCATGAAGAACACTGTCACAAGGCTGCTTGCGCCCGCGGGCGTCGCCGTCGGCGTCGTCCTCGCGACGCCGGCCGTGGCGCTCGCGGAGGAGTCGGCGGTCGGCCCCGACATCCTGATCCCCAAGATGGCGGAGTTCGTCCCCGCGCTCATCGCCTTCCTCGTCATCCTCGCCGTCCTGGCCAAGCTCGTGTGGCCCCCGGTCCTGGAGATGATGGAGAAGCGCCAGCAGAAGATCCAGGACGACCTCGACGCCGCGGAGCGCTCCAAGGTCGAGGCGGCCGAGGAGGCCAAGAGCTACGAGGCCAAGATCCTCGAGGCGCACCACGAGGCCGACGCCATCGTCGCCAAGGCCAAGAAGGAGGCCGAGGAGGTCCGCTCCGCGGTGCTCGCCAAGGCCCAGCGCGAGGCCGCCGACATCATCGCCAAGGCCCACGGCGCCGTGGACTCCGAGCGCCACAAGGCCATGATCGAGCTCTCCAGCTCCGTCGTGGACCTCTCCGTGGAGATCGCGAGCAAGATCATCGGCAACGACCTCTCCGTGGAGGAGCAGCGCAGGCTGGCCGAGAAGTACCTCGCGGAAGTGGGCAAGTCCGATGGCCGCTAAGAGGGCGGACGCCGAGAAGGTCGAGGCGTACACGCGGGCGCTCCTGGAGGCGGCTCGCTCCGAGGGCCGTGCCAACGCGGACCTCGTCCAGTGGCAGCACGCCCAGAAGTTCACGCCCGAGGTCCTGGAGACGCTCGCCGCCATGCAGCGCGAGGACGACCTCAGCCTCGTCGAGGAGGTCGCCAAATACTACAAGGAGCTCCTCGACTCCCAGGACACCACGGTCTCCGTGACCGTCACCACGGCGGTCCCGATGGACGACGACCTGCGCGCCAAGGTGCGCGCCAAGGCCGAGAGGGACCTCGACGCCCCGGTCTACCTCGTCGAGCGCATCGACCCGGCCATCATCGGCGGCATCATGCTCGAGGTGCGCGGCAAGCGCTACGACGCCTCCGTGCGCGCCCAGCTCGCCAACATCCGCAAGACCCTCTCGTCGAGCTTCATCGAAGGCGAGGAACGCTAAATGGAAACCATCAGCTCCGAGAAGATCATGAGCACCCTGCGCGAGGAGCTCGCGCAGATCAACGCCACGGTCGACCGTCAGGAGGCCTCGGTCGTCACCGAGGTCGCAGACGGCATCGCACGCATCTCGGGCCTCAAGACCGCCATGGCCGGCGAGCTGCTCAAGCTCACGAGCTCCACCACCGGCCTTGACGTCTACGGCCTGGTCCAGAACCTCGACCAGGACGACGTGGGCGCCGTCCTCTTCGGCGACGCCGAGGAGATCAAGGAGGGCGACGAGTGCCGCACCACCGGGCGCGTCATGGACATCCCGGTCGGTCACGCCATGCTCGGCCGCGTGGTGAACCCGCTCGGCCAGCCGATCGACGGCCTCGGCCCGATCAACGCCACGCACCGCCGCCCGATCGAGTTCAAGGCCCCCGGCATCATGGACCGCCAGCCGGTGTGCGAGCCCGTCCAGACGGGGCTTCTCGCCATCGACGCGATGGTGCCCATCGGCCGAGGCCAGCGCGAGCTCATCATCGGCGACCGCAAGACCGGCAAGACGGCTATCGCCATTGACGCCATCGTCAACCAGCGCGACACCGACATGATCTGCATCTACGTTGCAATCGGCCAGAAGGCCTCGACGGTCGCCGGCATCCGCGAGTCGCTTGCGCAGCACGGCGTCCTGGACAAGACGGTCATCGTCTCTGCCACCGCCGCCGAGTCCGCCCCGATGCAGTACATCGCGCCGATGGCGGGCGCCGCGATCGGCGAGTACTTCATGTACACCGACGGCCACGGCAACCCCGCGGACGCCGAGCACCCCGGCGGCCACGTGCTCGTGGTCTACGACGACCTCTCCAAGCAGGCCGTCGCCTATCGTCAGATGTCGCTGACGCTGCACCGTCCGCCCGGACGCGAGGCCTATCCCGGCGACATCTTCTACTTGCACTCCCGCCTGCTCGAGCGCGCCTGCAAGCTCTCCGACGCCAACGGCGGCGGCTCGCTGACGGCGCTCCCGATCATCGAGACCCAGGAGGGCGACGTCTCCGCCTACATCCCGACGAACGTGATCTCCATCACGGACGGTCAGATCTACCTGCAGTCCAACCTCTTCTTCCAGGGCCAGCGCCCCGCCGTCGACGTGGGCATCTCGGTCTCGCGCGTCGGTGGCGACGCCCAGATCAAGGCCATGAAGCAGGTCGTGGGCACGCTGCGCCTGGACCTCGCCGCCTACCGCGAGAAGCAGGCCTTCTCGCAGTTTGGCTCCGACCTCGACGCCACGACGCAGTACCAGCTCAACCATGGCGCGCACGTCATGGAGATGCTCAAGCAGCAGCGCTATTCGGCGCTCGACGTCCGCGACCAGGTCATCGCGATCTTTGCCGCCAAGGAGGACTTCCTCGACGACATCGACCTCGAGAACGTGACCCTGTTCCGCGACGGCCTGGCAAAGTACATGTCCGAGCACTGCCCCAAGCTGCGCAGCTCCGTCATGAAGGGCAAGATCGACGACGCCACCGCCTCGCGCCTGCGCGGCCGCATCGCCCGCTTCAAGAAGCTCTTCCTGGCCGAGCACCCCAACCGTCGCCGTCTCGAGGACGTGGAGCAGGCGGCGGAGGACACCGTCGCCGCGCCGCCCGAGGGCGGGCACGAGCCGCTGGACGGTCAGGAGAAGTAGACCATGGCCAGCCTTCGTGAGATACAGCGGCGCATGAGCTCGATCAAGAGCACGATGCAGATCACGCGCACGATGGAGATGATCTCCACGGCCCGCATCCACAAGGCGCTCCAGCGCGCCGAGGAGGCGGAGCCGTACAAGAACGCCATCACGCGCATGCTCGCCAACGTCGCCGAGGCGGGCTTCTCGTCCGGCCAGCCGCTCCTCGCGCAGCGCACGGAGGAGAAGCACGTGCTCTTTATCCTCGTGGCCTCCGACAAGGGCCTCGCGGGCGGCTTCAACATCGTGCAGCAGCGCGCCGTGGAGAACGAGATGCGGCGCCTCAAGGCGCGCGGCGTCGAGTCCTCGGTCATCACCTGCGGACGCAAGCCCACCGAGTACTTCACGTACCGCAAGATGGCACCCGTGATGTCGTTCGTCGGCATCTCCTCGGAGCCCAACCAGGATGAGGCCGACCGCATCGCCTCCTACGTCATGCGCGGCTACGCCACCGGGGAGATCGACCGCGTGGTCATCTACTACTGGCACGCCAAGAACCGCGTCGAGCAGACCCAGGTGGTGGAGCAGCTTCTGCCCATCACCAAGGAGCAGCTCACGATGCCCAACAAGCCGCGAGAGCGTGAGGCCCTCTCCAAGGTCGAGGGGCGCGCCTACACCGACTTCGCCTTCGACCCCTCGGCCGAGGAGGTCCTGGGCCGGCTCATGCCCGCCTACTTCAGGACGGTCATCTTCCACGCGCTGCTCGACTCGGCGGCCGCGGAGCACGGGGCGCGCCGCCGCGCCATGCAGTCCGCGACCGACAACGCCCGGGAGGTCCTGGGCACCCTCGAGCGCACGTACAACCGAGTCCGCCAGGGCTCCATCACCACCGAGCTCAACGAGATCATCGGCGGCGCTTCCGCATTGGAGGACAACTGATGGCAGAGAAGAACCACGAGACGCGCACCGCCCTCGAGGAGGCCGCGTACAACAAGCTCAACCGCACCGTCGGCGTGGGCACGATCGTCCGCATCGTCGGGCCGGTCGTGGACGTCAAGTTCGACGGGCAGGTTCCGGGCATCTACACCGCGCTCGAGGTCGAGGGGGACACCCCCGTCGGCCACGTGAGCACGGTGCTCGAGGTCGAGTCGCAGCTGCCCGGCGGCGTGGTCCGCACGGTGGCCATGTCCTCGACCGACGGCCTCACCCGCGGCCTCAGGGTCCGCGACACGGGCCATCCGATGATGATGCCGGTCGGCCCCTCCACGCTCGGCCGCGTCTGGAACGTCATGGGCCAGCCCGTGGACGGCGGCGAGGTCCCCGAGGACGTCCGCTACTACCCGATTCACCACCCGGCGCCCTCCTTCGACGAGCTCACCACCACCACGGAGATCTTCGAGACGGGCATCAAGGCCATCGACCTTCTCGAGCCCTACGTCCGCGGCGGCAAGACGGGCCTCTTCGGCGGTGCGGGCGTCGGCAAGACGGTCCTCATCCAGGAGCTGATCAACAACCTCGCCCAGCAGCACGGCGGCACCTCGGTCTTCACCGGCGTCGGCGAGCGCACCCGCGAGGGCACCGACCTCTACCTCGAGATGCGCGAGTCCGGCGTCATCGACAAGACCTGCCTGGTCTACGGCCAGATGAACGAGCCGCCCGGAGCGCGCATGCGCGTCGCCCTCGCCGGCCTGACCACGGCCGAGTTCTTCCGTGACCAGGGCCAGGACGTCCTCCTGTTCATCGACAACATCTTCCGCTTCTCCCAGGCGGGCTCCGAGGTCTCGGCCCTTCTCGGCCGCATGCCCTCCGCAGTTGGCTACCAGCCCACGCTGGCAACGGAGATGGGCGAGCTCCAGGAGCGCATCACCTCCACCAAGGAGGGTTCGATCACCTCGGTCCAGGCCGTCTACGTCCCCGCCGACGACCTCACCGACCCGGCCCCGGCCACCACGTTCACGCACCTCGACGCCACGACGGTCCTCTCCCGCGCGATCACGGACCTCGGCATCTACCCTGCCGTCGACCCGCTGGCGAGCTCGAGCTCCGCGCTCGACCCCGCGGTCGTGGGCGAGGAGCACTACCGCGTGGCCATCGCCGTGCAGGAGACCCTCCAGGAGTACTCCGACCTCCAGGACATCATCGCGATCCTGGGCATGGACGAGCTCTCCGAGGAGCAGCAGCACGTCGTGGCCCGCGCCCGCAAGATCCAGCAGTTCCTCTCGCAGTCGTTCCACGTCGCCGAGAAGTTCACGGGCAACCCCGGCACCTACGTGACCGTCGAGGACACCGTCCGCTCCTTCGGCGAGATCGTCGACGGCAAGTGCGACGACCTCCCCGAGCAGGCGTTCCGCTTCGCCGGCACCATCGAGGACGTCCGTCGCCGCGCCGCGGAGATGGCTGGCGCCCCTGTCGAGGAGCCCGAGCAGGAGCCCGCCGAATCCGACGATTCCGACGAGTCTGCCGAGAAGGGCGAGGAGTAGGCTCATGGCCGAGCTCAACTGCCAGTTCGTGCGTCCCGACCGCCTGCTCTTCGATGGGCCGGTCGCCAACCTCGTCCTCGTGACCTACGCGGGCGAGCTCGGCGTCTGGCCCGGCCACGCGCCCGAGATCGTGGCGCTCGGCGACGGCGTCGTGCGCATGCGCGCCCGGCAGGAGGACGGCGGGCACGAGTACGACGTCGTGGTCTCCGGCGGTTACGCCGAGATCGACAACGACGGCGTCATCATCCTCGCCGACCACGCGCGCCGTACCGACGACATCGACCCCGAGGTCGTCAGGCGCACGCGTGACGAGGCGATTGAGGCTCTCGACGAGATTGGCGAGGGTGACCATCGTGCGGCATACTATGAGAGGAAGATCCGGTGGTGCAACCTCCTGCTGAAGCACGCTGAGGGGGCAACCGCCTAGTTCGCGTGCACGGAGGCCGCATGGAAGTCATTCAGATCGAGGGGGGACATCGCGTCACCGGCGAGGTGAGCGTCGAGGGTGCCAAGAACTCGGCACTCAAGCTCATGGCCGCCACCATCATGGCGCCCGGCGTGACCACCCTCACCAACGTCCCCAACATTGCCGACGTCCACGTCATGGGCAAGGTTCTCAAGAACATCGGCGCCCGCATCGAGGTCGTCAACGAGCACGAGCTGCGCATCGACACCTCGGACGTGGACTCGTGGGAGACGCCCTATCATCTCGTCGCGCAGATGCGCGCCTCCACGGCGGTTCTCGGTCCGCTTCTGTCGCGCTTTGGTCGCGCGATCGTCGCCATGCCGGGAGGCTGCAACATCGGCGCACGCAGCATCGACATGCACATCCTCGGCCTCGAGACCCTGGGCGTGGAGTTCAGCGTTAAGCACGGCAACATCCACGCGAGCGCGCCGCACGGCCTCGTCGGCAACACGGTGACGCTCTCCTTTGCGAGCGTGGGCGCCACCGAGAACCTCATGATGGCCTCGGTCTTTGCCAAGGGCACCACCACGATCGACAACGCCGCCCGCGAGCCCGAGATCGTCGACCTCGCGAACCTCCTCAACGAGATGGGCGCCAAGATCTCCGGCGCGGGATCGCCCGTCATCGAGATCGAGGGCGTCTCCGAGCTCCACCCGGTCACGCACCGCGTGGTGGGGGACCGCATCGAGGCGGGGACGTTCCTTGCGGTGGGCGCTCTCACGGGCGAGCCCGTGACGGTGCGCGGGTTTGCCCCCCTGCACCTGGGCATCGTCCTCAAGAAGTACGAGCAGATGGGAATCTCGGTCGAGCGAGGGACGGGCTGCTGCACCGTCTGGCGCGAGGGGCCGCTCCTGCCCACGGACATCCAGACGCTCCCGTTCCCCGGCTTCCCCACCGACATGCAGGCTCAGACGATGACGCTGCTTGCCCTCGCCAAGGGCAGCTGCGTCATAACGGAGAACATCTTCGAGAACCGCTTCATGCTCGCGAGCGAGCTCTCGCGCATGGGTGCAGACATCACGATCGAGGGCCATCACGCCATCGTCCACGGTGTTGACGGCTTCTCGGGAACCCAGGTCAAGTCGCCCGACCTGCGCGGTGGCGCCGCACTGGTGATGGCGGGGCTTGTCGCGGACGGCATCACCACCGTCTCGGCTATCCACCACATCGACCGAGGGTACGAGGGCTTCGTCGAGAAGCTTGCGTCGCTCGGGGCGCGCATCAGGCGCACGGAACTTCCCGACGTCGACGAGGAGGACTTGTGACGTACGCCGCCCACCAGGACAACCATGCGCTCAGCCGCGCCGGCGAGGACTACCTCGAGGCCATCTACCGCATCGCGCTCGAGGATCCCTCGGGCGATGCGGGCTCCGTCCGCTCCGTGGACGTCGCGGACCAGCTGGGCGTCTCCAAGGCGAGCGTGAACAAGGCGCTGTCCATGCTCAAGGAGGCGGGCATGGTCGAGCAGAGCCGCTACGGCCGCGTGACGCTCACCGAGGAAGGCAGGGCGTACGCCGCGCTCGTCTGGCGCGCCCATCGCGCTCTCCGCACCTTCCTCGAGTCCGACCTGGGCGTTGCGCCCGAGACGGCCGATGCCGAGGCGTGCCTCATGGAGCATGCTCTCTCCGCCGACACCATGGAGCGGCTCGTCGGCTATCTCGAGCGTCAGGGCATCGTCGTCCCGGAATGATACAAAGGGACAGTCCCTTCGTATCATCTGGCGGGAGGTGCCGCTTACGGGACGGGTCCTGTATGAAGGCTGACGGTTGGGGTATGTTGTGAGTGCCGCTGGACAGTTTCGCTGCGGCGTCCGCACACACGACCCGAAGGGAAGTCAATGAAGGCAATCATCCCTGCCGCCGGCCTCGGAACCCGCTTTCTCCCCGCCACAAAGTGCACTCCCAAGGAGCTGCTTCCGGTCATAGACAAGCCCGTCATCCAGTATGTGGTCGAGGAGGCTCTGGAGCCCGAGGGCGTGGACGGTGCCGTCATCGTCAACTCTCATGAGAAGCCTCAGATCGAGCAGTACTTCTCGTCGGACGATGCCTTTGAGTCCATGCTGCGCGAGCGCGGCAAGTCCGCGGAGGCGGACCGCGTGCACGCGGCGGCCGCGCTGCCGGTGTCCTTTGTCTATCAGGATGAGGCTCGCGGCCTCGGGCACGCCGTCCTGCAGGCTGCCGACGCCATCGACGAGGAGCCGTTCTTCGTCCTTCTCGGCGACTACTTCGTTCCCGGCCGTCAGATGTGCGTCCGAATGGCCGAGGTCTCGCGCGAGCACGGGGGCGCTTCGGTCATAGCCGTGGCCCCCGTTCCCGCCGACCAGGTGAGCCGTTACGGCATCATCGCCGGCGAGTGCGTTGGGTGCCTGCCCGGCACGGACGCCTCCGGCGAGCAGGAGGGCGCGGTCTGGAAGGTGACGGGGCTCGTCGAGAAGCCCCGGCCCGAGGACGCCCCGTCCCACCTGTTCATCGTTGGCCGCTACCTGCTTTCTCCGCGCATCATGGAGCTGCTTGCCACGCAGGGTCCGGGCGCCGGCAACGAGATTCAGCTCACTGACGCCATGGAGCGCCTGCTCGCCGAGGAGGAGATGTACGCGCTCGTCGTCGACCCCGCGGAGGGGTGCGATACCGGAACTCCCGCCGCATGGGCCGCGACCAACGCCCGCATGGTCCTCGAGGATCCGAGCCAGAGGGATGCGTTCCTCGAGGCGTTTGGGACGGATGGCGCCGCGCGTCTTGGATAAGAGGGCGGACATAATCAGGTTCGGGGTGGACGGCTGGCACGCCCGCTTCGACGATGCGTTCACCGAGGAAAACGTCGTCCGCATCGCGGACGCGCTCGGCCTGGTGTGGGCGGACGCCCACCCCGGGGCGACCGTCTACGTTGGTTTTGACACGCGTCACGAGGCGCAGGGCAACGCGCGCCTTGTGGCGGGGGTGCTCGCCTCGTATGGCCTCGCGGTCAAGGTATCCGACGGGCCGTGCCCTACCCCGGCCGTCGCTTGGTCGTGCGCGCGCGACGAGCGTGCCGTCGGTGCCGTCGTCCTGACGGCGAGCGAGCGCTCATGCGAGTACGGCGGCATCATCGTGCGCGGCGCGGACGGTGGCCCCGTTCCCCATGAGGTCATGGATGAGATCGAGCAGGCGGTGTCCCTCACGCCCACTACCGCGCGGGGCGCCTTCGAGGAGACGGACCTTGTGAGCGAGTATCTCTCCTCCCTTGCCGCCTGGGTCGACCGCGCCTCGATTGCGGCAGTTCGGCCGAAGGTCGTCGTCGACGCGATGTACGGAGCTGGCACGGGCCACCTTGCCCGCCTCCTCACCGAGCTGGGCTGTGAGGTCACGGAGATTCACGTGGAGGCGCGCGAGGACTTTGGCGACATCCATCCCGATCCGCTCGACCCCTGGGCAGACTCCTGCGAGCAGGCGGTCGTCGCGCATGGCGCCAACCTCGGTCTGCTGCTCGATGGTGACGCGGACCGCGCCGCGGTGGTGGACGAGCAGGGAAGGCTGCTTCCGGCGCGCGTGCTGGTGCCCATGATTCTCGGCAACCTGGTGATGAGCCACGGCGCTCACGGGCGCGTGGTCACGACACTTACCTGCTCGGCGTGCATTGAGCGTGAGGCGAGCCGGCTGGGGTGCGAGACGACGGCGGTGCCTGTCGGCTTCTCGCGTGTCTATCGAGAGATGCTCGACGAGGACGTCATCATGGGCGTCGAGGAGTACGGCGGCCTGTGCGTGCCCGCGCACCTGAGGGAGCGCGACGGACTGCTCGTCTGCCTGCTGGCCGTCGAGATGCTCGCGCGTGCGAGGAAGACGGTGTCGACGATGACCGCCGAGCTCGAGGCGACTATCGGCACCATGTGGTACGCGAGACGCGATCTGCGGCTCGACCCCGCATCGAGCCAGGCGTTCAGAAACGTGCTGCCCGGCCTGAACCCCGGCGAGCTCGCCGGGAGGACGCCCGTGGAGGTGTCGCACGCCGACGGCCTCAGGGCCCAGTTCGAGGACGACTCCTGGGTCCTCATCCGACCGTCGCGCACGAGCTCGATCGTGAGGGTCTACGCGGAGGCGCCTTCCGCGGCGGAGCGAGACGACCTTCTCGCCGCCGCCTGTGACCTCGCACGACGCGGCCTCTGAGTCCCACTTGTGCAGAAACCGTGGAGACGCCGATTCCCGCCCACGGGGGGCGCCCGGGTGCGTATAGTTATTCCCCGCGCAGCGACGAGCCGACGGCCCGCGACCTGCGCGGGAGTACCTTGAGAACCGGATACTGCGATCGAAAGATCGACGTGACAGACAAGCGAAATTTCGAACTCTGACGCCACGTCAGAGACGTCAATTTCAGCGAATCCGAGATCAGCGGGATCTATGGACGGGACGGACCGACCACTCACACTGTAAGGCGGCTCTCAGCCGCCTGGCATTTGAACGGAGAGTTCGATCCTGGCTCAGGATGAACGCTGGCGGCGCGCCTAACACATGC
>ENA-UOOD01002865-UOOD01002865.1-human-gut-metagenome-genome-assembly--contig:-CS67-NODE-2865-length-14915-cov-12.554240_pt1 | contig 14915 bp, 12 predicted proteins | sample MGYA00242464_ERZ724011 | MGnify/ENA metagenome assembly ERZ724011 | reverse complement strand
GCGGCATGCCTGCTCTGTCCCTAATTGCATTCAATTCTTTTGAACCATCTTCTCCATTACGGACTTTAGCCTCGGCCTTCATCAATATGGCATCGGCGTATCTGAATAGAACTATATCGTTGTCAACTTGTCTGCCGTCCGAATATGCGGTCCTGTCAACTTCATATTTGCCGGCACGGGCACCTGCTGTCTGCTTATATGGACTGTCACTAAGATTCAGTTTCAATTCCATTGGCATATACACCAATGGCTTTCCGTTGTCCAGATATATCTTCTTGCCGTCAACAAAAACGGTGTCTGCATAGAAGTTTGTCTTGAATCTATTGTCGACATGGTCTGTTCCGTAACCGAAAGCCTTGACGGTTGAGATCGTCGCACATGTTCCATTTTCGGATGAACCGCCATAGGCCCCGCCATGTTTGTAGTGGCGTGAGCGGAAAAGATAGTGGTATTCGTTCAAATATAAGTTCTTGTCCAATGGTATGGTGAAAATGTTCTCCATGGAGTATTCGTTGTGAACAGCGAAGTTCGAGGCGTAATCGCTTTCCAGCTGATACCCTTCTTTGTCAAGTTGCTCGCAATACCAAATGCAGGTACTCCAAGCGTTCATCTTCTCTCCATTCACATTAAAGAAGATGTCATTGCCATCAAAGCGCTTTCCGTCTGTCCAGTTGTCATCGGTGTATATTTCAGCATTAAGCGCCAGTTTTGCAAGCAAAAAGTTGACTACAGGCCGTGTCACTCGTCCGTAGTAGTCTCCCTCCTTGTTGGAATGTTCGTCAGCAAGCAACGGCGCGACATCCCGCAGTTCATTGAAAATAAAATCGAAGACCTCGCGTCTCTCGCTTTGCGTTACCTGCTCCAATTTCACGTCGTATGATGTAACGATAGGAACACGTCCGAACATATCCATCGCATAGTAGTAGAACAATGCCCGCACAGCTCTTACCTCTGCCGTGAAATCACGGGCCTGTTCAGCCGAAAGCAGACTCTTGTGGTCATCAATGACGGAAAGTGACTGGTTAGATATAACTATTACCTTGAAGAGGTATTTCCATACATTATATAAACTGATATCATTGGCGTTCCAGTTGTGCTGATACATGTTTTCCCACAGGCCGCCATCGTACCAGTCTCCTCCACGGATCGGAATCATTGCCTCATCTGTTGTCAACGTATTGTAGTCGTAGATGCCCCTACAGGTTCCCTGAAGTCCTTCGGACTCCTGATTGCTCCCAATGTAGTTGTACAGGGAAGCTACTGCATTTTTGTATATATTATCTGCGTTGTTGTATATTTCCTCTTGGTCTAGCTGGTCTTTTGGATGTTCATCCAGACAGCTGCAGAAGCAAAGCATCAACGGTACTGCCAATATGTATTCAATAATCTTCTTCATGCTTTTTCCGTATTAAAACTGTATGCTCAACCCCAACGAATATGTGCGGAACAAAGGATAGTTACGTTTGTCATCAATACCCATAGTACTGTTCACCACGTAGCTGTTTATCATTGGCGTCAAACCTCTGTAGCCCGTAATTGTTCCAAGGTTGCTTACGTTGCCAGATATGCGCAATGAACGTAACGTCTTGCTTTTCAAGGGCACGTTATATCCTAATGTCAAATGCTCAAAGTTCAGATAGTCACCTTTTTCAAGCCAATAGTCGGAGACTCTCTGATCTACGATGTTCTTCTGAGGTGCATCCTTAAGCACATTGTAGTCCGGGAAGCAAGCCATACTTGTAAATGATAGTCCCGTTCCATTGAAGATCTTGTGCCCGAATGCTCCGTTCATCTGTATGGAGACATAGAAATTCTTGTATCTGAAACTGATGTTTGAACCGAGGATTACCTTTGGTGTGGCTTGTCCTGCGACGTACCGGTCGCCGCCGTCGCTTATATCTACCTTGCCGTTATGATCCAGATCCTCTATGTCGTAGAAATAACTGCCGTTCTCATTTTTTACGAGTCCCTTGCAATGTGGCAGATAGAAAACGCCAAGTGGCTGTCCGACTATCTGATAAACCACATTGTTGTCGCCGCCGTTCTGTCCCGCTCCGTCCAAGGCTCCAATGGCGGTGACATTCGCCGCGGACATGCTCATTCCTTTGTACTTTCCACTCAGCGAGATTAGCCTGTTGCTTTGAAACGACAGGTTCATATTAACGTTGAGTTCCATGTCTTTCTTTCTTATCGGCTGCCCGGACAGGCCGAATTCCAATCCGCTGTTTGACATGGAACCTATGTTTGCGAGCAATGTGTTGTATGCAAATGGCGGAACCGGGACTTCGTAGGCATAGAGCATGTCGGTAGTCTTGGAAAAGTAATACTCCGCCATAAGTATTAGACCGTTGGCAAAGAGCCCCATGTCCGCACCGATGTTGAATGTCGTCTTCGTTTCCCACTTTAAATCGGGATTGTTGTTTCTCACCATGCCAAGTGTTACTGTCGGCGAACTATTGATAGGGACAATGCCGGTCTGCCTTACGGTGTTCATGGTGGTATATGCAGAGATGCCTCCAAGGTTGCCTGCCTGTCCTGCGCCAGCACGGAGTTTGAGCATGGACAGCGGCTTTACATTGATGAGAAACCTTTCCTTTTTCAAATCCCATGTAAATGATATGGAAGGGAAGAATCCCCATGTATTGCTGGCGCCTACCATAGACGATCCGTCACCACGCGCATTCAACGCCAACGTGTATCTGTCAAGCAGACTATATGTGATGCTCCCCATTAACGAAGCCAGAGATTGGTCTTCATAAGTGCTTTCCGTTCCACCATATGGTCTGACAGCAGCCGCGCCCAGATTGTCGTAATGAAAGTTATTTGTGGGTATGCCCTTGGCATATACCCAGAAAGCCGTCTTTCGCAGCTTGCGGTATTCGCCGCTTACTCCGGCAGAGACCTTATGTGAGCCGAACTGCTTAATGAAATCCAGAGACACATTGCCGAGCCACTCCTCTTTCTTGAACTCGCCACGGTACACGTTGCCTTGTGCCCATACCCATGTCGGGCAGAATTGCCCGTTCTCGGTAGAACCGTAGAGGTAGGAACCGAAGGCGGAGACCCGCCAGTCAGTATTGATATCGTAGCTCAGCTTAATGTGGGCATCAAAGTTCAAATCCTTGGAGTCGTTTTTCTCTTCAAGCACTATTCCTGGCGGGTTGATGTGCGTTGCAGATTCGTTTTTTAGCCAGTTCCCATGTTCGTCGGTTCCGGCAGGGAAAGTTGGATTCTGGCATGCTGCGGAATAGAACAGCATCTGCGTGTCAAAGATATCATGGTTCTTGAACGACGATCCGAATACTCCGAACTCTCCAGTAAGTCTATTGTTGAAGGCTTTCTGGGTCACGTCAACTTTTGCGACAAAAACGCCATAGTCCATCTTCTTGATGATTGTGTTGTGGTCCATCAAGCCGAATGAGGCACGATAGTTTGACTGAGACGTGCCCCCGCTGAATGCGAGATAGTGATTATTCACAAGTCCTGTGCGGGTAATGACCTTATAAGTGTCCGTGTTGAACCCTCCGTTATTGCAATAGACGCCCAAAGCCTTTGCGGTGGCAACATATTCTGTGGAATTGAGCATTTCCAGATGTTTGTACATCCGCTCGAAACCTACATTTCCTTCATAGGATATCTGAAAACCTCGTCCGGTTCCTTTTTTCGTTTTGACTTCAATCACACCTGACGCTCCACGTGAACCGTACATGGCTGTCTCCGTGGCATTCTTCAATATCCGGAAACTCTCGATGTCTGCAGGGTAGATGGTTGAAAGGGTGAGCACGTCAGAAGTAACTCCGTCAATCAGCACCAAAGGATCATTGCCACCGATAATGGATGTCGTACCACGCACCCGCACGCTATTGAGCATAGCCATCCGGTCCAGACCATTGGATGTCACGTTGACACCGGCTGCCTGACCGCTCAATATGTCAAGGGCGTTATTGACCACTCCTTTGCTGGAGTGATTTCCAACTATCTTTATGATGTCGCTTCCGCTCTCAGTGGAATCTCTCAGTTCTGCAGAAACTTGCTTTTGTGCGTGAGCCATTGAACAGCAGAGAGTCGCAAGGAGAAGTAGTATAAAGTCTATTTTGCTCTTTGCCATGATCTTTTTCTGTTGTTTTGGTTATGGATGCTTTCCAATAAGCAAAGATATGATTTTATCGCTGAACAACAATAGGTCAGGTGATAGTTCCGGACAGCATTAGGTGCCTGTCGCAAGTTGCAAAAAAGCACGGTACGAGGGAGATTTGGTGGATAACGACAAATGCTGCTGAAAAGATTTGGTGGAAAATGACATTTTGCCATAAAAAATTTGGTGGTATAATTGATAGTATCTATATTTGGACATAAACTTGATGAGAAATGGAACAAAATGAGATTTACTTCGATCGAAAGATTTACAATACCATGCTCAAATGGAAGTCTGAACGCAGCGGTGATACGGCATTGCTGATACAAGGCGCAAGGCGTATCGGGAAATCTACGATTGCGCAAGAATTCGCACGGAAGGAGTATAAATCATACATATTGATTGACTTTTCTAAGGTCTCGAAAGAAGTTAGTGATTTGTTCAATGACATTTCAGACTTGAATTACCTGTTTTTAAGGTTGCAGTTCATTTATCAGGTACAACTATATGAGAGAGAATCAGTGATTATTTTTGATGAAGTCCAGTTGCAACCTTATGCGCGACAGGCTATCAGGCATCTGGTGAAAGACCATCGTTATGATTATATCGAGACGGGCTCTCTTATATCGGTCCGTTCCAGAAGCCGGGATATCCTCGTGCCGAGCGAGGAAACCAAGGTGGATATGTACCCGATGGACTATGAAGAATTCAAATGGGCGCTTGGAGATACGACGACAATTCCACTACTGCGTACGGCATTCGAAAAGAAAATGCCTTTGGGAGATGTAGTTCACCGCAAACTTATGAGGGACTTCCGTCTGTATATGCTTGTCGGAGGAATGCCGCAGGCTGTATATGCATATATAACTACCAACAATTTCATGGCTGTTGATCAGGCAAAGCGAGATATTATAGCCCTATATGAAGAGGACTTTGGTAAAATTGACGATTCGGGAAGAGCCAAGGCATTATACGATGCCATCCCTGCACAATTAAGCAGAAACGCGATGCGTTATCAAGTCGGTAAGGCAATTGAGGAAGAAAGAGTAAGCAGGATAGTGAATGTCGTGAAAGAGATGGAAGACTCTATGACAGTTAATGTGGTGTATCATTCTGATGATCCAAATACCGGGTTGGCATTGACAAAAAATGAAGATTATTTTAAGATGTACACCTCTGACACAGGCTTGTTTGTCACACTTGCATTCAAGGATAACAAAATTACTGAAAACATTATCTACGACAAGTTGTTGAACGATAAGCTTAGCACCAATTTGGGATATGTCTATGAAAATGTGATAGCACAAGTATTGAGAGCGACAGGAAAGAACCTGTTTTATCACACCATCCCATACGCTGAAGGGAAGAAATACTATGAGATAGACTTTGTCATTCCGGATAGGCACAAGATTTCACCGATAGAAGTCAAGTCCTCAGGCTACAAGGCGCACAAATCTCTTGATCAGTTTTGTGCAAAATACTCTGACAGGATTATGAATAGATATCTGATCTATACGAAAGACTATAAAAGGGAGAACGGGATAGAATATGTTCCTGTCTATATGACAATGTTCCTGTAAACCAAGAGTATTATGTAAAATTCGAACTCAACATAAAGATATACAAATAGTTCTATTCTAGGGGCTGTCGGGAAATACCTGAAAATGGTTCCGTTTGGAGGTATGGATGACGATGGGGTGGAAGATTTACTGTCACTTACTACCGGAACCATCCTGCGTCTACTGGAAAAACTATCGACAAACATATTAGGGCGTTAAAGGGGGCATGGGGAAAACCCTGTGTGTGATTTGAGTGAGTGGGTATGCTCCGGAATATGTAATCCACATCTGTTTTCTTCGCAACCTGTTCCGAGAAAACGTTTTAGATGGTACCAAACGTGAATATTATGGCACTTGGTTCCAGGAAAACGTTTTAGGCGGTACCAAGTCTTGGTTGCAGTAAGATAAACATGCGGACAGCTGCGCTTCCCCTCGCGCTTCCTCTTCTACAGGGTTTTCCACTTGACACCTGATATATCCTCTGGCGAAGCATCTCCGTCTGGCTGTGTACCACCATAGGTTTCAGGCGCGGATCTTTGATACAGGATTCGATACGTTCGATGATGCAGTTGGAAGACTTTTCATATTCGCGGACAAGGGTGAGGATATAAATCGGATGAACATGAATGCGGGCAAATAAAATATTCCTTCAACGAAGTTTATTCAGCTCTCTCATCATTGATGGCCTGCGACTATATTGTGTCCTGAATTCTTCAATTAGTTCATTTACAGCAGCTTGCCCTTCACTGCACGAATCCCGTAGGGCTTTCATATTGCTGACGATATAACAATATTTACGGCTTTCTGCCGGGATGGCTCTCGTTCGGATGTGGTCAATATGCCCTTCAACGATCTTACGCCTTGTGGACGAATCCAGCAGATTGCCATATTCAGCCAAAACCATATAACATTCACCGTCGTAGTCATTATTCCAAGACAAACACTCGGCCAACTGGGGAATCATGTTCTCTTCTGCGCATATTCTGGCGACATCCTTCTGTGTATGAAAACATCTTTTATTGACCAACTTTTCAATGATGGTGTGTAACCTATCTGAAGAATTGGCGGGCATCCGTCCCATAACATGTTTTAACTGAAGATAATAATCATATTCTGAAGAATAGCTGTTCAAAATCAGATACTCAAGTTCTTCTGCCAGCCTTGATGTATCTCCTGTTGTTTCAAGCAGTTCCATCTTTCTTTCATGACAGCTGTGCACATACGAAGAGTCTTCCGTACATGCTATAGCCCTGTCCAGCGATTCAATAGCCTCTTCAATTTGTCCGTGGAATATTTGGGAGTCAATCCGCATTTTGGATAGTTCCGGCACGAAAAAGTTGTCATCTATTGTCTTCCGGGCAGCATCATACTTTTCTTTATAGTTCAGGTATGCCACTTTTCTGAACAACCAGCGATTTCTATAATAGACAGCTCGCCCTGCATTGTCTATAATCTTATCAAGTGAAGCCAAATGTTCGTCAAAATTATCGAAAACGCCCTCAAGAACACTCTGCAGCTCACTCAAATCTGCAAGGCAATATCCTCCGTCCTGAAATGCAGTTGTTCCTAATACCTTGTCAATGTCATTAGATATCCTCCTGATGGTATTAACATCCAGCACTTTAGATTCGATTAACGATATGAGCATATCTGCTGCACTCCTGGTCTCGAAATCATATCCATCGAAACCTTCACATTCGTATACTCGATCATCAGAATAATGCTTTCCAACAAGGAGGATTACCTCGGACGCAATTGACGCCGCTGCATCAAATTCTCCTTCGTGATCATAATATCTGGCCTTATTCATCATTCGCCCCAATTGGTCGGCTATCTGATACCAGTTTAGTGATGGTCCCCATCTGTCTCCGCTCTCATCAACGGAAAATATGATATTTCTGACCTCGTCCCTAAGAGAGTCCAGGTCAATGTCGTCAGGAAGAAAGTGCCGGATTAAGGCCGCACTTAAATCTTGATTCTTATGTGCATAGTCCTTCATGAAAGAAAAGACCTCGTCACTATTGTTCAGGTTGAAAACTTGGTCGAGTTTTGCTTTATTCATTTTGTTTATTGTTTCCGATTGTGCGAATTTCATTCGGCAAGATACGAATAAATATCATCCCTGTGAAATCCCCGGCGGGACGCAGCTACGCTTTATTTTTTTTGGAGATGGTGATTCTCAATGAGTTACAAAACGCTCCGTGGCCGCGTTCCGCCAACGCTCACATTGATTTTATAAAACTCTTCCGCCGCCCTGTCAGAGCTCAATTGCGACTGTCGCCTTCGTATAGACCCTTCCGCTGCGGATGCTGAGTGACCAGGTGCCGGTCTCGTATGACATCGGGGCGCTTGTCAATGTTAATGTCAATGTCTTACCTTTGGTGGAGCAGGCCAGAGGTGTCTTGTCATTGATAATAACCTCAATGTCCTCCGAAGGCAACTTTACGCTGATTGAATTGGACTTATGGCTGACCAGATCGAAGGCTAGCGTTCCGAGGTCGCTGTCCATTTCCGGCATCTGCCCGCGTTCCAGAGGGCTGCCAAGCAGGAAATAGACATTGGCCCCGACATTCTTTCCATCTGTCTGAATCCATGAATCGACATATGCCCTGTAAACGAGCGCATCCTCACGGATTGCCTTTTTTCTAGACGGGAATTCCTTGACGTTGTCAGAATCGCAGATGACATAGCCGTGTCCGGGTATCACAGCGACTTCCGGCGCCATGTTAGTGAAATCCGGCAGACCGATGTCTCCTATTCCGCACTTCTTCCCGCAGTCGAGAATCGGCAGATTATTGCTCTTGAAGTTTCCGGAAGATGTCATATGGACATTGGAATTGCCCAATGTGGTGCCTCCGTTGTCCTCATCCATCATCTTTATCATTGACGTTCCCTCAGGAAACCGTTCAATCTTGTCTTCTTTCCCGCATGACGATATCGTCAGCGCGATGACGGAGCAGGCGATTGCCCCGAAAAATTTATGGTTCTTCATCATATCATTTTGTTAATGAGTGGCAAATGTATGATTTTTTCATTTATTGAGAATATCTTTTTTCGTAATATATTAAATTTGCCCAGGCCCGAGATCATCATTGTTCATCTGAAGTCCAGGACTCTTCTGAAGTGACTGTCCAGGACATAAAGGCGCTGTTTGGAAATCTTATAGAGTATTTCACTGATGAGGAAGCCGCAAAGGATGTTCGGGAAAGTCTTGATACCGAATTTGACAGTCAGGTGACCACCGACGGGGTGTACAACTCATATGTCCGCATAAGTTATTTCAATGACGGATGGCCGCAGGAGGTGGTCAGTCAGAACAACATAAGCCTGGGCGACCGCCAGAAACTGACACAGAAATACATCACATGGGATTACCGCAGTGTGAGATATTCTGAGTGAGATGACATGAAAATAGGGATAGGCCGGAAATGGCTTGTCCCTATTTTCTCTTACCTCGTTACGACTTCTTTGTCAATAAAGGAATCCGAACATCCATAGTGGCACTTGATTGTCAAACACATACTCTATTGTATCCTTGACCACATATGCGTCTTCTAAATTGGATATTTGTTTCTTTCCTTTGTTGCGCCCGCCCACTTCGAAAGTCTTTCCGTCAATCTCAAAATCTGAAACAGGAGATTCTACCGTATCGTACTTCTGCTTGGTCCAGCAATATAAGATAGTCTTTCGGGCATTCCCCGTGTCCGGATTTTCGCCCGAAAGGACATAGGACATATTGGAATTCTGGAGATAAAGCTTGTCCATTTTGCGGTGAATTGCGTCCCCGTTGGCCTTCATACGCAGGACGGAAACAAGTTCGGCTTTTTCCAGATATTCCAGATACTTGGGAAGCTCGTCGCGACTTAATTCCAAGTCTCTTGCCATATCCGAGAAATTAATCTTGACAGGGACGCTCTTGGAAATGTAGTACATGAATTTCTTGAGCTTCTGCGTGGCGGCGATGGTCATCCTGGCGTATTTGGGAATATCGACTTCAACGGTAGTGTTGATGACTTGTCTCATACGAGTTTCGAATTCCGGTTCCTGAAAAAAAGGATAGCAGCCCTTTTTCATATATTCTTCGAAGTATTTCAATGGTCGTTCAGCCCCGTACGGAAAATCAACTTTCCCTTGCAATACATCTTCCAAACTGGCAGGTTTTAATGACCAGCCATTGCGCAAGTTCAAGTATTCGCGGAATGACCAGACAGGAAGATGGTACTCGATGACGCGGCGACTAAGGTCTGCACCCCCTTCTTTAAGATCCAATATTGAACTGCCGGAATATACGACATGGAGCAGCGGCAGGCTATCGTAGATGTTCTTGACCTCCTGACTCCAGCCCGGATATTTATGAATTTCGTCTATATACAGATATTTCCCGCCACGGGCGAAGAAGCTCTTGGCTGTATCAAGAAGAGTGTGTGCACTGAAGTAGATATCATCTGCAATCACGTAAAGGGACTCATTCTTGTTCCCGGTTCTCTTGATGTGTTGTAGGATGAGAGTGGATTTACCGACACCTTTCTGGCCTAGGATACCCAAGATGCGGACATCCCAGTTTATGGTGTCGTGCTGCTCCCGGAAAAAGTTCATGGGTGTCAGTTCCAGAAGTTGATGGAATTGTTCGTAAAGTGTCTGCATAATATATTGCGGCATTTATTCCGCACAAATATAAGAAACTTGCAGGAAAGTTTACGCAATATTTATGAAAAGTTGCGTGGTTTTATTCGCAGTGGGCTTTCTGGGAAGGTCACGGATGAAGAAGATTTGGAAAAACCATAAGAATAGATATGGTCGGCAAAGGACCGCCTCAGCATCTCGATTTTACATCGATAATTGCCTATCTCACAGAAAATTTGTAAATTCGTTGCATTGTTACGCAACTTATTTGCAATGAAGAAATATTCAATTAATAGGAATAACACCGAACAGTGGAAAGAAGACGTCAAGAAGTCCGTCATGTTCTATAATGATTGGTTCTTGACCTTTGCTCCATCTACCTATATCAACGCCCGTCAAGATGCCATCAACAGAGTGAACAATGCTTTCCAGAAAACGGATTGTTTCAACCTGTTGTCAACGGACATATTAAAGTCTGTGCCAGAAGCAATCACGATCCTGCGAATGGCGACAACACCTCCATTAGCACGAGACAGATTAGTTGGTCTTTCTGATATCCCTAAATCCGTGATTACATCACTTGAGTGCGGAAAATTACCAGCGAAAATGGAAGAATCTGCTTAGACAGGCTCTTGGCAACTCATATTATAGGAGACCGTGTTTGTGGTTCGCTGTCTGATCCTATTATCCGCAATGAACAGGAGCGCAGACAGCTTAATAGCATAGCAAAGTATCTTACCGACAAGGGCTATCGGTTCGTTGAATCTAAATCCATCGAAGATTTTAGAAAGATGGATAAAGGGTCTTTCTCCTTTCATCTTAACGTTCCGATTACAATGGATAAGACTCAGATAGTTAATATGCCAATTGATGCTGTCATTATGCGACAGGCATCCAAAAAAGGAGACTATCCTGTCTTAATTGAATGTAAGTCGGCAGGTGATTTTACAAACACTAATAAACGTAGGAAGGAAGAAGCCACGAAAATCGAACAATTAAGAAACACCTACGGTAGAAGAATAGAATTCGTTTTGTTTCTCAGTGGTTATTTTGATAGTGGTTATTTGGGCTACGAGGCTGCTGAGGGCATTGATTGGGTTTGGGAGCATCGGATAAGTGATTTACAGCGAGCCGGAATATAATAAAATGGATGAGATAGAGTTTAGACGTAAAGCATTGCAAGATAGTTTGGATGCGGGAAAGACCCAAAAGGAGCGTAATATATTGGGTCAGTTCTCGACTCCATTCCCACTCGCATGTGATATTATGCTATATTTACGTCGATTGATGGGGAGGGATGATATTTCGCTAATTGAGCCATCTATTGGAACCGGGGTTTTCTATTCGGCGTATAGGGATTTGTTTGTTGATAGTAGGGAACGAGTTCTCGGATTTGAGATAGATCCGTATTACTTTAAACCGTCTCAACAATTCTGGAATGGAACGAACCTGGAGCTCAGGTGTGCGGATTTCCTGACCCAACAGCCCGATGGAAAATTTGACATGCTTGTCGCTAATCCTCCATATGTTCGCCATCACCATATTGAGGGTGCAGTTAAACAACGTTTAAAGGGGGAAGTCCTTCGAGAGTCCGGATTGAATATTTCCGGATTGGCAGGGTTGTATTGCTACTTTATGATTTTGTCCTCAAAGTGGCTAAAAGATGGTGGAGTCTCTTGTTGGCTTGTCCCTGGTGAATTTATGGATGTCAATTATGGCGTGGCTGTTAAACAGTTCCTTCTCCAAAATGTAGAGCTGGTTCATATTCACCGATTTGATGTTAATGACTTGCAGTTTAGCGATGCTTTGGTAAGTTCTTGCATTGTCGTGTATCGCAACCATAAACCATCTGATAGCCAACCAATCCGATTCTCCTTGGGCGGTAGTATCAACAATCCGGAGACGTGCAAAATATTAGATCGTGGGCAGTTATCATCAAAAACTAAATGGACCGGTCTCTTCGGAAATGATGCCGTTTCTGATGTTCCCGGAGCCACTTTAGGTGATTTCTTTACGGTTAAGAGGGGCATTGCAACTGGTGATAATGACTTCTTCATTTTGGATAAAGAAACAATCGCCAAATACAGTATTCCGGCGAAGTTCCTTAGGCCTCTCTTACCCAGTCCCCGTTATATTAAGGGAAATAGGATTGATAGTGAGAATGGATTGCCGGTTGTTGATCGACAGCTCTTCCTTTTCTGTTGTAATCTTTCAGAGGATATTCTACGAAGGGAGTATCCAAAGGTATGGGAATATATTTGTGTAGGCTATGAGCGAGGCGTTCAAGATGGTTATATTTGTAGCCGTCGTACCCCATGGTATTCCTGTGAAGAAAGAGAGCCGGCCTCCATCATCATGCCTTATATGGGACGATCGGAGTCTAATAACCAAATGTTTCGGTTTATTCTTAATTCTTCTTCGGCAATCACAACCAATGTGTACCTTTTGCTATATCCTAAGCCGCAATATGTTCAGTGCATGAGGGATGAAAGTGTACTTTTGGATGTATGGCGTGAGTTAAATGCTATCCCTACAGAAACCCTCTCCCGAAATGGCCGTTTTTATGGAGGAGGTTTGAGGAAAATAGAACCGAAGGAATTAATGAATACTCCAGTTTATGGTATTGCTTCATTATTAGTTCCACATTCTTCGGATTATCAGTTATCCCTATTTGATTAAGCAGGATTGTTTGTACTATTTCAGCAAATTTAAGGGCAGAGTAGTTCCGTTTGGTATGGATGACGATGGGATGGAAGATGCAGTTCTGGCAAAAGTTTTTCCTCTGACATGCAGTTGGTTTTTGACGCTTTGAGTTTTTTCATTACATTTACGAAATCTTACGATGCTGCTGCGTCTGCGGAAGAATGATCTGAAATATAAATAACGTGAGTTCGATGAAAATTAACTAATTGATTATTAGGGAAATAGCGAAAGTTTTTGTAAATTTGTTAGAGCAAATAAACTATTACAAACACTTTCGCTATGACGATCGCCAGAGACATAATTACGTAAATTTTCTGTATGGCGGATGACTTCTGCCACATTTATGACAGATTTATGACAGATTTATCAAGATTAACGGACTCGCTCCAAAGCGGGACAAGTCTAAAAGGAAGTACCACCGTGACAGCACGCTGTCCGATGCCGAGGTGATAACCATCATGATACTGTTTCATCTGATGGGCTATAAATGTTTGAAACACTTTTACTTGAATGAAGTTTACAAGAATATGACCGACCTGTTTCCTCACACCGTCTCCTACAATCGCTTCGTTGAACTGGAGCGAAAGGTTGCTGTACCTTTCATCCTGTTCGTCAAGAAGTGCTGTCTGGGCGGCTGCACGGGGATCAGCTTTGTCGATAGTACGGCTTTGCGCGTCTGCAAGAACCAACGCATCCATCTCCACAGGGTTTTCAAGGGACTTGCCCAGCGGGGCCAGTGCTCGATGGGATGGTTCTATGGCTTCGAACTGCACCTCATTTGCAACGAAAAGGGAGACTTCCTGAACTTCATGGTCACGCCTGGCAATGTGGATGACAGGAATCCTCTCAGGAACAAATCCTTCATCGAACGGATCTTCGGAAAGTTGGTCGGAGACAAGGGATACATCTGCAGGGACCTCTTCTCCAGACTTTTCGTGGACGGCATCCAGCTGATAACAAAGCTTAAGAGCAACATGAAGGGCCAGCTTATGACAGTCTCTGACAAAATCCTCCTGCGCAAGAGGGCTCTGATCGAGACCATCAACGATGAGCTTAAGAACATCGCGCAGATCGAGCACTCCCGACACCGGTCCGTCGTCGGCTTCACGGTCAATCTGATGGCAGGCCTGGCAGCCTACTCGTTCTTCCCGAAAAAGCCGATGATTAATGTGGAACGTGTCCCACCTTATGAGAATGGAGTTATTCAATTGTCGCTCTTTTAGTTATAATTCATCGAACTCACGTTAAATAATGATACAATGGAACTTTGGAAAAACGAATTGAGAAGAAAGATCAATGGTAATCAGTGGATAGATGCCATTGAATTTATGAAAGAGATAATCTACAATAATCCAGAAAGCGAGGATGCATATCTTAATATGATTTATTTATTAGAACATGTTGCTTTGGAAACCAATGCGGAAGAATCACTACAGGAGCAATGCATGAAGGCGCTTCCAGGAATCTACAGGGAATCATTGCATAAATTCTCAGGCAACGCATCGTTCTTATTCTATCTTGGATATATCACAGTTTGGTGTTGTTGGATATATGGTATTAGCGATGAGGATGCAATGAGGATGGTTGACAAGGCCTACGAAATGGAACCATCAAATAAATTATACAGATTCTCTATTTATCAAAGACTGCAAGGTGATTACAGTGAGATACAAAAGTATGCTATAGATATTCTTAATGATAGAGAATCAATTAGTACGATTGAGGCACTTGGGCCTGTAGGAGATTACAGAATAGACTGCCTAAAAGGCTGGAAAAACAGGCCGATATAGTTCAAAGAATAAATGATATTATAAATGGCCTTGGATTTATAAGAAACAAGTAAGTAATGTGTAAAAAATTAGTTGCATCAGTTGACCGGTTTGACAAGGTAGTTC
>ENA-UOOD01002845-UOOD01002845.1-human-gut-metagenome-genome-assembly--contig:-CS67-NODE-2845-length-15001-cov-40.718855_pt1 | contig 15001 bp, 8 predicted proteins | sample MGYA00242464_ERZ724011 | MGnify/ENA metagenome assembly ERZ724011 | reverse complement strand
GCGTCACTGAATATCTTGGGGCCGTAGTACAGCACGGCGTTCACTCCCATGAACTGGCCGAGGATGGCGATGGCGCAACCGATGAGGACAGCCTTGAATATTCCCGGCTCCAGAAGAGTCCGCCATTCGGACTTGGTCTCGCCGGCGATCGAGGCTCTGGTCTGTTCGATCTGCCTTGCCACTTCCTCCGGGGATGTGAATATCCCGCCGAGGATCCTTGCGGCCTTATCTTCCTTGTGCTTGGTGATCAACCAGCGCGGACTCTCGGGGATAAGGAATATGACGAGGAGGAACAGAAGATCCGGAACAGTCTCGTAGCCAAGCATTCCCCTCCAGTACTCGGAATTGAATATTCTTGTCCAGAGATCCGTCGAGGTGGAGGTCACGTCGGCGCCCTTCAGGACAAAGTAGTTGATCAGGTAGGCCATCAGGAACCCTATCGTGATGGCCAGCTGGTAGAGCGACACGAGGGAGCCTCTTTTCTGCGCCGGAGCGATCTCCGAGATGTAGATCGGCGAGACGATCGAGACTATTCCTATGCCGAATCCTCCTATGATCCTGAAGACAACCAGTTGGTTGAAGTTGTCGCAGACGGCGCAGCCTATGGCCGAGACGCTGAACATCAGAGCCGAGATGAGCATCGTCTTCTTTCTGCCGAGATGGTCGCTCATCATTCCGGCCGTCATCACGCCCAGAATCGAGCCGATCAGAGCGCAGCCCACGTACCACCCTTCGGCGATCGTCGTCAGCCGGAACTGGTTCTTCACGATCTCGGTCGTGCCGGAGATCACGGCGGTGTCGTAGCCGAACAGGATTCCGCCAATCGCAGCTACAATGGCCAGGAACACTATCCGGGTCATATTTATGCTTTTGTCCATCGCTTATCGCATGTCAAAGTATTCCATGTACCTGTCGTAGAGATGTCCCGCCTGAAGGTAGGCCGACTGAGGACTCATGAAGTGCGAGAACTCGAAGGTGATGGCCTTGTCGTAGCCGCAGCGCTTCGCCGCCTCAAGCTTCATCCTCAGTTTGTCGAACTTGATCGGGAGGAAACGGATCGGCATGTCCCGGTCGAAACTCTCGGCGTTGGTCCAGCACTGCATACCGTACTTGTCCGCCAGCTTCTTGTTGACAGAGAAGAACGCGTCAAGCTCGTCGTAGTCGATGTGTCCGTCCTGGAAGGCGCATGCGTCGACATATTCATGGATCCCGTCGAAGATCTCGTTCCATTCCCTCTCGTGCTGCTCTATCGAGACGGCCTGCTCCTTGGTCAGGTTGCCGCCGGCCGCGTCGACCGCCTTCTTGCCGTCGATCCACGGGGAGATGAAGGTCGGCAGTCCGCCCGAGACCTCCTTGCACTGGCGCCCCATCGTGCGGAAGGACTCTATCGCGCCCTTGGTGGCACGGCTGATCTCGCCGCTGATGTACCAGCCGCCGAAGCTGTCGTACTTGCTGCCGTAGCGCTGCCAGATCTCGTCGATCACGTACTTGTTCGCCTCGACCTCGTATGACATGTCGCCTGTGTCCCAGTATTTTCCGGAGTCGTACAGTCCGAGCCAGAACTTCATGCCGTATTTCTGGGCAAGGCGGCAGAACATTTCGATCATGTCGGTCGAAGGCGTGTAGCACCCCTTCTTAAGAAGGTAAGGTGACGGATAGGTGATGAACTTGCGGTAACCGCAGCGGATGTCGATCACGGTGTCGATGCCCATCGCCTTCATGTAACGGAAGTCAAGATCCCATTCTTTCTCGCCCCAGTTCTGGTGCGGAATGTCATGCGAGATCTCGTCCAGGAATGTGCCGGTGATGGGGAGGGCATTCCCGTGAGGGACGATCAGCCTGCTGTTGATGCTCTCGTCGGCCTTGAGCCTGAGGTCTTTACCGTTCTTTGGAGCCATTCCCATAGCATTGGCGGCAATGGGAGCCGCCACATCGGTCGCGGCGGCGATTCCGGCTTTCTTCAGAAAAGTTCTTCTGTCTGTCATGGTGCTTTCTTTATGTGATAGGTGATCCTTAAGTAATCCTTAGTAATCCTTAAAAGATAACTTAGTAAATATTGTCTTCGCAAAGGTAAGAATTTATTTCTTAAATTATTTTATTATTTATTGATTTATTTGTTAAATATTTGATGAAATATTATAACTTTGTAAAAATGTTAGGCTAACCTTTGTGGATAGATGACACTATTATTAATAACAACGCATTCTTTTATGAAAGAAACATCGAATTATTCATTCCCTTTCCTAAAGGTGGTGCTTGCGTCGGTTCTGTCGTTTTTCCTGTTCTCGGGAAACGTGTCGGCGCAGCCTTCCGTCAAGGGTAGGGTGACAGACCAGAACGGGCAACCGCTGCCCGGTGTCTCTGTCGTTGTGGCCGGAACCACGAACGGCACGATGACCGGATCGGACGGAAGCTATGTGATTTCCGTCGCAAAAGGACAGACGCTGGAGTTCCAGTGTCTGGGCATGACATCGTTCCGGAAACTATGTGACGGAACCGTGCAGGTTTTGAACGTGACCCTGAAAGAGGACACTACCTATCTTGACGAGGTGGTTGTCGTGGGTTACGGTACATCCAAGAAATCATCCCTGACGGGAGCGGTCTCGGCGATCAAGGGGGACGAGGTCCTGAAGGCTCCGGCCTCGAACGTCTCTCAGATTCTTGCCGGCCGTCTTCCGGGCATCTCCTCCGTGCAAGAGTCCGGAGAACCTGGTCAGGATCAGGCTTCCCTGCGTCTGCGCGGCTCGATCTACGGAATCGCCTACGTTGTGGACGGATTCCCGGTGAGTGACATCAACGACATCAATCCTAATGACATCGAGAGCATCTCTGTCCTCAAGGACGGAGCGTCTGCCGCTGTGTACGGATTGAAAGGCGCGGGCGGCGTGATGATCATCACGACCAAGAGGGGGGCGAAGGAGAAGACCTCCATCACCTATGACGCCTCGTTCGGTGTGTCGATGAACGCCAATTTCCCGGAGTTCATGAACGGCCCGCAGTTCGCCTACTATTATAATATGGCGGACATGATGGACCAGCTGGCCAGCGGAGCCATCACCGACCGCTTCCAGTACAATCCGTACTTTACTTCGGAGAATGTCGCCGCGATGACCAACGGCGACCCTACCGACGGTTGGGACAACGTGAACTACATCGACAAGGTGTTCGGCACCGGATTCACGCAGAAGCACAACGTGACCGTGACCGGAGGAAACGACAAGGCCCGCTACTACACCTCTTTCGGCTACTACGGGCAGGACGGTAACATCGACAACTTCACCTACAAGCGCTACAACCTGAGATCCAACATTGACTCGGACATCACCTCCAGGCTGCATTTCAAGCTGGGTCTGTCTGGTACGCTGGCTCACAGGGACACTCCGGGCTATGCCTCGGGAGGCACGGACGGCGGATACAGCGAGCTGGGATGGCTGTCGGTGGCAAACCAGACTATCGTGATGCATCCGTATCTCCCGGAGAGGTACGAGGGCATGTACACTTCGACGATCAAGAAGAACACCGGACTTCCTCAGAGTCCTCTCGCCGCCATCTATGAGTCAGGCTACAAGAAGACCCGCTCGATGGATCTTTCGGTCAACGCCACGCTGGCCTATGACATTCCAGGTGTGGACGGACTGGTCGCCAAGGTTGCCGGTGTCTATGACTGGAGCAACTCCTACAACAAGAATCTGAACACCCCTTACAGCACGATGGCTTTCGTGGACGGAGCATATTCGAAGAAGAATGACCCAAGGGGAGTGGACAACGGCATAAACCTCGGAGAGGGAACGTCCTATTGGCAGCAGATGGTGGGACAGGCCAGTCTTGAATATTCCAACACCTTCGGCAAGCACAGCGTGGAGGCCTTGGCGCTCATGGAGATCCGTGACACCAAGAGCAACAGTCTCGCGGCCTACGTCAAGGATCTTCCTTTCGCCTCGCTCCCGGAAATCAGCCAGGGCAACCCGACCAAGAACCCTGTCTCCGGAAGCAGCGGAGCGTCCAGAAGCGTCGGCGGAGTCTTCCGACTCAAGTACAACTTCGCGGACAGGTACCTCATCGAACTTTCGGGACGCGAGGACGGCTCGTACCTTTTCAGCGGAATGGACAAGTACCGCTGGGGCTTCTTCCCTTCAGCATCCGTCGCGTGGAGAATCTCCAATGAGAATTTCATGAAATCTGCTGATTTTCTCAATGACTTGAAGATCAGGGCCTCCGTCGGAATGCTTGGAAACGACGGTGTTCCTGAATATGCCTTCCTCAGCACCTACTCGCGCTATGGCCAGAAGGTGGGCTACAGGATGGTTGACGGAAGCGCTGCCTTCAATCCTGCCTATAAGCCGGATGTCGTGCCGTCGCTCAACTTGTCATGGGAGCGTTACCTTTCCTACAACGTCGGATTCGACGCGACCCTGTGGGACGGGCTTCTGGGCATGGAGGTGGACGGATTCTACAACTACACCTATGAAATCCTGACCGGTCAGGGCTCCGGATTCCCGGCTTCCATGGGAGGGTACTATCCGACCTACATCAATTATCCTGCGATCGACGCCAAGGGTGTTGACCTCATGGTCACTCACAAGAATCAGTTCTCTCTCGGCGGCAAGCCGTTCTTCTACGGGGTGAGCGCCAGCCTGACATATTCAAAGACCAGATGGATCAAGTACAAGGACAATCCTGAGGTCAGCGACAACAGGAAGATTGTCGGCAAGACCTATGGCTCCATCACGGGTTGGAAGACCGACGGGCTGTTCCGCTCCGAGGAGGAGATTGACAATTCCGCCTGGTGGGGATCACGCCCTAACGTGGGCGACATCAAGTTCGTGGACATCAACGGCGACGGCAAGATCGACTACGACGACTGGGGCTATTTCGGACGTTCCAACAGGCCTGAGCTGACATTCGGCCTGAACCTCAATTTCGAGTGGAACGGCTTTGATTTCAATGCCCAGTTCACCGGCGGCGCCTTGTTCGACGTTTCCCTTACCGGAACGTACTACAACGGCTATGATGACAACACGATCTGGACCCAGACTTTCAAGGAGGGAGGAAACTCTCCTCTCTATCTTGTGGAGAACGCATGGAGCGTGGACAATCCTGACGGTACCTTCCCGCGTCTAACTCTCGGCTCTCCGGGACACGGTGGTGACAACGGTGTAAGCTGCTCATTCTGGTGGAGGGACGGAAAATATGTCCGTCTGAAGTCAGCGCAGCTTGGCTACACCCTGCCGAAGAAATGGATGAGCCATCTTGGCGTGTCTTCCCTCAGGCTGTTCGTCGAGGGACAGAACATATTCACCATCGATGGTCTTCCTAAGGGAATCGACCCTGAGTCTCCGGGCGTGAACAACGGTTATTATCCTCAGCAGCGCCTCTTGATGGGTGGTGTGACATTATCATTCTAAAAGGACAGCTTGATATGAAATACATTAAGAATCTGATTTTGACAGTGTCGGGAATCGCCGTGGCGATGGGGGTGTCCTCCTGCAACTCGTTCCTCGACATGACTCCGACCGACAGCGTCTCGGACAAGATGCTCTGGAAAACCACCGCGAATGCGGAATATGGAGTGAACTACATCTATAGCTACATCCTGGACATGGCCGACGCCAACTCCGGACAGTGTGCGGCCGGCATGACCGACGCCCTCACCGACCAGTTGAAGTACGGCTCCTACAACTTCAACGCTCTGTGCTACATACCGAGCGAGATCGCCTACGGGGGATCTGTGTTGACAGCCAACTACGTGTCCGCGTACCTTGGCTACTGGGACACGATGTACAGCGCGATCAGAAAGACCAACCAGGGTCTGAACTATCTGGAGAAGTACGGTGAGATGTCCGGTGAGGACAAGACGAGACTCTCGGCCGAGCTGAGGTTCATGCGCGCATGGTTCTACTTCGACCTTGTCAAGAGGTACAAGGATGTCATCATCTATGACGAGGATCTGAGCGCCATCACGGCCAACAAGGCTCTCTCGACAGAGGAGGAAGGATGGAACTTCATCGAATCCGACCTTGAGTTCGCCGCCGCGAACCTGCCTGAGAAAGAAAAAGCGAACGGAAGGCTGAACAAAGGTACGGCCTATGCCTTCATGACAAGGGCGATGCTGTACGCCAAACGTTATGACAAGGTCGTCGCGGCCGCGGACAAAGTGAAGGAGTTGGGTTATTCTCTGATCTCAAACTATGCTGATGTCTTCAACGGCAACAATTCCGAGGTCATACTTGAATATGTCTTCAACTATTCCGACAATGTGACCCACAGCTTCGACTACTACTACTCTCCGGGAGGCGACTACACCACCAAGGATGCTTCCGGCGGCGGCTACGGCACGCCGACACAGGAGATTGTGGAGTCCTATGAATATGCCGACGGCTCCGGTCTTCCGGACTGGTCGCCTTGGCACACCGCCGAGGGAACCAATCAGAATCCTCCGTATGAGCTGCTTGAGCCTCGTTTCCAGGCATCCGTACTCTACAACGGTGCGAAGTGGAAAGGGCGCACGATCGAGCCGTTTGTGGGCGGAGACGACGGCTGGTGCCAATGGAACGTGGTCAAGGAGCCTAAGGGTAAGACGACCACGGGCTATTACCTCCGCAAAGGTGTGGACGAGACGCATGACGTGATCGCCAGACACGAGAGCACCCAGCCGCTTGTCATCATCAGGTACGCCGAGGTGCTTCTGAACAGGGCCGAGGCCTGCTACCGTCTCAATGACGCCGCGGGAGCCAATGCCGCCGTCAAGGAAATCCGCGCCCGTGTCGGGCTTCCGTACGCTGACAAGGCGGGGGACAACCTGTGGAAGGCCATCCGTCAGGAGCGCAAGGTCGAGCTGGCGTTCGAAGGCTTCTCCTATTGGGATCTCCGCAGATGGGGAGTGGCTCCGAACAACTATCCTGACGGACTCTCCGGCTATCAGGTGCATGGCTTGAAGATCGAGAGCGCAGGAAGTGGCTTCATCTACACCTATGTCTCTGTCGATGACAAGGACCGCAACTATCCTGAGAAGATGAACAGATTCCCTCTCCAGGACAGCGAGCTGTCAAGCAACAATGCAGTAGAACAATTCCCGGAATGGAAATAATCACGACTTATATGAAAAAGATCCACATACTGACAGCGGTTCTGACTCTTCTCGTGGCGGCTTCGTGCCATAGCCCTGAATATGTCGAGTCGACCGCGGAGCGTCAAAACCTTACCAGTTTCGAGGCGTTCTTCACATTCGGCCCCTTCATGGATCAGTCGATCTGCAAGCTGAACATCACGGACGAGAACGCCGATCGGTTCGTCATCCCTGTCCCTTGGTTTTTCCCTGAGACATCGGACAACGAGACATCACCTTACATGACCAAGGTCAGGGTGCAGGCTGCCTTGCAACCGAACTGTACCATCGAGCCGGCGCTGACCCTTCTGGATCTGACCAAGGACAACATGTTCAGGTTCACCAACGCCAAGGGTGAGAGCAGGAACATCTGCATCACCGGAGAGAGGGTGAAGTCCAAGGCTTGCGACATTCTTGTCTTCTCCTTGGATGACCCCGCCGTCTCCGGCATCGTGGACAAGAACAAGAAGACCGTCACCCTGGTGTCCGCCGAGGATCTGAGCGCCTGCACCGCATCCGCACAGGTTTCGGCGCATGCCACCATCTCCCCGGATCCTTCGACTCCGCAGGACTACAACAAGGGCGTCAAGTTCAGGGTGACCGCCCACGATGGTCAGACCTTCTCTGAATATACCGTCATCAAGACTGTTCCTGACAAGATTGACAAGGGCTTTGACAAGTCATCGCTTGAGGCGTTGTTCAACTTCGAGCCTGTAAGCATGGCCGGACTCCCGGCCTACAACACGGCTGACATATTCCCGAGCCTTGCGGTGACTGGCGGCAAGCTTGTCTTCTGCTACGGCAACGGTTCCGCTCCTGTCTTCCTGAACGGCATCACCGGTGTCAAGGAAGGCGAGATCAATGCCGGCGGTGTCGCTCCGGCGGCTGTCACCAATGACGAGGCGGAGAACCTTATCCTCTGCAACCACGTTGACGGCGGCGGCGAGTTCAAGATTTGGAAGGCTACCTCTGTTAAGACCGCTCCGGAACTGTTCCATTCGTTCACCAACAGCACGGATCTTCCTATGGGGTATTCAATAAAGGTCATCGGCGACATTGACGGTGACGCTGTGATTGACATAACCCATGAGGGCATCGCGGGCGTGACATCCTCAAGCAAGGTGACAAGGGTCACTGTTGCCGGCGGATCCGTCGCCGATGTCTCGGTGCTCGATCTCGCGGGAGCCGGCCTCGCATGGGGCGGCGCTCCGGTGAACAACACCGACGCTGTGGCCGTGGCTCCTACGCGGAACGCCGGGATGTTCCTTTCTTACTATGATCCTAACGTCCTGCACTATGTCATGGCCGACGGCACGCTGAAGTCATCGCTACCGTTCAACGACGGATCATCGTGGGCCTTGAATGTCAATAACCTGGACAGCAAGCAGTTCAATCACGCCACCTACATGTCGCTCTTCGTGGTCAGCCACTTCCCTCACTGGGGATGCGGCCCTGCCCTCTATCTGTACGACATCTCGGATCCGGCGGCGCTGTCCGGCAATCTGAACGAGACCACGTCGATAGTCCTCGGCAAGTCTTCCGTTGACTGGTTCCAGAAGGCTGACGCCGGCTTTGCCGCCGGAGATGTCGTTCTGGCTCCGACCAAGGACGGATTCAAGATGTATCTGTACTACTACGACCAGAATTCAGGAGTCCTCGGTGGCTATTCTGTGGATTGCATAAAGAAATAGTCAGATGAACCCTTTGAGGATATATTCCCTGGTCGTTCTTGCCGCCATGACAATCATGTCCTGCGGAGGTTCCAAGGATAATCCTTGGAACCCCGACTGGGACAAACCGAAACCGGAGCCCGAGAAACCTGCGGAAGAGACAGGCAAGCCGAGGTACGTGTGGATTGACGCGGCGGCCAATTTCTGTGACTACGAGAACGACAAGGACAGGATAGCCGCGGATTTGAAGCGCATCAAGGACGTTGGTTTCACGGACATCATTGTCGATGTAAGGCCGACAAGCGGCGACGTGCTGTTCAAGTCCTCTGTCGCCAGTCCGCTGAAGAAGGTTGATGTCTGGAAGGGAAGCAGTTATGTGTGGGTTTCCAGAACCGGCACATACGACTACCTCCAGACCTTCATCGACGAGGCCCGCAAGGTGGGTCTCAAGGTGAACGCCAGCATCAACACCTTCGTGGGCGGCTACCTTTGCCCTTATGGCCTTGGAAGCGACGGAATGCTTTTCCGCGAGTCGGGAAGGAAGTCCTGGGCTTCGGTCATCAACGCGAAAGACGGCCTTGTCAGCGTCATGGATCTGACCGGCTCCGAAGACTACGGAGCCAGATTCCTCAATCCTGCCAACGAGCAGGTGCGGAACTATGTGCTTCAGATCATCAAGGATCTGGCTGCATACGATCTTGACGGCATCATCCTGGACCGCTGCCGTTACGATGACTATGGCCTGCAGAGCGATTTCTCGGATGTCTCGAAGAGAAAGTTTGAGGAATATTCAGGCATCACCTGCTCTTCATGGCCTGGTGATGTGATGGCTCCCGGCACGACGGCGCTTGGGTCGAAGGCTGGCGAGACTGTGAAGAAGTGGCTGGAGTTCCGCGCGAGCGTCATCCACGACTTCGTCGCCGAGGCTTCCGACGCTGTCCACCGGATCAACAAGGACATCCGCTTCGGCGTGTATGTCGGGGCCTGGTACTCGACTTACTACACATCCGGCGTGAACTGGGCAAGCCCTAAGTACGATCCTAAGGCGGACGGCTATTCCTGGGCATCGGCGAACTACAAGAACTGCGGCTACGCCGACCACTGCGACTTCATGTTTCTCGGAGCCTATGCCGGCGCCGACAGCATCTGGGGCAGCGGTGAGTGGACGATGCAAGGGTTCTGCAAGCAGGGCAGGTCTCTCTTGAAGGGGGATGTCAAGTTCTGCGGCGGGCCGGACATCGGCAACTCCCCGGGGTGGACGAACGGCGGTCAGGCTTCCAAGATCCCGGATTCGATCAAGGCCTGCATCAACGAGGGCGATGGCTTTTTTGTGTTCGACCTCTGTCACATCAAGATGTACGACTACTGGGATGCCTTCAAAAAGGGATTCGATGACTATCTGAAAACTGTGAAAAAATAACAAAAACGCTAAAAATGAAAAGAATATCCATAATAATGCTGGCAGCGGCGATGGCTCTGTCCTTAGCCGCCTGCAAAGATGATTCGAACGACTCCGGGACCATCACCATTTCCGGGGAGGCCATGAATCCGGTGTTCACGTCTGCCGGAGGCACCTACACGGTTGAGTTCACTGCTGACAATGAATGGAGGGTGGCGGTTCCTAACACGAACCACTATACCTGGAGTTCGGTGACTCCGACCAGCGGCGGAGCCGGCAAGAATCAGGTGATAGTGACTGCCCTGAGGAACCCCGGCCACGACGGAAGGGAATATTCGTTCGACCTGCGCTGCGGACTGGATTCCAAGACTATCAAAGTGACTCAGAAACAGCTGAACTCCATAACCGTCACGCCGGGATCATTCGACATTCCTAAGGAGGGAGGCTCCATCGACATCAAGGTCGTGTCCAACATCGACTTCGACTACAAGATCGCCGATGATGCCAAGGAATGGATCTCCGTTGTCACGACCAAGGGTCTTGTTGAGAACACGGTGACTTTTGCCGTGGCCTCAAACGAGATCTACAACAAGTTCGAGGCCCGTCAGGGAGTGATAACCTTCACCAGCAGCGAAGGGTCGGAGGACATCGTTGTCAACCAGGCCCCTAACGAAAGATTCTTCAATGTCTCTCCTGAGAGCCTGGTGGCTGAGAAGAACGGTGGCGAGGTGACCCTTAAGGTCGAGGCCAACTTCCCTTATGAGGTCGAGGACCCTGATTCTGAATGGATCACAAGAGTCTCCGCGAAGGATGGTTCCTTTACTTATAAGGTTGAGGCCAATCCTGATTTCGGCTCCAGGGCCGGCGTCATCAATGTGACCACTGAGCTGGAGGATTACTCCGCGGCTGTCGAACTTAAGCAGAAGGGAACGGCTGATGTCAGTGTGCTTTGGCAGAAGAGGTATTCGGCTGACCTTGGCGCGATCGCCGTGGCCGGCGGGCCTCTCAGGCTTGCCGTGAAGGATGACATCCTGCTTGTCGGCAATGGCGGGAACAAACTCTACGCCCTGAACCGCCAGACCGGTGAATATCTGAAGGAAATAGCTGTCCCTGAAGGCCTTTCCGTCCACTCGCTTGTGAATGATGATGCCGGCAACGTCCTTGCCGCCGCGTTGACACCATACGGCGGCACGCTCCGGATCTACTCGTTCAAGTCATTGGAGTCCGCTCCTGAAATGCTTCTGGAATACACCCACAACGCTATCTGGAGCTCTTCGATGGGCAACATCAGGGTGCGTGGAGACGTGACCCGGAAGGCAGTCGTCACCGCTTTCGTCGATGTGAGCCAGTACTGGGTAGGATGGCAGATTACTGACGGAAAGGTCGGTGATGCGGTCTTCGGATCGATCGCTCCAGCCGCCATCACGGTCTGGAATTCTTACGGAGCGTGTGTCGCGCCGGTTTCTGATGACTTGAATGACGGACTACTGTTCATTGGCTACTCCGCCGACGCCAACGGCAACTACGACCTGAACTGGTGCAAGGAAGTGGCGAAGAGCGAGTGGCAGTCCGTGTTCCACACCACCAGCGACGGCAACGAGAACTACAACTGCATCTCCGTGGCCACTCTTAACGGGATCCGTTTCTGCGCCGTCGAACGTGGAGCCCACTTCTCATATGGATCCTGCCCTGAGGTCTATCTGCTTGACATTACGAATCTTGGTTCCGTGAAAGAGGCTTACTATGCCGAAAGAGCGACCGTTGTCGGTGAAGGCACCTTCACGGATGCCGGAGCATGCGGGGATGTCCTTCTCCAGACCTCGGCCGACGGTAAGTCCATGGACATGTTTGTCACGGACGGCAACTATGACTGCATCACCTGCATAAGGTTCACCGCACAATAATGTTATCTATGAATATAAAAAATGTTGATTTCGGCGCGATGGCGTCGCGCTATAAGGAGGAACTCCTCGGGAATGTCCTGCCTTTCTGGCTGGAACATTCCCAGGACACGAAATTCGGAGGTTACTACACTTGCCTGAACCGTGACGGAAGTGTCTACGACAAGGACAAGTTCATCTGGCTTCAGGGACGTGAGGTCTGGATGTTCGCGATGCTGTACAACAAGCTCGCGAAGAACGAGGAATGGCTGAAGTGTGCCGAGCAGGGCGCCCGTTTTCTCATGAAATACGGCCACACTCCCGACTATGACTTCTACTTCTCCCTGACAAGGGAGGGAAAGCCGGTCATCCAGCCCTACAACATATTCTCCAACACATTCGCCTGTATGGGATTCGCCCAGTTGGCCGAGGCGACAGGCGATGAGGAATATGCCCGTTACGCCAAGGAGACTTTCCGCCGGATTCTGGAACGCCGTTCCAATCCAAAGGGAATCTGGTCGAAGGCTGTGCCGGGAACAAGGCCGCTGAAGGATTTCGCGCTTCCGATGATCATATGTAACATGGCTTTGGAGGTCGAAAGGATCATCAACGACCCCGAGATGATGGACCGCCTGATCGACGAATGTCTGCACGAGGTTCTGGATGTGTTCTACCAGCCGGATCTTGGAGTGATGGTGGAGAACGTCTCCGCCGTTGACAATTCCCTCATCGACTGTTTCGAGGGCCGCAAGGTGAACCCTGGACATGATCTGGAAGCGATGTGGTTCCTTATGAACCTCGGAATCCGCCGCAAGGACAAGGCCTTGATCGACAAGGCTGTGGAGATCTCCCTCCGCGTGATTGACTATGGCTGGGACAAGGAATATGGCGGGATCTTCTATTTCATGGACCGCAAGGGCTATCCGACCCAGGAACTTGAATGGGACCAGAAACTCTGGTGGGTACACATAGAGTCCGCGATCGCGATGCTGAAAGGCTACCGCCTCACGGGCAACGAGAAGTGTCTGGAGTGGTTCCTCAGGCTGGATGACTACCTTTGGACCCGTTTCAAGGACAAGGAGTATCCCGAGTGGTTCGGCTACCTGAACCGCCGTGGGGAAGTCCTGCTACCGCTCAAGGGCGGAAAGTGGAAAGGATGCTTCCATGTTCCGAGAGGTCTTTATCAGATAGGCTCCATGCTGGAGGACATCTCTAAGGGGAAGGAGGCCTGCATCTGATGCGCGGACAGCCTTATCCAATTGGTCTGTTGATGTTTATGATCGCTTCGGTTCTGCTGCACTCGTGCGGCGGAACTGAAGTTTATTATGACGTGGTGGTTGTCGGTGGCGGTGCCGGCGGAACGTCGGCGGGCATACAATCGGCCCGCTCAGGGGCATCAGTGCTGATTGTCGAGGAAACTCCCTGGCTTGGTGGCATGCTCACATCCGCGGGAGTCTCGGCGTTTGACGGTAACTATCGTCTCCGCGGTGGCCTGTTCGGCGAGTTCTGCGACTCTCTGGCCGGACGCTACGGGGGCTATGAGGCCTTGAAGACCGGATGGGTAAGCAACATCCTCTTCGAACCGAAAGTCGGGGCGGAGATATTCATGAATATGGCAGGGCCGCTTGACGGACTTTCCCTTGCTATGGAGACGGGTTGCGTCCGGGCTGAGAAACTGGACGAAGGCTGGCGGCTTACGTTGGACGGACCGGATGGCCGTCGCTGCGTCAGGGCGGGGATTCTGATTGACGGAACCGAACTTGGTGACATCGCGGCAATGTGTGGAGTACCTTGCAACAGTTCTCCTGTTGACACGATAGCAGCGGTACAGGACTTGACCTACGTCATCACGGCACAGGATTTCGGCGCCGGTTCCGACAAGACGATCCCTTGTCCGGAAGGCTATGACGCTAAACTGTACGAGGATTGCCTGTCAAGAGGCCATTCCGTGGACATGATGCTTTCCTACGGGCGGCTGCCGGGCGGAAAGATCATGCTGAATTGGCCGATCGCGGGCAATGACTGCTATGTCAAAGATGTCACCCGTATGCCTCCGTCCGACCGCGCCGTGGCGGTTGACAGCGCCAAAAGGGTGGCGCTCGGCTATCTCTATTATATTCAGAAAGAATTGGGACTAAGGAATATAGGCATTGCGGAGGACGAGTATCCGACCGATGACGGTCTGCCGATGATTCCGTACTACAGGGACTCAAGACGGATCGAGGGGGAGGTGACGTTCTCCTTGGCGGACATTGACCGGCCATATTCAAACACCCTTTACCGCACGGCCATCGCGGTGGGGGACTATCCTGTTGACCATCATCACTATCGCAATCCGGATTGGAGGGATCTTCCTCAGCTGGAGTTCCATCCTGTCCCGTCCTTCTCGGTTCCTTTCGGGGTCATGGTTCCGAAGGAGGCCGAGGATATTCTTGTGATAGAGAAGGCGGTGTCCGTGACCTGCGTCGCGAATGGAGCTACCAGGCTCCAGCCGGTCGTGATGGAGATCGGCCAGGCCGCCGGCATCGCCGCCGCGGTGGCCGCGCGGAGGGCAGGTGGGGCGCAGCCGTGTCTCAGGGAAGTCTCTGTGCGAGAGGTGCAGGAGGGGATCCTTGCCGCCGGCGGGTATTTGATGCCTTATCTGGACATCACTCCGGACGATCCACGTTTCGCTGCGGTCCAGAGGATCGGCGCCACCGGAATCATGAGGGGAGACGGCCGGTCTGTCGGCTGGTCCAACGAGACCTGGTTCAGGATAGATGATCCGGTGAGGGAAGATGAGATATTCCTTGATGACTATTATCCGGGGAAATCCCTTTCCGATCTGGGCCTTCCTTCGTTGGATTCGCTCACCCGCGGCGACTTCGCCGTCATCATCGACAGCCTCCTTCACCCTTTCGAGTCCCGTCAGGTCACGCTCACCGGCGCTTTGGCCGAATGATGCTTT
>ENA-UOOD01002839-UOOD01002839.1-human-gut-metagenome-genome-assembly--contig:-CS67-NODE-2839-length-15015-cov-19.688321_pt1 | contig 15015 bp, 17 predicted proteins | sample MGYA00242464_ERZ724011 | MGnify/ENA metagenome assembly ERZ724011 | reverse complement strand
GCAGTTATAAAGTTGTCAGCTTTGTAGAAGCGTGGTAATTATGGCAAGGGTAACAACCGTATCAGTTAACTATAGCAAAGAACTGCATTGCTACAAGATAGCAGCAGAAGCCGACAACGGCGCTAACTATGTCGGTAGGTGCTATTTAGATTCTTTGCGCGATTTGCTAGATTGGCTCGCGTATGAGATAGAGGAACTGGAGAATACCGAGTTAGAAAAAGGAGGTGGCAAAAATTGCATGTGACAAAGGCTAAACACGTTTGGCGCACTAAGAACGTTACAACTTGTGACATTTGCCGTAATGGTAAAAAGATCGCCACGCGTGAATACCCTGCTGCGGCCGGTATGGCACGTATCTTCAACCTAGCTGTTAAGGAATTTGGCGAAGATATATCAATCCAACGCCCTAAGCAGGTAAGTAAGGTGTATGTTATGCCGCTGGATGAATTCTATTCATCTGCAAAATGCTTTGATTCAAATGAAATCGATTAAGGAGAAATGAAAATGGAAAACACCGAAATTGCCACTGCAGAAGTAACCGAAATCGCTACCTCTGCTAACGCAACTTATGGCTTTGCCGCTTCATATGATCTTACCACTGAAGCGGGTCAGATCGCGGCATTCAACGCGGGCGTTGCGTCTGATCATAAGCTGTCGGACTTTGCCGGTAAAACTATCGTTATGACGGCCTGGCTTGTGGAGCCTATTGAAGCGGTAAATCAGCTTACCGGCGAGCTTGAAAACCGCCCGCACATTGTTATCACCGACGCAGACGGCGAAACGTATGAAGCGCAGTCCGTTGGTCTTTATCAGGCATTGCAGCGTTTGAAGGCAATTCGCCCGGTTATTGATGTGGACAACCCCGCAACGATCGAGATTATTAACCGTAAAGTTCGTTTGGGTTCTATGCTTACTTTTAAGCTTATCGGCTAAATTGCGGTAAACTTTAAGGGCGGCAGAAATGCCGCCCTTTTTGTTAAAAGAATGCCCCTCAATAGGAGGGGCAGGAGATTAGGAGGGGCAATGAAGAAGCGCACCGAGTTAGATAAAGAAGTTTCGCGCTTGCAGAAGAATGCCCGAAACAAATTATACCGCTTGCGCAAGAAAGGCGCAATTAACGCGCAAATTTCGGCCGCTTTTAACCCGGTTATTCCAGCGGCCGAGCTAAAAGGAATGAGCGCTGTTGAAAAACGCCAGTATGCCCATAAGCTGCGCGAATTCAACGCACGTGAAAACGTATATAAATTCAATAAAGGCAACGAGGTAGTAATTCAGCGCGAGGGAACGCCAATTATGAGCACTGAATTATGGCAACGTCGCTTGGAAGAAGCAGAATTGAACGTTATTCGGTCTGAAAATGCCGCTCGACTTAAAAGCATTCGCGAAACTGTTTTAAATAAAATCCCCGAATCGCAAGTTCGTAATATTGACTTTATTGAATCACCTATGGAATACGCTATAGACGATGGGCGTTTTAGCGCTATAAAGCCCGTAATTCGTGAGACGGAATTTAAACCAGGTGCAAAATCAAGCTACGAGAAAATTAAATCGCGCCTTACTTCCTCGCTTGATACTGATAGGCTTTTGCATTACAAGCATGCTGTTATTAATAAGCTAAAAGAAAACGACATATCTGAATCTACATTAGATAGAATAGGCGAACTTACTTCGGACGAGCTGGCTTATCTGCATTATTACACTGATTTTAGCGTTGTCGTTGACACGTGGCAGTATGAGGCGGAGTACGAGAAGGGTCACCGCTCCCCTGGCGCTGATGAATCGAACGCAAATGAAACAGCGTTAAAAGAACTTTTGCAATTTATCGGAAAATGAAAAATCGCATTATTGAGTATTCGGCCGATTTTGAAACTAACACGAGCGCGGATGGTTGCGCCGTAAATCCCGTGTGGGCATGGGGAGTTGCCCCCGTTGGTGCTAACACCGATGAACTATTTGAATGCGGGACTAGCATAGAATCATTTATGAATTGGGCGTTTGATCATCCAGGCCGCTATTGGTTTCATAACGCTGGATTTGATACTAAATTCATAATTTCGTGGCTGCTTATAAATGGCTATAAGCATACTGAGGAACGAAAGCCAGGCGCGGGAGAATTTACTTTGCTGATGGATAGCTTGGGCAAATTCTATCACATGCAAATTACGAACGAATGTTCTACTTTTGAAATCGCCGATAGCTATAAGAAACTGCCTATGACGCTGGCAAACGTTGCGGGGGCTTATGGCCTGGAAATGTCAAAAGGCGAAATAGACTACAGCACCTACCGTGAACCAGGGCATATTTTAACCGCGCTTGAATTGGATTATCTGCGGCGTGATGTTCTGATCCTGGCTAAAGCGCTCTATCGCCGTTTTGAGTTGGGCGAAAAACTAACCACGGGCGCAGACTGCTTAGCAGCGCTTAAAGACCTTTTCGGGAAGCGCCAATGGTGCGTGAAGTTTCCGGAGCTTGACCCTGAGTTAGATTCAGTATTGCGCAAAGCCTATAGAGGCGGTTACGTCTACGCAAACCCATTGCATGTGAACAAGCACCTTGGCGAGGGGGGCCGAATTGACGTTAACAGCCTTTACCCCTTTGTAATGCGCGATAGATGCTTGCCAGTAGGTAAGCCGCTTTTGCAGCCTGGCAAGCCTATTAAAAGCGAGAATTATCCGCTATGGATAAGCGAGATAACGTTTTCGGCGCATTTGAAAAACGGTAAGTTGCCGTGCATCCAGGTAAAAGGCAGTCTATTCTTCAACGCCCGCGAATACCAAACCGATATAGATGAGCCAATTACGATGATGCTTACCAATGTGGATTGGCTATTGATAAACGAGTGCTATACGGTAGATGCGATAGCATACGGAAGCACGTACTATTTTCGCGGCGTCACTGGCCTGTTCAAGGAATATGTTGATGCTGGAATGGTTGGCAAGATGAACGCTAAAAGCCCTGGTGAACGCATGAATTGGAAATTGTGGCTAAATAATGCCTACGGCAAATACGCGCAAAAAATAAAAGTACGTGGCAAGGTTCCGCGCCTTGATTCCGACGGTATCGTCCATTACGTTGCCGGCGATGAGACCGAGCGAAAGCCCGTTTACCTGCCAGTCGGAATCTTCGTTACGGCGTGGGCACGCGATTACACTATTAGAGCAGCGCTGAAATTCGGCGATCGCTTCATATATTCTGATACTGACTCAATTCATTTCATCGGCACAGAAATACCGAGCGATATTCCCATTGATTCCAAAAAACTAGGCTATTGGGATTTAGAAGCCGCTTTCTCCGATTGCGTTTGCCTACGCGCAAAAACATACGCAGAAGCGGAATATTCTCACGACAAAAACGGTAATTTGATCGTTAAGCCGTGGGCATACACCTGCGCGGGAATGGTTGAACCGCTGAAACAGATTATGCGTATTGAGGATTTTCACCCGGGCTTTACAACGGATTTTGAAAAATGCGAGAACGTGCCTGCAATCTACCGCGACAAATCGAGATGGAAAATCGTGCCGCAAGCGGTTAAAGGCGGCGTTATACTTGTGCCAAGACCATTTTCGATTAGATAAGGTGGACAAATGGAAATACTGGGTAGTGACGGAATCGCCGCCGTTTTTTGCCTATGCTTTATCGTGGGTGATTATCTATCAGGCGTTGTGAAGGCGGTAAAAAACAAGGAATTAGACAGCACGAAAATGCGCCTTGGCTTGTGGCATAAGGGGGGTTTCGTCGGGGCATTGGCGCTAGGCTATGCTTGCCAATTGGCCGTTGGCTATGATCTGCTGCCAACGTCGTTCAATGCCGTTTTTGGCGGTGTATGCGTGTACGTGATCATCGCCGAGGCAATTTCAATTTTTGAAAATCTTTGCGCTCTATCCCCTGAACTGCGCAATTCTCCGCTGGCGGCGCTTTTGAAGTTGAAAGATGAGAACAACGATGCTTAAAGGTATTGACGTATCAAGTCATGACAATTTTAACGGATCGCAATTTAAAGCTAATACAGAAGCGTGTTACCGTGATTCTGATTTTGTAATTGTAAAGGCAACGCAAGGCGTAAACTATACGCATAGACAGTGCGACGCTATCGTCAACCGTTGCAAAAACGATGGAAAGCTTTGGGGATTTTACCACTACGCGGCCGGTGGCGATCCTATTGCAGAAGCAGAATTTTTCTATAATCAGTGCCGCGGTTACTTTGGCAACGGCATCCCCTGTCTTGACTGGGAATCGATTAGCAACAAATCTTGGGGAAACTCCAACTGGTGCCGGAAGTTCGTCGATAAAATTCACGAGTTTTCGGGCGTTTGGTGCTTGATTTACGTGCAAGCTTCCGGGCGCACGCAGGTGGCAAACTGCGCTGAAGATTGCGGCCTTTGGATTGCTGGGTATCCAGATAACCGAAATTCATGGGAAATTCCGCGATTCTGTTATAAGTGTTCACCTTGGGAAACCTACACTATTTGGCAGTATTCAAGCTCTGCCGAGCAAACCGATAGAAATGTATCACCGCTCACGCGCGATCAGTGGGCGGCTATTGCAAAGGGGGAAAAAGTGAGTATTTCAAATGACGACGCCAACGCTATTTGGTCGTTTAACAACTACGGAAACGGAGGGCATTCCAGCGCATGGGTAAACGTAATCGACACTAATCTGCGAATTCAAGCGGTGCAAGTGCAGCTTGCGGCGCTTTCCGAAGCGGTTAAGACCCTTGCAGAGCATCAGGGTGCAGACCCCGAAGCCGTAGCAAAGGCGGTTTCTGATGCCGTGGCCGCTAAACTGGAGCAAATCAAAATCACGGTTGACGCAAATTAGAATTTGCAAATCTTTTCGCTTAGTGCTATAAAGCACTTAGGCGTGCGCACCCCCTGCGCTGGTAAGTAGTTATTAAGGAATGCAATACCGTGTGGTATCCTTACATAACGAGCAGTGCAAGGCTTTTTAATCAGCGTTCGCGGAATTGCCGCGCTTGACCTTAAAACCCCTGGTCATGCCTGATAGGCTATAGACCAGGGGTTATTTTTGTCAAGGAGGAAAACCAATGACGCTAGATGAATTGCTCGCAATGGACGAAATTGAAGATTTGCCCGAATGGCGTGATGGCGTATCCCAAGGCGTTGCCGATTTGTCGGCGGGGATGCAAGCGCGAATTTCCGAGCTTGAGGAAAAGCTTACCGAAGCTGAGCGCAAGTACCAGGAAGTCGCAGCGCGCAATTATGAGCTGATGGTTGCGGCAACAGCCCCCGCTGGCGACGAGGGCAGCGATTCGGAAGAATCGCAGGAAGAAATCGCGGAAAAGTCAATTGCTGATCTTTTCGAAGATAAGGAGAATTAACGATGGCAGCTAGAAAGGTCGCGGCAACCAACGCCGCAATTATCAATGCCGTGCGCAACAACGCCAGTGAGCAGTATCGCGCGCGAATTCCTGAAATCACCGATGGCAACCTTACTAAAACGCTCGCGCTTTTGCAGGAAAACTCGCTGCTATGGAATGAGTTTATCCAGGTATTCGTTCAGCGTATCGGCCTTACTCTTTTTAGAGCCAACTCATTTGAAAACCGCTTGAAGCCGTTCAAATACGGCGCAATGGCCTACGGTGGCATTGTCCAGGAGATCGGTGCGAACCTTATCAAGGCCAAGGCATATGATCCGAATGAAACCAATGTATTCGGCGCTGATAAACCAGACGTAAAGGCCGTTTACCATTCCGTAAATCGACGTGACCGCTACGATTTGCGACTTAACGAGGATATGCTTGAAGAAGCATTTGTTCAAGATGGGCAGCTTTCTGCCTTTATCAACGGTTTGCTCGCGCTTCCGCAGCAGTCTGATGAAAACGATGAGTATCTGATTATGCGCGATATTCTGCGTAAGGTGCATGACTGTGAGGGAATGGCGACTATGCGCGTGCCGGATATGTTCGCTGCGGATCTTACCGCTGACGAGAAGCGCATTGCCGGTGAGGGAATCGCGGCAGCGCTTCGCGAGCATTATCTGCAGATGAAGAATTTCTACAACACTAAGTACAACAACGCTGGTATGCAGGTTACGAGCGATGAACTGGTTGTGCTTGGAACGCCGCGTTTCTTTGCAAACTTCGACGTATCTGTATTGGCGGCAGCTTTCAATATGGACAGGGCAAACTTTATCGCTGACCGCACCGTTGTTATCGATGATTTCAACATCCCCGGTGTTGACGTTGCATTGGTTGACCGTGATTTCTATGTTTGCACCGATACCAAGATCAAAAGTGCCTCAATCTACAATCCTGCCACGCTTGACCTCGATTATTATTACCACCATTGGGGCGTTTACAGCGCAAGCCCGATGCGCAATGCTTTGCTTCTGTCTACCACTGAGGAAAGCAATATCACGGCTGCTCCTGCTCGCGTGGTTAAATCTGTTGCAGTTACATTGCATGATCCGGTGGCAGATAACAAGGTTATCGAGCCTGGCGCAGAAATTGCGCTTGATGCCGTGGTAACCTACAACGATAATTCGACCGATGGACGCGCGTACACTATTATCACCGGCCAGACGGCAGCCCAGGCCTCCGAAGGTGTTTGGAACGTGGTGCTTCCCGACACGGGAACCTATATTGACCGGATGGGCGTTTTGCACGTATCGGAAAACAGCAAGTATACCGGTATCACCGTTACGGCAATTTCCAATGCCGATAACAAGAAGTCTGCTAACATTGTCCTTGCAGCTAAAGCCTAAGGGAGAGTGTTAAATATGCCAACTAACGTAACTCCGTTTAGTTGGGCGATTCAGTCCCGCGTAACGCTTTGCCGCGTTGCGTGGGACGATTCATATAAAGACGTGGTATCTTTTGAATCGCCTGAGAAAAGAAACGAATACTTTGATTCGCTGAAAAGCGAGTCAATCGTTTTGGAGAATTACACCTATCTAAAGCCTAATGAGCCTATAAACATCGATGTGCCTTTTCACAAGGCCTATACCTACAATTATCTAATTGTTGATAACCCTAAAACCGATGACCCCGATGATGTGACGCCGCCGCGATTCTATTACTTTATCGAGGGCGCGGCCATGCTGAATCCGTCCACTACGGCGATTACTTTGCAATTAGACGTTTTTCAAACGTATTTATGGCAATTCCGATTGGGTACGTGCTTTGTTGAGCGCGGCCATTTGGCAATGGCGGCGATGCACAACCGGCTGGAATCGGGCAACTACAATACCGCTGAGACAATGCGCATTTTTGGCGTTGCAAGTGAAGGCCTTGACGTTGGCAGCGAGTACACGATTGCACGCGCTGAAATGTTCGATTTGAGCGCCAAACAATGGACGGTCATAATTCAAAGTAATACCGACCTTGCAGCCGATTGGGGCACGCGCGATAACCCATCGCTTAAAACAGCTGACGGACAAATGACTGACGGACTAGCAAGCGGTTGCAACGTCTATGCCATTGATTCATGGAATTATTCGGAATTTATGAAAAAAGTCCGTGGCGCACCGTGGGTAGCAAAGGGAATCGTTTCCATTTCCGCTTTTCCAAAAACAGTTTTGACTGATGGCCCAACGGTATCGCTAAACGGCATTGATGCGCACTTTTTAGGCGATACACCGGATGAAGGCGTGTATTTTACGTCGGACGAGCCAATTCTGGATCAGCTAGGAAGGCTTACCAGCGCTGATTTTAAATTCGTGGATAAGTTAAAATGCTTCCCTTATTCGGTAATTGAAATCGTTAATTACCAGGGTAATTCTTTATTGCTGAAGCCTGAAATGGTCAACGACGAAAAACTAACGCTAAAGCAAATGGCTTGCGCAGCTCCACCATACCAGAAAATTGCTTTTTTCCCTGCGCATTATGGAGAAGCGGTTGGCAATTCTGGCTATGGAAAAGCCGGCTACTATACTATGGACTACACAGAGGGGCAATATTCGGAGAAAACGCACGAAGTTAATTACGGGTATTGGATCGATACGGCAATCTGGTTTCAGGATTTTCCGCAAATGTCGATAGTCAACGACGAGTACGTCAATTACCTAGCTAGCACAACCAACCGCCGCCAATTTAGCTATAACGCGGCCGGCTGGTCGCAGCAAAAAAGCTTAGCGGGCAATCAATTGACGTATGACCAGGCGCAATTAACACTAGCTAACAATCAAGCTAACCAGGATATTAGCAACATACAGCAGGGCATCAACATGGGGTTGTCTGCGCTGTCCACCGGTATGGCTGGAAACCCCGCTGGTGTTCTAATGGGCGTTGCCGGTGGAGCTACTAATTTTGTGGCATCTAATCTGCAGTTCCAAAACAACCAGCATTTAGCGAGGCAATTTGCCGATCAGAACAAAAACCTATCAGATTGGGCAGCTAAGGGCGATTATCAGAACGCCGTTGCCGCCATTGACGCAACTGTTCAAGATGCCGCGCTTACGCAACCGAGCCAATCGGGGCAAATGGCCGGCGATGGCTTTAATTTGTCCAATGGCATGATGATAGTTCAGATCAGATATAAAACGATTACCACGCAGATGCAGGAGATCGTTGGCAACTACTTTCTGAAATACGGCTACGCGATTCGTCAATACCTAGTGCCGCAAAAAGACTTTATGTGTATGGAGAAATACACGTATTGGAAGATGCTCGATACGTCTATTATCTGCTCCACTGCTGATGAAGGCGTTAAAAACGCTATTCGCGGCATTTTTGAAAAAGGCGTTACCGTATGGCGCAACCCCCTGGATATTGGACGCACCTACGGAGCGGACAACGCGCCTATGCAAGGTATCTACGGGTATGACAGAGAGGTTAAATAATGAGCACAGCATTACCAGATTACGCGCAATCGGTTTGGATTGATGAATCAGAGTTGATGCTAGGTAAAAAGCACGTTCGCGAGCTTTTAGACAGCACACAAGCTTACGACCAATTGCAGTATCGTTTTTGGCGGACCTACCTGGAGAACATCGCAATTGCTGGTTTTACATGGGAAAACGTACCAGCTGGCATTGATCCACGAGCAATTGAATATATTATGCTCTATTACGGCATGGGGGCAATGTTCATGGAGAGCGGCGGCGTTCTGTTTGCGCAGGCTGCGCCCGCTGAGAACATAAACATGTTTTACAATCCAAATAAAATCAACTTGTTTTCCCCGGCGGGGCAATATTGGCAACGCCATTGCAATTTTTGGGTAAACGCGGAAAACGAGGTAATGCCACGGGATGCCGTGATGCTTTTCGATAACATGATGCGAACACCGCTAAGCGGTTTTATCGGCAATTACGCTAAGCGACTTGCTGCAATTGACCGCACAATCGATATCAATGTAGGCGCCCAGAAAACGCCTTGGATCATTACCGGTCCAGAAGAAGCGAAGGCAACCAAAAAGGGAATTATAAAGGACCTCAAAAACAATAAGCAATTTATCAGCCAGAATAGCGGCATAGCTGAAATTGTTAATTACGAGGTACTCAATACCAACGCGCCATTTGTCGCTGATAAGCTACTTGACGCTAAAAAGCGAATACTCGATGAAGCGATCACGTTTTTAGGCGCCGACAATGCCAATACCGACAAGCGCGAGCGCGTCAACACGCAGGAAGTTTTATCAAACAATGAACAGGTTATGTTAATGCGAAATTCGCGCCTAAAGTGCCGCAAGGAATTTTGCAAGGTGGCTAACGTCGTTTTTGCTGAATACCTTGACGCACCTATTGATGTATCGTGGTCAGTGCCACACCTGCGCGAAGCAGAAGCACCAGAAGCAATGCCTAATGAAGAATTTGACGGTGACTAAACAATGTTAATAACAGACGATACCCCAACGTTGCGCGATGTCGTACATTTGTACGGTAATGACTTATGGGACGCGGCACGTCCTTATCCAATTTGGGACGAATCAGAGCGCGAAGAGCTGCAAAACAAAATCTATGATCATTTCGAGTTTCGAAAAATTGCGCAAGACACCCCCGCGCTTTTTGTTGCCTATCTAAATAGGCGTATGCGCGAAATGATGCCAGTAATTAACCCTATCTTTGCGGCACTTGCAAGTGAGAAGCTAGATATTATGGCTACCTACAGTACCGAGGACACGAACATTAGTTCGTCTGAATCGAACAGTACCGCACGCCAGATTTTCAGCGCCACGCCTCAGGCGCAATTGTCTGGTGCTAAGGATTACGCTACCAATCTTACCGACAATACAGGCAAGGGTACGGATCATGGCCAAAGCACTAGCACGCATAAAGGAACGCAGGGGCAAGCCGCCGAGGTATTGACAAAGTGGCTCACTGGTGTTAACAATGCACTATACTTAGTGTTTAATGGCTTAGAGCCATTGTTTAATCAACTCTATGATGATGAGGGATTTTAATATGGCTGTTTTCGATGGTCTAACAGGCTTAGACTTCGCTTATAAAGGATTTCAATACCCTTTGCCGCCTGCGTGGAAACGCGCAATTCGCTTAGAAGATCAAATCAATTGGTTGCTCCAGGCGCTAATGTCGGTTAATGATTCTGGCGTCAACGACGAGGAATTGACCAAGGCAATTACTGCGGCTGCCGATGATTTGCAAGGGCAGATCAACGATCTGCGAAACGGGTGGGAATCGGGGGATTCACAGCTGCAAGAACAGATTAAGAACATTACAGCTGGTTTGTTTTTGGTTCATAATCCCGTTACCGGCTCATGTGATTATCACCAGGTAGCATTTAGACAGCTTTTCGACGCTTCGCGCCCCTTCGCTGCTACCTACGCTGATATCGATTACCTTGGCATAGGCGAAGCAACCGCACACGGAACGGCGCAGACAGCGCAATATCTAAGCTATAATGATTTAGACGCGCTTACGTATGGATCCTACACCAATCGAGCCGGAGCAATGACCGAGGGCGCAACTCTATACCCTGCACCCGGGCCTGATGCTACGGGGCGAATGGTTACGGCAGAGTACTCTACCACTGATGAGGTTTGCTATTTCTCGCTTGACTTTTACGGTCGATTCGTTCTTAAAAATGCTTGCGAAAAGGGAAAGAAAGATGCATCGCTTATCGCAATGTTCAATGATGCGTTGAGCTGCGCAATAACCCCATCGGCGGCAATTCAAGACGTTGAACCGGGCTACAATTACTCGCCCACTGTTTTTAGCACTTACGGTGAAATGGACGCAAACGGCGTTCTTGGTTATAAGGAGAATCTATAATGCCTACACCTACCTTCAATCTTCCGCTCATCAACGGCTCTTCGCCGATTTCAATTGTCAATGATATGAACGCACTTGCAAACGCTGTTGAGTCGGCGCTTGCCGCGTTGAAAGCAGGCAGCGCTACCGCCGCCGATATTGAGCTTATCAGGCAGACGGTAGAAGCGGCGAAAAGCACCGCAAGCAATGCGCTTACTTCTGCCGCAAAAGCACAAGGCGCAGCCTCTTCAGCGCAGCAGACTGCCAATACCGCTAACGCCCTTGCCACTACAGCAAACGAGAATTCTACTATTGCAATTGACAACGCTACAGCGGCTAAAAATGCAGTTAATGCGCTTACTTCTATGATGGGCCAGGCTGCAAGCTCTGATTTTTACTATTTCGGCTCTACTGGTTACGTGCGAGCGTCTGCCCCTGGCGTTACCTATAATGAATGGAATTGGGAATGGTGCAACGGTACATTGAGCTTTAAAGGGCGTGAGAATATCAGCGGCGCTCTGCCCAATGACTGCATCACGCTTCCCGCCGGTGCTGCAAAGCCGAAATTGAAACCCGGCGCAACGGGCACTGTTACGATTGGATATGGCTCTATCGGCAATGACAGTGCGCGTCATCTGTGTGAAGTTCATTACAACACTGAAACTGAAATCCTTAGTCTGTATACGCCTTATCTGCGTACTAGCCCAACGCCCGTATTCATTGATGCTACTGTAATTTGCGGCATGGATTTGAGCAAGCTCTAAACTATGCCAACGCTTGCAAACACATCATTATATGCAATGTATGTAATTGGCGCGGTAGAATCTGAGCACAATTGGGGCGCAGTCTACCGCGTCGATCCAATTACTATTGGCATGATGCAGGAATACGGGCAAAATGCGTCAAATCTGCTCAAAATGTTGCGAACTGGCGATCCTGAGGGGTACGCGGCTTTTAAGGCCGCGGCCCCTCAGCTTGATGCAGACGTAGACGCACACGGGGATAGCTGGAATTGGTGGACAAGCCGGTATATTACCGATAGTGAGGCCAATGCGTGGGTTGAGTTCGCAAAGCGTGACGCAAACCATAAAACGCAGCAACAAAAATGGTTCGATCAATTTCAAAATGAATACGTGCCAGCGCTTGAGAAGTTCGGTCTATCGCAAGATAGGCCGCAAACGCTGGTGTTCGCGGCTTGCATGTACCACCAAAGCCCCCGCAGTGCGGGCCAGGTGCTTAGATCGTGCGGCGGTAATGCTACGCTTGAGACAATGCGCAACACGGTATTGAACAACGGGGTTCTTGGCAAGTACAAAAACCGCTATAACCGAACATATGACATGCTAAAGGATTGGGACGGTGAAAGCGCGCCACCTGACTTCGGGCAGGTAGGCAACGTTGAGTCTGGCGGCGATTCGCCTACCGAATCAGAGCAGCAAGCTAGCCAAATTAGCTATTGTCAGCTGGTAAACAACGCGCTTGTGATTTTTGGCTTATCTGGATTTGAAAATGGTTTGATTTGCCAAAAAATGGGCCCCAATATATGGGCACCGTCGGCAAATGTAAATGGGCATCCCAACAGCACAGATAACGCAACCACTAACCAAGGCAACGACACGGGAAGTGATGCGGCTCGCAAGATCGTTGAACTCTATAAATCGTGGGAGGGCAAATTTCAGTATTCGCAAGGGGCCGGGCGGCTCGATCCTGAAAATTCAGGCGTTGGCGACTGCTCATCTACTATTTACGCAGCTTATAAAAAAATTACTGGCATCAATGTTGGAACATGGACTGGTGACATGAGCAGCAAGGGAACGTTAATTACGCATGGCAAGGGTAAAAACCTGCCCTTTGATCAGATGCAATTAGCCGATCTGGTGCTGATATCGTGGGGCGGTTCATCCGATGAAGCGGGGGTTGGTCATGTTGAGCTGTACGTCGGCAATGGCCAGATCATGGGGCACGGTGGCGGCAGCCATCCTAAAGGGCCTTGGTTGAAAACAGACCCATCTAATTATTTATCGAGCAAATGCACGTGGTGGATTAGGCGATATCTATAATGGTTGAATACTATTTGCAAAAATACATGGAAAAGACGCTATCGTATAATGCCCCCATGACCATTGCCGTCGGCGGTAATTCTATTGGCAAAACCTATAGTTTCACGTACCAAGGCGTTAAGGAATTTATCAAAACCGGTAAACAATTCGGATGGATTAGGCGATATGCCCCCGAGCTGAAAAAGGCATCTTCAAATTTCTTTGATGATTTGATTGAGCACGATGAATTCCCGGGCTATATTTTTAAAACCGATAAAGAACGCGGCTACATCGCTAAAAAGCCCGCTGGCAAGGCTAAACCAGATTGGCAGGTATGCTGTCATTTCTTCGCCCTAAGTATGCAAGGATCATACAAAGGCACGGCATACCCAAAAATCAAGCGACTTATTTTCGATGAGTACATTCGCGAAGTTAAAACGCCGCCCGGTTATCTTTATGACGATATCGGTAAATTGATGAAGCTTTGGAAAACCGTAGGACGAAAGCGCAATGATTGCCAGCTTTATTTACTTTCAAATGCGGTCGATCTGGTTAATCCTGCGTTTTTGTGGCTAGGCATTACCGATGAACCGAAGCCAGGCTATTCGTGGCACAATAATAAAACAGTTCTTTTGCACCATATTAAAGATGTAGCATTAGCGCAAAGCGAGCGTGAAACGCTGGTAGGCAAGGTAATTTCTGGCACTGCGCTTGAAAAAGTCATGATTGATAATGAATTCGCTGCTTCAAACGATTTGTTTATTGCGAAGAAAACTGCAAACGCAAAATACCGTTATGGCTTTAAATATTGCGGCCATGTTTATGCTATTTGGCTTGACAATTCAAACGGTCTGTTTTACGTGAATAGGAAAGCGCCTAAAAATGGCCTAGTGTACTCGCTTACCACCGAAGATCATAGGCCCAATATGTACCTGGTTGAATCGGCAGGGAAGTTTGCGCGGCAGATTGGGCGCCTATATGGTAACGGCGTTGTTCGTTTTGAGAACAACGCCGCTCGTGAGGGCTTTTTGAAGATGTTGCGTATGCTTGGTTTGCGTTAATACCTCAACCTATCATCGCTTGACTGCCAAACTTTTTGATTCGCTAAATGCCAGCCTGGAGCTTCTGCTAGGATTTTTGGCATTACCCTATAAATTCTACGATCATTTAATCCAATAGAGCGTAATTGCGCGCTAAGTTTCATCAACGCTTTAGCAGCGCCAGCCCCTTCTAAGTCAGCTGGTTTAACAGTGAACTCATAATTTCCGCTTGCAATCCATTCGCAAATTAAAAAGATCACATTATCATGGTACTTCCAAACTTCTTGCATTTAAAACCACCCATCTGTATTAATTACAAGGCTTAGCAGCCACCCAACCCCAATAATTCCGCAGGGGAGGGCAGCACACCATATTAGACCACCAAATATACCGCCTACATGCCAGCCTACGGCCATTAGGAGTAAGCAAAAGGCTGTAAAGGCTAACGCAAAAATTGCTTGCTTGGTCATTATTCCACGCTTTCAATTAGTTCTACGATTACCTTATAGATCAGGTTAATCATTTTAGTTCTCCTTACCTACACATTTCAGCAGCTTACACTGCTCAGCAGCATACACTGTTACATCAAACGCCACCGTAATGATGCCTTGGTTGTATTTCTTGGCGACAAATTCAACGCAATCGCCGAACATTTCAAAATCTTCAGCGCCGGGAGACATAAAACAGGCAAGCCATTCAATTGCCTTCTTGTAGCTGGTGGAGTCAAGACGGTTTTCAAAATTGCGCTTTACTTCTTCTGCGTAATTTTT
>ENA-UOOD01002834-UOOD01002834.1-human-gut-metagenome-genome-assembly--contig:-CS67-NODE-2834-length-15028-cov-4.385427_pt1 | contig 15028 bp, 10 predicted proteins | sample MGYA00242464_ERZ724011 | MGnify/ENA metagenome assembly ERZ724011 | reverse complement strand
CATGGAGCCTGAAATTTTGGCACTGACGCTGCCCATCCGGCGTCTGGTGGAATTCTTATTACGCACCGGCAGCATCGACAGCCGTTTTACCGGCTTTGACCGTGCGCTGGAAGGCGCACGCCTGCACCGCAAATTGCAGCGCGCCGCCGTAAAGGAATACCCGGATTACGAGGCCGAAGCAGCCCTGCGGCAGGAGTTTGGCTGCGAGGGCATCACCTACACTTTAGAGGGCCGCGCCGACGGCCTATTTACCGACCGCGACGGCATGCGGACCATCGACGAGATCAAGACCACCACCCTGCCGCCGGAGTTCATCACCGGCGAGCAGAGCCCCGAGCACTGGGCCCAGGCGCAGTGCTATGCGGCCATATACGCCCTGCAAAACGATCTGCCTGCCATGCGGGTGCGGCTGACCTACTACCAGGTGGACGAGGAGTTGGAGTTCAACTTTACCCACGATTATACTGCTGAAGCCTTGCAGGACATCGTGCAGGGGCTGCTGACCCAGTACGCCCCCTGGGCGCGGCGGGCAGCAGCCTGGCAGCGGGACAGACGCGCCAGTTTGCAGGCGCTGACATTTCCCTTTGCGGGCTACCGGCCCGGCCAGCGGGCGATGATCGGGGCCGTATACAAGACCTGCTGCGAGGGCGGGCAGCTGCTGTGCCAGGCCCCCACCGGCATTGGCAAGACAATGAGCGTGCTGTTCCCTTCCCTGAAAGCGCTGGAGGACGGCGGGCCGGTGTTTTACCTGACGGCCCGCGGCACCACCCGCGCTGCCGCCGAAAACGCTGTGGCTGTGCTGCATGGCCACGATGCCAGCTTAAAGCTGCGCAGCGTGACGCTGACCGCGAAAGATAAGATCTGTTTGCAGGACCGCCGCGAGTGTACGCCCGAAGCCTGCCCCTACGCCAACGGCTACTTCGACCGGGTGAAAACGGCGCTGTGGGATGGGCTGGACACGCCCACCCTGACCGCCGACGCCCTGCGGGAACTGGCACGCAGGCATAGGGTGTGCCCCTTTGAGCTGGGACTGGATTTGAGTTTGTGGTGCGATGTGGTCATCGGCGATTACAACTACCTGTTTGACCCGGTGGTGCATCTGGCGCGCTTTTTTGAGAGCCGGGGCGACTACCTGTTTTTGGTGGACGAGGCCCACAACCTGCCCGGCCGTGCCCGGGACATGCACAGTGCCAGCCTTTGCAAAAGCGCCTTTTTTGACGCCCGCAAGCGGCTGGGCAAGGGCAAAAGCAGCCTGAAAAATGCGCTGACCAAGATCAACAATCTGTTCATCGAGTGGCGGCATCGCTGTGAGGAAGCCGAGGGCCGCACTTTTTTTGCGCGGGAACGCGCCGATGCTTTTGACCGCGCCTTACAGAAACTTTGTGAGCCTTTGGAAATTTGGCTGGACGAACACCGCGACCCCGACGAAACCCACGAAGCCCTGCTGCAGTTATTTTTTGATGTGCGCGGCTGGCTGCGGGTGGCCGATACCTTTGACGATCATTTTGTTTTACAGGTATCTGCCTACGGCAGCGAAGTGCGTGTGAGCATGCTTTGCCTGGACCCGCATGAATTTTTGCAGGCGGATTTTGCCAAGGGCCGCGCGGCGGTGCTGTTCAGCGCCACGTTAAGCCCTGCCGGGTACTACAAGGACCTGTGTGGTGTGCCGGAGGCGCGGGCCGTGGCCCTGCGCAGCCCCTTTCCTGCGGAAAATTTAGGGCTGTGGTGTGCGCGGAACATCAGCACCCGGTACAAGGACCGGGCGGACAGCATGGAAAAGATCGCCGCGCTGCTGTACGAGATGGTGTGTGCCCGCGCCGGGAATTACCTGGCTTTCTTCCCCAGTTACAGCTATCTGGAGCAGGTGCGGGAGGTGTTCTGCACTGCTCACCCGGAGGTGGAGACCCTGCGGCAGGATACCGCCATGGATGAAGCCAGCCGCGCGGACTTTTTAGCGCAATTTACCGCCGCACCCGGGCGTACCCTGCTGGGCTTTGCAGTGCTGGGCGGCGTGTTTGGCGAGGGCGTAGACCTGGCCGGAGAGCGGCTGATCGGCGCAGCCATCGTAAGCCCCGGCCTGCCCCAGGTCGGTCCTCGGCAGGAGCAGCTGCGCGCCCACTTTGAGGAGACGCGCGGCTCCGGGTTTGACTATGCCTACCGCTTCCCCGGCATGAACAAGGTCTTGCAGGCCGCCGGACGGGTCATCCGCACGCCGGAGGATAAGGGTGTGGTGCTGCTGATCGACGACCGCTTTTTAGCGCCTGATACCCGGCGTTTGATGCCGCCCCATTGGGATGGGTTAAGGGCCGTGGGCAGTGCCGAGGAATTGCGGGCGGAGTTGGAATGGTTTTGGAATAACAAATAAAATAGCAGAAAAGCACCGCAGACGGAGCGCTTCCGTAGGCGGTGCCTTTTTATGGGTACACGGATTGGTGTAGGGGCGGATGACAAGCATCGACCCCTACATACAGGGCCGTCCTTTTTATTCCGGCTTGCGCATGCGCAGCAGGCTGTAGGGCATCAGCGGGGTGGCGCAGGGGATGGTATACTGCATCATCGGGTGCGGGGTGGCGTCGACGCACTCGCCCTCGGCGTTCTTGATCCACTCCGGGGTCAGGGTGACGACACTGCCGTCAGGCTGCAACACCTCGATGGAATCCCCCAGGTTGAACTTGCCGCGCTGGGTGCAGTGGGCTACGCCCTTGTCCCAGCCGTCCACCGTGCCGATGAAGTCCCAGTCCCGCACATAGGTGTGGCTGGGGGTCTGCTGGGCCTGCTCCTTGCCGAAGTAGAAGCCCGGCGAATAGTGGCGGTGGCTGGTACGGTTCAGCTCCTCGATAACATCATCGGGCAGCTCAAAGTTATCATTGTAGGGGTCGCGCAGGTAGGCATCCAGTGCGCGGCGGTAGGCGCTGGTGACAGACGCAACATAGTAAAACGTCTTGGCGCGTCCCTCGATCTTCAGGCTGTCCACGCCTGCCTTACAAATCAGGTCGATGAACGGCGCGGTGCAAAGGTCGTTGGCGTTCAGGATATAGCTGCCGTTGTCCTCGCTCTCACCGATCTCCATATGCTGGCCGGGGCGGTGCTCCTCGACCAGGTTATACTTCCAGCGGCAGGGCTGGGCGCACTCACCCCGGTTACCGCTGCGGCCTGCCATATAGCTGGACAGCAGGCACCGGCCGGAGACGCTCATGCACATGGCACCGTGAACGAAAGCTTCCAGTTCCAGGTCAGCAGGGCAGTTATCGCGGATGAGGGCGATCTCGGTCAGGGGCAGTTCACGGGCCAGCACCACGCGCTTGGCGCCCAGTTCGTAGCATACCTTGGCGGCCTCGTAGTTGGTGATGCCCGCCTGGGTGGAGACATGGCGCTCCACCTGGGGAGCGTATTTTTTGGCCAGCGCCAGCACACCCAGGTCGGCAATGATAAAGGCATCGACGCCGGCCTCGGCGGCATTCTGGATATACTGGGGCAGCTTGTTCAGCTCCTCGTTGGTGGGCAGGGTGTTCAGCGTCAGATAGACCTTTTTGCCGCGGGCGTGGGCGAAGATGCAGCCCTCGTGCAGCTCGCCCACCGTCAGGTTGACCGGGGCGGCCCGCATGCCGAATTCCGGCAGGGCGCAGTAGACAGCGTCCGCGCCGTACATGACGGCATATTTCAAAGTTTCCAGGCTGCCGGCGGGGGCCAGCAGTTCAGGCTGTTGCAGCATGGGTATTCCTCCGTTTACAAACTGGATCAGGCCCAACCGGCCTTAACGCAGTTCTGGTAGTGCTCGTCGGCCGTCTTGGCGTAGAAGTACTGGCCGGCAACATCAGTGCCGGGGTGGCCGGTGACGAAGAAGTAGTAGCCCTCGTCGATATACTCCTGGTCAGGATTCAGCGCAGCCTCAATGGCGGCGTAACCGGGGTTGGAGATGGGGCCGGCGGGCAGGCCGCTGATGGAATAGGTGTCGTAGAGAGCCAGCACATCGTCGGGGATGGCGCCCTGATCCGGCCAGCCGTAGTACTGGGCCGTGGGAGAGTTCCAGAGGTAGTTGTTCTCGCTGTCCCGCATGATATAGCTGCAGGCGTTGGATTCCAGCTTATGCTCGGCCCACTGCGGGTCGTCGGACTCAAGACGGTTGTGGAAGCAGGCGCTGACCTTGGCATCCTCACTCTCGAGACCGGCCTCCTCCTGAATGAAGCTGGCCAACTTGACCGCGTCGTCGAGCGTGGTGCCCCTGGCGGCGATGGTATCGGCCAGGGCGGCGGTCTTGTTGGCGAACTCGCTGTACATGGTATCGACGTAGTAGTAGACGTCTTCGTCCGTGTAGACGTTGTAAGTTTCGGGGTAGAGATAACCTTCGCACTTCATCAGGCGGCCGTTATCGAGGATCTGGTTCCAGAAATCATACTGGCTGAAATCGGAGCCGTCGGTGCCGTTGGCGCAGTTGAGGAAGGTGTCCACATCGTCCACCAGCCCGGCATCCACAAAGATCTGGGCCACGCCGACAGCGGTAGTACCCTCGGGGATGGTGACGTTGGTGGTGGCGCGGCGCACGACCTCGGAGAGAGTCTTGATAATGTCGTTGTAGCTCATGCCAGAGCGCAGCGTAAAGTCGCCGTACTGGATGCCGTCGGCCTTGCCGCTGTATTTGGCGTATTGTTTAAAGAGCCAGTCATACTGGATGATGCCCGCATCCTTCAGCTGGGTGGCAATGCTGCTGACGGAAGAGCCCTGTTCGATGGAGACGGTCTGCTCGGCACCCAGGTCGGTGCCGCCGTCGATCTCGCTGTAGAACTGCATGCCTTTATAGGCACCAAAGCCCACCAGCGCCAGGATGATGATAACGATCAGGCAGCCCACGGGGAAATGGCGGCGATGTTCCTCTTCTTCCTCGTCGTCATCTTCCTCATATTCCGGCTCGGGTTTCGGCTTGCAGCGGGGCTTGGGGGCCGGGGCCGGAGTAGGCTGGGTCTTGGGCTGCGGCGCGGGGGCGTTCTGCGGGGTCTCCCCGCTGGTACGGCTGATTTTCATAAGCTTTCTCTTTTCTGTTTTGTAATCCTGTTATAGGCGGTCAGCGTTTATCTGCCGTTACAGCAGCATGCGGAAATACACATCGGTCACCGGGAATTCTCCGTGCAAAAAGGCGATCATGCCATACCCGCAGCGCCGCCCGGCCCCCAGGTAGAGCGTCTGGTTTTCGGCCAGCAGCACGCGGGCGTTTTCGGCGCCGGTCTTTTCCCGGGCAGCCTGCAGCAGTTGGTCAGCGCAGTGGTCGTTATCGGCCTGCAATTCAATAAACTGCAAAGTATCGCCTTTGGTGTAATAGAGACCGTAGCCGCGCCGGTCGGACACAACAGTCAGGCCGCGGCGGTACAGCTGAGTCATCATCTCGTTCATGGCAGTCTCCGGCAGAGTGATGCAGCCTGGCTGGCAGCGCAGGCGGCGTTCCATCAGGTGGCGCACGGTCAGGCTGTCGAACTGGGCCTGGGCCAGCAGGTTGCGGCGGATGGGTTTGCTCACCACCCGCAGCGGCAGCAGGTTTTTAAAGCCGAGGTCCGCCAGGTGGGAGGCGTCATCACGGCGAAATCGCAGCCGTTCTCGGCAAAGGCGCGCAGGGCGCCCTCCAACAGTCTGGGCAGCAGTTTGTCCGCCGGGACGCCTTTGTCCGCCGCCAGGCCGGTGAACCAGATGCCCTTGCGGTGGGCGTAATGCACCGGCACAGCGGCCAGCATCAGGGCAGGCGGCGCACCGGGCTTTTCCAGCAGCAGGATGTTTTCCAGCCCTGCCACCCGCTGCAGCCAGCCGGCGGCGTCCTCGGCGGAATCACCGGTGGCGGCGCGGCGCAGCCGGGTCAATGCGGTAAGATCTTCTGCGGCGGCGATCCGCAGCATAGGCTTCTCCCCTTTCCGCGCAGTTCCTTTGCGCGCAATTTAAAGGACCTTTTCCAGTTCCTTGAGGATCTCATCATTGATGCTTTCAATCGTGCGCATCCGACGCTCTTCACTGTCCGGGGCCACCGGCTCGGTGCACTCGATGCGTTTCCAGCCCAAAGTGCGGGCGCAGTACTCGGCGGCGGCACGGCTGCGGGCGATATACTCCCGGTCCTTCTCCTGGATGTCCTTTTTCTCCTCGTGGCCCTGGTAGCGTTCGGTCAGCAGCCGCTGGGAGACCTCGGGGTCGACAGCCAGATAGATGACCTCATCCGGGGTCGGGATGCCGATCTTCTTGTACTCGAAATCGAACAGCCAGTTCAAAAATCCGTCCCAGTGCATCGGCGGCAGTTTGGAGCACTGGTGTACCGCGTTGGAGGTGGTGTACCGGTCGGACAGGACTAAACCGCCCTCGCGGTAGAACTCGCCCCAGTCGGTCTTGTAGCTGGCAAAGCGATCGACGGCGTAAAAGCTGGAGGCCGCGTAGGCGTTGACATCGTCGGGATGCTCGCCAAACTCCCCTGCCAGGTACATTTTGACGAGGGCCGAGGAATTGCTCTCGTAATTCGGGAAGGTGATCTGGCGCAGGTCCGCGCCGCGCTGGCGCAGGTGGTCCGCGGTCAACTTGGTCTGGGTGCCCTTGCCGGAGCCGTCCAGACCTTCAAAAATGATGAGTTTACCCATTCGGGAGTGCCTCCTTTTTGAGTGCAGCATATTTTTCCCGTACTTCGGCCTGTTTGCCGCAGCACATGCGGCCCTCCGGGCAGGGGCCGGTCAGGCAGCGTGGGCCTGCCGCGGCAAAGATATGCGGGGCCAGCGGCAGCACGAGTTTGAGCATTTCGTCGGCCACACCGCGGATCTCCCACTGGGCGCGGTTGCAGCAGCGCAGGTTGAAGAAGTTTTGCAGGCTGCGGCAGTTCATCGTCATGACCATCTTGGTCTCGCAGGCGTTGGGCAGCACAAAGCGGGCGTCCTCGTTGGCCTGCTTGGAGGCCTTGGCCCGTGCGGCCTTTTCATCCATGCCCTGGGCCACGAACTTGGCGGTGTGGGCGTCCTCCAGCGTGTGGACGAGCTCGAGGTATTTTTTTGCGTCGTCGTTCATCGAAGCGATGAACTGGGCCTTGGCTTCGGGGATGGCCTCGATCTCCGGCGGGATGACATAGCGGAAATCTTCGAGCCGGACATAGCGCTGGCTCTGCACGCTGAAGCTGCCGATTCGGTGGCGGGTGACCTGCGCCAGGAAGGTGCGGGACACGCCCTCGATGCCGAAGGTGAAGCTGGCGTGCTCAATGGGGCTGGCATGGCCGACATCGGAAAGTTTCTGCAAAAAGGCGGCGGTCTTCTCGGGGGTCAGGCCCTCCAGCAAGGTATCGATATGCGCGTCAGAGTAGCAGAGCTTGGCTGCGGCTGCTATGGTGCGCTCGGGGTCGTTGGTATGGGCGATCAGTTCAACCAGCATGATTTCTTCTTCCTTTTATGATAGTCCTTATTCCTCGGTCAGTTTTTTCAGCGGAGCGTAGTTGGCCATCGTCTTTTTTACACCCACGCGGTCGAACTGGATCTCAACGATGCAGTCGCCTGCGATGGGGGTAGCCTTGATGACCTTGCCCTTGCCAAACACGCGGTGCTCAACAAGGTCACCGGGGGCGTAGCTGACGGCCTCTTTCTTTTTGGGCGTGACGGACGGCGTGCCTGCCAGCGTGGAGGTGCCAGCCCCCGCCGGGGTAGCGTGGTGGGGGTTATTGCTGCGGCCATAGCCGGTGCCAAAGCCGGTGGATTGCACATTGTGGCGGCCGCCGGAATAGTTGGGGCTTTCGTGTCCGCCGCTGGCAAAGCCGCTGCTGTAACCGCCGCCAAAACCGCCGCGGGGGCGGGCGTTATACTCGCTGTTGAGGTAGCCGCGGGATGCGCCGGAGTAGCCGCTGCGCCCGCCGGGCACGTTGGTGCTGTAACTGCCGTAACCGGCGCCGAACCCACCGCCGCTGTAGGCCAGCTCGGGGCTTTGGGTCTCATCCAGCAGGTCGGAGTCGATTTCAGACAGGAAGGTGGACGGCGGGTTGCGGCGGGTCTGGCCGAAGATCAGGCGGCTGCGGGAGGAGGAAAGGTACAGTTCCTTTTTGGCGCGGGTGATAGCCACGTAGCAAAGGCGGCGCTCCTCTTCCATGTCCTCTTCATTATAGCGGGCCATGTCGCCGGGGAAAACACCGTCTTCCATACCCACAACAAAGACGTAGGGGAACTCCAGGCCCTTGGCGGAGTGGATGGTCATCATCGTGACGCTGTCGGCGTCCTGGTCATAGCTGTCCAGGTCGGAGATCAGGGCGACTTCCTCGAGGAAACCTGCCAGGGTCGCGTCCTCGCCGTTCTGGTCGACGTAGGTCTTGACCGAGCTGATGAGCTGGCCCAGGTTCTCAAGGCGGGTCTGGCCTTCCTCTTTCTGGGCTTTCAGCATAGCCTCGTAGCCGGATTTTTTCACGACCTCGCCGGCGAATTCATCCAGCGGCAGCGTGACCGAGAGGTCGCACAGCTCGCGGTATATCTCATAGAATTTTTCCAGCGGGGCGGCGGCACGCTGCAGTTCGGGGTATTCCCGCACATGGCCGATGATCTCCAGCATGGGCACGCCGTTTTTGGCGGCCAGGTCGCCGATCTTTTCAATGGTGGTGGCACCGATCTTACGGGCGGGTTCATTGATGATGCGGCGCAGGCGCACATCGTCCCGCGGGTTGACGATGACGGCCAGGTAGGAGTTGATGTCCTTGACTTCCTTGCGGTCAAAGAAGCGCTGGCCGCCCACGATGCGGTACGGGATGCCCGCGCGGGCGAAGTAGGTTTCGATGGGGTTGGACTGGGCATTCATGCGGTAGAGCACGGCGTGGTCCCGCAGGTGGGCACCCTCCCGCAGATGCTCGCCGATGGTGTCGGCCAGATGGCTGGCTTCGTCCTGCTCGTTGGAGGCGGTGTAGTGGTGGACCTTTTCGCCATTGCCGTTCTGGGTCCACAGAGTCTTGCCCTTGCGGCCTGCGTTGTTTTTGATGACGCTGTTGGCGGCATTGAGGATGTTGGAAGTGGAACGGTAGTTCTGTTCCAGGCGGATGGTCTTGGCCCCCTTGAAAACCTGCTCAAAGTTGAGGATGTTCTCGATGGTGGCGCCGCGGAACTTGTAGATGGACTGGTCATCATCACCGACAACGCAGACATTGTTGGAGCCGCCCGCCAGCAGGCGCACAAGGTTAAACTGGGCAATGCTGGTGTCCTGATACTCGTCCACAACTACGTACTTGAACTTATCCTGATAGTAGCGGCGGGCTTCCTCATCGTTTTGCAGCAGCTTGACGGTGTGGTAGATCAGGTCGTCGAAGTCCATCGCGCCCGCCTTTTTCAGCCGGGCGGCGTAGGTAGTGTAGATCTTGGAGATGAGCGCCGCCTTGGTGTCACGGGGGGCCTCCGAGGCAATATCCTCGGCCGAGAGCAGCTTGTCTTTAAAGGAGCTGATCTGGCTGACAGCTGACTTAACCGGCAGGAATTTGTCGTCAATCATCAGATCCTTGTAGATCTGCTTGATGACGCGCTGCTGGTCATCGGAATCGTAGATGGTGAAGCTTTTGGGGAAGCCGATGCGCTCGGCATCCCGGCGCAGGAAACGTACGCAGGCCGAGTGGAAGGTGGACGCGAAGACGTCGCCGCCGAGGGTCTCGCCCAGCATGGCGCGCAGACGTTCTTTCAACTCCCCTGCCGCCTTGTTGGTAAAGGTGATGGCCAGCACGTTCCAGGGGCGGGCCGGGCGCACGGCGAGATAGGCCGTTTCGCGCGGCAGGTCGCGGCCGGTGGCCACGGCAGTGCGCAGGTCGTTGAGATCCTGCTCGGTGACGGGGCGGGCCAGCTCTTTGCTGCCGTGGGCCGAGCCAAAGCGGATGATGTTGGCGATGCGGTTGACCAGCACGGTGGTCTTGCCGGAACCGGCACCCGCCAAAATCAGCAGCGGGCCTTCGGTGGTAAAGACGGCCTGGCGCTGCATGGGGTTCAGTTTGGTAAAGCGGGCTTCGATATATTGATCGCGCAGGGCGAGATATTCACTGGTAAGATCGGGCATGGAGTTTTTCCCTTTCTGGTCATTCCCCGGCAAAGGGGTCGTGGTTATTTTGCAGGCGCTTGTGCCAGGCTTTGGGGGTGGCATCGCGGAAGCCGGCGGTAAGGTAGCAGCCCTCGCTCAAACTGATGGCCGTACCGCGGGCTACGCAGTTGAGCGGGTCGGGGGCGATGGCCACATCCACATGCAGTTCCCCAGCGATATAGCTGGCTAAACCCCGCAGCAACGAACCGCCGCCGGTGAGCAGCACGCCCGACGAGGAGACGTCCGCCGCCAGTTCCGGCGGGGTGCTTTCCAGCACGGCGCGGGCCGCGGCGGCAATGCGGGAGGCAAGCTCCTGCACCGGCTCGTACAGGTCGCGGGTGTAGATGACGTGGCGGGCGGGCAAGTTCGTCTCCCAGGAGTGGCCGCGCACTTCCATCACGCCCTCAAACTCGCTTTTGGTGCAGCAGGCCACCTGCTTTTTCAGGGCTTCTGCCGTCAGCGGACCGATGGCGATCTGGAATTTTTCCTGCACATACTGGGCAATGCAGCGGTCAAAGGCGTTGCCTGCCACCGGCACGCTGGCGGCTTTTACACGGCCACCCATGCTGATGACGGCAATATCGGTGGAGCCGCCGCCGATGTCCACGACCATGCAGCCGTGGGGTTCGCGAATCTGCAAACCGGCACCCAGGGCAGCGGCTACCGGCTCGTCCACCAGAAAGACCTGCTTGGCCCCAGCCCCCATGACCGACTCGACCACGGCGTCAGCCTCGACGCCGGTAATCTGCGCGGGCACGCAGACCGCGATGCGGGGTTTGAAGATGCGGGAACGGCAGACCTCGTTGACAAAGCGGACGATGAGCTCATTGGTCATGCGATGGTCCTGGATGACGCCGTCCCGCAGGGGGCGCACAAGGTCGATGTAGGCGGGCGCACGGCCCACCATCTGCAGGGCTTCGTCCCCCACCGCAATGATGGTATTGGTGCGGGTATCCACCGCGCCGATGGTCGGCTGGCGGAAGACGACGCCCTGTTCTTCGGTAGCTATGATAATGGAAGTAGTTCCCAAATCAATACCGATGTCATATTGCTTCATTTGCGTTTCTCCGTAGATTTCTGCAGGGATTTCGGCAGTTCTTCGGTGGCAGCCACGGCGGCTGCGGTGATTTCGTAGGCTCCGGCCTGCTGTAAGGCCAGCGCACAGGCCGAGACCGTTGCGCCGGTGGGGTTGATGTCGTCCACCAGCAGCTCCAGCTTGCCGCGCAGGACGGGTCCGGGGCGGCAGGCGTAGGCGTCCTTTTTGTTGGCCAGGCGCTCCGCGCGGGTCAGCTCCTTTTGAGGCTGTAAAGGCTTTGTACTGTACAGCGGCGCAAGCACCGGGGTCTGCATTAGTATGCCCAGCCGCCGGGCCAGCAAAAGCGGCATACCGGCGGTGCCGGACAGCGGCTCCCGCGGCGGGACCGGCACAATGTAGTGGTAACGGGGCATTCCCACCGGAGCCAGAGCTGCCGGGCGGCGGCCCGGTGTGTGGGACGGCATGGCGCCCCAGATCAGTACGGCCATGCGGTCGGCCAACTCCCGGGCACGCCACAGTTCCCCGCCGCGCTTGCAGGCCAAAATCGCATGGCGGACCTCGCCGCTGTAATAGTAGGCGGCGACGGCGCTGTTCAGGGCGTAAAAAGCATGTTCGGTCTCCGGCAGGCGGGGCGGCAGATGCACAAGGCGTTTGTCGGCAGCCTCAAAGCAGGCCGGGCAGACCGTGCCCTGCACAGCATCGCGGCCCAGCACTGCACCGCAGAACGGGCAGCGGCGCGGGTAGAGATACAGCGCGGCCTTTTCGGCCAGCAGCTGCCAATCCGGGTGGTTCATGCCTGGTCATCCCCTGCTTTGTACTTTTCGGCGGTGGGTGCAGCGGCGTCGGCCAGCAAAAAGCGCAGGCCGCTGTAGCGCATGTTCTGGCGCACATTGCGCACCATGGCTTCCTCGGTGCGGGCGGTGCCGGTCAGCACGCACAACTTGCGGGCGCGGGTGACGCCGGTATATAAAAGGTTGCGGTAGCAAAGGCGGGCGGGCACATCGGCCACCGGCAGGATGACCGCCGGGAACTCCGAGCCCTGGCTTTTGTGGACCGTAACGGCGTAGGCGGGTTCCAGCTCGGCCAATTGGTCAGCCGAGTAGACGTACTTGCGGTCGTCCATCATGACGGTGACGGCGCGGGCGTCCGGGTCAACAGCGGTGATGATACCCAGGTCGCCGTTGTAGGCGCCTACCCCGGCCTCGGCGCCGTCGCGCTCATAGGTGATGTCGTAGTCGTTTTTGATCTGCATAACCTTATCGCCCAGACGCAGAATTTTTGCGTTTTTCTCGGTGCCAATCTGCGGTTTGCCGCGCATGGGCGGGTTGAGGATCTCCTGCAAGCGGCGGTTCAGCTCCACACTGCCGGTGGGGCCGACTTTGGTCGGGCAAAGCACCTGAATATCCTTGACCGGGTCGAACCCGTAGGCCTTGGGCAGGCGGCTGCTGACCAGGTCGCAGACCAGCTTCTGGCAGGCAAGGCCGGTGGACTCGATCATAAAAAAGTCGTCCTTCGGCCCGCCTTTTTGGGGCATCTGCCCTTCGACAATGCGGTGGGCGTTCTGCACGATCAGACTTTGCTGTGCCTGACGGAAGATGTCGGTCAGGCGAACAGTGGGCACGACGCCCGTGCGCAAGATCTCGCCCAGAATGTTGCCGGGGCCGACGCTGGGCAGCTGGTCGGCATCGCCTACCATAATGATACGGCAGTGATACCGCGCCGCCGCCAGCAATGCCTGAAACAGCTTGACGTCCACCATGCTCATCTCGTCGAGGATGATGACATCGTATTTTAACAGGTTTTTCTCGTTATGGATGAACCGCACGCTGCCGGTGGTGTAGTCCACTTCCAGCAGGCGATGGATGGTGGAAGCGCTGTGGTGGGTCAGCTCGCTCAGCCGCTTGGCGGCGCGGCCCGTGGGGGCGCAGAGGGCGACACGGTCATACAGGGCCTCATACAAGCTCAAAATGGCGTTGACCGTGGTGGTCTTGCCGGTGCCGGGGCCGCCGGTGAGCACCATGACCCGGCTGGAAAGGGCTAAGCGGATGGCCTCTTTCTGCAAAGGTGCGTACTCGAAGCCCTGGGTCATTTCCAACACACGAATGTCGGTCTCCAGCGTCTTGGGCGGCTCGGTCGGGAAGGTGGAGAGCTGGCCCAGGCGGGCGGCGATGTCTTCTTCGGCCGAAAGCAGATCCGGCAGGTAGATGTATTCGATGTTTTGGTAGGTGCGGGTGCGCAGGTCCTCGGTGGAGAGGAGTTCGTCCAGCCCTGCCTCAATGCTGGCAGGTTCCACCCGCAGGAACTTGGCGGTGGAGTCTAAGAGTTTGGCCCGCGGCAAACAGGTGTGGCCGTTGTTGGCGTTGTGGCGCAGGGCGTACAACAGCCCCGCCGCCACCCGCAGTCGGCTACCGGAATCAAACTGTAAGGCGGCGGCGATACCGTCCACCTGGGCAAACTTTAATTGCAGCGGGTCACCACAAAGCAGGTAGGGGTTCTGGGTCAGCGCCTCCACCGTGTGGGGGCCGAAGGCGCGGTACGCCGTGACCGCCTGCTGGGCAGAAAGACCGTATTTGGTGAACCAGGCCACCACCTCCCGCACACCGTACATGCGGCGGAACTCGTTGGAGATGGCGGCGGCTTTTTCCGGCGTGATGCCCTTGATGCGGCAGAGACTCTGCGGTGTCTCGGAGATGACGTTTAACGTATCCTCACCAAACATAGACACGATCTTTTTGGCAGTGGAGGGGCCGATATAGGGCAGTACGCCGCTGGAAAGGTAGCTTAGCAGCGCGGTGGTATCCTGGGGCAGGCTGGCCTCGCAGGTCTCGGCCTTGAACTGCTCCCCATAGCTGGGGTGGTTGACCATGCGGCCGTAGACGGTGACACTCATGCCGTTATCCACACTGCCCACATTGCCGGCCACGATGACGTCGGTGCCGCCGGCGTCCACTTCAAACACGGCGTAGCCGGTCTCGGCGTTTTCGTAGATCATGTGTTCCACAACGCCTTCCAGCTTCATCAGCCGGTCCTGCGGTTGGTTTTCCACGCGGCGGTCACCTCCCCTTTTGGTGTTGGCAGCGGGCTGCATTTCGGCACACTACCACAATATTTTTATTATACCCCAACAAGCCCCTTTTGGCAAACAGAAAAAGCACGGGACAAGCCCGTGCTTTTTGTCGTATTTGATGGTTGAAATTTTGCAGATAAGATGCTTAGGCCAAAGCGGCTTTCAGGGCATCCACGCGGTCGGTGTTCTCCCACTTCACGCCCAGGTCCTCGCGGCCCATGTGGCCGTAGGCGGCCAGCTGGCGGTAGATGGGCTTGCGCAGGTCCAGATCGCGGATGATGGCGGCGGGGGTCAGATCAAAGACCTTCTCCACAGCGGTCTCGATCTTCTCGTCGGCCACAACGCCGGTACCGAAAGTATCCACCATGATGGAGACCGGCTTGGCAACGCCGATGGCGTAGGCCAGCTCGACTTCGCACTTCTTGGCAAGGCCGGCAGCAACAACGTTTTTGGCGACCCAGCGTGCAGCGTAGGCGGCTGAACGGTCGACCTTGCTGGGGTCCTTGCCGCTGAAAGCACCGCCGCCGTGGCGGGAGTAGCCGCCGTAGGTATCGACGATGATCTTGCGGCCGGTCAGGCCGGTATCACCCTGCGGGCCGCCCACAACAAAGCGGCCGGTGGGGTTGATGTAGTACTTGGTGTTCTCGTCCAGCAGCTCGGCGGGGATGACCTTTTTGATGACCTCGTTGAGGATGTCCTCGTGCAGCTGTTCCTGGCTGACCTTGGGGCTGTGCTGGCTGGAGATGACCACAGCGTCGATGCGCACAGGCTTGCCGTCGTTATACTCAACGGTGACCTGGCTCTTGCCGTCCGGGCGCAGGTAGTCGAGGGTGCCGTTCTTGCGGACCTCGGTCAGTCGCTTGGCCAGCTTGTGGGCCAGGCTGATGGGCAGA
>ENA-UOOD01002829-UOOD01002829.1-human-gut-metagenome-genome-assembly--contig:-CS67-NODE-2829-length-15047-cov-6.156550_pt1 | contig 15047 bp, 12 predicted proteins | sample MGYA00242464_ERZ724011 | MGnify/ENA metagenome assembly ERZ724011 | reverse complement strand
TTGATAAGCTTTGTAACAACTTTATTGTTGTACATCGGGTCTGCCAGAACGTCTCTTTTCTGAGTATGTCCTTTACGTGGCACGTTACTTCCCTCCTTAATCATCCTGATTATCTCATCGGTACTCACGCAGTAAACTATTGCATGTTCGCACTGGTAATGGTCCTATATTTAACCCGCAACCGACAGGGTATATGGAATACCGTACAAATCTCTATAGTCTCCGCAGTAATACGGATGGATTATTTCTTAACTTTCGGTCTCTTAGCGCCGTATTTAGAACGGGCCTGTTTTCTGTTAGCAACACCTGCAGTATCAAGAGTACCTCTGATGATGTGGTATCTTGTACCAGGTAAGTCCTTAACCCTTCCTCCACGGATCAGAACAACGCTATGCTCCTGAAGGTTGTGACCTTCTCCTGGGATGTAGCTTGTTACTTCGATTCCGTTGGAAAGACGAACTCTGGCGATCTTTCTAAGAGCTGAGTTAGGCTTCTTAGGAGTAGCTGTTTTAACAGCTGTGCAAACGCCACGTTTCTGTGGTGCAGACTGCTCAACTGCTTTCTTTCTTAAAGAGTTATAAGTTCTCTGCAGAGCCGGAGCTGTAGATTTCTTAACAGCTGTCTGGCGTCCTTTTCTTACTAACTGGTTGAATGTTGGCATTCCATTTCACCTCCCGATTTATTTCTCCATAGATTCTTCTATGGGGTTTCCTTGCGGTTGCTATTATCTTAGTAAGCGCGGAAAAAAATGCCTTATTTCGCACGCTTTTTGATTATATCCTGTCTGCATATCTCTGTCAAGGTGTTTTTCTGCAATTTTTCCTTATTTTTTCATATGCAAGGCGGAGGATGGCGGCGTAGCGTTGGCTACGGCGACTGACGGCAACGCGGCATATGAAAAATCAGGCAAGTCAATATGGCGGTTACTTAATTTTCGTTGTGCTAGAGCGTGTTTGAAAAAGGCTTGCTGCAAGATGTGCGTCACAATTTGTGGGAGATTTTGCCCGGATGAGGGCGTCGTAGCGGGCTACGACAACCGAATTCGGGTGAAATATACCGCAAAGTGGGGCGTGCAGATTGCGGGAATGATTTTTCAAACAGGCTCTAGTTATTGCGGTAAAGTTTTAATACGTACTGCTTTCTTCTTATTAAAATGTGCTTTCGAAAAAACATTTTTCAAACCCATCCCCTTTCACAGAAACCAAACTTTACATTGCATTCCTATTTATGCGTTATTATAATAAGTAAAAAGATTTCCCAACTGCAGTATCACCAATAAAACCTGACAGTTTGGTATTCTGCAAATACTCGGAAAGGGGACATGCTATGTCTTTGCATTTTGTAAAACCTTATCATAAGCATCTTATAAAAACTTCTTTTTTGCTCTCTTCTCTATTATGGGGCATGATTCCAGGTTCTATACATACCGTTTGCGCCGAAACTGCCGAAACAGACCAGCAGCTTTCCCAGACGGACAGTCACACTGTGGCAATTGATCCCGGGCATCAAGGACCGAATGTAGATATGAGCGCCTTAGAGCCTCTCGGACCTGGCTCCACAGAAATGAAGGCGAAGGCTTCCACGGGTACCCAGGGGGCTTTCACCGGGCTTGAAGAATACCAGCTGAATCTGGACGTTTCCCTGAAGCTGGAACAGGAGCTTACAGACCGCGGCTACATCGTTGTGCTTACCAGAAGAGATAACGACACAGCGATCAGCAATAAAGAGCGTGCAGAATATGCCGCTGAGCAGGGCGCGGAAATCTGTGTGCGAATCCATGCCAACGGGGCTGATTCTGCTGCCTCCGGTGCCCTTACCATTTCTCCCTCTTCTGCTAACCCTTATGTTGCTTCCCTCTATGAACAGTCCAATCTGCTTTCCCAGTGTGTTCTGGACTCCTACTGCCAGGCAACCGGATTTGACAACCGGGGAGTTACCTATGCGGATAATATGACCGGAATCAACTGGAGCACCATCCCAGTCACCATTCTGGAAATGGGATTTATGACAAACGAACATGATGACCTTCAGATGAGCGATCCTGATTTTCAGGATACCATGGTCACAGGAATTGCAGACGGTATCGATTCTTATTTTGAATCCGTCGGAAAGGATGTAGAAAACTGATGAAAAAGAAACGGCCAGCTTCTTCTTATTTGCTGATGCTTCTCAGCGCGATTGCTGTAATCCTTATTTTATTAATTATTTATTTCACCGTTCGCCAGCAAAATGTTTCCACCAGCACGCAGACAGAAATCCAGACCGCCAGTGCCAGGGAGGAAGATGGGTTCACCTCTGGCGATGCAGAGGCTGATGACGGATTTACTTCCGGAGATATTGCGGATGCTTCTGATTCACCGGAAGGCTTTTCGGAAAGAGAAAGCGCCGGCCCTATGCCAGTGACACAGGCTCCGGAGCAGGCAGATGCCAGCCAGGATCCGTCTGCCGATCAGCCGGAACCTGCGCCAGATGACAGTTCCCAGCCGTCAGAAGCACATGCTAATACACCTGAAGCCAATGCCGAAGACGGCGCCATTTCCCCATCGCAGGGCAATTCTGTTTTTGACAATAAAGCGGACCAGACCATGGAAGACCTCCTTGCACAGATCCGTTTGGCACTGCCCGTCTCCAATGGCTCCTGGAGCGTCTACATCTGTGACCTGTCCGGCGAGTCAGAAGGCACCATCAATGATTTTTCCATGCAGGCGGCAAGTCTGATCAAGCTTTACATTATGGGTGCTGTATATGAAAATTACGACAGCCTGACCCAGCAGTACGGGGCGCAGACCATTGATGGATATCTGCTGCCTATGATCACCGTCAGCGACAATGACGCTGCCAACAGCCTGGTGTCCTGCCTTGGCGGCGGTGACAGCAGTGCAGGTATGGAGAAAGTCAACAGCTTCTGTACAGAACATGGATATAACAGCACCTCCATGGGCCGGCTTCTTCTTGCCAGCAACGAGTTCGGGGATAACTACACTTCCGCTTACGACTGCGGAAAATTCCTGAAGGAAATCTATCAGAGCTGTGCAGATACCTCCAGTGATCCGATTCTGGCACACGCAGAGGACATGTATGCACTTCTGAAACAGCAGCAGCGCAGCAACAAGATTCCGGCAGACCTTCCGGAAGGCGTAAAGGTTGCCAACAAAACCGGCGAGCTTTCCAATGTGGAAAATGATGCCGGAATCCTCTATGATACCAATTCCGGCAATGACCTTGTAATCTGTTTTCTTTCAGAGAATCTTACCGATACTGCTGCCGCGCAAAGTACCATCGCCCAGTTAAGCAGAACCATTTATCTGACTTATAATGGCTGAGACGCAATGCTTAACATGAAAACATGAAAGATTTTTCAAAAAGTGTCTGATTTTTCATCCATCGCAATATAAAAAGAACCATGATACAATGTAAACCGTCCTCAAAATTCTAAGCTTTTGAGACAGCACAGTTTCATGGTTCTTTTTATATTGACTCATCTTATTTTTTAGCCGTTGACCGCTGCGTCCCCTTACTCCGCTTTCCCCTCATCTTCTCCCTCTTCATAGGATTTCTCCCAGATCTCGGAGAACACTGCCAGCGGACAGTCTGTAAGCAGACACATCAGCAAAAAGCACTCATACGGATTCACAATATAAATCTCACTCATTCCGCATTTCTTCAGAATGCCCTGGGCTTCTTCTATAAAATGATGGTAACGGTCATAGGGATCGTCATCCTCCATCTCCTGGGACACAATAAAGAATTCGATTGTGAGAAGGTCAAAACGCTCCACCGGGAATTTGTGGTTCAGAATATTGGTAATTCTCTGCCTGCTGAAACGCTTCTGACTGAAATGCTTGGCCAGAATGGAAGCAGACATTTTCTTCAGGTTTCCCATACGGTTGATAGGAATACCATTGCAGATTACCTTCTCAAGATCAGAGGGCGTGATATTCTCTGCTTTCCAGATCTTATTCCGTCCCTTCTCCTCCTCATCCTTCTGGTACATGGCTGCAATAATTTCCTTTGCGCGCTGCAAAAGCCGCTGAAATTCCTGGAAAGCCTGACTCTTCTCGTTCATAGGATCGTCCCATCCGGCTTTCAGGCATGCTAGATATTGAAGAAGCTTCTTCTCTGTATCAATGATAAACTTCCCGCTCATCGCTTCTGCCACAATATCATTATGAGCTGCTGGCTCTATGGTCTTATAGCGATCTTTGTACTCTTCTGCCTTGCTGTAGGGAAGCTGCCTGCTGTAGCAGTACCAGTAGATTACCTCCTCCGGATTGTGAAAATCAAAATCCTGCTCCTTGAGCACTCTGGTAAGGAAATCCGATACATCCTCTGCACTCATGCGAAGCCCAAAGCCCAGAAGAAAAACCGTCTCTCTCTTCACAGAAGCCTGGGTCAGCCAGTTATTCACCAGTGCCGGAAGCTTGGTAGAAGTAGGGTTCATGGACTTGGGCGTATAAGTTTCCTTAAAGGATTCCACCGCAATATCCCTGTATATCTCCTGGGGCACTTCCCCGTAAGGCTCCTCAAGGCCTGCACGCTCATAAATATATCTCTTCAGATGATCTCCAAAGGAAACCAGCTCCATCTCCTTGTAGAGATAATGGAAGATCACTTCTGCATCTTCATCTTCAAAGCTCTCCAGGCTCACCACCTGCCGGAACCTTTGCGCCGCCCTTCTGGTAAATTCAAAATCTTTCACTGCGTCAAATGCCACAGTCTGTTCGAAATCAAGATCCTGCATACGATTTTTCATAATACATCACCTTCATTTTCTTTTTTGTTCTGGCGCAGCCAGGCTCTGAGCGGATGATTCTCACGCTGGATTTCACAGAGAATGATCGTGGTATTGTCTCTGGCGCCTTTCTCCAGAACCTGATCCATAAGAATCTGCACCGTGTCTCCAACAGATTCGCCGGAAGCCATAGCCGTTTCGATTTCCTTATCCGAAAGCATATCGGTCACCCCGTCTGAACAGAGAAGATAACGGTCTCCCTCCTGATATTCCAGAGCCTTTACAGAAGGTTCCAGCTTCATCTCGCTTTCCTCCACTCCCAGAAACTGGGTCAGAGGAGCTTTCCCAAACATATAGCTTCTCAGAACATGATCACTGGAAATCTGCCGGATCTGCCCCTGGCTCTGCTGATAGATCCGGCTGTCCCCAAGATTACAGATATAGACAGACTTCCTGGCAAACACGATCATCGCCATGGTCGTTCCCATGGCATTGATCCGGTTGCTTGCGCTGTAGCTGCACACTGCCTGATTCATAATCTGGCAGGCCTCCAGAAGAAAATTCTCCGGCTGTCTGCGCAGCTTCCCCTTATTTTGTCCATAGTATTTCCCGAATTCCTGGGACGCCAGATAAGCTGCCATCTCGCCCTGGCTCTCTCCTCCCATTCCATCGAAAACGATCAGCACCGGAAAGCTCTCCCGAAGCCGCTCACCGCCGCGCACTTCCTGCATTCCCAGATTCTGGGACGGAAGAATCTCCCCACAGCACCAGAAATTATCTTCATTATTTGATCGCACTTTCCCCGCATGGCAGGTATAAGCATAATTAATACGGTATGTCATATGATTCCTCTTCGCTATTCATCCAGCTGTTCCAGAGCATTTTTCCAGTATTTCTCTCCGCGTTTGGTATACTCTGTACTGTCATTTTCCTTGTCATGGACAACGCCGTCCGTATCGATCCAGCGGATCATCTTGCCGCGCTTATCATAATAATAAAGTTCTTTTTTATTGCCGGTCCATATGTATGCAAAAAACAGTCTCTCATCCCAGTAATAATATTCCTCATAAACACCGTCCTCAGAAGTTTCCGGATAGATCAGTGCTTTTATAAGTTTGCCGTTGCTGTCATAATAGCGAAGTCGGTCGCCTTCCTTGCCCACTTCCTTACAATCGGCCAGTTCCTCCACAATGGTATTCGCCTGTTCCTTAATGGTCTGGATTGCTGTGGAAAAATCATCGATCTGAGCCGTGCTGTTGTCATTGGCTTCCAGCACTTCCATAACCATGTTGGTGTTCTGTGCCTTCCGGTCCTCGTCATGAATCAGCTTCACATAAACGCCAACAATAATGCATGCTGCCAGCACCACAACCGCAATGGAAATGGTCCATGGAGAAATCCTTCTCTCCTGCTGCGGTGCCTGCCGCTTCTGTCTGGAAGCTGCCTCTGATCTGTCTTCTTTGCGAAGGCTTCTGGATGGCTTCGACTCCTTTGCGTCCCTGGAGTTCTTTTTCTCCTTCTCTTCTTCCTGACGGATGGCTTTCTCAATCTGCGGTTCTTCTGCCACCTGGGTCCGTTCCATTTTCTCAGCACCTGGTTCTTCCACCACATAATTCTTCTGGTGCCGCTGCTCTATATCACGGGCATCAGCCAGCTGCCACTGGGAGCGTTCCCACTCCTTGGCTGCATTCACAGGTGCGATCCGCAGGCTTTCCAGATCCTGAAGCATATCCTCCGGTTTCCGGTAACGCTTCTGTGGATCATAGGCACATGCCTTCAGTATAATATGGGAAAAGGCAGCGCTTGCCCGGGATGGTGCCGGCATCTTCTCCCCGGCTATGCGCCGTGCCAGTGCATTCTCCTTATCCCGATAGGTAATCAGCTGCTTATCCAGAGACAGAAACGGAAGCCTGTTCTGGTTCATCAGCTTATATAGCACGATTCCAAGGGAATAGATATCAATGCTGCTGTCGTATTTCTCACCTTTATAAATCTCAGGTGCCATGTAGGAGTAGGTACCCTTCTTGGACATATTCCCCACTGTGTGCGCCTGCTCTCTGGCAATTCCAAAATCTCCCAGCTTAAAGTCACCGAATCTGGATACAAAAATATTCTCCGGCTTTACATCCCTGTGAATAATATTCAGCTTCCGGCAGTAAATTAATGCCATGCTAAGATCACAGCCAAGTTTCATTACCTCTTTCTCAGTAAGCTCCTTGCCTGTGCAGTAATCCATAAAACTGGTCAGATATTCCATTCGGATGTAAATATCCCAGCCGATCTCGTCCAGATATTCCACCACTTTAAAATCTTCAAAGGATACAATATGGGAATTTCCGCAGAAATGCTCCATCGTATATATTTCCTGAACGCAGTCCTCCACCAGGTTTCGAAAATATTCTCTGGTAGACTGCTCATCATTCATCTCTGATCTTACGCTGTCAAGCTCTCCCTTATTACCGGGAATCGATATAATCTTAATGGCCGAATAAAAAGTGCGTCCACGCTCTGTCCGCTGCGCCTTATATACTTTCCCAAAAGAGCCTTCCCCTATTTTCTCTACAAGCTGCCACTCTGGCCAGACAGAAACCGGAACCCCTTTCTCCATGCAAGCCCCTCCTTTCCCAAAAAGAAAGTCGATTGCTGACCACAATCATCATCCCCGGAACTGCTGCCCGGGTTTTCGTAATATTATACTAGAATATTACCACAAATGATAGTCCCGCCTGTATTTTTCTCTATCCATATCTTTCCAGCCTTCCATTGGCAGGATGTCTGTCATTTTTCTGCGGTGCAGAGGTTTACCAGAATCTCAGACACCTGCCGTATTTCCGGGATGCTGCAGTATTCGCTGCAGCTGTGCACCTGGTTCATGGAGGTGGCGATTACCAGCCCTTCGATTCCGTGCTGGGCAAACACATTGTTGTCGCTTCCCCCGAAGGTTTTCTCGAATTCTGGCTCAAGGCCTGTTTTTTCCACTGCTTTCCTGTAATTTTCTGCAGCTTTTCCGCCAAGATCCGTCTCATATGCAATAATATTCAGCTTTTCTTCCCATTCAAGCGCTGCTCTGGCCTTCTCTGCCTCTTCCTGGAAAATCTCATGGTACTCCTTAAGAAGCTTCATGGCAATCTCATGATTCAGACTGCGGATCTCCCCTTTCGCCGTGCAGGCTTCTGGTACAATGTTGGTTCCTGTTCCCCCTGCAAAAACACCGATGTTGGCAGTTGTATTTTCATCAATCCTGCCCTGGGGAAGTCTGGCGATGGCTTTGGCTGCTGCCTGGATGCTGTTGATTCCTTTTTCCGGGTAAAATCCGGCGTGGGCAGCCTTTCCCTTTACAGAGGCAGAAAAAGAAATTAAAGTTGGGGCAGCGTAAGCGGCTGCTCCGATTTTGCCGCTAAGATCCAAAGCGTAAGCCTCTTTGGAGCGGACTTTGCTGTAATCGAAAGCATTTGCTCCTTTGCAGTACAGCTCTTCCCCGGTTGTGATCAAAATCTCCACCGTCCTGTGAGGAATGTTCTTCTCTTTCAGATAGCGGACTGCCTCATAGATTGCGGTAACACCGGCAAGGTCGTCTGCACCAAGGACTGTAGTTCCGTTGCTTGTCACAGTTCCGTCCGGGTGAAACACCGCTTTTTTGTTCCGGGAAGGCTCTACTGTATCCATATGCACGCCAAGAAGCAAAGGTTCTGATCCAGCCTCCCCTTCCAGCCGGGCAAAAAGATTGCCTGCATTGGACCCTGTTGCTTCTCCGGTCTGGTCCTCCTCCAGCTCTACGCCGATTTCTCCAAATAATTTCTTCAGGTAGTCTGCCATCTCCCGTTCCTTTAAGGATGGGGAATCAATGGATACCAGTTTGCCAAATACTTCTGCTATTTTCTCATTTTCTCTCATAATCGCAATTGCAAAAAACAGCTGCGCGATACAGCTGTTTTATTCTCCTTTTTGAAATTTTCAGGTGTTCGTTTAAATCATGTACTCCGGCTGTGCCATAATATTCATCTTTCGGAAAAATTCCTGGGTACGCGGGTTCGTCGGGTGGTCGAATACTTCCTTCGGTGTTCCGTCCTCCACCACATGTCCCTTGTCCAGGAAAATCACACGGTTGGATACATGACGGATAAAGTTCATCTCATGGGATACCAGAAGCATAGTGTAGCCCTGTGCTGCAACCTTGCGGATGACGTCCAGCACCTCGCCAACCAGCTCCGGATCCAGTGCGGAGGTAGGCTCATCCAGAAGAAGGATCTGCGGCTTCATTGCAAGGGCTCTTGCCAGCGCAACTCTCTGCTGCTGTCCGCCCGACAAATGCTTGGGATAATGATTTGCCCAGGGTGCCATGCCTACCAGCTTCAACTGCTCGATGGCAATCTCTCTTGCCTGCGCCTTTGACATCTTCTTTACCACGATCAGACCTTCCATTACATTCTCAAGAGCTGTTTTTTTCTCAAAAAGATTAAAACGCTGGAATACCATTCCTGTATTCTGTCTCAGATATAAAAGGTCTTTTGGTTCCGGTGTTTCCAGGCGGTTCACGCAGCGAAGAAGGGTGGATTTACCGGTTCCGGAAGGACCAATGATTCCCACTACATCGCCTTTTTTGATATCTAGGCTGATGTCGTCCAGGACAACATTATCGTTAAATTTTTTTGACAAATGATCAATTTTTATCATGGGTTGCGTCCTCCTCGGCAAAGTTTACCAGCTCCACCTGATCCGGAATACGAATCTTATTTTCAATTATACGGATCAGCTGCTCAATAATCAAGGTAATTACCCAGTAAATAATAGCAAGTGATACGTAAACCTCGAAATAGCGGTATGTTTTTCCTGCAATAATCTGGCCCTGTGCGGTAATCTCCACAACTGCGCAGGTGAAGGCCAGTGATGTTCCTTTGATAATGCTGATCAGGGCATTTCCCAGTGTAGGAAGCGCTACCTCAAAAGCTTCCGGAAGAATGATCCTGCGAAGTGCCTGCGGATAAGTCATTCCAAGTGCGTGGGCGGCTTCAATCTGTCCATTGTCTACGGACTGAAGTGCGGAACGGATGATCTCTGCCATAAAGCCAGCCTGATTCAGTCCAAGTGCGATCATTGCATAGGCAATTCCAGGAATGTCTGCCACTGCAAGGTTGGTGCCGAATTTCTGGTTGATGGCTTTGAAAAACATTGGGATTCCAAAGAATGCCACATACAGCTGTACGATTACAGGAGTTCCTCGAAGGAGAGAAATCAGAAGGTTGGTAAGCTGTGTCAGTACCTTGATCTTATGCATTTTTATGATCGCCATCACAAGTCCTAAGATCAGCCCCAGAAGCATGGAAAGCACTGCCAGCTCCAAAGTGATTGGTAATTTTCCCAGCAATTCCGGGATCGATGTGAATACCAGTGATACGTCAAATAATTTTCCCATGATTTTTCTCCTACAAGTTCAGTTTCTATAAATATTTTTCTACAAGCACACAGGTAAATCCAAAAGGTCCCGGCGCATTCTTCGGTCTGGAAGGCTCCTGCTTCGGCTTCTCTTCCTGTTTATGATGCTTGTCGTATACGGACGGGTCCACATCCGGGTTCAGCTGATAACCCAGCTTTTCATAGAAACCAGCAGCACGGTCCTGGCTGCTGATCACGATGTGGTTTACTCCGTACTCTTTTAACCAGTTCTCTGCTTCCTGGATCAGGATTCTGCCGTAACCGCCTTTTTGTTTTTCCCGGACGACGCAGACTCGTTCGATCTTGCCGGTCTTCTCGTCTGGAAAAGCGATTCGGCAGCCTGCCACTGGCTTGTGATCCTCAATCAGGATCACAGCCTGCAGGTCCTCTTCCTTTTCGTCATGGGAAAATTCCAGCTCTATGGGAATGCTCTGTCCCACGCAGAAGGCATCTGTCCTCACGTAATCATAAGCTTTGTATTTCCAGGTCTCTGCCCCTTTTTCTATGCGATAAATTTCTACCATGATCGTTCTCCTTGCATCTCTGATTTAGTTGATTGTCTCTTCGAAGTATTTCTCGTCCGGGCTTGTGTCTTTTCCAAGATATTTCTCGGTAATCTCAGCCAGGGTTCCGTCCTCTTTCATTTCCTTCAGCACTGCATCCACATCCTCACGAAGAGCTGCGCCCTCCTCATTTTTTCCAAAGAGAAAATAGGTGTTGTTCTGTGGGAAAAGGAATTCCTGTGTTTCGTCGTCAATTGGATTTGGAACCAGCTGTCCCTCCAGTCCAAAGTTTGGAAGAAGGTTGTCAATCAGCGGGCCATCGTCAATGGCAACGTCTGTAACACCGTCTACAATGTTCTGGTAACGAACCTGGAAATTGGTGTTGTCGTAAACGATCTCGATCTGATGATCCGGGTTCTCCTCATTCCATTGCTCCAGTGCATTGGCTGTCAGGCTTCCGGCTGTCAGCTCGATCTTGTAGCCTCTGTCTGCCAGATCCTGAAGGGAGGTCAGCGGCTCATCATCTGCCCGCTGAATGTACTCATTAAAACTTGTCTTATATGGGAAAGAGAAGTAATAGGATTCTGCTCTCTCGTCTGTGTAGCCGTAATTGTTGATCGCAATGTCGTACTGGCCGCTGATTACGCCCTGAAGGGCATCTGCTGTATCGATCTGAAGCTCATACTGAGGAAGACGGTTAAAAACCTCTTTCACAATGTCAATATCAACTCCGGTCAATTCATTGTCATCTCCTACATAAAAGTAAGGAGCCAGGGAACCGCTTGTAACACCTTTGATCACCGTTACATCGGAATCTGCGAATACGCTGACTGCGCCGCCTGTAAGGCTTGCTGCTGTAACACCTGCCAGTAAAACTGCTGTTAATCTATTGAATTTTTTCATAATCTCTATCCTCTCTCGTAAAGTCTTTTGCCTGTTTTTTATAAAAGTCCCTTCAGCGGGTTAATGGATGCGTCCACGGATAAGGTTCCGTTCTTCGGATTTCTGTCTTCCCATTTCGGGCTGTTCCAGATGGTCTTGGAAATGGGGCCTGCGTAATCCTCGTAGGTCTCTCCTTCCGGATGGCGAAGGAATAACTCATCTGGTGTTTTGCTTAATTTTCTTCTCTCGCCGTCGTCTGCCCAAAGCTTTTCGAAATCAACTTTTGAAAGGATTCTGTCGTTGTATCCACGGAAAAGAACCTCTCCTAATTTCTTTCTGGGGCCGTCTAATGCAAGTACCTGCGGATCGCTTCCGTGGCGGATTGCCGGGATTGCGTAGAGCTCTCTTAAGTAGCCCCAGATGTTTTTGTAATCACGGATTGGCTTTTTCACCGGACCGATGTTATGGAAATAGCTTACATCCCAGCGTACCAGGGTAACATAAGCGCGGACATCGCTGTCTGTAATGTAATCTCCGAAAAGGAAACGGTTTGTTTCCAGTCTCTTATCCAGCTTCTCAAGTGATTCATAAAAATCTTCATATGCTTCATCATAAGCCTCCGGTGACTGGCAGAATGCCATGCGGTAATGTCCGTTGTTTACATGTGGGAAAAGCCAGTCGTTAAATTCATCGATTTCTTTACGGAATTTCTTCGGGTACAGGTCCGGCGCATCCTTTGGCTGGAAGGGACGGAACTGAACTTCAATGTAGTTTGTAAGACGATGATAATCGTTGTTTACTGCTTTCTTTTCTTTGATGTCTACCAGAGTTGGGGTGGTAGCTCTTCCTTTGAAATCCGAATTGGCTCTTTTGTAAAACTCACTTAAGAAGTAAGCGCCTGTCTTGGGATCCTTGAATCCTGGCTGATCTCCAAATGCATGTCCGTAGCGGTTAGTCTCGCCGGAATGAGTCACTCTGGTATCTGAGATCACATCCTGAAGTCCAAGAAGATCTCTTACAATGATCGGTCTGTTTGACCAGTTGCATCCGGTTGCCCAGTAGATTCCGTAACGGTTTGCCTCTGCTTTCAGGTCTCCCTCTTCATCACCGAATGGCTGGATAAAAGCGTTTGGCTGTCTGATAAATGCGCCTCTCTCATCGATTTCTACTAAAGTTTCATTTGGTCTTGGATCAACTCCAACTTCTTTCGCAAACTGCTCTGCAAGTGCATCTGTATATTTTACTTCTTCTTTAATTTCCTCTGCTGGTGAAAAACTGCATCCGCATCCACTCATTTTATTTTCCTCCGAATTGTCTTATTTTCTAAAAATAGGTACAAAAATAGCAGGTCCCATATCCGAATCCCTGCTTCAAAAAACTTCTTTGTTCTTATATAGCATCAACGCATATGTATGTAAATCTGTTCTATTTTCTTTCTGTCTTCATGGAGCCGCAACAACAGCAACAACAGCAACAACACATAACCTCTTTTTCCATCTTCATGCTGCAACACATCTTCGCGGTTCTAATTGATACTGTCATATTGGTTTCTCCTTTCCTAGTAACTCGATATGTTTTATATATTTCTCTTGATGTTGCTTATTATAAAACAGAACTTCACCATATGCAATCCCTAAATAGCGTTTTGGGAATCGCAGTTTTATAGAGCTAGTTATAGCTTTACGCTATAGCAGGTGGGATTTTTGGGCACACTTCAGCTGTAAAAAGGCAAAAAAATCCCCCAGAGCAACATTTCTGTCACCCTGAGGGATCCTAATTCATTTATTCTTCACTGTCGTCAGCGGAGTCAACCTCTTCATCATCGAATGCATCCTCATCCTCTGCGTCTTCCGGAGTTTCACTGATCTCCAGATCTTCAGAATCTTCCGCTACATCAAGCATGTCCTGATCGTCATCCATCTCGTCGAATTCGATTTCTTCCGGCTCCTCTGGCATTCCTGTATCAAGCTCTACATCGCTGTAGCACTTCATACCTGTACCAGCAGGAATCAGTTTACCGATGATAACGTTCTCTTTCAGACCGATCAGATGGTCAACCTTACCCTTGATCGCAGCTTCAGTCAGAACCTTAGTGGTCTCCTGGAAGGAAGCAGCTGACAGGAAGGAATCGGTTGCAAGAGACGCCTTGGTGATACCAAGCATTCCCTGTTTTCCAACTGCAGGACGTAAGCCCTCAGCTTCCAGTTTCTCATTTACTTCCTCATACTCAAGGAAGTCAACAAGCGTTCCTGGCAGGAACTCGGAGTCTCCGTTGTCCTCGATGCGGATCTTCTTCAGCATCTGGTGAACGATAACCTCGATATGCTTATCGTTGATCTCAACACCCTGGAGACGGTATACACGCTGAACCTCACGAAGCATGTAATCCTGAACGGCACGAACACCCTTGATTCTAAGGATATCATGCGGGTTTACACTACCTTCGGTAAGCTCATCCCCAGCTTCCATAACCTGTCCGTCCATGATCTTGATACGGGAACCGTATGGGATCAGGTAGGTCTTGGATTCTCCAGACTCCGGATCTGTTACGATGATCTCTCTCTTCTTCTTGGTGTCGTTGATTGTAGCAACACCAGGAATCTCAGTGATAACGGCAAGTCCTTTCGGCTTTCTTGCCTCGAAAAGCTCCTCGACACGAGGAAGACCCTGCGTGATATCTCCACCAGCAACACCACCAGTATGGAAAGTACGCATGGTCAGCTGTGTACCAGGCTCACCGATAGACTGTGCTGCGATAATACCGATGGATTCACCAACCTGTACCGGTTCTCCGGTAGCCATGTTGGCACCATAACATTTCGCACACACACCCACCTTGCACTTACAGCTAAGGATGGTACGGATCTTAACCTGCTCTACAGCACCTCCGGTAATGTTGTCCACGCCCTCTTTCATGATACGTGCGGCACGCTTCGGAGTAATCATGTGGTTTGCTTTTACAAGGATTTCACCGTCTTTATTCTTAATGGTCTCGCAGGAGAAACGGCCTGTGATACGATCCTGAAGGCTCTCGATCTCCTCCTTGCCATCCATGAAACCTTTTACATACATACCGGAAATCTCGGATCTGTTCTCACAGCAGTCCATCTCACGTACGATCAGGTCCTGAGATACGTCAACAAGACGTCTTGTCAGGTAACCGGAATCGGCTGTACGAAGAGCGGTATCGGAAAGTCCTTTACGAGCTCCATGAGCGGACATGAAGTATTCCAGTACGTCCAGACCTTCACGGAAGTTTGACTTGATAGGAAGCTCGATTGTATGTCCGGTTGTATCGGCCATCAATCCACGCATACCAGCAAGCTGTTTGATCTGCTTATCAGATCCACGGGCACCGGAGTCAGCCATCATGAAGATGTTGTTGTACTTATCAAGTCCGGACAGAAGTGCGTGAGTAAGCTCATCATCAGTCTTCTTCCATGTATCAACAACCTCTTTGTAACGCTCTTCCTCTGTGATAAGACCACGTTTGTAGT
>ENA-UOOD01002826-UOOD01002826.1-human-gut-metagenome-genome-assembly--contig:-CS67-NODE-2826-length-15050-cov-7.967122_pt1 | contig 15050 bp, 9 predicted proteins | sample MGYA00242464_ERZ724011 | MGnify/ENA metagenome assembly ERZ724011 | reverse complement strand
CGCAGGACCACCTTTGTGTCTTTATCGGAATACTCTCCGACAAGTTCGTATTCATTGCCAACCAGTTCTTTGATTTCGCGTTTAAAGGTTTCGTTGTTCCGAATTGCAGGCTGGCAAACCTTGCAGACAGGAACCTTTAGAAATTTTGCATAGCCGATTTCAAAGTTTCTTCCACAACTGCTGTGGCGGATTTGGGCTCGCTCGGTTTTTGGGTCGTATTTCAGCAGTTCAAAATCGCCGTAAGATTGGATTTTGGCTTGCATTTCTTCAAATGTACGAGTGGATTCGCAGATGCAGCGGGCACCATCGTATACGAAATCTCTGGCGGGTCGATGTATCGTTCTGCCGCACTTATGACGGAGGATGACAGGAGATTCCATTCCCTTAAATTTGTTCTCAACAGTATAGTCACCGTGGCCTATCCACTGGACCACTTTTTCATATTGCTGCTGCAACGGCATCGCGCCGTCACATACCGGGCATTGCCAACCATTTATAAAGCCAGCCGGATTGATGCAGAAGCGTGTACCGCAGGAATGTTCAAATTCCATAATATTACGATGATAGGAGCTGCAAGCCGCGTATCCCTCCGGTAACCGCAATGCCACTTGTGGCTTTTGTACTTGCTTACATGCAGAGATGAACTTGTCGGCTGTACCAAATAAAAACCAGCACAGCCTCATAAGGTCATCTATCGCAACATAATTCATGTCATACATCTGCACAAAAAGTCTACTCAGGCTGGAAACATAAACACCTGCATTTTTCAGCGCCGTATTCAATTTCGCATACTCGGATGCAGGTGCATAGAAGCCGTGGCACTTCACTTCCCGCAGAACAGCCGCCTTGGTGTTCTCGGCCGAAATATCTGGTGCTGCATCCAACAGCTCTTTTGCAAACACAGCAAAGTCTTGTTCCCACGAATTCTCTGTATTAGTACACGAAACTGACTGGGGGCTTGCTGAAAGTTCTGTACCAAATTTTCCCGTAAAACGACGTAAAATAGAGCCATGTTTATAGCAAACCTTAATGCTTGGCATCTGGTGGGCGCGATGATAGTACCAACCACCAGCAATTTCATCCTCTTTTTTGCATAGTGGGCAGAACCGAAGTTCTGAGGTGAGCGAGTTTGATGCACTCACGATGGAATTATTCGACGCTCCAAGCCGAAATGCGGTATTCAGATAATGGGTTTGCCGCGCATCGGATAAGAACGGAGCAATACCGCCATAGCAGGATGTTTTCATATAAAGGTCCCACATGGAGACACCCTGCAAATTGAGCGCTTTGTATAACGAGATAAAATCTTCCGTACCCAGCATAGCTTTAAATCTCTGCTCATTTGCAATGTCAGAATCGCAGATGAATTGTTGGGCAAATTCTTCTGTATTGTCAAATCCGTTCGCCAAAGTCAAGCGTCTAATCCATGAAGCAGTTGTTTCGTCGTTCTTCTGGGCAATGATAACAGGCAAATACATATTGCAAATATTCCTTGTATCGTCAATTTTCGCATTTTCTTTTATTATACCACAAACAGATTTTCAATTATACTTATACATTCCATATAAATCTACACTTTTTTATCAAAAATATTGCGGTTACACGATGGATATTGTATAATCGAATTGAAAGGATGTGAAAGTTTTGGCGACCTTCTACCAGACCGAAATCGTGTACAAGTGGTATCGAAAAAGCAAAGATGATGCAGATGGACAGGCCACTAAATACACGATTCTCGACAAAGACAAGCTGACGGATTGTCAAGAAACGATTCGCTCGATTAGTGAACTGGCGAAATGGCTGGGCCGTAAGCGTCTGCCGCCTGATGGATATACCGTTCCTTTTGATGGAGTGCGCGATAAGGCTCTGATAGCCGCTATGTTCGAGGACATCAACCGCTATCGCAATGTAAAGCGCTGCTATGCTGCGCTCAAGGATGGTGCGGTATACGAGGCCCTACATGAAGCTGTTGGGTGCTTTCTGCCCACCGAAACGCGAGAGGAACAGACCAGGCACTATATCGAAGATGGTGTACCTGACTTTCTTGCCGAGCGCATGGGTTATACCGATGAAGCCATCAACCTATTATTAGGAAAGTGGCCGCAATATACCAATGCCCTCGCCGCTGCTACGGTTCTCTGCTGTATGTGGAAAGACATTGAACAACAGCATGATGAAGAACTACAAAAGAAATACGGCCTGAAAATCCGGGACTATGGAAAAGGAACGGCTGGTGTTCTGCGATGGTGGTCCAACCCGGCAGCCATCCCCGAAATTCGCGAGTTATTGGAAGCACGACGACAGTACATTCTAAAAAGCCTGTTCTATTACAGGCGAAAGTACATGGACGGCGAACCAGACGCGGAAATCCAGAGCTTAAAGAGATTCCCCGGCAGTTGGTTGAACGCCATCTCCCGAATCGAGCAAATTCGTGTGGGTCCGCAATGGCCGAGTGCAGAAGCAATACTGGATTATGTGCTTGCAGGCCCCGATATATGCGTAAAGCGCGGCATGGATGACATTGTAAACGCGCACCTAAGCAGTGTACGCCTGCAGATAGACAGCGGTACCGACCAGCAATACCTTGTTTCTGATTCCATTGTAGATGCGATGTATGCGTACCTGTCGTGGGATTTGCAGCATGGATTGTCTTACAAGAAATGTCTCTGCTGCGACACATACTTTGTTGTTGGAAACCATGACCGGAAATACTGTGATGCCCACATGCCCCCGAATGGGCAGTATCAACGGAAACTGATTTATAAGAAGTTGGAAGAGACAGCCGCGAAGGAGGAATCCATATGCAAGAACGAACCGTAAATGTTGGAACGATGAGCACATTTAACCTGCATGTTCTGCGAAATGCATTGGCAGTGTACAGTGATTACACCAAAGACGAGCTGGAATCCGGTGCTTTGAGTGCATCAGACCGAGAGTGTATCCGAGAGGAACGACAAGCAGCAAAAGAACTGATTCATAAGTTCTGCAATCTCGATAAGTAAGATAACAGCCTCCACCTGCGGCGTGAAAACCGTAGGCGGAGGCCGTTTTTAAATCGATAAAATCTTTGAGCCAAAATTATGGGTATAGGGAAATGGTGAATTGGTTGCTGCTATTTTATGCAAAAAGAGCGTGAAAATCATTCATCAGCATCCACGCCATCTTTATGGCAAAACGATAAGCAAATACTATGATTTTGAAAGCTACACATCCGCACGAATAAACACCTACCCTCTTACTATCAGCTTTCATATAGGTAGTTGTTTATTATAGTATAAAGGTGCCGTGCTATGCTTTTACATTGCTTCGACTAAATGGTATAATAGATTTAGCGTAGACGAGGGGGCATTGTTTTATGGCTATGATGTCTGCAAAAGAAGCTTCTTCCGCGTGGGGTATTTCCCCGCGCAGAATCACCGCTCTTTGCTCGGCAGGTAAGATTTCAGGTGCAAAAAAAGCAAATAGAATCTGGCAAATTCCAGCAGACGCTGAAAAGCCTGTTGCTGCTCGTATTCGCTCCGGAGCTTATAGAAAATCAGCAGTATCAGCACCACTTCCGCTCCCAGTTGGCATCTCTGATTATCGCCTCGCATCCACGGAATACTATTATGTCGATAAGACGCTGATGATTCGGGATTTTCTGGACCAGCGTCCTATGGTTTCGCTCTTTACCAGACCAAGACGATTTGGGAAAACGCTCAACATGGATATGCTCCGCGTTTTCTTTGAAAAGACGGACGAGGATACCTCCGTATACTTTACGAACAAAGCCATCTGGGCCTGCGGGCAGAAATACCGGGATTATCAAGGAAAATACCCTGTCATCTTCCTGACTTTTAAGAACGTTAAGCGTAACACATGGGAAGAGACATACGCTCACCTTGCTCGTTTGATTGGTGAAGAATACTTGCGCCATTCCAACCTTGCCACAAGCCCTGCCTGCAATGATTTCGAGAAGGCTACCTATCAGCGCATTGTTTCCGGTACAGCTGACAGCACTGACTATATTTCTTCTCTCAAAACGCTTTCTTTGATGCTGTATAAGCACTATGCCTGTCCCGCTATCATTATCATCGATGAATACGATACTCCAATTCTGCAAGGACATCTGATGGGATTCTACGCCGATATGGTTTCCTTCATGAACGGACTCTTTTCCGGTGGTCTTAAAGATAACCGCAGCCTAGCTTTTGGCTTCCTTACCGGGATTCTATGCGTTACGAATGAGAGCATCTTCAGCGGCTTAAATAATCTTGTTGTCAATTCCGTTCTGGACAAGAAATACAGTGCTTACTTCGGATTCACGGCCGATGAAGTCGCCAAGATGGCTGCTTACTATAACGCCTACGACAAACTCGATGAGCTGCGTGACTGGTATGACGGCTATCGTTTCGGTAATACGGAAATCTACAATCCATGGTCCGTCATCAACTATTTTAATGCCGGATGTGAAGCACGCCCATATTGGCTTTCTACCAGCAATAACGACATTATCGCGGAAGTTCTTGAACAGGCTGATAAGGATATTTATACCCAATTAACGAATCTCCTGCAGGGAAAGACCGTTGCCACCTATGTAGACACCAGCGTGATTTACCCACAGCTGCAGAATAATCCGTCGTCTGTTTACAGTTTCCTGCTCGTATCAGGTTATCTTAAAGTCGTAAAGGCGGAAACTGCCTTCAGCGGTGATTATCTCTGCCATGTAGCTTTCCCAAACCGAGAAATCACCTGTGTGTATAACTGCAGAGTGAAAAACATTGAATAATTGGGGTCTACATTCCTAAAGACCCCAAGCAAAGCAAACAAGCTGCAAGTCAGACACTTTCGTCCTTCTTGCACCTTGCTTATTTTATGGGTTCAGTTGACAGCGCACAGCAAAATGCGCCTGACCGCTGTAATCGCAGGTAAACAGTGTCAGGGGGTATATTGCAAATCCTGTTCATTTGAATGATGCTATTGCACATTGCCTATATTTGTCCCAATATTTTCAGCAATATTCCAGAAAAGATTTCATGCGGATGTGATGACGGATTTTATTCAAAATTGTATAATAGAGTTAATCAAATATTTGTTGTGGGGGATATTCCATGAAAGGTGCAGAATGCGGGTTAGCCGAATATATGCAGGGCGCAAACAAACGCTTTATTATCCCTGTATATCAGCGGAATTATGATTGGAAGCTGGAGAACTGCAAGCAATTATATGATGACCTCGTAAAAGTCATTAAGACCAATCGCAAAACGCATTTCTTTGGCAGTATTGTTTCTGTATATGAACCATCTGGAAAAAATATCGAATTTCTTGTTATTGATGGGCAACAGCGTTTGACAACAGTTTCTTTGCTGCTTCTTGCCATGTATAATCTTATTCAAAAGGGCGTTATTATGCCTCAGGATGATATGCTGGCAACCAGAATATACGAGGAATTTCTCGTTGATAAGTACCAGAAGCAGGAAACACGTATCAAATTAAAGCCTGTCAAAAACGATAAAAAGGCGTTTGGTAAACTGTTTGATGCCGATGACGAGCATGTACGCGGCTCCAATATAACCAACAACTATAATTATTTCTACGAACGCATCCAAAAGCAGGAAATCTCTATCGATGAACTTTTTGATGCTATTTGCCGTCTCGAAATCATCAGTATTCGTCTTGAAAATGACGACAATCCTCAGCTTATTTTTGAAAGCCTAAACTCTACCGGTTTAGATTTGAGTGAGGGTGATAAAATCCGCAATTTTATCTTAATGGGATTGCCGTCCCAACAACAGGAATTATACTACGAAAAATATTGGAATCGCATCGAAGAACACACTGGATATGATGTCAGTGCCTTCATCCGAGACTATCTGAGCGTAAAGCAACAGGAGATTCCTGCCCAAAAGCGCATCTATCGGGATTTCAAAGAGTATGTCAACTCGGCCAATATAGAACTGGAAATTCTTCTTGATGAACTCCTGAAATACGCCAAACGATATGCCGTCCTCTTGCGTGGATGTCCTGATAACAGAACTTTGGACGCCTGCATTTATCGACTAAACAGACTGGAAACGACCGTTACTCGGCCTTTCTTCCTTGAGGTATTGCGCCTCCAGGATGAAAAAGTCCTAAATATTGATGATGTCACAGACATTTTCCTGACCACCGAAAATTACCTTCTTCGCAGAAGTATTTGTGATTTGCCTACCAATGTCTTAAATAAAGTATTTCTTACGCTCCACCACGAAATCATGCGCTATGATGGAACGGCAGCCAATTACATTGAAAAATTCAAATATGCCCTTACTTCAAAGAAAGAGCGTGCTCGTTTCCCTGACGATGACGAATTTGCCATGCTGTTCAGTGAACGGCAGATTTATCAGATGAACAGCAAAAACAAAGTCTACATACTGGAACGCCTTGAAAACGATAATACGCTCGAAGATAAAGATGTTTACCGCCATGTTGATGCAGGCGATTATAGTATCGAGCATATTATGCCACAGCATCTGACCCCGACATGGATAAAGACGCTCGGTGCTGATTACGAGCAAATCCATGAGCAATGGCTGCACCGTATTGCAAACCTTACTCTCACCGCATACAACAGCAAATACAGCAATAGTTCTTTTGAAGAGAAAAAGACTATGGAACATGGCTTTTCTCAAAGCGGCATCCGCTTAAATCAGGATATTGCTAAAAAAGACAAATGGACGCTTGCTGAACTTGAAGAACGTGATAGTGCATTAACACAACAGGCACTAAAGATTTGGGCAAGACCTGTTACCGACTATAAGCCCGCAGAAAAGCAGTTGGATTCCTATACCCTCGATGATGATGCCGAAACATTCAGTGGCCGCCTGATTGCAAAATTCAACTATAAAAACACAGAACAACCTGTTGGCAGTTGGGCCGAGATGTATGAAAAAGTGCTTCGTATTCTCTATGCAGAGGATATGAGCATTATTGAAAATCTCGCAGGTTCTTCCGAAGAAGGTGTACCTTACCACTTCAGCACCAACAAAAACGCATTTATAAAATCTGCTGAAGTTGGCGAGGGCATTTATGTGCTTACAAACAGTAGTACCCAAAACAAGCTATCTGTTTTGAAGCGCGTATTTAAACTGTACAACGAAGACCCAAATGACTTGGTGTTTTATCTGCGGGATAATAATTCACAGGCCGAAGAAGAAGCCGGAACAAGATTTGAAGTACGGCGCAAATATTGGGCTTTTGCACTGGAGAAGATAAAAGAAGCGAACAGCGAAAATCATATGTTCCGCAATGTGACACCTGCCAAGGGTAATTGGATTAACGGTGCTTTCGGTATTGGCAGCTTTTATATTTGCTGCGTTGCTAACAGCGATTCTGCCCGTGTAGATTTGTATATGGGCAAGAAAGATAAACTTGCGAACAAAGCTGCCTATGATAAGCTGCTGGCAAACAAGTCTGCTATTGAATCTGCCGTAGGCGCGGCATTGATATGGAACCGGGGCGATGATGTGAATTCGAGCAAGGTATCCTACCAGCTCAATAACGTCAGTATCGAAAATGAAACCGACTGGCTTCAGATGGCAAACTTCCAAGCACAGTGGAGCAGAAAATTCTATGATGTTCTGGTTCCTTATCTGAGATAATTGCCAAAAGGACAAACCGGCATCGGCCTCTTTATATGCACAAAAGAGTATATAGAGTAGGATGCAATAAGGAAAGTTTTTCAAAACATTACTTACATATGCACTTTTTTGCTGTTTCTATATTGCATTTTTTTGTTAAAGTGAGTGTTGTATGTTTATACAAACAGAAGCAGCCGTCTTTATTATACCAACATCGGATAACAAAGCAGCCGCCCTCACGGCGAGGACGGCTGCAATCTAAATATTTCGTTGTAATTGGATATCAATTGGCGTTACTTGACTATGTAGAATCACTCACAAGTGTTGAAGATTACCATTCCTCTATTACCCAAGCCATACTTTTCTTTCAGCGACTTTTCCTTTTCAGCATCAATGTCGCAGGAATTTTTTATGACCCCAGTAAGAGAATCTGTCAAGTCAATGCGTGCTGACTTATCAGCGATTACCACAGAATCAGGTTCCACACACTTTGAATTGGTGTGTTCTGCGCAAATCTGCTGCTGTTTGCCTTCATCAACAACCATACCGTATCTCCAATAGTTCCAATCCAACAAAAGAAAACATAGCGTCAACTATGAATTGTGCGCTGTTGTATCCGGCCTTGCCCGCATTTTCAAATAATCGCCCCTGTATATCGCACAACTACGACTGCTACAGTCCTAGCATTTTATCACAACTCTTCAATTTCGATATTGGGGGTCGCCCCATATTTTCCAAGAAGGTATCCTTTGCGGATATTTTCTGTTGTGTGAGCCGAGAAATCACGGATACCATATAGTTCCGACACGCCCTCGCTATTCTTGTCCACGAAATAGAGTTGGTCTTTTCGGAGCAATTCCATGTCCAGCAAATCGGTGTTGTGCGTTGTAAAAACAATCTGTGCTCCATGGGGGTTAGTCTTTTTGCTCTGGAACTTGGCAATGACAAATTCGACTAAGGCCGGATGCAGTTCTTTTTCTATATTATCTACCAGCAAAAGCCCACCCTTGGTCAACACAGATTCAATCGCAGGAGCAAGTGCCATCAATTTTCTGGTGCCGTCCGATTCGTCGGAAAGTTCCATTGTATAGACGTTGGAATTTCCGATTTTATCCTTGCCTTGGTGTATTGATATTGCCTTTAGATTCGTTTCCGAATCATTGGAAGTCTCTGAAAGCAATCGCATAAATTGCACCAGCTCAGCTCTGATTTCTTCCGAGGAAGCAGCTTCTTCATCAATTTGTTTACCATTGATTTCGAATCGCATATCTTCGATACCAACATCCGCAGCCTTCGCATAATTAGAAATGGCTCTCAAAATATTGGCATCATTGGGGTATTCAAGTAACTGCCGTGGAATATCCGAGTAATCTCTTGAGAAATAAATCATTTCCCGGAACCACATCATAGCCTTAGCGCAATCCACATCATTCATTGTGCAGGCAACCGAGAAGAACAACTGATTTTCTGCTACGACTTGACTAATCAGTTTTCTGCGGGCTTTCGCTTCTGTGAACGAAAATTCTTGTCCCTCTCTGGCAAAAACCAGCGTTTTTCGTCCTTTTGGCGCATGATACAATAATTCGGTATACACTTTTTTCTTTGTAGCTGAAAACGAATACCAGTACCTGATTCCATCCAGCGTATATAGGAAGGAAAATTTAGTCGGCTCAGATGCAGAATAATCATTTAGTGCAAAGGGAGTCACAGGTATCGGAGCTTTTTCGTGCTGTGTTCTCTGCGCATTTCTAATGAACTGAACAGCAAGCCAAAAAGCTCGAATTACGTTACTTTTTCCTCCACCGTTTTTTCCATAAACGGCAGCGCTTGGCAAAATAGGCGTTCCGCCAAATGGAATAAGGACGCTCTTTAGTGTGCTTGACTTGGTTGCTTCCAGAGAAAGAATGGCTTCATCACGAAAAGACCTATAGTTCTTTACACTAAATTCAATCAGCATATTCTCACCTCTTGCGACACCTTATTTCAGAGCATTGCATACTTTTAGCATTCTATTAACAGAGGCCCTATCAGCACGATAGAGCCTCTGTATGTGTTGTCTGCCTTTATCAGTATTATACTAAGGGCAAAAAAGACTGTCAACCGTATATTACCCAAACAATTCGTCCAGCTTCTCGCTCAGTGTGCCATCCTTTGCATAGGGCAGCGCATCGCACATACGGAAGTTATACTGCTTCCCGTTATGCTCCTCAGAGAATCCAAGAATATAGTTTGTCGCAATGCGATAGATAATTTCAGACGGGGCCAGACCATAGACCTGCTTTTCAAAGATATGTTCCAGCCGCTCCTTGGGGTCAGGGAATGCGGCTTTCATACCCTCGCTCTGGTACAGGCGCTTGACGATTTCGGTAATGTACAGACCCGATTTCATGTACAGGTCAATAAAGGTCTTGTTCGGGTCGTCAAAGCAGCCGGGATTTTCTTCTTCCAAAAGCGATACCATCTTTGCCACGGTTGCTTTCGGGGTAAAGATTTGGTTCGTGCGCTGCGGCGGAATGTAGTCGAAGATGTCCTTTTCGTTCGCCGGGTCAAAATAGTTCGCCAATTCACGCTTCAACCGCAGGAACTCTTTGATGGAATCATCAAACACGACTTCATCAAACAGCTTTCCGTCAAAATGTTTCGTCTCTCCTGTGGCGGTATCCTTGTAATCGCCGCCATCGCGCAGGAACCGGAACTGCTCCAGCGTGATGCTGGTGACCTCTTGGAAAACTTCATCGGGAACGATTTGGTCGAAGTTAGCAAGGGTGGTATCTCCTGTACCGTAGGCCATCAGGAACGATGGAATCGTGCGGGCAAACCCGCGCAGATGGTCGCGGATGGTATCCTCCACATCGTTCTTTTTGCGCTCCTCAATTTGCGTCTCATAGCTGCGGACAGTCTCTTTGGCGGCATCCTCCACAAAACTGCTGACTGTATCATTCAAAGCAGCTTTCAGCTTTTCAGTAGCCTCTGCCTTTTTCTGGTCGAACTCCTGATTGATTTTTTCCTGCTCGTGGGGCGCAGCAGCGGCCAACTGTTCATGGCGCTCTTTTTCGATTTGGTTGGTTTCGATACGGTAGTCACCGTAAGTCCGCGCCACCAGACGGTCCGCATCCTCGCCCAGCTTCTTTTCTACGCGCTTGGCATCCGAAGCCTTGATTTCCGTGCCATAATTGGAGGTAGCAGCGGCAACGATAGGTTTAACTGCCTGCGCCTTGAAAGCCTCCTGCAACGCTTCCAGCGCCTTATCCTTGGGCTGGTTGTCAACGGCGACTTTATCAATAGCCTGCGTGACCTGTTCACCGACAGTATCATAGATTTTATCGCCAAAAATGTCATCAGCCAGACCGATAACATAGCCCTCATCTACTTTGACATCGCCGTTTTCATCCACATGGACGCGGTCCAAGTCTTCTTTCTTAACTTCCTGCTTTTTCGGTTCATCCACGGGGGTGAACTTTGTAATAATGTCCACAACCGCCTGCGGAGCACCGAAGATGTTGGAAATGTTTTGGAACAGATAATTGGACATAAATCCGCGATTCACAACTTCTGTGGAGCGAATCTTTCGCGGAATAGAAAGCACCTTTTCGGCATCCAACTCCACCATCTCGCCGTCTTCATCCTCACCGATGACCGGGAAGAAGTTCAGCAGTTCCTTGATGTGCTTTTTGCGAGTTTCGGTATCTCCGCACCCGTCGGATGTGCTGGCATACAGGTCATTTGCGAACTCCTCAAAAATCATAAGGGTTCGCGCCGGGTCAAAGTCGAAGATGTAGGCGTTCTCCTTGCGGTAGAACTTGCCTTTGTCGCGGAACAAGCACGGATTCTGCGCACGGAACGCCGCCTGCATATACAGGGATGCGCTCTTGATACTGCTCAGCATCAGCACCGCAGTCCATTCCGGAATCGTAACGCCTGTGGTAAGCTGACCGACAGACAACGTAATCGTCTTGTCGTTCTGGGCAATAGCCTCGGTCACGCTGTCAAACGCTTTCTTGGCAGAATCATCATCGTTCAGCCTGCCGTCACCCACTGCCGCGACGACCTTGTAATCCTTGAAAACAGGATGGTTGTTCAGCTTGCGGGCCAGAGCCTTGGCGCTATCCACACGGTTCAGCAGCCAAAGCGTATGCTTTAATTCATCGCGTAATTCCGGCGTGGAGAACGGGAACTTAGTCTGTGTAGTCAGTGCATCAAGGAACTTGTCCACAGCGCTGTCATGCACAAAGTTTCCGGCCTGATTGACTGCAAAAAACTCATTCAGGTCAAACGCCCATTCTTCTGTCTCGCCGTTGATTTCAATGCCCTGCTTCAGTTCATCCCGAACGACCTCGGACATCTGATAGGTGAACATATTAAGCTGCGGCAGATTCGCGTAGGGATTCTGCTCGCTCTGGTCACCCTGCCAATCGCGTTTTTTCTTCTGCTCGTCGGCATAGGTCCAGTTATAGATGGCGTCCTCTTTGAATTTCTCACTGGCAATAGCCTTAAACGGCGTACCGGACAGATGCAGCGTAAAGTTGCGGTCAATATGGTCGAACGCCACATCCGTTTTATAGGTATCTACGCCCTCGTGGGCTTCGTCAATAATCAGAACATCCCAATGGATGTCATTGACTTCTTTCAGCTTTTCAAATTCACCGCCAAAGTAAATGGAGCCTTTGAGGTCCTGCAAGCTGACGAACTCGATGCATTTGTAGTCGCCGTTGTTCAGCATATCCAGATACTGCTTGCGGGTCACAACAAAAGGCTTGCCCTGCAGAGAGCTGGTATCGCTCACAAACAGATACCCGGAATCGGGACTGAGAAACTTCTCGTAGTCGGAATACCACGAGTTTGCAATCGCAGGGCGGTTCGTCACGATAAGGACCGTGTCTGCGTCCATCTGCTTGCAAAGCTCATAGGCTGTCAGCGTTTTGCCAAAGCGCGGCTTTGCGTTCCAAAGGTATTCGCCTTGTGTATGTAGGCGGCTATAATCCAGTGTTTTCTCTACCGCGTCTTCCTGCTCCTCGCGCAGATTATACGGGGTTGCGGCGGTCAGCGATTGCAGGATACCGCGATTCGCACGGAAATCATAGAAGTGATTGCGGGAAACAGGTCCCGTCACATGGAACCATTCGTTCTTGGGGTCGTTCTCAATGTTTAGTTTGCGCAGATAGCGGTGAAAATCTCTGTCGGTAAATGTATCACCGGAGCCGTCCTCGAATGTAGCATTGCCGCGCCATTCTTCTTTGTATTCCACATCGGCAGTATGGGTCTGCTGACTCAGACGCTTGTCTACGTCCTGCTCGGTGTAGCCGATTTTCGTCCAACCGTTATGGCGGGCAATTTCAGGAGTGGTATAGGCATAAATCATCGGAACAACGCGGTCCGTTGTTTTGATGACGATTTTGGTGCTCATATTATGCCATCTCCTTTACATGAGATTCGATGAAGTCGATTTCCTGCTGGGAAAGACCATACTTCTTGTAGAACTGCTGGTCGATGTCGTGGATAGAGGCCAACCAGTTGATGTCGGAGTTTGGGGTGAAATCTTGAAGGGGGACAAATTTCCATGTCGGTTTTGCATTGTTTTGAGTAACCTTTAAAATACCAAGCATTGTCCGTGCAAATTTTGTTTTTATATATTTTAAGGTGGCTTCTGCTTCCTCTTTTTTATCTGTTGCACCAATAGATAAAAAAGTCTCCGTAAAGCCAACAAATGGCGCTCCAATTAGCGGTGTGCTTAATGTTTCTCCGAATGTACCACTCCCATTTGCTTTTGGAATGAGTACCTTATACTTGTAAAGATTATCAACCTCTTTAACGTAATCTTTTCGGAACCACTTGTAAAAGCGTTCGCCCTTTATAATTCCAAGAATTTGTATATATTCGTGATTATCAGCAGGCTTTTGGTCAGTAAAAAGGAGTGGCATTCTTTCAAACGAACTTGGAGCTATACGTGCATCTGCGGTCTTTTTCATTTCAGTTGGTTCATCTCTGTACGCTGTTGAAGAATATCGATATAGACCGCGATTTGTTATTACATTGCTTAAGCTTTCCTCTTTATGGGACTCTACTTTATTTTTTATAGAGTTAAGTTCGTCATATGCTGTAAATGCTTCTATCGCGCCAAAGTCTTTTTCGGTATCTCGATATGTAATTGCCACGCCACCTTTAATATCTGTATTAGCAAATATTTTATCACTTTTAGGTTCATAATGAAGCACTTTAAAATGGCAATCCGATAACATCTGTTCGTTCCAATTTTTGGGAGTATAGCCTGCATTAAACAAAAAGCGTGCAGGAGTTATGAGTTCTACTTTCTTTGCAATCATAAATGCAGCATCATAAAAATAGTGATATAGTGGCGTATCGCTTTCATTTGCTCCTGTTGATTCAAGGTTATATGGAGGATTCCCAATGGCATAATCGAACTTCATATCGTTATTTCTCTCTCTTCATTTTGTTGTAAGTGATTGTCCGCATAGCACGCCAATCACGAATTTTACATTCGTATTTTTTGCTCTGTTTCTCTGCCTCATCGAACAGCGTCTCCTGTTCAAAATCACTTGCAAACAGAGATAGCTGCTCGTAGTCGTCTGATATGTACAGTTCTTTGCCCGGAATCGTCCCTTTCAGACCATCCATCTGCCATATATTCCAGCAGATTACATTGGCAAGCTGGTTCAGTTCCTTGGCAGTCGGCTCCCGCCGCCATCGCTCCTGCATATAGTCCACAAAGGTCATCAGCAGGTTGATACGGGCCACCAGCAGGTTGTCACCCTGATATTCGTAGCCGTAGGTGCTTTCAAACGCCCGCCGCGTCCATTTCAGCCAGTCAGTCTCGTTATCGGTGTTCTCGTTCACGACCCGCAGCTTTCTGTCCAGAATCCCGATTCTGCTTTCAATTGGCAGTTCTTCACCCGTAGCGGCATCATAGCGGGACACCAGATAAGGGGCCTCGCCGCAGGTGATTTCCAGTCGCCGAGAATCAACATACCGTTGCCAATCCCGTTCTTTCTCAAAGTAAACAGGCTCTTTCGTTGGCTCCCAGTGTTCACCGTTCAGCGTATTAAATACGTTCTCGCGTCCAAACCAATCGTCATCGCATTTATTGTTCATGTAGCAGACGACCCAAGAGGGCGTAAAGACCTCGGCTTTGGATTTCGTTCTTGCCGCCTGTTCTTCTTCCGCTTTCAAAATGCGCGGCTGAACAAGATTGGCATATACCCCGGAAATCAGCTCCGGCGTAATTTGATTATCCTGCCGATAGCCATCGCCATATCGTTCATAAGTGTTTGTTGCCCAGATTATATTTTCACCTGTCGTCTTATCTGCCAGCAGAAACCGCATTGCCGTTCTGACCGGATAAGAATACAAGTCAATCAGTTTGCCCAGATGCGCCACCCCGCCCCGTCTCTCTGGGGTCACGGCTTATCATTGCATTAGCTAGCTCTTGCAATGGAA
>ENA-UOOD01002823-UOOD01002823.1-human-gut-metagenome-genome-assembly--contig:-CS67-NODE-2823-length-15062-cov-62.639901_pt1 | contig 15062 bp, 13 predicted proteins | sample MGYA00242464_ERZ724011 | MGnify/ENA metagenome assembly ERZ724011 | reverse complement strand
CCCTAAAAATAAATTGGAGTAGCAAAGCTTATGCGAACCATTGCCATCCCGCAGCTGTACTGCGGGGCATCCGGCAAAAAAGGAGCCTATAACCGGCAGGAGGTTGGCCTTGCACGGGCGTTTGCCGCCCTGGGCTGCCGGGCTGTTGTACTGTACCCGGACCCGGACGCCGCCCCCGAAGCTGTGACCAGCGAGGACCTGGAGCCCAATGTGCGCATCTATTATGTGCCGGCCCGCAAAGCCGGGGTCAGTGCCTTTTACCGCACCTGGCAGCCGCTGCTGAACGAGCATGTGGACGCCGTGCATGTGATGGGGGATAACGCCCTCGGCGTGCCGGGGCTGTACCGCTTTTGCCGGGATCACGATATCTTTTTCTACAGCCAGCTGGGGGCCATCAAAAGTACGTCCGAAAACCCGGTTATGCGGGCTGTGATGGACCTTTTGTGCCGCCGCAACCTGGCTATCTACCGCAAAACCCCCACCTATGCCAAAACCCCCGCCGTGGCCGCCCAGCTGGAACAGCTGCATGTGCCATGCGCCGGGGTAATGCCCGTTGGGCTGGATACCGCCATCATCCCCAATGCAAATGGGGAAAAACATGAACTGCGGGAATTTTTGAAGCTGGACCCCAAAGCCAACTATCTTGTTTTTGTGGGGCGGCTGGATTCCTACAAGCGCCCGCTGGACCTGGTGCCGGTACTGGAAGCACTGCCCCGCAGCTGGAACGCGGTGGTCATCGGGCAGGGGAGCCTGACCGGGGAACTGCAGGATGCCCTGCGCACCCACAAGCTGGAAAACCGCTGTACCTGCATTCCCCAGCTGCCCAACGCAACCGTGCAGGCCTATTACCATGCCTGCGATGTGTTTGTGAACTTTAATGACGGCGAAATTTTTGGCATGAGCCTGCTGGAAGCCATGTATGCGGGCTGCCCGCCGGTTGCCCGCCATGCGCCGGGGCCGGATTTGATCATAGAGCCCGGCACCAGCGGCTATTTTGCCGATACCCCTGCCCAGTTTGCTGAGGCCATCCAGAAAGCAGCGGCGGACCCGGCCTGCGGCCACGCTGCCCAGCGCCGCGTGAATGAACATTTCCTGTGGGCAAACAGCGCCGAAACCGCCCTGGCCATGCTGGACAAACAAGGAGGAAACCGCCGTGGATAATGATGGAGCCTTGCTGGAGGTACTGCGCAATACCTATAAAGGGCTGCGCTTCCGGTGGAAATACCGCGGCCTGATCATTCTGCCCGCGGAACAGGGCAATGCGGCTGCTGCCGATGCCATCCGCGCCGGGCAGCCATTTCTGTTCGGCCGCTGCGGTGCAACCGAGATGCGCACCGTGGCCGAATATTTGACCGGGAAATATACCGAGAAAACCAGGGGTGAGATCAACACCCTGTCCGGTGTGTTTCCCACCGATGATAAAGCGCTGAACCGCTTCTGCAAGCTGTATACTTCCTGCGCTCAGGGGGCGGACCTGCTGGCGCTGTGGGATGTGGGGGCCGAGCGGCAGGTAATCGATGGCTGCCACGGCACCCGCTTTACCCAGCTGCGCGCGCTGGAACCATATTATTATGCCAACCCCTGGAGCGCCGCACTGGCTGGAAAGCATGTGCTGGTGGTACACCCCTTTGCGGATACCATCCGCGCCCAGTACCAAAAGCGCGGGGAGCTGTTCACCAACGCCCCCGGCGGGGGAAACACTCTGCCGGAACTGGCCTCCCTGACCGTCATCCCGGCAGTGCAGGGCCTTGCCGGGCAGAAAACCGGGTATGATACCTGGTTTGATGCCCTTGCCGCAATGGAAAAACAGATGGATGCCTGCGGTTATGAGGTTGCCATCATTGGCGCAGGTGCTTACGGCCTGCCGCTGGCCGCCCATGCGCGGGACACCGGCCATGTTGCCATCCAGATGAGCGGCGCTACGCAGCTGCTGTTTGGCATCAAGGGCCGCCGGTGGGACACCCACCCCCAAATCAGCAAGCTGTATAACCCTGCATGGGTGCGCCCCGCCCCCGCCGAACAGCCCGCCAACAAGCAGGCGGTGGAGGGTGGCAGCTACTGGTAGAACCTGCGCCCCTAAAATTACGCTATAACAAACCGTCCGCCCGAATCCAGATGTGCAAAGGAGCCGTATCCATGAAGATCCTGATGATCAGCAACCACCTTGGCGTGCAAAGCGGGGTGCAGCGCTATGTGCAGAACCTTCTGCTCAATCTGGACCTTACCCGCTACCAGGTGGATCTGTTTGTCGGCCTTTGCCCGCCGGATCAAGCTTCGTGCGCGCCGGCACTGGAAGCAGCCGGGGTGCATATCATTGCGGTGCCGGACAATAAAAAAGCCCGTATCCGCGCACTGTACCAGCATCTGAAAACCCATAAGGATTACGATATCATCCATTACCATACTGCCAGCAAAATCGGCGCGCCCGTCTGCGGTATGATGCGGGTGCTCTGCCCCCATGCCAAGATCATTGTGCACAGCCATATCGTTTACCCGCCCATGACGCTGACCTGGCGCGCCGCCCATCTGGTGTACCAGCTGTTTGCAGATTACTTTCTGGGCTGCGGCGTGGCTGCGGGCCGGTTTGTGTTTGGTGACCATATCGACCGCAGGCCGAACTTTTCCGTTGCCTGCAATGCGGTGGACCAAACCCGCTTTTACCCCAACGCCGCGGCGCGCACGGCAATCCGCGCCCAGTACGGCATTACCGGAACCGAGCGTCTGGCCGGGTTTGTAGGGCGGCTCAACCACCAGAAAAACCCGCTCTACCTCATCCGGGTGTTTGCGGCTATGGTTCAGCAGGACCCCCGCTGGAAGCTGCTGTTGGTGGGCGGCGGCGAGCAGGAACAGCCCATGCGGGAACTTGCCGCCCAGCTTGGCGTGGCGGACCGGGTGCTGTTTGCCGGGGTGCAGAACAATGTGCCCGACTATATGAATGCCTTTGACCTGTTTTTGCTGCCCAGTAACTTTGAAGGCAGCCCCGTTACCCTGGTGGAAGCCCAGGGGTGCGGCGTGCCCTGCCTGGCCTCCACCAATGTGCCGGGGGATGGCTCGGTGACCGAGTTGGTGCATTTCCTGCCGCTCAGTGCCCCGTTTGAAGAGTGGGCAAAAACGGCGGATTCCATTGCTCCCGGCGGGCCGCACGCGGACTATTGGCCCACGCTGGCCGCTGCCGGTTATGAGCTGAAAACCGCTGCACACCGCATGGAGCAGGTGTATGATAAAGTGGCAGGGGAGGGCGCACGATGATTTACGCCGAACTTTCCGGCGGGCTGGGCAACCAGATGTTTGTGTATGCCTTTGCCCGCGCCATGGGCCTGTGCTGCCAGGAGCCTGTCACTTTGATTGACCGGCAGGACTGGAAAACCGGCTCCCCGGCCCACACTGCATTGGCATTGCAGGCACTGCATATCAGCTCAGAGGTGCAGTTCATCACAGATGCAGGCTTTGCCAAGCAGCATCTGCCGGTGCAGAACGCCGCCAAGGCCCTGATGATCCGCCACGAACAGCGTGTGGGCCTGATGGACCGGGACTGGCACCCCTTTGAAGCCCGCATGGCCCCTATGCTGAACGCCATCGGCCTGCATTTTGCGACTGAAGGCTTTACCCCTGCCAAGCGCGGTCACGCCAAAAACTTTCTGGCCTGGGGGTACTTCCAGGGGGCAGATTATTTTAAGGACCAGGCTGAAACTATCCGGGCGGAGCTGCTGCCCATTGAGAACCCGGAACACGGCTTTACCGCTGCGGCCGTCGCCTTTGCGCGGGAAATTGAGGCAAGCCCGTTCCCCGTCTGCCTGCATTGGCGCTGCGGGGACTATCTGCTGCCGCAGAACGCGGCCCTGCAGGTCTGTACACCGGAGTATTACGCCGCCGCCTGCCGCACGGTGCGCCAAAGCCTGCCCCAGGCGGAACTGTTTGTCTTTTCAGACGACCCCGCCTATGTGCGGCAGCATCTGGACGCTGCGGGCCTGCCGGTGCATTACAGCACCGGGGCAAAAAGTGCCGCGGCGGACCTTGCCCTGATGCGCCGCTGCCGGGCGTTTGTGCTGAGCAACTCCACCTTCAGCTGGTGGGGGCAGTGGCTGGCCGGTGTGCCGGGCCGCTGTGTGATCGCGCCGGACCGCTGGTACGCCAACGGAAAAAAGACCGCCCTGTATGACCATGACTGGACATTGATCCCGACAAAGTAAAGGAAACAACTGCGATGGAACGCACAGGAAACATCACATTTTCGGTCATTGTGCCGGTGTATAATGTGCAGGCTTATCTTTCTGCCTGCGTCAAAAGCGTGGTGGATCAGGCCGGCCCGGCGGATTGGGAGTGCATCCTGGTGGACGATGGCTCCACGGATGCCTGCCCCGCCATGTGTGATGCTTTTGCTCAGCTTTGCCCCGGCGTTACGGTCATCCACCGCTCTAACGGCGGGCTGGCCGCCGCGCGCAATACCGGCATCAAGGCCGCCAAGGGCAAGTGGCTGCTGTTTTTGGACAGCGACGATTACTGGCCGCCCCATATGCTGGAAAAGCTGCGCGCCGCCCTGGCCGCCGCGCCGGGTTACCGCTGGTACGTCTGTCACTATCTGGAGCAGGACGAAAGCCAGGGTATGGATGCCAGGCCTTATCCCGGCCCGGTGGAGCGGTTCACCCCCGGCCCGGATGCCGACCCCGATTACGCCGCCCGCGTGGCGCGGCTGTATGCCGCGGGCCACTGGGCGGTCTGGCGCTTTTGTATTGACCGGGAATTTCTGGTTAAGTATAACCTGCTTTTCTGGAATGAGGTCCGCTGGGCGGAGGATTATCCCTTTGACCTGGTGCTGGCCGGTGCCTGCCCCAAGCTGTATTACCTGGATGTGGAGCTGGTGGTCTACCGCGCCAACCGGGCGGGCAGCCTGTTGAACGCGGGCCTTGCCAAACATTTTGCGGGCATCGCGGCGGTCATCCAACGGTTTGAAAAAATGTTCGCCGCGTCGGACTGCCCCTGGACCCCGGCGGAGCAAGCCGAGATCTGGCGGCGCACCGCCAATGTGTTCTGGCCGCGGGCCCGCGGCGCTGCCTGCCGTGATGCCGAGGTACGCGCCGCCTGTGCCCCCGGCCTGACCGCCTGCAAAGCACTCTGGAAACTGGGGGACGAGAACACCCGCCCGGACTGGAAGCTGTTTGCCTTCCTGCTCAACCACTTCGGCCCCCGCTTTGCCCTTTGGGCGGCCGGGCTGCTGAAACGGAAATAAAGCTCTGCACCCATTGTAGGGGGCGGCGTCCCCGATGCCCCATGAACCTCTGCCGTAAATGCCGGTTTCGGCTCCATGCCCCGTAGGGTGGGGTCACTCGACCCCGCCGCCTTTCCACGCCTTGACCCTATCAAAACACCTAGGAGAACACCTGATTGCGTACACAAAAAACAATTTTGAACCTGGTCTATGCGCTGGGGTCCAGCCTGCTGCTGATGTTGCTGGGCTTTGCCACGCGGCGGCTGCTGGTATTTAACTTTGGCAACGATATCACCGCCGCATCCCAGGTGGTGGATAAGCTGTTCAACTTTTTCTCCATCGCGGAATTCGGTGTTGGCAGCGTCATCAGCTACCGCTTGTATGAACAGATCGCCGCCAAGGATACCGAGAAGATCAGCAAATATATGTCCATGTATAAATGGGCATACCGCGCCGTGGGTGTGGTTATCTGCGTGCTGGCGGGCATCGGGGCGCTGGCCCTGCCGTGGATCATGCCCGGCGTGGCCAGCATCCAGACGGCCTATACCGTTTACCTGCTCAACACCATCTCCACGCTGTCGGGCTATTTCCTTGTCACCCGGCGGCTGATGTACACCTGCACCCAGCAGGGGTACCTGTGTACCCGCATCGACTTCTGCTTTAATGTTGCCAACTATCTGGCCCGCATTGCCATTGCGCTGTGGCTGCCAAACTATATTTTGTATTTCGGCGTCAGCATCCTGTTCAACACCGGTGCCAACCTGGTGGTGGCAGCACGGTATAAAAAGGACTTCCCCGAACTGCACGAGGTCAAGGTTACTTTGCGGGATTTCAAGGATCTTGGCATCTTCCATGACCTCAAGTATTACCTGGTTCACCGCCTGTCTAACACCATTTACGGCTCGTCCGATACCATCGTCACCAGCCGTATGGCGGGCAGCGCTATGACGGCTAACCTTGGCAACTATACCACCGTGTCGGACAGCGCCACCAACATCGGCAATAAAATCATGGACAGCTTTGCCGCAGCCATCGGCAATATCGTGTACGATAAATCCGCCACGGCCAACGCCCATGATAAACAGGTGTTCTGGGGGCTGGATCTGTTCAGCTATTTTTTCGGCAGCTTTGTGGCAACGGCATATCTCTGCCTGTTCCAGCCGTTTATCAGCCTGTGGATGGGCAGTGACCGCCTGCTGCCGCTGGGCTTTGTTATTGTGTTCAGCCTGAACGAATATGTGGGCTGGAACCACCGGATGCTCGGCTCCTACCGCGCCGTGCTGGGCCACTTTGAGCAGGACCAGTGGTTCATGGTCGCCTCTGCCGCCACAAACCTGATTCTAAGCTTTGCACTCTTCCCGGCGTTTGGCATTACCGGCATTGTGGCGGCTACCGTTGTGGCCCACTGCATCATGTGGGTGGGGCGCGGCATTGTGGTCTGCCGCCAGTATATGCGCGGCAGCGGCTGGCGCTACCTGCGGGTGCAGGCGGTGCATCTTGTCACCCTTGTGGTACTTATGGCAGGCAGCTACCGCGTGTGCGCCCTGTTGTCCGGCGGTATTCTGGGGCTGCTGGGGCGGGCTGTTGTGGTCTGCATCCTGCCCAACGTGCTGAACCTTGCGTTTTATATCTGGACCAGCGATGCCGCCTATCTGCGCACCCAGGCTGGCCGCCTTTGGCAAAAAATTACCCATCGTTAAGGGGGAAACACAACATGGCAACCATTGGCATGCTGTATATCTGCACCGGCAAATATACCGTGTTCTGGCCGGAATTTTATGAAACTTTCAGCCGGAACTTTTTACCCGGCTGCAAAAAAGAATACTTTATCTTTACCGATGCACCGTCCATCGCCCACGAGGATGACCCCGCTGTGCACCGCATTGACCAGCCCGCCTATGACTGGCCGCTGAGCACCATGAAGCGCTTTGCGATTTTCCTAACCCAGGAAAAGGCGTTGGAACAGCTGGATTATCTCTTCTTTTTCAACGCCAACCTGACCTGCCGGGAGGTCATTACCCCGGAAGAATTTTTGCCCCGTCCACAGCAGGGGGAACAGTTGCTGCTGGTCCAGCAGCCGGGGTTCTGGAACAAAAAGCCGATGTTTTACAGCTATGACCGCAACCCCAGATGTACGGCCTATATCCCGTACAACTGCGGGCGGGACTATGTTTCCGGCGGGCTGAACGGCGGTACCTCCGCGGCATTCCTGGCCATGTGCAAAGAGCTGGACCGCCGCACAGAGCAGGATATCCGCAACGGCGTGGTGCCCCTGTGGCATGACGAAAGCCAGCTGAACCGCTATGCCGCCGAACACCCCGGCAGCTACCGCCTGTTGCCCCCCACTTACTGGTACCCGGAAGGCTGGCAGATGCCCTTTGAGCAAAAAATCATTGTGCGCAATAAATCCCGCTACTTTGATGTGGCGGCGGTCAAACACCATTCTCAGCACACCCGCAGCTGGCTGCAATGCAAATGGGAAGCCTTTTGCGAAAACTACCTGCCGTATTTGCTGTGCGCAAGGGACAAACTGCTGCAAAAACACCTGTAACCTAATTAGCAATTAGAAATTGCAGAACTCCCGTAGGGGCGCACATTGTGCGCCCGTCGCTTTGCCTTACATGAAATCAAACAATAGAGGAGGGGCGGCCTATGCCGCAAAAAAATGCACAGGACCGCCTGTGGAAAATTTTAACCCCGGTGCTGCTGGTTCTGGCGGTTCTCGCCATGGCCAAAACGCTGTTTGTGGGGCTGGAAATTGATGAAGAATATGCGTTCTCCCTGGGCTTCCGCCTGGTAAAGGGGGACCGGCTGTTTTATACCATGTGGGAGCCGCACCAGCTTTCGGCCTTACCGGCAGCGCTGGTGCTGGCTCTGTATACCGCCATTGCAGGCACAACCACCGGGGCGCTGCTGTTTGTGCGCGCTGTGGTGCTGGTCTGCAAAGCGGCCATGAGCGCGGTATTTTACCGCGATTTCAAGCAGACCATTGGCCGCCATGGGGCGCTGCTGAGCGCGGTGGTGCTGTTTGTCTACACCCCCAAGTGGTTCCTGGGGCCGGATTATATCAGCCAGCAGTTCCATTTTACCGTGGCGGCATTTTTGTGCTTTTACCATTATTACACCCATGGTTTCCGCCGCCCATGGCTGGTAGTGCTGGGGGCGGTGTGCGCCTGCTTCAGCTTTCTGGCGTTCCCGCAAAGCGCACTGGCGGCGGCGGTGATTTTTATCGGCATGGTGTTGCTGGGCCGCCGCGGCAAGGAGCCGACGATCTGTAAGATCCCCCGCGGCGCGGTGCTGTTTGTGCTGGGCTGTATGGCCTGCGCGGCAGCGTTTCTGGCGTATGTGCTGCCCGGCATGGGGTTTACCGTGTTTTTGCAGCGCGTCAGCCTGATCCTGAACGACCCGCAGTATGATTTTACCACAAGCCAGCGGCTGGCCCTGTTGGCAAGCCAGGCACTGAACACCGCCAAATTCCTGGCAAAGCCGCTGGCCGCCAGCGTGGTGCTTTGCCTGCTGTGGTGGGCCAAAATCCGCCAAAAGCGGGATTGGACCGGCCTTGCCCTGAACCTTTGGGCCATTCTGGCGGCTCTGCTCTGCGCGGTGCGCGCTGTGGCGGACTCCAGCTCCGATGAGCGCTACTTTATGCCGGCGCTGGTGCTGGCGGCGGCCTGGGCGTTCCGCAAGGGGCGCGGCACGGCGTGGGAGCCGCTGTTCTGGCTGGGCTTTCTGCCGGGCATGGCGGCGTATGCGTTCATTCTGCGCTCTACGCTGCTGGGCTTTTCGGCTACCTTTATGTATCTGACCTGGCCCGCGCTCTGCGGCTGCTTTGCCATGTTGGCGTGCAGGCAGGAGAATCCGGAGCAGGGAAAACTGCCCCAGAGCCAGTGTGTGCTGGCGGCGCTGCTGGTATTTTTGCTGGTGTGCCGGTTCTGGTGCGTTCTGGTAACGGGTTGGAAGCCTGCCAATGTGGCAACAGCCAACCTGAAGCAGATCACCGCAGGCCCCGCCACAGGGACCTGGGCGGACGAAAAAGCCGCCGATATGCAGATGGCCCTGTACGAAGCGCTGGAACCCTTTGCGGGCAAGCAGGTGCTGCAGGCTATTGGCGAGCAGCACGGCCTTGGCTTTATGATGGCGGGAGGAACCTTGAGCATCGGTCAGGCGTCCGTCATCTCCGGTACCGACAGCGACCCGCGGTTCATCCAGTATTATGAGGAACTGCCCGAGAAGCGTCCCGATGTGATTCTGTATGATGAAGCCGAAGTGCGTGATATGGCCGCGTTCCATGCCTGGATCGAAGAAAACTTTACCATCACCGCCCGCTACCCCGTCACCCACGGCACCGCCCACCTGGAAGTGCTGGTAGTCGATTGAGTTTTCCACAAGCACAGGAAAAAATGTGGAAAGTTTGCGGGCATTTGCAAGGGAAACGACCCCACTATTATTTTTGAGCCGCGCGCCGCGCGGCGGTCCACCAACATTATTCTTTATTCTCTATTCATTATTCATTCAAATCGCATGATTCGCCTGGCAATCATGCGATTTCGTTTGACCCCCCGCCCCAAATATAGTATTCTATAATCAATCAAAATATCTTGTTCAGGGGGCTTGCCCTATGCCGGAACGCTTTCTTGTTTTTATCCCTGCCTATAACTGTGAAAAACAGGTGCCCCGTGTGCTGAACCAGCTGCTGGACCGTCAGGTGGCCGCTATGGTCACCGAGTGCATCGTGGTCAATAACCGCTCCACCGACGGCACCGAGGCCGCCGTGCAAAGCTGGATGCAGGCCCACCCGCAGGCCCCGGTCCGCCTGCTGCGCAACGACCAGAACTATGGCCTGGGCGGCAGCCATAAAGTGGCATTCCAGTACGCCGTTCAGCATAACTTCGACTACCTGATTGTGCTGCATGGCGACGACCAGGGCGATATCCGCGATGTGCTGCCCCTGGTACACAGCGGCCGCCACCGTAAGTATGATTGCTGCCTTGGCTCCCGTTTTATGCCGGAAAGCCGCATCAAGGGCTACAGCACTCTGCGTGTGGTGGGCAACTATGGCTTTAACTGGCTGTTCAGCCTGGTGGCCGGGCACAAGATCACCGACCTGGGCAGCGGCCTGAACCTGTACGCCGTGCCGCCGCTGGCAAACGGTTATTATAAAAAGTTTCCGGATACGTTGTATTTTAATGACTGCATGATCCTGGCCCTCTGCCACCTCAAGCAGAAAGTCCTTTTCTTCCCCATCAGCTGGCGGGAGGAAGACCAGGTATCCAACAATAAGCTCACCAGCTTTGGCATCAGCCTGCTCAAACTGTGCGGGCGTTACCTGAAAAACAAAAACGAGTTTGTGACCCGCGAATGGCGGGAAAAACCGATTGAAGAATATACAAGCACCATCATTGCTTCCAATCTGTAAAGGGGGATGTTGATTATGAAGGTTCTGGTAACGGGTGCTGCCGGGTTTATCGGCGGCCAGCTCATGCATGCATTGTGGAAAAACGGCCATACCGCCATTGGTGTGGATAACTACAGCTATGGCAACGCCGATAACCTGCATTTTGACGACCATGATTTTTCCGCCGATGTCATCAAGATGGATATCCGCGATAAAGAGGGCATGAAAGCCCTGTTTGAGCAGGAAAAGTTTGATATCGTCTATAACATTGCGGGCATTGCCCCCCTGCCGGACTGCCAGAGCGACCCGGTGGAGGCCGTCAGCGTCAACACTCTGGGCCTTGTCAACGTGCTGGAAAACGCCCGCCGCACCGGCGTTAAGCATGTCATTCAGGCATCCACCAACGCGATGTACGAGAATGAAACCGAGTTCCCGACCGTGGAATCCAAGTTCAACCCGCCCACGCTGATCTATCCCAACACCAAATACTGCGGCGAGCGGTTCTGCCAGAGCTTTGCCGATACCTACGGCATGAACATCACCTGCCTGCGCTTTGCCAACGTTTATGGCCCGCACATTGACTGCCTGCGCAAGCAGCCGCCGTTTGTGGGCTATATGATCCGCGAGCTGTACTATGACCGCGTGCCGGAGTTCCACTCTGACGGCAACCAGCGCCGCGATTATATCTATGTGGATGACCTTATCGACCTGGCCATGCGCGTGTGGGATCAGCCGGGCTTTGATGCCGTCAACGTTTCCAGCAACAAGAACTACTCCGTCCGCGAACTGTACGCCACGGCCTGCGAGCTGATGGGCAAGCAGATCGAAGCCAAATACTGCCCGTCCAGCCATTACTGGGCCAAGTACCCGGAGCTGTACGGCGGCGCTTACGGCATCAAGCCGGAAATTCTGGACCACGAGGTCAACAAGTATTCCCTGTGCGATAACACCCACGCCAAAGAGTGCTATGGCTGGGAACCGAAGATCGACATCCGCGAAGGCCTGCGCCGCGTGATCGAGAACGAGTGCGCCATGCTGGCTGCCCGCGATGCGAAAGGGGAATAACATGGCAAAGCTGCACCTTGTAATGCCGATGGCCGGGCGCGGCAGCCGCTTTTTTGAAAACGGCTTTGTGATGCCCAAGCCCCTGATCGAGATCAACGACCGCCCGTTTTTCTATTGGGCAACCCAGAGCATTGCCAAATTTGTGGACTGTGCCGATATCACCTTTGTGGTGCTGGAGGAGCATATCCGCGACCATGCCATTGACCGGGAAATCAAAACCTATTACCCCGATGCCAAAATCGTGGCCCTGCCCGAAGTGACGGAGGGCGCCGCCATCACCGCCCTGCGCGGGACGGAAAGCCTGCCGGACGATGAGCCGCTGCTCTTTAATGACTGCGACCACCTGTTCCTCTGCAAGCCGTTCAATGAGTTTTGCAAGGCGGGCGATTTTGCCAACGGCCCGGACGGCGCACTGCTGACCTTTGCCAGCGACTCCCCGGCCTACAGCTACCTGCAATATGGGGCCGACGGCAGGGTGTGCCACACGGTGGAAAAGCAGGTCGTCAGCCATGATGCCATCTGCGGGGCGTATTACTTCAAAAATAAGCAGCTCTATGCTTCCGCCTGTGCAGAGTACCTGCACCACTGCGATTATAAAGAATTTTTTGTTTCCGGCATTTACAACGTGCTGGCCGCCCGCGGGGCGGACCTGCGCGGATTTGCAACTGATCTGCACCTGCCCTTTGGCACCCCGGCGGAGTATGCCCAGGCGGAACAGGAAGCCAACAAGGCCGCGTTTGAAATGCTGATGTAAAATCCCCCCAATAAACTAACTGATTCAGGTGACCGCCGATGCAACCTTTCGGAACCATTTTATTATTGCTGCTTTCCTCCGCAGCATTGGTGCTGCTGGGGCATGTGTTCCGCCTGCTCCGGTGGGAACAGTTCATCCGCATTTATGAATACCCCCAGCGCCGCAGCCTGCTGCGCGCCATGGCCGGGGGCTATGCCGTCAACTTTCTGCTGCCATTCCATGTGGGCGATTTTCTGCGCGCCGCTCTGGCTGGCCGCAAAATGAAAACCGGAACAGGCTTTGCTTTTGCCACTGTCATCATGGATCGCTTTCTGGATGTGTGGGTGGTGGCGCTGCTGTTCGGCGGGTTCCGGCTGGCCGGGCTGGGCGGCGCTGCGGTTTTGGGCGCAGCGCGGTATTATCTGGTTTTTGCGCTGCTGCTGGCCGCCGCCCTGGTGCTGGTGGTGCTGCTGCGGGACCTGCTCAAGCGGTGCTGCCTGGCCGTGTGCAGCATTTTCAATGATACCATCAAGCTGGACGGCCTTGTGTTCTGCTGGAGTCTCATCAATACCTTCAAGGATCTGCGCCGCGTCAACCTGTGGCGGCTGCTGCTCAATACGGTTCTCATGTGGGGGGCCTACCTTGCTTCTTACGCGGTGCTGGGGCAGGCAATCATTGCCTGCGGCGGCGCTGGCGGCAGCTTTGGCTTGGTGGAAGTGTTCAACATGCTGTTCGGCGTCAAGAGCGTGGATGTGACCAGCCTTGGCGTGGCGGGCTCCCTCGGTTTGAGCGATGCCGCCCGTGGGCTGGTGATCGCCTGGTTCCTGCTGCCGCTGGCGGTTATGTTTGCGGCACCTCTTTTGCCGGAACATCTGCGCGCCGCCCTGAACGGTGCAGCGGAGCCGATCGCCAACCGGGAAGCCGGGCAGGAAAACTACCTGAATCTGCTGCCCCAGGTGGACCCGCGGGACCGCGGCGCATTCCTCAACCAGTATTTCAGCCTGCAGAACAAAGCCTATGTGGCCAAGTTCATTGAGATCAACCAGAACATTACCATTTTGCAGGATTATTCCGCCGGTTCCAACGCAACTACCATGCTGTGTACCGATGGTGCCGCGACCTTTTACCGCAAATACGCCTTTGGCGCGGACGGTGCCAAACTGGCCGAACAGCTGGCTTGGCTGCGCCGCAATGCCGCCCGCCTGCCGCTGTGCGAAATTCTGCGCGAGGGCACCGGCGAAGGCTACTGCTGGTATGATATGACCTATTCCGGCAGCGCGGTGGGGCTGTTCCGCTATATCCATTCCAACCCGCCGGGAAAAAGCGTAGCCATCCTGCGCAGTGTGCTGCGGGCACTGGATGAACAGCTCTACCGCCCCACAGCCCGCCCGGCGGATCCCGAAAAAATAGAGGAATACCTGAACAAAAAGATGGATGCCAATCTGGAAAAGATCCGGGACGCCCGCATCCTGAAAGAACTGTGGAACTATGACCGCATCTGGATCAATGGCCGCAGCTACCGCAACCTGAAAGAGCTGGGCCGCCTGTTTGACCACAATGCGCTGCGTACCCTGTTTGCCGCAGACCCCGTGGCGGATATCCACGGCGATCTGACGGTGGAAAACATCATCTGCCGCACCGATGTGGAGAACCCCGATAAAGCGTGGTACATCATTGACCCCAACACCGGCAACCTGCACGACAGCCCCTACCTGGATTACGGCAAACTGCTGCAAAGCCTGCACGGCGGCTATGAGTTCATGATGATGACCCCGCGCTGCACTGTGCAGGAAAACCACATTGACTTCCAGCTGACCCGCTCCGCCGCCTATGATACGCTGTTTGAAGCGGTCTGCGATGACCTGCGTGCCCGCTGCGGCGCGGCAGGGCTGCACAGTATCCTGGCGCACGAGCTCATCCACTGGCTGCGCCTGATGCCCTACAAGCTCAACAAAGATAAAAAGCGTGCCCCCATGTTCTATGCTGGGCTTGTCATGGTGGCCAACGATCTAAACACATGGGAAAACGAGGGAAAGTTTGATGAAAAAGCAAGGACTGATCGCCGTTGATCTGGACGGCACATTGATTGATACGGTTGCCGTCAACGCTGAAAGCTACCGCCGTGCGCTGGAGTCGTTCGGCTTTACGTTGGATTATGATTACTATGCCGCTTACTGCAACGGCAGGCATTACCGCGCCTTTTTGCAGCCGCTGATGGGCGGCAGCCCCTCTGCCGAGGATGTGGAGCGGGTGCATGACCTGAAAAAGCAGTATTACGCCGCCAACATGGACATAGCCCGCAAAAACGAGGCACTGTTTGTCATCTTGGAAGCCCTGCGCCCCACCCATTACCTGGCCGTGATTACCACAGGAAGCCGCCAGAACGCAACGGAAATGCTGGACCACTTTCACTGCACTGACTGGTTTGACCTGATCCTGACCCAGGAAGATGTGGTCAACAATAAGCCGGACCCGGAGGGCTACCTGAAAGCCATGGCCCACTTTGGCGTGGACGCCGCCCATACCATGATCTTTGAGGACAGCGCCACCGGCCTTGCCGCCGCCCGCGCCACCGGAGCCAGCGTGTTTGCGTGCAATCAGTTCTGACCTAAGGCAACACCGCACAATTCCCGCCTTACGGCTTAAGCACCGCTCCGACGGCT
>ENA-UOOD01002802-UOOD01002802.1-human-gut-metagenome-genome-assembly--contig:-CS67-NODE-2802-length-15124-cov-4.955870_pt1 | contig 15124 bp, 10 predicted proteins | sample MGYA00242464_ERZ724011 | MGnify/ENA metagenome assembly ERZ724011 | reverse complement strand
GACTCGGAACATATCATGTAACATGGTCAACAGGCTTGCATGTAAAAATTCCGTTTATCGACAAAATCTCAAAGAAAGTTTCACTAAAAGAGCAAGTGATCGACTTCCCTCCACAGCATGGAGTGAATAAAACGATACCTTCTTGTAAATCGTAAAAAGTAAGTGTGTATCAGAAAATTGAAGATAATCAATAACAATTACTTATTTAATATTTTTAACATTTGAGCCAGTAGGCTCTTTTTTTATGCTTAAAATTCTTGTGAACTTACTCCAAAGACAAAAAAGAGAATACGAGCGTTTGACAGAAATCTATGGTAATTGCCCAAAATATGTTCTAACAGCAGATGAGTTCTCAGGAGCAACCTACGATGGTATAAAGACGGTGCACATAGCAGACTTACCATGGTCGGCTGTGGTTCAGTGGCAGAATCAATGTGTGCAGCCACCTTAGTATTGTTGCCATAATTGACCGCAGTTACACATAGGGACTCTATAAAAGCCATTATTACGACGGTGATTGCAAACAGACTTATCTTAATTGAGCCGAACAGACCTATTTTTTCACTGCCGCTTGTAATTTTGAAACTTGAAATTTTGTGATTATTGCCGTCAAAATTACCCTTGTAGTCGTAAGATTTTACAATGATCGAAGAAATTTTTATACAGATATAATAATGAAACCAAAAATATCGGAATAAAAATAAACCTCCCGCAACGAGTTAAATCCGGTGCATGAGGTCTTGCTATGCAAATATTTATATGGTTTTAATGTCAATAGTTGAGTCAAACCGAAAAAGAATAAAATAAAAAATCATGTGATAGTATACTGCCTAAAGCAGAAAATTGAATTTTAAGCAACAAGCTGATTTTGCTTTTTAGCACAATCAGTTTTCTCGAAACCGCAAGGCAATAATGGAAACAGATAATTTAAAGCTTAAGAGGAAGTTTTTCAATGACAAAAGCAGAAACAGTAATAATGAGAAAACGTGAAATCAAAGTTCCTAGTTATAGGAACGGCGGATACGAATCATAGATAATCAGCAAATACAACAGCAATGCAAATTTTATCGAGTAGAAATTTATGCCCAATGTAACTGTACGACAAAATCAATCTCAGAATCAATAGATGTTATATACATGTTTTTCGCATATCTTCCCGAGGTCCTTAAGATAATATATAAAACGAATATTATCAAGTGTTTGAAGCACTATTTTTCTCAGTTGATTTTAAAATATTCTGTCAGTTCAACAGGGGAGTCAACGGTGTCAAATCTTGAATTGGTTTTGTCGCCTTTTTTGATACCAAAACCGTAGGTGACGCCAAGAAAATCAACTCCGGCAATTTCTGCACCGTTTTTGTCATACACAGAATCTCCGACAAGCACAGCATTTTTTGCAAGACATTTTTGTTCAAACAATACTTTGGTAACGGTGTATGCTTTGGTGCATTTTTCTGTACCGTTCCAACCGTGAATTATATCAAAATATTTTGCAAGCCCTGCATTTTTTAGCATGGATTTTGCGTATTCTTCAAGTTTGAGCGTTGCAACTCCGAGTTTATAACCGTCTGATTTCAACTTGCTTAATGCTGTATCAATCCCATTATAAACACTGAATTTTGCAATGCCCTCATTTGCATATAAATTTCTGTATGTATCAATCGCTTTTGCAAGAGTTTCTTCATCGGGTATATCATAAAGTGTTCTGAATCCGTCGGAGAGCGGACCGCCGATTACAATGCTGTCGTTCTCAACTGAATTTTTCCTTAAATTAAGCATGCTTGCAGTTTTGTGATAGCAATGCAAAATTCCGTCCGAAGTATCGAGCAATGTGCCGTCAAGGTCAAATATAATCAGCTTTCTTGTATTTTTCACAGCACAATACCCTTTGCCTCAAGCCTTGCGTCAACAGCTTTTTTGTTTTCAATATATCCGTTGAGCCGCTTTTCCGTTGCTTCAAGAACACCCTCAAGCATTTTAATTTTTTCGCTTTCACTTTTTGAAATTGAATGTAAATCAATCGTTACTCCTGTATATTTAAGCTCTTTTGTCAAACTGAAATTTTCAGCATTTTCAAGAGCTTTTTTATTTTCTGAATACAAATAAATCACTTCCTGATGAGTTTTCTCCGTTCCTTTGATTTCAATGAAAATCGGTCTGATTTTTGAAAAAACTTTCTTGTCAGTTCCGTCAAAATAAATGTGCATCTGTTCTTCGTTAAGAAAAATTATCCAACCTCTGTTCTGCTTTGATGAAATTAAAGCTGAGATATCCTCAATTTTTCTGTTTTCACACAGCCTGTCCGAAACAATGGCATATCCGTCAAAATCCGATATTTCATTGCTGAATCTGAATTCAGTCTGTAAATCGTCATTTTTGGCAAGTTCTTCAAGCAGAAGTTCATTTCCGTTTGTAACAATACTGTCGTTTTTGCCAAGATATTTTGCAAGCCTTACCGCCGCATAGTATCTGTGGATATGTCTGAAATCATCCATAATGCGGTTGTCAAAGCAAATCATTCTGTCGCAAAAATTGCCGAGATTTTTAACCGCAGTGGAATATGCCGCAATGGCAGTTTTAACCCGTCCATCAAAAACATAGGGGAGAAGTTCCGACGGCATCGCAAACGGCAATACGGTACAACTGTTGCCGAAAATATCCTTGTACCTGCCGGCAATATCATCAGGATGCGGCTTTACCGCAATGTGTGTGTTTTCAAGAAAATAATCTGCAAAAAGTTCATACAGCTTGTGTTGATCGCAAAGCGGCATAATTCCGAGATTTGCCATATGCTGAGTGAGTATCAGACTTGTATTTTTATTCGTCTTAACCGTATTATTCACACCAAAAAACGAAAGTACTTTGTCAAGCGCCTGTACATCAAGTTCTTCAAGAATCCTTTTTACGGAAAAATCAACCATTTTAGCGTGAGTGAAACCCTCAACCTGTGCCTGAGTATCGGCAAGAATTTCAACACAGCTGTCATTCTCTCCAAAATATCCGAGCGTGTTCATTAATGCAGTCTGCGTTTTGTTGCGGCTCATATTCGACATCATAAACCTGTTGTCGGAAAGCACACCGCAGCCTTCTTCAAAGCAATGATATTTAATCTTGTTTTTGATAACATACCAGCCAAAAGGAAAGTGGTCGGGACAAAGATACAGTTCATCTGCCGAATTTGGGGTTATCGGAAGACCCCTTTTTATTTCTGCGCAGGCTGATTTTAAAATCGAATTTTTAGAGCGGTGTTTTTGCTCATTTTTCTTGATATTTGCGTTTACTTCCGATTCTTTAAGTAAAAGTACATCGTCAAATATGCCTGAATTTTTGTATCTGTCTAAAAATGCAACCGAATTTTTGTGAATGTCAGAGAGCAATAATACGGCGGTATCGTCTTTTTTGCGTGTAAGTCGATGAAGTACACAGCATTGTATGTGATAAGTGGTAAGTGCGTAGTATAAAATCATAGTTTATCTCACTTTACAAATTCGTTTTCAATCAGTTTACCAAGACTGCCGGTTTCAAACGATGCAGAACCTACGGCTCTGTTTACGGGGTAGTCGGCAAAAAGATTGCTGAAATATTCGGGACAGGAAATAACCTGTCTGCAAACGGCATATGCGTCACTTCCGCAAATGTTCATCATACACGGATATTTGGCAAAATGTTTTGTGTAGTCATTTACAAAATCGTGAATACCGTCCTGAATTTCATTTATCATACTGTATCCCTCAACCTCGGGATAATCAAATTCATACTTTATTCTTCCGTCATCGTCAAAATCAAAGCCTATGAATGACGGTGCGGGAGCGCTGAGCATAATTTCGGTAAAAGCTCCGTACATACGCTTTACATCGTGATCACGGCGGATTTCACGGTTGATTCTCTGCGAAAACATATATGATGTGATTATGTCGTTTGTCATCTGCGGTTCGATTATATCCATATCGTGAAGATAGGTTGAGCCTGCAACAAGTCCTCTGACCTTGCAGTCAAGCTTCCATTCATCCTCAATAAGGTACCTAAGAGCGGAAAATCCGCTTGCCGCCCAGCCTATATCAACTATAACGGCACTTTTGCTGTTTCCGACAGCCGCTTTATAGTAGGCTTTTGCGGCGTTGTTACTGCGCCTGTAATGCTCTGTAACAATATCCCAGTGTACGGTAAACACCTTGACTATGTCCTCGTAGTTTTCTTTTGTAAGCAGGGTGTCTGCAGTAAGCTCCGCCTCGTCAAGAAACGGCTGCATTTCTTCAAGGTCCATAGCCTTCAAAATCTTTGCAATTGTCATCTTGCGAGGAATTTTGTACTTTATATATCGCAGTAAAAGTTCATTTTTGAATATGTTTACGGTAAGCTTTGTTGCGGCAGAGCGTGACCAGTATACATATTCCGTGTTGCTGTCGGGATAAAGTCGGTCATACACGGACTTTAAAATGTATCCGTCACGGGAGAGAAAAAGGATTTTATCAATCCCATGATTTTTGCAGTAATCATTTATGAATTTGCAATATCCGAGTACAAGAAAGCCTGCATAAGTGTAACCGAATTCGTAATACTGCGAATACTGCTTATCACCGTTTTGCAGTTTTGCGTTGACAATTCCACGGTATGCCGAGCCGATAAGTGATGTCATATCGAACGCTCTGTGCGCATTTCCTCTCGGATTTACACCCTTATACCATACGGGTTCAATATCGCATTTTCGTGCCGAACGATTGTCCGAAACAATGTTATCGCCGATATGAATATACTTTTTCTCAACTCCGTATTGCTCCTTTATGTATTCATAAAGCAAAAGCGAACGCTTGCTTGCATTGTATTCGTTTGAAACAATGATATTGTCAAAGCCTTCATATCCGCATTTTTTAAGCATTTTTTCAATAACATCTTTTGAAAGATACATATCCGAAACGGCAATAATTGTCTTTCCGAGATTTTTTGCTTGCAAGAAAATTTCTTTCATATACGGGTTTACAAAGCACAAATCAAGCTCTGTTTCAATTTCATACTGCATAGCCTTGTCAATATCAAGCAATACAAATCGTGACAGCTTTTCATAGATATCACGCAAAGTCACCTCATAAGTGCCGTTCTTTTCAAAAGCCTCCTGCCTTGCAAGCTTTTCTGCAAGTTCACGGTAACGCTTGAATCCGGGACATTTATTCTTTTCGCCCAAAAGGAAGAACAGCGACTTTGGATCATCAAACGGGCGTAAAATCAGTGTGTCAAAAATATCAAAGGATATAATATCGTTTACAAGAAACTTTTTTGCCATAAGTGTGGGGGACGGTCTTTTGGCAAAGCTTGACTCTGGAGCGCTCACGCAAGGCTTTATTGTATATTTTTTTCTTTCATATACTCTCGGCTTTGCTCCCGAAACACTTCCGAGTTTGCTTGATAAATGCAGAGAGGTGAGGTAAAACATTCTTCTGAAACGACTTTTGTCGGTATCCCCGTACTTATAAAAGCCTTCAAGCACAAAGCGATTTTTCATTACGGCTTTAAGTTTAAATTTTTTAGCTTTTCGTTTCAGTTTTCGCTTTGTATTCTGAATCGTACTCATTACAATTTTTTATCGCTCCTTGTTTTTTCGGTATCATAAATTGATGTTGTAACGAACTTAATTTTCATCTTTTCTTTAAGCTTTTTAAGCTCTTTTGATATTGCAAGGTTCTTTTCTTTAAGTAAAATCGGATCATATGCACCGCACATATTTTTGCTTATGTAATTTGAGAGCGGATTTTTGGTGAATCCGTCATATCCTGCAAGTGCAACCGACTTTACCGACGCTTTTTTCAAAAGTTTAAGTACCATAAGACCTGAACTGTCCGAAGCGTCATCTGTTGCATTTATAAGTTCCGAATAGTTTATGCAGACTGCTTTTTTCGGAAGATTTTTTATGTTAGATGTGAACACGGTCTTTTTTAGATTAAGCCTGTCCTCAAGCTCGGAATATCTGACTGAATTTCCGACAAAAACAATATTCGGTTTTATGTAGTCCGGAATAAAATTAACCGAGATTACAAAGGGCTTTTTCTTTGAAATATATTTCAAAATCAAACCCTTTTCGCTTTTTACCGTAGAGCCGGGGGAGATAACAAGCACATTTCTTCCGTCAAGCTTTTTACGCAGTCTGTCAAGAATTTCAATATCATCAACTGCATTGCTCTGGTATTCCTGATAAATTTTTTCAATAAGCGCTTTGTTGAAAAATCGCTTTTCTTTTTGCGGAATCTGCTTGAGTATACTTCCGATTGCAGGCATTGAAAGCGAATGCTTTGCCATGAGATATGACGAATAATTCGGATGACAATTGTTTGTGGCTGAAAGAAAATAAGCCGAATTATAGCCCCACGGATTGCTGAGTGAAATCGGAATAAGATAGCGGTCAACAATTTCAAGAACAGGCAGAACATCATAATTTTTTGAAAATGTTCGGTTGAGGTAATCCATAAACAGTTCACTGCAAAGGTTGCCCGCACCTCGTCCCATTCCGTTTGCACTGCAGTCAATGATTATATTTCGCTTTGTATTGTACTGTGAAAGCGCCTGTGCATTTGAAAAGGCAAGCTGAAAATTATTGTGCGAGTGATATCCAAGGCTGATTGTCGGTTTCAGATTGTTGTCAACGAGAAACACCTGACGGATAAGGTCTTTTTCATACATCACACCGAGAGTATCTACAATATAAAACGCATACGGTTCAAGTTTATTTATTCTTTCAAGCAAATCAAGAAACTGTTTATCGGTATAATTTGTAGTTCCTACAGGCTGCATAAACAGCTTGTAGCCTTTACTTTTTATAATTTCAGCCCATTCAAAGGCGAGATCAATTTCATTTGGATGAAATGTAAGTCTGATTCCGTCAAGTACAGTTGAATCTGCCTCTGAAAGTAGCACGGGATTGATTTCACGCTCACCGATTGCAATCATCGCAACATACATCGTGTTCATACTGCTGTCTGAACTTACAAGCTCATTGAGCTGTTCAACACTGTTGTAGAGCGAATAGTCGGGATCATAAGGCTTGTTTGTCAGAAAACCGCATTCTACTATATCTGTGTTTGATTTTGAAAAGTTAAAAAGCATTGTTTCAATTGCTTTTCTGCCAAAATGCCAGTTGTTTACATACCCTCCGTCACGAAGAGTACAGTCAAGAATTTTTATATTACTCATTGTTACCGTTATTATCGCTTTCTGTATTATTCTTAATGTAATGATCAAAAATTACCTGTGCAAGGTCAAAATCAATCGGATTGTTGATGTCGGTTGCTTCAATAAAATCAACAGTTACACCGTATGGATTACTGCCGATTCTTCTGCCGTCTTTAATAAGCTTTTTAGTGTAAACATAAAGGCCAGTTGTTTCCGCAAACACATTTTGAATATCCTGTGTCCTCGGAATCTTGTTTGTGTTGTAACAAGCGGCGCCGTCCATCCACAAAAATTCCTGAATCGGCTTTACGGTAAAGGCAGAATCATATTCCTCATTTTTTACCTTATCAATTGCAGTTTCAATTGTTTTTGCTTTGATAAAGGGCGCTGTTGCATGGGCGAGCACATAAATATCTGCGTCAACATCTTCCGCAAATGCTTTAAGCACATCAATAATCAAAGTGCTTGATGTGTCAAGGCTTTCGCTTCTTTTAAGAAATTTAATGCCGTTAGGAAGATACTTTTTAACTTCCTCATTACTGCAATAAACATATGTTTCGTCAATACCTTCAACTTTTGTAAGTGTGTCAAGAATGTAGGTGAGAAGAGGTTTTCCTCCTTTAAATGCCTTTGTGTTCTTACCGGGTAATCTTTCATTGTTTAATTTCATCGGCACGAATGCCACAACTTTTTTCTTGTTTTCCATTTTTATTTCTCCCATTCAATATCTCTTGCAAGTTTTGCTTTTAACCGTTCAATACTTTCGCTGTCAGCTTTTTTGCAGCGAACAGCAATGTCTGCCTGCGTATATCTAAGCTGTTTGCGAATAATGAGCGATTCAAGCTTGTTTTGAATTTCTTTATCATTTGTATATGCAAATATCATCAGCTGTTTTTCTCTCATAAGACTTGAGTCTTTCGGAGTGAAGTCAGCGGTGACAATATATAAACCGTCAGTCGGTATGTTAGGATTGAAATTTATTATGTTGCCAAGGTTTAGTAACAGCGAAAGTCTGTAATCATAAACATCAAGATTATCGACTTTCTCCATATCGCCGTCAATCAAAGTATCACCGTTATCTAAAGCAATGCCGTAGCGATTCAGAAAGTTCGTAATCTGAGTTTCATTTATATTGCGTATTAAACTTACATTGCGAATACCAAGTTCTTTTAATAACAAAGTTGCGATAAACATATCGTCAATTCTTTCACGGTTTGTTTCAATGTCGGTTGTGAAGTAGTAGGAATGAACTGCAAACTTGTCAACGCCCCTGATTGAAGTTGAGCTTGCAGTCAAAGCCATATCAACCTCACGGTCAATAACAAACGGTAAAAGTTCCGACGGCTCAGACTTTTCAAGAAGAATACAGTCGGAGAAAATTCTTCTGTAATTCTGCCATCTGTCCTTTGGATGAGGCTTTACAACAAGCACATATTCATCACCGCACATATAATCGACAAGTGTTGTCATCATCAGCTCCTGTAGGTCAAGGTCTTTGATTTTGAGTGTGTTCAGATCTTGAGTGAGATAAAGGCAAATTTTTTTATCACCTCTGATTTTGTGCGAAATGCCACCAAAAAAGTTAATAATATCCGGAACTTTGTCAGGAATTTTAAATTTCAAAATATCATAAATGCAAAAATCTTCCGCTTTTTCATCATAAAAACCTTTCTGCTGGTGACGAAGGTCGCACAGCTTTGACTTGACGCAACTGTTTCGTCCCATACAACCAAGATATTCGTTGATTATGTGGTTAGTCATATTATTGCTTTTTGTGATTGAAATGTATCTTAATTGTTCCGAAAGCATTCCGCTTGCATCTTCAAAATAATGATAGGGGATGCCTTTGTTAGTAAGATAAATTCCGAGTGAATGTTGGTCTGATGCAACATAGATTTCCTCAAATTTTGTTATGTCCTCATCAAGCCAATTTTCAAATGTTTTAGAAATATTTTCAATTACGGATTTAATTTCTTTTTCACTGCTTGTATTATCAAGTGCATTGCCTTTTTTTAGCTTGAATTTTTGTTCGGGAACATATCTTGCCGTTGCGAAAAATCCCGAATCAATCACCTGCTTTAAAAATGATTTTCTGTTCTTATCGGGCTTTATGTATTCAAGTATCAGAAGTTCTGCGTCATCATCGGGATAATAAGCAAGCTTATGTACTATACAGCACAGAAGATGATACATTGTAGATGCATGGTATAGAATCAATATAATCACTCCTGAGTAATATTTTTTAAGCGTTCAATTCCGCTCAAATAAAGTGAAAGTGCGTCCTCACCGCTAATCTTGCATTTGCAATCGGTAATTTTTGAGTATTTCACAAAGTCATTTGCAAAGTCACATACGGCGGTGTATATTTCTTTGAGGATTGCCGTGTCAATTTTCTTTGAATAAACCCAATGCTTTTCCGATTTGTCAATTTTCCAAAGCAGTGGCTTGTTGCCTTGAATGATTTCGGAAAGAGCTAAAACATTGTTATCATCGGCACAAAGATAATTGTTCATGCTTATTCCGTTGTAAACAATGCTTTTATCAATCCGATAAATCGTCTTTGCAAATTCTTCGCTTGCACATTTTTCGGGTAACGGATCAACAGTCACAACAATACGACTGCCGTTGATAACGGCCTGTACCGTATTTTCAACACCGTCACTATCCTTATCAATCCATGCGGTTGCCATAATTTTTGCAAGCTCGTCATCGCTGATTTTTCCGTCAATTTCAGAAAGCGGATACCTCATCAGCTTGTCAAGAACACCAAGCTTTGCATATTTGAAAACAGGCATTTCGGGAATTATTTTTCGCCATTCTTCAACGGTTCTGTATTTATCCGTTGCAAAAGCAGACCATGGGAAAAACATCGGTTTATCGGTGCTTTCGCTTAACATTTTGACGGTCTGAGCAAATATTGAGTTTTCGTCACAAAAGAAAATCATTTTTTCTGCATTGTGTAATCTTTCAACGCATTCCGATGCAAAACCTACAATTGCGGGAGCAATGCACATATATCCAAGCTCGTATTCATTGCTCATTCTTTTTATTCCACTGAAAAGATTCATACCGCATATCGTGTTGTACAGCATTTTGAATTTTTCATCTTTAATAGGATTGTCAATGTGTTCCATAAGAACGGTAGGACAGCGGTAATACATTTGCCTGCAACCCATTTTTGCATATTTCTTAATGAAATCATAATTATTGCTCATAACGCAGGTGTGACTTTTGTCATCTGTTTCAATAACATTATTATTTCCGTTTGTCACAATAAGTTCGTCATAACCTATTTGGTGGCTGTCAAGCAGATGCTTTATAAATTCTTTCGGGTATATCGACCTTATCACAACTGAAACCTTCATATTATTACATTGTGCAATGTCAATCATACGCACAATGTATCGGTTCTCAAAAAACGAATTTTCAACCAATGAAAGCTCTAATTTATAGTCAATCAGTGTTTTAAGCTCCGCATTTATTTTTTTATAAATCCGAGAAATTGTAAGACCTTGCTTTCCGTATTTTTTTCTCAGCAGAGCAAAACCTTTTACGCCCGTGACATTTTCAATTTCTGTAAAAATTTTGTCATCATCTTTAATTTGACTTAAAGCTGAGCCGAATATATCGGTGACAAGGTGTGAATTGTCGAGCATACCCGATGCAAGTTCACAAATTGACGGTCTTACGAATATTTGCGAGAGATAATCCTTGCCGACAGTCTTTGTGAAAATCCGTTTGTTGCAGAACGGAAGTCTGCACAAAATATTGATTTTTATAAGTTCGAGTCCGAATTTGACAGGATTGTTTGTTGCCGCCTCACGATTTTGATTTTGCAGACACATACAATAAAAATTCACATCGTCATTTCCCGTGGTGAGTATATTGTAAATCTTTCTGACAAAATCAAGTGATAGTTTTTCTATCATTTTATTTCTACCCCGATATTTGATTGAAACTGAAAATACCGATTTAATCAGCACTTTTTCAAATTTCGTTCAAATTATATTCCTTGATTTTATCTTGGTCAATAATAATAACTAACTATTTACAGTAAAAATACAATGGCTTTACATTCTGCAATAATTTGTAAAACAACCTATATTTACTTTACAAAATCGTGGGTGAATACTGCTAAAAACGAACTGTAATATTTGTCATGTTTTCCAAAAATAATGACAAGACAATATCCTATGTTGCATTTGCGTTTGTTTATGGTTATAATGAAAATGAAATGACGGTTACCAACGCTGAACTGAATATTTTAGCAATGGGGTATGTGACTAAACAATCTGAAGATTCAAAAGATGATTCTTCAGTCAGTGCAGGTAACGATTCAGACAATGATACAGAGGTTGACGATTATGTTGATTATGAAGTATTGTCTGAATCTGTTGATAAGACAAAACCGTTTATGCAGACAAGTTCTGAATATGACAGCACAGGCAATTATGTAACGGCTGAAACCAATGAACAGGGAAGTACAACACATTATGTTTATGATATCAACGGTAATGTAACTTCGGTTACTGATGCAGATGATAATGTGACAAGCTACGCATATGATTCATCAGGCAACCTTACATCTGTTAAAAACGGTGATTCTGAAAACTCATATACATACAGCGGTTTAGGCTCTGTATCGAAAATCGCTCATAACGGTTTTAGCTATTCGTTTAATTATGATGTATTCTATAACCTTGTTTCAACAAAAATAGGCAATGTTGCAATTACAAGCAATACCTATGACAGTAACGGCAATCTCGCAAAAACAACCTACGCAAACGGTGATTATTTTGAATACACTTATGATGATTACGGCAATATTTCTGTAATCACAGGCGAAACAGGCAAAATTGCCGAGATGATTTACAACAAGCAAGGTCTTGTTACAAAAGCAGTTGATTATTCAAGCGGTGAAACCTCATATTACTACTACACATTTGACGGTTCGCTTGAAAGCGAATATCGTACATCATCAGACGGCAGTCTTACTCACTACATCATTACTGATTCTAACGGTAATACAGTTGAAAAGACATCTGTAAACGGTCAGACAAAGACTATTACAACAGGCACAGATAAAGACGGAAAGTCATTTGTAAGCAATGACGGTGTAACTAACGAAACATCAACCGATGATTTCGGAAGAGTGTCAACTGTAACAACAAAACAGAACAAGAGCGATACCGTATTTACAAAGCAGTATTCTTATTACCACGGTAGCGAAAGCAATGCTACTACCAATATGGTTGGCGGAATCAGCTATAAGTTGAGTTCTGATAAGGTGCTTGGCTACAGTTATAATTACAACGATACAGGTAATGTAGAGAATGTGTATGAAAACGGTAAAAAGGTAGCCGTATATACATACACGATGAACTAAATCAGCTTGTATGGTATGCAGATACCCGAACAGGTCGCTATATCAGAATAGTTTATGATAACTACGGTAACATTCAAAAAATGGAATCGTATTCACTCGGAACTAACTGGGCACCTGTAAAATTACTTGAAACAAGAACTTATTCGTATGGTGACACTAACTGGAAAGATAAACTCACCGAGTTTGACGGCGACAGTATTACATATGATAAAAACGGCAATCCATTGACATACCGTGATGATATGACTTTTGAGTGGGAGAACGGAAGAATTATCAATAATATAAACACTTCCGATAAAGCTATTCAAATGAGCTATGACTCAAACGGAATGAGAACGCAGAAGTCTGTTGACGGAGTGAAAACTAATTATTATTACGACAGCAGTAATAACCTTTTTGCTCTTACGCAGGGTAATGATACGCTGTTCTTCTATTACGATAATTCTGGCGAAGTAATGTCGGTTTCATGCAACGGTACTATGTATTTCTACATCAAAGACCTGCAGGGCGATATTACCGAAATTGTTGATAAGGACGGCAAAGCAGTTGCAGAGTATGCCTATGATGCGTGGGGTAATATGCTCACCGAAGACAACGGCACACTCACAATCGGCAAACTGAACCCGTTCCGTTATCGCAGTTATGTTTATGATGAAGAAACAGGCTTGTACTATCTCCAAAGCCGTTATTATGACCCGCTCACAGGCAGATTTTTGAATGCGGATGTATATGCTGACACTCAATCAGGTACCCCGCTAAGCACAAATATGTTCGCTTATTGTGAGAATAATGCGATAAATAAATCTGATGATGAAGGAAAAGATGCTTGGTGGATACAGTCACCAAATAGTGCTAATGGAAAAGGACATACATCACTTTTGTTGAAAGAAAAATCAGGGTATTGGTGGTATTTCTATTGGGGTCCGTCAAGTATACAACTTCTTTTTTAGGAACTACTTCACTTAAAAATATCAATAAAAATGTTAGAAACCAAATAAATTATTATAATAATGACAAAAAACGCCCAGTTATGATTAGGAAACTGGACTACTCAGAAAATTATACTCAAGCGATACAGCTAAAGGGACATTTTGAGGACAGTATTAAACGAATAAAAAAATTCATCAATGATAATAAATATGCATTCAAATATTCGGTTAGATATTGTGCTCTCTATAAATTTAGATATACGAAAAAATATAAAGGTAAAGATAGACCGTATTCATACATACTATCTAGGAATCTTTACTATAATTTGTTAACAAATAATTGTATGCAAGCTAGTGTTTATTATTTAAAGTACGGCAGCCTTAATAAAAACAATGTGGAATTTAAGTTACAACTAGGGCATGTGGGTGTTATTCCAAATAATAATATAAATAATTTCAAAAAATTTGGTAAATGGGTGACATGTTGATAATTTTTTTAGAAAGGGGTTACTAATGAAAAAGAAAAAAGCGTTTAAAATCATTGCTATTGCTCTAATATTTTGTTTCTTTGCAGTTGCAGGCGTGGTGTATTTTTCTCTTACCAACGTTCCGGAACATAATGTTAAGATTGAAAATGAGCCGGATAATAATAGTTATATGAATACTTGCTCAAATGTAATGTGTAATTTGGCAAGAGTTGGTGACAAACTATATTACAATGCGGCAAACGACTTTTTTAAATACGGAACATATGAAATCACTTCGGACTATACCAAGCGAATTTATTGGAAAGGTCCAGCAATTACAAGTGAATGCCTTGATTTAAACCGTGTTTCCAATGAGAATATTTTTTCTCCTTACATACACAATGACATTGTTCAGTATTATGATTTGAATCAAAAACATTATGAGGAATATTTGAAACTACCCGATACTAATAATGATAACGCTTCGCTCGAAGAATTGTTTGTTGTAGGTAATGAACTCTATTTCAGCTATTCTGAATTATACGGTGGCAATGTTATAGGCGATACTATGGTAGTTTATGGTTTCTACAACCTTTACCGACAAGATGAAGATGATACAAAGTTAATATTGTCGGTGGACAATCTTGATTTTGACTATATTTCAGATCTACGATTTTATGATGAATATATCTATTTTGTTGCAGGGAAGAGAACAAGCGACAAAGAAGACGCTTCTACAGACCTGTTCCTTTGTAAATATAATCAAAATAACGGAAAGTTAGTTTATAAAATTCCTTATGCACCAAGTAGTGACTTTGTTGAAATTACTTGTCTATCTGCTGTGAACGACAAGGTGTATGGTACAATAGTTAATCGTTCTGATAACGGGTATGAAACGGTTTATTGTGCTGATTTGAAAAGCGGTACTATAAATACATTGTTTAAATCAAATGCAGGTATGGTTATCAACAGCTACAAAGATAAGGTGTTTTTATCAGTTGAAAACGGTAAAGACAAGGGAATATATTCAATTGATACTTCAACTGACAAAACTACTAAAATATTTAATGATGATATCGAGTTGAACGGTCTTTATATCGTAGATTCAAAATACCTATATTTCACAGATAATGCGTATTTTAACCTTTACAGAATAACTCAAGACGGCAAAAATCTTGAAAAAGT
>ENA-UOOD01002789-UOOD01002789.1-human-gut-metagenome-genome-assembly--contig:-CS67-NODE-2789-length-15177-cov-5.532072_pt1 | contig 15177 bp, 13 predicted proteins | sample MGYA00242464_ERZ724011 | MGnify/ENA metagenome assembly ERZ724011 | reverse complement strand
TATATGCTATTTTTAGAAGGATACATGGAGAGTTTTTGAAAGGAGTTATCATCGTGGCTTTAGATATAGGAATCGATTTGGGTACAGCAAGTATCCTTGTATATGTAAAAGGTAAAGGGGTAGTACTGAAAGAGCCAAGTGTAGTTGCATTTGACCGGGATACCAACCGCATCAAAGCAATCGGTGAAGAAGCACGCCTTATGTTAGGCCGTACACCGGGAAATATTGTTGCCGTCCGTCCATTGAGACAGGGCGTTATTTCTGATTATACAGTAACTGAAAAAATGCTTAAATATTTTATCCAGAAGGCCGTAGGCAAACAGCGTCTGCGCAAGCCACTTCTGAGCATCTGTGTACCAAGCCAGGTAACAGAGGTTGAGAGAAAGGCAGTAGAAGATGCCGGTTTCCAGGCAGGAGCCAGAGACGTAAGGATTATTGAGGAGCCGATCGCAGCTGCCATTGGTGCCGGAATTGACATTGCCAGACCTTGTGGAAACATGATTGTAGATATCGGTGGTGGTACTTCAGATATCGCGGTTATCTCTCTGGGAGGTACCGTTGTAAGTACATCCATCAAGATCGCCGGAGACGACTTTGATGATGCCATCGTTCGTTATATGAGAAAGAAACACAATCTTCTGATTGGTGAAAGAACTGCCGAAGATATCAAAATCCGTATCGGAACTGCCTATCCACGGCCGGAAAGTGTGTCTGTGGATGTAAGAGGACGAAACTTAGTGACAGGTCTGCCAAAGACCATCACCGTTACATCCGAAGAGACAGAAGAAGCACTGAAAGATACTACCTCCCAGATCGTAGAGGCAGTTCACAGTGTACTGGAAAAGACACCACCGGAACTGGCAGCAGATATTGCAGACCGTGGTATCGTCCTTACCGGAGGCGGAAGTCTTTTGTATGGATTGGAAGAATTGATTGAATCTAAGACAGGAATTACAACTATGACAGCGGAAGAGCCGATGACTGCCGTTGCCATTGGAACAGGAAAATATGTAGAATTCTTAAGTGGAAACAACGGTCCGGAAGATTAATACGGATCTTTGGGGTTTGTAAGAATGGAGGAATGTTATGTTACGAGGCCTGTATACCGGATGGACAGGGATGGTCAACGAGCAGAAAAGGCTGGATGTTATTTCCAATAACATGGCCAACGCAGACACCGTCGGATTCAAAGATGACCGGGTAACCAGTCAGGCATTTGACCAGGTGTTGGCGATCAAGGTAAGAGATGGATCGGAAGCTTACCACAATGAAGCCATTGGACACTTAAGTCTGGGAGTGAAGATTGGCGAAGTTTATACGGATTATTCACAGGGATCGATCCGCCAGACAGGCAACAGCTTGGATGTGGCGTTGAGCGGCAGTGGATTTTTTACCGTAAATGTGACAGACAAAAATGGAAATGTGCACACCCGTTATACTAGAAACGGACAGTTTACCTTGACCAAGGATGGATTGCTGGTGGACAGTGAAGGCAACGCTGTACAGGGACAGGGTGGAGACATCCACATCCCCACTGATGCCAAAAACATCAGTATATCGGCAAATGGTGTGATCACAGCAGACGGCCAGAACATTGACACATTAAAACTGGTGGATTTTGAGGATTATGATTATCTGAAAAAATATGGTGATACCATGTATGAACCGGTGGATGGAGCAACGGAAAAGGATACCAGTGCTCAGACAATCCAGGGATATACGGAGCAGTCAAATGTTAATGTTGTAAAAGAAATGGTCGATATGATTACTATAACAAGAGCTTATGAAGCAAATCAGAAAGTGATCCGTTCATATGACAGCATGCTGGACCGTGCTGTGAATTCTGTGGGAAGACTGAACGGCTGATCAAGGAGGTGTCTTGACGTATGATGCGTTCATTATGGACCGCTGCCAGTGGAATGATCGGGCAGCAGAGTAACTTAGATGTAATTGCCAACAACCTGTCAAATATCAACTCAACCGGATATAAGACACAGGCGGCTAATTTTAAATCATTGATCTACCAGACCATGCAGCAGAAGACTACTACTTCTACGGGAGAGGCGAAGCCGATTGGTGCACAGGTAGGACTGGGAACCAGGATAGCATCTATTTCATCGGATTTTACCCAGGGAGCACTGAATGCTTCCAACGGTGAGTTTGATTATGCCATCCAGGGAGATGGATTTTTTATGGTAAAGCAGGATGACGGTTCCACTGCTTATACGAGAAATGGTCATTTCAATATGTCTATTACGACAGATGGGATCGCCTTGACAGACAGTGCAGGCCATCCGGTATTGGATACAAACGGAAATGCTATTGTGCTGGACCGTACATACCGTACAAGCAAACTTGGCGTAGACCAGTATGGAAATCTTACATATCCGGATAACACCGGTAACCAGCAGAACATCGGTGTGCAGATCGGACTGGCAAACTTCCCGAACGCAGGAGGTTTGACCAAGAGTTCGGATTCCAATTATCTGGAGAGTGATGCGTCCGGACAGGCTACGATCTACAACGCTTCACAGTTGGGATCTCTGATCAAGTCCGGCTATCTGGAGGCGTCTAATGTACAGGCAGCAGACGAAATGGTCAACATGATCATCGCCCAGAGAGCATATGAAATGAACTCTAAGGCCATCACAGCATCCGACCAGATGCTGCAGCAGGCCAACAATCTTCGCTCATGATAAGGAGGCGTAGTGATGGCGATTTCAGTAGATAATACATATTTGACCAATTACAGCACAGATGCCTCGGCATCTGCAGCGGACAAATTGTCTTCCCAGATTCAGAATGCTTCCACAGACGATGAAACTATGGAGGCATGCAAGCAGTTTGAATCTTATATGATCGAGCAGATGTACAAAAATATGGAGAAGGCATCCAAGATCCTGACAGAGGACGAAGATGACGACAGTACCAGCAGTCAGTATGTGGATATGTTCCATGACAACTATATCCAGACCATTGCTGAGTCCATGACAAACAGTGGACAGTCTATCGGGCTGGCAGATCAGCTGTACAATGCGATTAAGAAAAATGAGGGAACACAGGTGTAACCTAAGTTTCCATTTACAGGCTCTCTTTCGTGTGTTATGATTTTCAACACATTAAGGGGAGTTTTTTACTATGTGGAAAAGGAGTATACCATGGAAGAACGAAAAGGGTATGTAACCAATATTATCTATAGAAATGTGGAGAATGGCTATACGGTATTTGAGCTGGAGCAGTCCGATGGGGAGGAAGAAACCTGCGTAGGCACCCTGCCATTTATCAACGAAGGAGAGTATGTAAAGGTAACGGGGGAAATGGTGCAGCACCCGGTGTATATGGAACAGTTGAAGGTGAGAAGTTTTGAGGTGCAGGCCCCGGACAATGAGACGGCTATGCTGCGGTATCTGGGATCCGGTGCCATTGCCGGCGTCAGAGGAGGACTGGCCAAGCGGATCGTGGATAAGTTCGGCGGAAAAACCTTTGAAATCATTGAGCAGGAACCGGAGCGGCTGGCAGAAGTAAAGGGAATCAGTGAGAAAATGGCCCGCAGCATCGGGGAACAGTTTGAAGAAAAAAGAGAAATGCGCAGTGCCACCATTTTTTTGCAGGATTACGGGATTTCCAACCAGCTGGCTGTGAAGATCTACAAAACCTATGGCATAGATCTGTACGGAGTAGTCAAAGAAACTCCTTACAAACTGGCAGAGGATATCCAGGGGATCGGATTCAAGATCGCAGACGACATAGCGAAGAAAGCGGGTTTTGCCCTGAACGATCCCAACCGGATCCGGGCGGGGATCTTGTATGTGCTGGGGCTTGGCACCAATGAAGGCTATGTGTATATGCCGGAGCCCATGCTTTTGAAAGAAGCAGTCTACCGTCTGGAAGTCACGGCAGAGCAGGTTATGACGGTGTTGGAAGAGATGGAGATACAGCGTGTGGTAATCGTCTCAGAAGAGAGGAATGTATATTTGCCGACACTTTATTACGCAGAACTAAACTGTGCCAGGATGCTGTGGGATTTGAATATCCCGCTGGAGAGAGATGAAGAGTACGCCATGAAACAGATCGCTAGTCTGGAGGCCCAGGAAGAACTGGAACTGGACGACCAGCAGAGGATCGCCGTGAAAGAAGCCATGCACAGCGGACTTCTGGTAGTGACTGGCGGGCCGGGAACCGGAAAGACCACAACCATCAACATGATCATCCGCTGTTTCGAAAAGCAGGGCATGAGCATTATGCTGGCGGCCCCTACCGGCCGAGCGGCCAAGAGAATGACCGAAGCCACCGGCTGTGAGGCCCAGACCATACACCGTATGCTGGAGTACAACGGTGCACCGGGAGAACAGGAAGAGAATGTTGACCGAGGGGGCGAGCAGTTTGGAAGAAACGAATGGAATCCTCTGGAGACGGATGTGATCATTATCGATGAAATGTCTATGGTGGATATTTACCTGTTTCACAGCCTCCTAAAGGCTGTGGCAGTAGGAACCCGGCTGATCCTGGTAGGAGATGTGAACCAGCTTCCCAGCGTAGGACCGGGAAATGTGCTAAAAGACATTATCCAGTCTCACTGCTTCAATGTGGTAAAACTGTCAAGGATCTTCCGGCAGGCGGCAGAAAGCGATATTATCGTCAATGCCCATAAGATCAATGCCGGAGAGCCTATTTCCCTGGACAATCAGAGCAGGGACTTTTTCTGTCTGAAGCGGGACGACAGTCACGGAGTGCTGGAGGTGATGCTTTGGCTGGTGCGGGACCGCATGCCAAAATACACCCATTGTACCCCTTTTGATGTACAGGTGCTGACTCCGATGAAAAAAGGCGAACTGGGGGTTCACCGGTGCAATGAAGTACTGCAGAGGTATCTAAATCCGGAGGCACCGGGAAAACCGCAGATAGAAAGTCATGGCGTGTTGTTCCGCCAGGGGGACAAAGTCATGCAGATGAAGAACAACTATCAGATCAAATGGGAAATCCGTGGATACAACGGCTATTGCGTAGAGGAAGGCAGCGGCGTCTTTAACGGAGACTGCGGTATCATCCAGGAAATTGATGCCTACAACAAGCAAGTGACGGTGCTGTTTGATGAGGAAAAGTATGTGACCTATTCCCAGGGGGAGCTGGATGAACTGGAACTGGCCTACGCCATCACCATACATAAATCTCAGGGAAGCGAGTACCCGGCGGTGGTATTGCCTCTTCTGGCGGGACCAAGGCCCCTCATGAACCGGAACATCCTGTATACGGCTGTGACCCGTGGCAAAAAGTGTGTCACCATCGTAGGAAGCCGTGAGACGGTACAGAATATGATCAAGAACCAGTCCGAACAGCTCAGGTATTCATCCCTGGCAGGCAGGATTCAGGAAATTGAGGGAAAATAGGTGCATGAAAAAAACATCTATGTTATAATAAAGGAGGAGTAAACATGAGCCTTATCCATCTTTTGTATCCAAAGAAATGCCCGGTCTGTGGATCGGCAAAGACGGCAGATGAAAAAGATGTATTCTGCCCGGATTGTTATAAAAATCTGATCTGGGTAGAGGAACCGTGCTGTAAGCACTGCGGTAAGCCTGTTGCATCGGAAAAAGTAGAACTTTGTTATGACTGCGGCCGGCGGGACAGCCAGCTGCGGCAGGGGACAGCGCTGTGGGTATATGATGATAAAGGAAAGCAGATGATGCACCTTTATAAATACACGGGTCAGTCCGTGTTAAGCGAAGTGTTTGGAAGAGAACTGATAAAGCATAAAGGAAGGCAGATCGCCGCCTGGCAGCCGGATGTGGTAATGGCAGTGCCGCTGCACCGGAGACGGCTGTGGTTCCGGGGGTACAATCAGGCAGAAAAACTTGCCGGGTATGTGGCACAGGCGTTAAAAATCCCTGTGATGGAGTCCGGTCTGATCCGCCTGAAAAACACCAGACCACAGAATCAGTTAAACGACAAACAAAGACGGCACAATCTAAGCGATGTCTTTGAAGTACCGGCGTCTGCCATGAAGCAGATACAGGGGAAGAGGATTTTGCTGATGGATGATATTTACACTACCGGGTCTACCCTGGAAGCGTGTGGATCGGCCCTGCGACAAGCGGGGGCAGAGGATATATATTTTGCCTGCCTGTGTATTGGAAGTGAGGAATCTATATGAGGAAGGCCGTTAATCAAAGGAGGGAACGAATATGGAAATATTAGCATGTTCACATTGTGGAAAATTATTCAATTACATCCGGGGGGACAGGTTGTGCCCTGCCTGCCAGAAGGCGATGAATGACCATTTTGTAGAGGTTAAAAAATATGTCAGAGAGCATCCAAATGTGGATATCACCACATTATCTCAGGAAATGAAAGTGTCAGTGCGTCAGATCCACCGCTGGATCCGTGAGGAGAGACTGGTTTTCTCCGACGATTCACCCATCGGTCTCCCTTGTGAGTGCTGTGGTGTTACTATTAAGACCGGCCGTTACTGCGATGCCTGCCGCAACCAGATGGCAGCAGGCTTGAAAAAAGCAGCCGGTATCCAGGACAAACCAGTGGCCACAACGCCTAGCAGACTGAGAAGTACCGAGGAGAAAATGAGATTTAAAAAATAAAATAAAAGAGGGTTTCTTTCCGTCGGGGAAGAAACCCTCTAACTCATCCAAGGCAGATCAGAGACGGTGGATACCATCCTCTTTGATCTGTATCTTTTTCTGTTTCATGAGACGGCCGATGGCACGCTTGAAAGCAGCTTTACTGATCTGAAACTCCCGCTTGATAATCTCAGGAGAGGTCTTGTCATGGAACGGCAGGTATCCGCCGGCTTCTTCCAGACGGCTGTAGATACGCTCTGCATCCATACCCATCTGAACTTTTACCTTTTCCTGCAGGCTTAAAGTAAGTTTGCCCTCTTCGGTGACTTCTTTCACCCGGGCGTGCACTTCTTCTCCTACCTTTAACTCCCTGGTCATTTCGTTGTGAGGGATCAGGGCGGAAAATTCATCGTCTACCGCTACGAAACAGCCAAAACTGTCGGTAATCTCATAGATCCGTCCATGTACTTTGTCTCCCTTTTTATAAGGACTTTCGCAGGATAGATAATCATAGATCTTCATGGTGGCGCAGAGGCGTTCGCTTTTATCTATATACAGAGTGACCAAAATAGTGTCACCCATCCGTACACGGGCTGTCTGCTCTTTGAAAGGCAGGAACAGATCTTTCGCAAGGCCCCAGTCCAGAAAAGCACCAATATTGGTAATGTCTTTTACCTTCAAAGCGGCCACTTCCCCCATCTGCAAATAAGGCACCGCCGTAGTGGCAATGAGACGATCCTCAGAATCTTTGTACAAAAAGACATCGATCTTGTCCCCTTTTTCCAGGGAATCCGAAACCTGGTTGTTTGGCAGCAGAACCTCGAAATTCCGGTCTGTGCCGGATCCTAAGTACACGCCAAAGCGGCTGAAGCGAAGCACATATAAGTTGGCAGTGGTTCCTAATAATAATTGTTCTGTATTCATAGTCATCTCCATTCTATCTGTCGGTGGTCAGGCTTTCACACTGCCGGAAAACTCACACAGAAAATAAGGGTTTTCATCGGCGTCGGTTAAAACAACATAAAAATGCTCATCGTCCCGGGCAGTGCGGATATAAAGGGTGTCCCCCATTTTGGCGGCCAGCCGAAACTCAGCTCTCAGTTCGGACACTTCATAGCCCACAGGAAGTACATTCACAGCCATCCGCACATACTGGCCGTTGTTTACATGACGGTTGGTGTCCAGATAATTTTCGCATACCGGCACTTCCTGCACCAGAGTGAGGGGCAGGCTGCATTTTACCTTCCGGGAACCATACTCCATATCATAGGCAGGCTCCGTCTCATAGGCCTCGATCTCCTCGGCATCAATGTGAGCCGGCTTGCCGGACTGGTTGTCAAAGTAAAACCAGCGGGAATCCGCATAGGCGAGTACCTCATCTTCCTGGGAGCGCATACAGAAATTACGGCATCCCCAGATCCCCTGGAATTTATAAGGCCAGGTGTAAGTGGTGTAGCGTTCTCCCAACAGCGGCCGACGCTTAAATACGATATGCCAGGCACTGACCAGCCAGGCGCGGTTTTTCTCCAGCAGTTTCAAGGCACCGTGGCCGATATCTTCACTGTGGAACAAACAGCAGTCCTGCATGGCATCCACCACATTGGAAACGCCCAATTTGCCCTCTTTGTCAAGTTGGCTGTAACTTACCCGGTTTTTATAACTATACATGAAAACATCATCTCTTTTCTAATCGGAATTCGTTTAAGCATAAGTATACTATTTTTTTTAGAAAAAAACTAGTGAATTCTGAGAAACTTTGCGTTATACTGTAAAGGAGAATAAGATAGGAAGGTGTGACATTCTATGAAAAAAATAATAGCAACGGATAAGGCACCGGCAGCCATCGGACCATATTCCCAGGCAGTCGAAGTAAACGGACTTATTTTTACCTCGGGTGTGATCCCGATCGTGCCGGCTACCGGTGAACTGGTACAGGGCGGCATCGAAGAGCAGGCAGACCAGGCCATCGGCAATCTGGCAGCACTGATCGAGGCATCCGGTGCCCAGGTGGAAGACACCATCAAGACCGTTGTTTTTATAAAAAATATGGACGACTTTGGCAAAGTCAACGAGATTTACTCCAAGTATTTCAAGACGGACTGTCCGGCCCGCTCCTGCGTAGAAGTGGCAAGACTGCCGAAGGATGTATTGATCGAGATTGAAGCCATTGTGGCAAAGAATTAAAGGAAAGGGACGAAGAAGATGGATATCAACACATTGCAAAAAGATATGATCGCAGCTATGAAGGCGAAAGATAAAGAAAGAAAAGCAGTGATTTCGGATATGTATTCAGCAGCGAAAAAGCTGGCTATTGACGAAGGAAAGAGAGACGATATACCGGATGAACTGGTAGACCGTGCCATTCTGAAAGAATTAAAGACGGTTAAGGAACAGGTAGAGACTTGCCCGGCCGAAAGACAGGACTTATTGGATGAGTACAAATTCCGTCTGGCAGTGATCACCGAGTATGCACCGAAGATGCTTTCTGTCGAAGAAGTAGAAGAAATCCTTACCACGCAGTTTGCAGAAGTGATCGCTACCAAGAACAAAGGACAGATCATGAAGGCTGTCATGGCAGAATTAAAAGGAAAAGCAGACGGCAAAGTGATCAACCAGGTAGTAGGAAAACTCTGTCAGTAAAAAGAATTGTGTTACTGTAGTAGAACAAAAAAGACAGAACCAATATATGGGAAACCAATGAGAATCCCTGTATTCTCGTAAAAAATGTCGAATTATCAAAGAAAAAAATAGAGATGGAAATATTGACATCTCTATTTTTCCTTGTTATACTGTAACATATGTTTAATAATTTTGTAACAACTTAGATTCGTTATGTTTTTTAGAACGGAGGATTGTATGGGGCGTGATCGTCTAGTAAAGGCAGTGCTTGGCACAGGTCTGGTATTGTCTTTAGGAATATTTGTAAAATATATAGTCTCTACTTCCACCACCATGGGAACAGAGACAGAGTTAGCAGGTATGTCATATACACTGGATCAGTATTGTTCGGTACAGGTAGGAACCAACACCACCAATACGGACCCGGAAGCTATCGTGGCATTTGACAGCAACACAGCCAATGGTGGAAATGCCAACGGAGGCACCAATGCGAATGGTACTACGACCAGTGGAACTGCTGTATCCAGTGCTACACCGGAGCCGACTCAGGCAGCCACGGCTACGGCCACACCGAAGCCGGAATCAGAGTATGCCAATGTGGGAATTTCCATTGCCGCAGATTATGTAAATATCCGTAAGAAACCGGATACAGATGCGGAGATCGTCGGCAAATTGTACCGGGGCAGTGCTGCTACTATTATGAAGACAGAAGGAGACTGGGTTTATATCAAATCCGGATCTGTCAGCGGTTATATTATGAAGGATTATCTGGCTATCGGCTACAGTGCGGAGAAGCTGATCGACCAGTTTGGAACCAAGTATGTAACCGTCACCACCGATACATTGAAAGTGCGTGAGAAGATGAACACAGACTGTACAGTTCTGACTCTTCTGGCACAGGATGAGACCTATGAAGTGGAAAAAGTTGAAGACCAGTGGGTCAAGATCACCGTGGACGATGATACATCCGGATATGTATCCAAGGATTATGTAAAGGTATCCGTTAAGTTCAAAAAAGCGGTATCCATAGAAGAGGAACGAGAGGAACAGCGTCGTAAAGAGGCTGCAGAAGCGGCAGAGCGTCAGCAGCAGCGACAGGTAAAAGCAGCGGCAAACGACGACAATGACAGCAGTTCCAGCAAGAGCAGTTCTTCCGGCAAGAGCAGTAGCTCCAGTTCCAGCAGTAAGAGCAGCAACTCAAGCAGTTCTTCCGGAAAGAGCAGCAGTAGTAAGAGCAGCAGTTCCCACAAGAGCAGCAGCAGTGGAGGCGGCGGAAACGCCGGCAAGTCTTCCGGCAAGAGCAACTCATCCGGAGGAGGCGGCCGTACCGGCAGCAGTAGCAGCGGCGCAAGTTCCGACGGAGGCGGCGGATCTGCCGGATCCAGTGGCGGAAGTTCCAGCGGATCCGGCGGAGGCAGTGCATTAGGAAGCGGTGATGGTTCGGTTATCGCTGCATACGGACTGAAGTTCGTAGGAAATCCTTACCGTTATGGTGGAACCAGTCTGACTAACGGTACAGACTGCTCCGGATTTACCATGTCTATCTTCAAGAAGTTCGGCATCAGCCTGCCAAGAACATCCAGCGAACAGTCCCGCACCGGTAAAAAGATCAGTGTATCAGATGCAAGAGCCGGAGACCTGATCTTCTACGGAAGCGGTGGACATGTCAGCCATGTGGCGCTCTGTATCGGAGGCGGTCGTGTGGTTCACGCAAGTAATCGTAAAGATGGCATCAAGACCAGCAATATTTATTATCGTACCCCAATCTGCGCAAGAAGAGTGATCGACTAAGCAGAGAGGAGGCAAAGAGACTGTCATACAGTGAGAGAATCATTGTATGGCGGTTTTTTTTATGCCCAGATAATGGCAAAAATATGTTATTATTAAATATAAAGAAAATATATAGCAAAAATAAAATAGACACGGGAAAAGGATTGACTTTATCTTGTGAATATTGTACAATGTTGAAAGGAAATTCGTAGAGAGTATAGTTTAATTGTACAATCTATGGGTGGATCCAAGTCCGTATATGAGAGGATACGGCAAAACAAAATATTTATAAGGAGGAAACTAATACGATGAGAAAAAGTTTCAAAAAAGTATTGTGCGCTGTCATGGCTGCAAGTATGGTATTCTCAACACCAATTGCAACTAATGTAGTGGCACAGGCTGCAACAGGCGAAGATGGTGCTTCTTTGACTGTTCCAGTTACAGCATCAACAACTCTGAATGATGTTGTATCTGATAGCAAAGCAAACGGTTATCAGTCTAAGAGAAGTGATTTTTACAGTGTAGAGGGTGACTTTGATGTAACCTTTACATTGACGAATATTACTTCTGACATGGGAGGCAACTGGAATACTCCACTGCTTGACATCCGTACAGCAGCAAACAAAGAAGAAGCAGCATTGATTGCACAGTATCGTGGAGATAATTGGATCAATAATGATGCAGGCCGTGCAATTACAACGACCATCGGTCAGTGGCAATCTGACAATGCCACATGGATGGCTAACGGAGGGTGGGCTGGCTTTGTAGGAATCTGTAAAGATGCAACAGCTACAGTTAATGTTAAGAAGAGTGGTGCAACATACTATGTAACAGAGACTTTCACAGGTACTGAATCAAACCCTGGATATGCTGGTAAGTCTTATGTACAGAAGTACATCACAACTCCAGCTGAGGTACCAGATACAACTTATCTGGACTTCACAATTGATGGATGTACTGTAACAGTATCCAAAGTAGAAGTGGCTGAGAATGTATACGGTGTAACAGCTGAGAAAACTTTGAACCTTGTAACAAACGGAACTAACGAAGGTAATGTAACGGCAGTGGCTAAGCACAACAATGTTGTAGATGCTGAAGCAGAGGTAATATATAAATCTGCGGATGAAAAAGTTGCAACAGTAGATGCAACTGGTAAAGTAACTGCTGTAGCAAATGGTGAGACAACCATTACATCTACATACCAGGGCGAGACAGCTACAACAAAGGTAGTTGTTACAACAGATGCGAAGAGCGTTGCCATCTCCGGTGAAGGTGTTGCAGAAGGAAAAGGAACTCTGAGCATTCTTAAGGACAAAAAGAACGGCAGTGTCGCTCCAGGTAAAGTAGCATTGACTGCAACGGTTACTCCAGAAAATGCATCTGTAAAGGATATTGTGTGGAGCGTTGAAGGCTCAGCAGCAACTGTAGATGTGAAGGGTGTCGTTACAACAACAGATAGCGCTCAGGATGGTGACAAAGTAACTGTAACAGCAACTGTAAAAGGGACAACGATTTCTGATTCAGTAGAGTTTACAATTGGTGTAAAAGAAGAATCATTTGTTGATCCTACTTCTGTAGCTGTATCTCCAGCAGCTGTAACTGCAAATGCTGGTGAAGAAGTTAAATTCACAGCAGCTGTATATGGCGAAGGCGGAGAAGTGGCAACAAACCAGGGTGTAACATGGTCTGCTAAGAATGCAAGTGGAACAGCTATCTCCATTAGCGAAGAGGGTGTATTGACTGTTCCTAGTGATGTAAAAGAAGGCGATAAGATTACTGTAACAGCTACATCAAAAGCAAATGGCGAAGTTACTGGAACAGCAACAATCAAAGTTCATTTGTATGAGCCTTTAACAGGTACCGGATGGTGGGGAAATCACCAGACCAGTAAAGACCGTATCCTGAAGGGTGACGGATCTGTCAGCTTCCTTCTTGAGAACAATGCGGGTGACGCAAATGGAAACATCGGATTCTGTGTAGAAGCATACGCTGTAAATGCAGATGGTACTAAATATGAGACAAAAGAGACAATTGCAACAGCAGAGAAGGGTGCTTACATCACATCTTCTTACAACGGAAATTTCGAAGGATGGGTAGCTGGTATCCCTGCTGCTAAATTGGGAGCATCTGATAGTGTAAACTTTGCTGCTAACCCAGACAACTTCTACAACATCTCTGCAAGTAAAGAAGCTTTCCTTCCAGAGCATACTTACAAAGTAACATTCACAAAGAAGGGCAATGACTACCTGATTCTGATGAAAGATATGGACAATGGTACATGGTTCTATCGTCAGATGTTCAAGGGTGCTGATATGGAATCCGATACACTGGGTATCCACTTTATGGCACAGCTTGGTACATTCAACCTGGTAGACACAGATGATCATCTTACAACAAATACAACTGACAAACCACAGGTTGTAAGACCAAAACCAAACCCAGGCAACAATACTACACCAAGTCCTAGTCCAAGCCCAAGCAATAATAACACAAATAAGAACAACACAACAAACAATAACAAAACAACAACTTTAACAGATGCTAAGAGTACAGTAAAAGCTGCTAAGATTACAGTTAAGAAAGGCAAAAAAGCAGTTAGCAAAGTAACAGTTAAGAAGGGCAAAAAGGTTACTTTGAAAGTATCTGTTAACTCTAAGGGTAAACTTTCTGTAGCTAAACTTTCTAAGAAAGCTAAGAAGATCGCTAAAGTAACTCTTAAGAAGGGTAAACTTACTATCAAAGGTAAGAAGAAAGGTAAAGTAACATTGAAGATTAAGGCTGCTAAGAAAGGCAAATATAAGAAAGCAACTAAATCTATCAAAGTTACAGTAAAATAATAGTTATCGTTTCGGATAAGTATTATCCTTAAAAAAAGGGAGGCTGTCCTCTCCGTGATATTCACGGGGAGGCAGCCTCCTTTTTATGTTGGTATGTAGATAACTTCTCTTTACATACAAGCCAGAACAATGGTTCCGGCCAGAATCAATAAAAGTCCGATAAAGCCACGGCAGTTAAGCTTTTCGTGGAATACAAAGAATGAAAAGATAATGGTCACAAGAATACTCAGTTTATCGATGGGAACGACCACACTGGCAGGACCCTGCTGCAGTGCTTTGTAATAGCAAAGCCAGGAACCGCCGGTAGCAAAACCGGATAAAACGATAAACAAAAGTTCATTCTTTTGAACTTTGGCCACTTCCTGTCCTTTCTTGGTCACAAATACCATGATCCATGACATGACAAGGACAACACAAGTACGGATGGCTGTTCCCAGATTAGAATCCACATGTTCAATGCCGACTTTTCCAAGAATGGAAGTGAGACTGGCAAAGATGGCGGAGAAAAGTGCGTAAATGAGATAACTTTTACCGGACTGGGCGGCAGCCTCTTTTTTTGAAATCATAAAAAGAGTACCAAGTCCAATGGCAATGACGCACAGCAGTTTGGAAAAACTGACTCCTTCCTGCAGAAAGATAAAAGCGAGAAGAATGGATAACACCGTACTGGATTTATCAATGACCACAACTTTGTTTACATTGCCAATCTGCAACGCCCGGAAATAACAGAGCCAGGAAGCACCGGTTGCCAGTCCCGAAAGAACCAGGAAAAGCCAAGTGCGTCCATCCACGGACTGAACCTGAGATGCCGTGCCCTGAAGGACTGCCAGAATCCAGGAGAATAGCAGTACCACCACTGTTCTCAAAGCAGTAGCAACGGTAGAGTCCGTATGACGGATACCGCATTTGGCAAGAATCGAGGTAATGCCGGCAAAGACAGCAGAACCAATGGCAAAGATAAGCCACATAGAATCATCTCCTCAATATGCAATTGTAAGTACAGTATACCACAAAATTCCAGACACTGTCTGGAATTTTGTCGTGGTCACACTATTGTGAGTTGTTCGGAAATTCCGAACAACTGCTTTTGATGGCAAAAGAGTACACTCTACTTTTCTACCTGGAATTTTCTGACCTTGGAAGTTCGTTTTCAGGATTCCAGCCGAGGCAGAGGGGGCTGTGTGAAGTGAGTACAAAGGCGCAAGTATCAGGCATGCGTATTTTGCATGCCGATACTTCTGCGTCTTTGTCGTAGCGAGAGCGCTCACGGAACACAGGCACCTCTGCCTCGGCGGAATCTCAAATCACAAACTTTTAAACCAGATGTTAGCGTAATTAAGTTTTCGGAAAATTAAATATTGAAAAGGGCAGTTCCTTTG
>ENA-UOOD01002783-UOOD01002783.1-human-gut-metagenome-genome-assembly--contig:-CS67-NODE-2783-length-15207-cov-5.177600_pt1 | contig 15207 bp, 10 predicted proteins | sample MGYA00242464_ERZ724011 | MGnify/ENA metagenome assembly ERZ724011 | reverse complement strand
AACTATAATAGAAACTTATTAAAAATATAATAAATTATATTTTTTTATTTATACAAAATTCTCTTATATTTGAAAGGAAGCCACGATCTGCTGCAATTGCAAACAAAACGACTCTGATAACACTGCAATTTCGAGATGATACGCCTTCTCCGGATTAGTTATTGATCCCGCCGCCATAAACACACCTCGCAAATACGCACGTTTGCAACATGTATTCTGCACTAAGCGGCTTGGAATCGTCGACAGATCGCCCCATCGATCCTCTGATTCACTCAATAATTTAATCGCTTTTAGGATCTCATATGCCTTATCCTGCGCCAATACCAGCAAATGATACACCGGCGTTCTTGTCTGCAAACTATGGTTCCGGATCCTAATCTGCGTTTCCGCCTGAAACGCCATCTTTATTAAGATATAAGATTTTCTTGCTACTGTCAAGTTTTCCGTATGTACTTCCAAATAAATACTACCGTTCTTGCGATGTCGGATCTTACCACAAAGAGCAAAAAGCGCTGCAAATTCCGCAATCTGACAGTGTCTTGCCGGGCTTAACTGCGAAGCAAGTTCCTCTTTCACCTTTCCAGAAAATGACATTTTCATAGCAATCTTACATTCCTTTCTAAGCCCGCTCACTTGGCGTCCCGTTCAATATCGCGATGTTCCATCTTGACCGTATACGGCAAAGATTTCATCTGTGATTCCAGGGCACGCACCATCGAAACAGACCGGTGCTTTCCTCCGGTACATCCAATACTGATCACAATCTGATTCTTTCCCTCGGCAATATAATTCGGTATAAGAAACTTCACCATTTCAAATAGCTGGCGTTGAAATTCTTTTGCCTGCGGCGCAGCCATCACGTAATCATACACCGCCGGATCATTTCCTGTCAGCGGTTTGAGCGTTGGAATATAATATGGATTTGGCAGAAAACGTACATCAAACACGAGATCGGAATCTTCCGGTATACCATATTTGAATCCAAAGGACAACAGTGTCACAAAGAAATTCTCATACTCTTCTTCTCCCAGAAAAATACGATCCACCTCATGCTTTAACTCACGTACCAGCATATGACTGGTATCTAAAATATAATCCGCACGCTTTTTGATATGGGCAAGCTCTACTCGCTCTGCCGCAATCGCCTTATCGACACGCCCCTGCAATGCTAACGGATGATTACGTCTCGTCTCCTTATAGCGTTTTACAAGCACACTGTCATCTGCCTCCAGAAACAGCACCTCATAAGGATATCCTTCCTGCTTCATCTTGTCCAAGATGTTATCAAGATCAGACAATCCCTGCAAATTACGCACGTCGATGCCAAGCCCCATCTTGTCGACAGTCTCCTGCTCGTCCACCATTAACTTTGTCATCTTCGGAATAAAATGCACCGGCAAATTATCCACGCAAAAATATCCGAGATCTTCGAGCATCTTTAAAACAGAACTCTTTCCTGCACCCGACATTCCGGTAACGATCACAAATCTCATATTCGCCCTCATTTCTACATAATCGTCCAACAACAATGCCGCCGTTTTATGACGAACTATGCCGTTTCTCTGTTAATTCCTGCATATCACTGGCCACTTCAGCATATTGCTAAGCCGTTCCAGTATATTACTGACCACTTCAGCATATTGCTAAGCCGTTCCAGTATATTACTGACCACTTCAGCGTATTACTGTTCCGGAAGTCTCTTAACTTCCGTCTCAAGGGTGACACCAAACTGCTCCTTAACAGTCTGCTGCACATGCCTGATCACTGCATCTGCCTGTGCGCAGGTTCCCTGTCCTACATTGACCACGAAGCCACAGTGTTTCTCCGACACCATGATATCACCAACCCGATATCCTTTCAATCCGGCGTCCTCGATCAATTTACCGGCAAAGTATCCTTCCGGCCGCTTAAAAGTACTGCCTGCACTTCCATATTCTAACGGCTGCTTTTCACGGCGTTTCGCATTTAATTCCTGCATCTGCGCCTTGATCTGCGCCCTGTCTCCCTGTTCAAAAGCAAATAACGCTGACACAACGATAAGCCCCTGTTCCTGCACAATACTGTGTCGATAAGACAAATGTAGTTCTTCCGCTGAAAACAAATGGATCTTACCTGTTCGATCGATCATTTTAGCAGCTACGATCACGTCCTTGATCTCGCCACCATATGCACCTGCATTCATCGTCACTGCGCCACCGAGCGTTCCCGGAATACCTCCGGCAAATTCGAATCCTGCAAGTCCTTGATCTGCAATCCGGGCTGCAAGTGTTGAAAGCATCACTCCCGCACCGGCACTCACATAGGCCTTAACAGTTGATATGCACTGCTTAACCCCATATTCCTCCAGCACCGCCACTTTCTCTGTTTCACTGGCATCTGCCGGCAAAATTCGGATCTGATGCAGTTCACCGACCTGCCCTGCTTCCTTATTCATACGATGCAGCGACAAGATCACACCGTCGTATCCTTCGTCCGCAACTAACAGATTACTTCCATTCCCTAATATATACCATTGCATCTGCACCTCTTCCAAATATTTAATGCACGCAGCCAACTGCTCCGCAGAGTCCGGTTCTACAAACCATTTTGCCGGCCCCCCGATTCGGAAAGTAGTATGCTTGGCAAGCGGTTCCTCCTCGCGAACCCGATCCTTGCCGACAATTTGTTCCAATCTATCTATTTCAAATATATGCATTATAACGTTACGATCCTTTCTTATTAGTGTTCCAAACAATTCCTTATTGTAACAAAAAAGGCCTTGATTAATCAAGACCTTTGTAAGCGTGCGCGAGAAGATTCGAACTCCCGACCTTCTGATCCGTAGTCAGACGCTCTATCCAGCTGAGCTACGCGCACATTTCTTATGTTTTGTACGTCATCTGTACCGTACTTGATATACTATACACTAGTATTTTCAAAAATGCAAGCATTTTTTTCAATTTTTTTAATTTTTTTTATTCTTTGACATAATAAACGATATGATATGGCAGAACTGTTAAAGGGAAGGGAGGCTTAAAAGGATGAAAAAAGGCAAAACGAGCATTTTCCTATACCCTGAAAGAACTGCGTGACACTCTTATTTCAAAGTGCCACGCAGCCCATTATTTTAGATTGAAACTATGATCTGATTACAGTAAGCTCTCATACAGCTTCGTAATGTCCTCAACACTTGTCTCCTTTGGATTGCCCGGACGGCAAGCATCATCATATGCAGACTGTGCTAAGAATGGAATATCTTCTTTCTTAACAATATCCTTGAGATCTGTAGGGATTCCAACATCTTTGGAAAGCTGTTTTACAGCATCAACGGCTGCTTTACGATACTCTTCCTGAGACATATTCTCTGTACCTTCAACACCCATTGCCTTTGCAATATCACGATATTTCTCACCTGTTGCCTCTGCGTTATACTCCATAACAGTAGGAAGAATGATCGCATTTGCGATTCCATGTGGTGTATCATACAATGCGCCAAGTGGATGTGCCATAGAATGAACAATTCCAAGACCTACGTTGGAGAAGCCCATTCCTGCAACGTACTGACCAAGAGCCATTCCCTCACGTCCTTCCGGCGTATTGTCTACTGCTCCACGAAGAGAACGTGCAATGATCTCAATTGCTTTGAGATGGAACATGTCGGACAATTCCCATGCTCCTGCCGTAATGTAACCCTCAATCGCATGTGTTAAAGCATCCATACCGGTTGCTGCAGTAAGCCCCTTAGGCATAGAAGACATCATCTCGGAATCGATAAATGCCACAACAGGAATGTCATGCGGATCTACACAAACCATCTTGCGATTCTTAGCTGCATCTGTAATAACGTAATTGATTGTAACCTCTGCAGCAGTTCCTGCTGTCGTAGGTACTGCAAAGATCGGTACGCTCTTATTCTTGGTATCTACAGCGCCCTCTAAGCTGACAACATCCTCATGCTCAGGATTATTGATAATGATACCGATTGCTTTCGCAGTATCCATAGAAGAACCGCCGCCAATAGCGATCAGATAATCTGTTCCTGCATCCTTAAATGCCTGTACACCTGTCTGAACATTTTCAATCGTTGGATTTGGTTTAATATTTGAATACAGCTCATATGCCATACCATTTTTCTCAAGTACATCCAACACTTTCTGTGTTACACCAAACTTTACCAAGTCCGGATCCGAACATACAAACGCTTTCTTAAAACCACGAATTTTAGTTTCTGTTGCAATCTCTGCAATAGCTCCTGCCCCATGATACGATGTCTCGTTTAATACAAATCTGTTTGCCATACTAGAATCCTCCTGTAAAATAATAAAAGTAATTTTGTTGAAATTGCACAAATTTCTGTGTATTTTCCAAAGTTTCTAGTATAATTATACGAAATTTACTCATAAAAAGCAAGATTCACTTTGTGAAAACTTTATAAACTACACGTCGTTATTTCACACGCAATTCATTGCGCAGCTTGCGAATCTTTCCCTGGAACTGCAAATACATATCGTATTCTCCAGGTTCCAGTCCATCCACCTGCACAGCAAAGATTTCTTTACGTCTGCCCATACGCAGTTGCGAATAATCTTGTACATATGTCTTATGTTCACCCTTAAAATACAGCTTTTCAACTGCACCAGGCAGCATCGAATACTGCAAAAGATTCTCGCACAAATGCACGTTACCGAAGAAGGTACCACGAATACGCTGATCCGTTTTTTTCGGCATTGTTCCATGAAATTCTTCCGGTGTTGGGAGCTTACCAAACTCTGTCTGATCATGCAGCCCCATCCCCACACAAAAGGAAGGAATGTCCGGATGAAACTCCCAAGCCCACAAAAAGTTTTTAGTCAACTTAAACGTCTTCTCAACTTCGCCGTTTTCGCCATTGACCAACTGGATCTGGGAATGAAGTTCTGTCGTACGGTCTTGCGTGATACCTGTCAAATGGAAATACTTGTTGTATTCTTTTGTATAAAGGGCACTACCAAACTGCATCGTTTTCAAACAGTCTTTCTTGCTCTCCTGTACATATGTGCCGGCAGCCTCATCGATCGACACACGAAGCACCGCAGAATGTTGTGCATCATTGTAACCGCCATCTACCGCCCCTTTAGTACCTGTGCTATAGATCAACAATTCGTGCTCATCCATCCAAACAGCCTTATCCGGTCTTCCCATTTCGATATCAGCACCCTCTGTTGTCAAAGCGATGGCTTCCAACTCTGTATCCTGCCAGATTGATTTTGGTGCCAGCACCCAATCCAATTTGCCACTCTCCAGATCAAGCTGTGCGATCGTGTGTATACGCTTTAATGTCAGCAAAAGCTTTCCGGCGCGGTACTCCATCGCTGAAAAAAGCAGCCATTCCTTACCGGTGTGGTATTTTTCTCCCAGCAAGTCAATCAGCTTAATGCGGCGTACGATCTCACCGGTATTCATATCCATCGTAAGAATACAGTCATTATAATGCTCTCCATCGGACGAAGTCACAAGATACAACGAACTATCGTGCTGTGCTAATGCAGTACCGATCGGTTCATTCAAAATATATGTGCGATACACTCTGCCCATATAATCCATTTCATGATAACGGCACGGCTGGATCTTGCCCATGCTGTTTACAATGTTAGCTGTTCGATCTGCCAACAGAACATGACCATTCGGCATCGGTATCATACCCATCTTATAGGTACGAAGCTGCATTGAATATCGGATCGCACCATCTGCATCAAAGACCAATGGACTAAAAGCGGCACCGTTGACTGCCAGCAGCGGCATTGCTGCAGATTTATCTCCCTCTACTTCCATCACAAGATCCTTTTGGTTTTCAGGCACTTCTGAAACAAAAATACGGATCACTCGATGCTTTACAACTTTTTCTTCTCGATCGATCAGAGACAGATCTACCGTATTGCTACGTTCGAAATACAACCCCAAGATTGCCACACGATGTCTTGTTGTATAGTTGGATTCACCAACAAAATCATTGCCATTATCTCCGAACACACGATAGCGCACCTTGTACTCCTTGGAAGAGTTGAACAGGATAAGGGCTGTCTGTTTAGCCACTCCATATGGATTTGGAATAACCAGCACGTGAGAAAATGTGTACAAATGTCTGTCCAAGATCCGCTCAAAAGCGTAATCGCGCAGCTGTGCCAAAAACGCCCGCTTTGGCTCTTTTCGGTACGGCGTCATAACCTTACGGTTGTCATACTGCGCCAACTCACGCTCATACATGCGATCCATTTTGTTGAGATCACTTTCACTCAATGTGACCTTTGTTCCTTTTCTTACTTCAACAAATAATTTTTCACGTAAGTTCATATGCTCTCCCCTTTATAATTTCATAGTCAACTGAATACGCTGTTTTTTGAGATCGACACCCATTACTTTGACATCAACGATATCTCCGACACTGACAACATCCAACGGGTGTTTGACAAATTTCTTATCCGACATTTCGGACACATGTACCAATCCATCCTGATGAACGCCGATATCTACAAACGCACCAAAATCAATAACATTTCGAACTGTCCCCTTAAGGATCATGCCCTCTTTGAGATCTTTCATCTCTAACACATCTGTTCGAAGGATCGGTTTTGGCATTTCATCACGAGGATCTCTCGCAGGTTTCTCCAATTCCTTCAAGATATCAACCAGCGTGATCTCACCAATACCAAGCTCGTCAGCCATTTTCTTTTTGTCTTTCACACGCTTCTGCAAACTGCCGGAGGCTTTGTTCTCTGTCGGTGTTTCTTCCGTCTCACCGCTCGGCAGGTCTATCGAGCCAAAGGCTTCCGCAAAGGCTGCGCCAAAGGCTGTGTGCGTATTGCGTACAACAAACTGCTGTTTCTTTTTCTTTGGAGCGGTTTTCTTCTTGGCTAATGGGGACTGCTGTTTGGCCGCTTCCGTCTGGATCTTTTTGAGTTCTTCCGTGTCAATGCCAAGCTTATCTAATAATGCATTGGCTGCATCATAAGTCTCCGGATGAACGCTCGTTGCATCCAATGGATTTTTCCCATCCAAAATACGCATAAAACCTGCGCACTGTTCAAAGGCCTTCGGTCCCAGTTTTGGTACTTTTAACAACTCTTTACGTGACGTAAACTTTCCGTTTTCTTCACGATACGTAACGATGTTCTTTGCGATCACTTTGCTGATACCGGAAATATACTCTAACAGTGAAGCGGATGCTGTATTCAGATCCACACCAACTTTATTTACACAATCTTCCACAACACCGGATAATGTTTCCCCTAACTTCTTCTGATTCATATCATGCTGATACTGTCCTACACCGATAGACTGTGGATCGATCTTCACCAACTCTGCCAGCGGATCCTGCAAACGTCTTGCGATCGACGCTGCACTTCGCTGTCCCACATCAAAATTCGGAAATTCCTCGGTGGCGAGTTTACTTGCGGAATAAACTGAAGCACCTGCTTCATTTACAATAATATACTGTACAGGTTCTTTGATCTCATGCAGCATATCCGCAATGATCATTTCCGACTCGCGGGATGCCGTTCCATTGCCGACGGAGATCAGAGAAATTCCGTATTTCTGGATCAGTTTTTTCACCTCACGTTTTGCCTCTTCAACCTTGTTCTGCGGTGCTGTCGGATAGATCACCTTCGTATCTAACACTTTACCGGTTGGGTCTACCACAGCAAGTTTACAACCGGTACGAAATGCAGGATCCCAGCCCAAAACTGTCTTACCGGCAATCGGCGGCTGCATCAAAAGCTGCTCTAGGTTTTTACCAAATACTTTGATCGCACCGTCTTCTGCCTGCTCAGTCAACTCATTACGAATCTCGCGCTCGATAGCAGGCGCGATCAAACGCTTATAACTGTCTGTCACTGCCTCTTCTAACACCGGCGTTACGATCTCATTTTCCTCTGTGATCGTCTTTTTGCATAGATACGTAAGAATACGTTCTTCCGGAGCCTCCAGTTTTACCACTAGGAATTTTTCCTTTTCACCACGATTTAACGCAAGAACACGATGACCGGCAATCTTTTTAACCGGCTCCTGATATTCATAATACATCTCATAAACAGACTGCGCCTTTTCATCCTTGGCAGTTGAGGTAAGGATACCTTCTTCCCGTGTTATATCACGGATATATTTACGATAATCTGCATTATCAGAAATCTGCTCGGCAATAATATCTCTCGCTCCTGCAATCGCATCTGCAACATCTTTCACTTCTTTTTCCTCAGATACATACTGCTCGGCGATCGTTTCTAACGGCTCTGTCACTTCTTGTGCCAAAATGATCTGCGCTAATGGCTCTAATCCCTTTTCCTTGGCGATGATCGCTCTTGTACGTCGTTTTGGACGATACGGACGATACAAGTCCTCCACGAGCACCTGTGTCTCTGCTGCAAGGATCTGTGCCTTCAATTCATCGGTCAATTTCCCTTGTTCTTCGATCGTTGCAAGAACCTGTTCCTTTTTTTCTTCAAGTGTACGCAAATAAGTTAATCGCTCACTCAGATTACGGAGTTGTTCATCATTCAACGAACCATGCGCTTCTTTACGGTATCTGGCAATAAACGGGATCGTATTGCCCTCGTCGATCAGTTTTATGACCGCCTCTACCTGCTGCGGACGAATTTCTAACTCTGCTGCTATTTTCTTTACAATATCCATAGTATCCTCCATTCCTTTCTATACGCACTTTGCCTATGCATCAAGAGTAAAATAGGCAGCCACTCGATACGCGGCTGCCCTTCTTTACCTTGAACTCTTAAATTTTCCGCGCTGACAATATTTGATGTTCTCCGTCAATTAACGAGACAATGCAAATGCATCATGAACTGCCTGCGCAGCCTCATTGACGTACTTCTCTTCTACGAGAACGCTGACGCGGATCTCGGAAGTAGAAATCTGCAAAATGTTTACTCCTGCATCATACAATGCTTCAAACATCTTAGCTGCAACACCTGCATTAGACATCATTCCGGCACCGACGATAGATACTTTGGCAACGTTAGTGTTCACTGTTGTCTTCTCGCATTTCAGACTTGTGTTAGCATGTCTTTCCAATGTCTCCATTGCCGTGTCTGCCTGATCTCTGGTTACCGTAAAGCTGATGTCCTGTGTTCCGCCATGCTCTACAGACTGTAAGATCATATCTACATTGATATTGTGATTTGCTAAATGCTGGAACAGCTTAAATGCTACGCCCGGCTTATTCTCTAATCCAACTACTGAAATCTGTGCTACATTTTTATCTGTGGCTACACCACTTACTAACATTTTCTCCATTTTACTTTCCTCCTTTACTACAGTTCCTTCACTTGTATTCAAACTAGAACGTACTACCAACTGTACGCCGTATTTTTTAGCCATCTCAACAGAACGATTGTGCAATACACCGGCACCAAGACTGGCTAATTCCAACATCTCATCGTACGTGATCTCGTCTAATTTACGAGCATTTGGTACGACGCGTGGATCTGCAGTAAAGACACCATCTACATCTGTATAAATCTCGCAGGCGTCTGCATGTAATGCAGCTGCCAATGCTACTGCTGTCGTATCGGAACCACCTCTTCCGAGTGTTGTGTAATCATCAAACTTATTGATTCCCTGGAATCCTGTAATTACTACGATACGACGATTATCCAACTCATTACGGATACGCTCCGTATCAATTCTCTTCAGACGAGCATTACCATACACTTCTGTCGTATGCATCTGCACCTGAAAAGCATTCATGGAAACTGCCGGAACACCGAGAGAGTCCATTGCCATTGCCATAAGTGCAACGGATGTCTGCTCACCTGTTGTAAGAAGCATATCCAACTCTCTGCGGGACGCCTTCGGATTAATATCCTTTGCCATATCCAACAAAACATCTGTCTGTTTGCCCATTGCAGAAAGAACGACTACTACCTGATTTCCTTTTTTGTAATCTTCAATACAACGCTTCGCCACATTAAAGATCCGCTCTTTGTTGGCAACGGAAGTACCACCAAATTTCTTAACAATTAACATATCTATCCTCTTTTCTGCTCATATTACTGAGCGGCTTATTATTTTGTCTCCGGAACACGGATCTTATTGATCACATTGCCGAGCGAATCTGCTGCTGATGCATAAGCTCCCTCTGTGATCTCTCCCGTGATAAATGCATATTCGTCCGCATATCCGGCATCAATCTCTGTCACATCGCCAAACGCTTCTTTGACCTTAGCTGCATTCTGTGACTTATCTCCACGCAAACGCACGAAGAAGCTGCTCTTGCTCTCCTCAAAAGGCTCTAAAGCGATCTTCTCAGCACTCCACTGTACCTCAACGCATTTTCCTATGTTTTTAGCGACTTCCATAACATCGGAAACGACCGCACTGGCTGTTGCCAGCTTGCCGGCGCCCTGTCCATAGAACATGACATCTCCAACCATATTTCCTTTTACTAAAATAGCGTTAAATACATCGTCTACGCTATATAATGGGTTCTCCGGATAGATCAGCACCGGTGCAACTTTTGCGCTGATGCGATCTCCATCTTTCTTGCTGGAACCAAAAATTTTTACTTTGGCCCCGATCTTACCGGCATATACGATATCACGGTCTGTGATCTTGGTAATTCCCTCTGTATAAACATCGTTAAAATCCAGTGTCTTGCCATAAGCAAGAGAAGTTAAGATTGCGATCTTGCGGCAGGCATCATATCCTTCCACATCTGCAGTCGGATCTGCCTCTGCATAACCAAGTTGCTGCGCCTCTTTGAGCACTGTGTCAAAATCAGCTCCCTTATTGGTCATCTCTGTCAAAATAAAGTTCGTTGTACCGTTTAAGATACCGGAAATCTCCAATATCTCATCCGGATTCAAAGAACTCTGCAGTGGGCGGATAATCGGAATACCACCACCAACACTGGCCTCAAACAAGAAACTTACATTGTGGTCTTTTGCTATCTGAATAAGCTCCGGTCCAAAATCAGCCACCAACGCTTTGTTGGATGTGCAAACACTCTTCCCGGCCTCCAAACTAGCCTTTACAAACTCATAGGCAGGGTGTAATCCTCCCATCGTTTCTACAACCACATGAACCTCCGGATCATTTTTGATCACTTCAAAATCATGTACCAGCACTTCCTCTACCGGATCTCCCGGAAAATCTCTCAAGTCCAGCACATATTTTGTACAGATCTCATCCCCGATGCGTTTTGCGATCATCGCATTGTTCTCGCGAATAATATCAAAAACACCGGATCCGACTGTTCCGTAGCCTAACACACTTACGTTAATCATAGTTTCCTCCATTTCTCTGCCAATGTATTTTTATTTATGTCAGATGCCCCCTTACAAAAAGGAGCATAGAGCACACTGCTCATTTACTTTGTGATCCATGCTAAATATGCATTGATAAACGGATCCAGATTGCCATCCAAAACGTCTTGCACATTACCGATCTCAGCACCGGTACGATGATCTTTGACCATGGTATACGGCTGCAGCACATAGGAACGGATCTGGCTTCCCCAGCCAATCTCTTTGGATTCGCCTCGGATACCGCTCGCCTTTTCCAACTGCTCCTGCTGTTTTAAAATATACAGCTTTGCCTTGAGCATCTGCATTGCCTTATCCTTATTCATATGCTGTGAACGTTCATTTTGGCACTGTACCACGATCCCTGTCGGGAAATGGGTAATTCTAATTGCAGAAGAAGTCTTATTGATATGCTGACCACCCGCTCCACTGGAACGATATGTATCGATACGAATATCATCATCTGCGATCTCAACATCAAGATCTTCTTCGATATCCGGCATGACATCACAGGATACAAAGGATGTCTGCCGTTTGCCAGCTGCATTAAACGGTGAGATTCTCACCAAACGGTGCACTCCATGCTCTGATTTCAGATAACCATACGCATTTGCGCCATTGATCTGCAGCGTAACTGATTTATAACCCGCTTCATCACCATCCAGAAAATCCAGCATTTCAACTTCAAATCCATGCTTTTCTGCAAAGCGCTGATACATACGGCACAACATACTTGCCCAGTCGCAGCTTTCTGTTCCACCGGCACCGGCATGAAGCGTTAATATTGCATTGTCTTTGTCGTATTCTCCACTCAAAAGTGTTTCAATACGCAGGGATTCGTATTCCTGCTCAAATTGCTGCAGTGAATCTTCTACTTCCTCCAACACGCTGGCATCATTTTCTTCCTCCGCGATCTCGATCAACATCAAAATATCATCTCGGGCACTCTCCAATGACTCATAGCGTTCTATCACGGATTTCAGCTTTTTGGACTCCTGCACGATCTTGGCAGAATGTTCCGGGTCATCCCAAAATCCCGGATCTTCCATTGTCTTGTCCAGTTCTTCCACTCGATCTCGTTTATTAGCGAGGTCAAAGTGAATTCCCCATTTCAAGCAGTGGCTGTTCATAGTTTGCAAGCGTCATTTTGACTCTGTCAAACTCTACCATACCAACTCACCTCTTTCTATATTTTATCAATTATATCCTTCCGGCTCACGATCCGTGAACCGGAAGGCACTATAATACTTATTATGCACGGCGTCCGCAGCACTGTTTGTACTTACGTCCGGAACCGCATGGGCACGGGTCGTTTGGCTGTACCTTCTTGGTTGTACGGCGCTTTGGCTGTGCCGGCTGAGACTCATCCTTATTCGTTCCGGTAACCTTAGCAACCTGCTCACGCTCTACTTTCTGCTCGATCTTGATATGTGTGAGCGCTTTTACAGTCTCCTCTGTGATCGAATCAATCATTGCATTGAACATATCAAATCCGGCGAATTTGTATTCCACAACCGGATCTCTCTGTCCATATGCCTGTAATCCGATACCTTCACGAAGCTGATCCATATCATCGATATGATCCATCCACTTGTTATCAATAACTCTCAACAGAATAATTCGCTCAACCTCACGGATCTGATCCGGATCAGGGAATTCTGCCTCTTTTGCCTCATATACCTTAACGGCTTCCTCTTTGAGTTTCTGTGCCAGATCCTCTCTGGTACCATGTTTTAACATCTCGTCGTCAAGCTGAATTCTCTTCAACGGTATGATCGGAAGCAAGACATTATTTAACTCCTGTACATCCCAGTCTTCTGCACTGCCATCCTCCGGAATGACTGAATTTACGCAATTTTCCACTTCATCGGTGATCATCTTGTAGATCGTATCACGCATACTCTCTCCATCCAGAACACGACGACGCTCATAATAGAACACTTCACGCTGCTCATTATTAACACGGTCAAACTCCAGCAAATTCTTACGAATACCAAAGTTGTTACCCTCAATCTTCTTCTGTGCATTTTCGATCGCACTGGAAAGCATCTTGTGCTCTACCTGCTCTCCGTCCGGCATAGCATCAAACAGTCCCATGATTCGCTCTGAGCCGAAAAGACGCATCAGATCATCTTCCAAAGAAATGTAGAATCTGGATTCACCAGGATCTCCCTGACGTCCGGCACGACCGCGCAACTGGTTATCAATACGACGGGACTCATGTCGCTCCGTACCGATGATCTTCAGACCACCAAGTTCCGTAACCCCATCGCCAAGCTTAATATCGGTACCACGACCGGCCATGTTCGTTGCGATCGTAACGGCACCCTTCTGTCCGGCATCCGCAATAATCTCTGCCTCCAACTCATGGAACTTCGCATTCAAGACTTTATGCGGAATGCCTGCTTTCTGAAGTTTAGCACTCAGATACTCAGAAGTATCAATTGTGATCGTACCGACCAAAACAGGCTGCCCCTTCTTGTGAGCCTCTACAATGTCAGCAACAACGGCATTGAACTTGTCCTCTTTGGTCTTATATACTGCATCATTATAGTCAATACGCGCAATCGGCTTGTTGGTAGGGACTTCAACAACGTCCATCTCGTAAATCTCACGGAACTCTTTTTCCTCAGTCAACGCAGTACCGGTCATACCGGATTTCTTCTCATATTTATTAAAGAAGTTCTGGAACGTGATCGTTGCCAGTGTTTTACTCTCTCTCTTGACCTTAACATGCTCTTTCGCCTCGATCGCCTGGTGCAGACCATCCGAAAAACGGCGTCCCGGCATGATACGTCCCGTAAACTCATCAACGATCAAAACCTCATCGTCTTTTACCACATAATCTTTGTCGCGATGCATCAAAGAATGTGCACGAAGCGCTAAGTTGATATTATGCTGCAATTCCAAGTTGTCCGGATCTGCAAGGTTCTCTACCTGGAAGAAACGCTCTGCCTTGCGCACACCTTCTTCTGTCAGATTTGCATTTTTATCCTTTTCATCGACAACATAATCTCCGGTTTCCTGCTGTTCCTCATTCATGAGAATATCCATCTTGGAAAGTTCTTTTGCAGTACCTTTGGTCAACTGTCTTACGAAAATATCACACATCTCATACAATTTAGTGGACTTGCCACTTTGACCGGAAATGATAAGTGGTGTTCTCGCCTCATCGATCAATACCGAATCCACCTCATCGATGATCGCATAATGAAGACTTCTCTGTACAAGCTGCTCCTTGTATACAACCATGTTATCACGCAGATAATCAAATCCAAGTTCATTATTGGTTGCATACGTAATGTCACAGTTATATGCCTCACGGCGCTCATCATTATCCATATTATTTAAGATAACACCAACCGTGAGTCCCAAAAATTCATGTACTTTACCCATCCACTCAGCATCACGCTTTGCCAAGTAATCATTGACGGTAACGATATGGACACCTTTGCCCTCTAACGCATTCAAATATGCCGGCAATGTAGATACCAACGTCTTACCTTCACCGGTACGCATCTCTGTGATACGTCCCTGATGTAAAATAACGCCACCGATCAACTGTACTCTATAATGACGCATATCCAATACACGAGTAGCCGCCTCGCGGACAGTAGCATACGCTTCCGGCAGGATATCGTCCAATGTCTCACCGTTCGCCAAGCGCTCCTTAAATTCAGGCGTCTTAGCCTGTAGTTGCTCGTCTGTGAGCTTCTCAAATTCCGGTGCTAATGCTTCAATTTTATCAACAATCGGAATGATTCGCTTTACCTCACGCTCACTGTGAGTACCAAAAATCTTAGTAAATACACTCATAATTATCTCCTAATCTAAAATTTATAACAAACCAATCTAAAGTATATCATTATCCCCTTTCAAACGCAAGGGGTGCCAACAGCAATTTCTCGTTCTCAAAAAAAAAGAGAAGACTACT
>ENA-UOOD01002761-UOOD01002761.1-human-gut-metagenome-genome-assembly--contig:-CS67-NODE-2761-length-15309-cov-5.842402_pt1 | contig 15309 bp, 14 predicted proteins | sample MGYA00242464_ERZ724011 | MGnify/ENA metagenome assembly ERZ724011 | reverse complement strand
GGGTTCAACAAAAGCCCGAGCACACCAAACGTGCAACTAAACTGCAACCGCCACTCCGCACCACACCTTGGCGACAATATTTCCGAGTGCGTCAGTGATATTCAGTAGATGTACTTCGTCTTGTAAATGTTTTTAGGGAGTGTCCCGATGAATTATCATCGCCATCCTCTGTGCCGTTTTTAAGATTTTGATTAAAAACGATTGCCATTCGGCATCAACCGTTCACAATTCGACATGTATGAAATTTAATTTGCATTTTATTAGTGAGGAAAAATTAACTAAGATTTGTGCAGATATTGTCCAAAAAGGTCAATCTGCAGTAGTAAATTCTGATGAAAAGCTATTTGACAATATAGTAGATCCCTTCTCCGCATTGTTTGATTCCGCAATATCTGGAATAACTCTTTCTGAGTGGATAAAAGAGAAAAAACACGGCAAATGCAAAAAACGCTTCAGAATGCCATAGGAACATTCCACCAGAATGTTATCGGTTCTATTGATGGATGGGAAGATTTAGGTACTGGAAATATCATAGACTTACGTTGTCAATCAAAGAAGATTTTAGCAGAGGTAAAAAACAAATGGAATACGACAAAGGGAAATCATAAGGTTAGGGTATATGACGACATAAAAAAACTTTTGGAGCAACCGAAGAACAAGGGGTTTAAAGGCTACTATGTTGCCATTCTTTCAAAAGCAAAGATAAATGCTCCATTTACTCCATCTGATAACGAAACAAGTAGTCGTCGTCCTATAGATGAAAATATAGTAGAAGTAGATGGAGCAACGTTCTACGATATTGCAACAGGTGAAAAAGATTCTCTCAAAAAATTGTATCAAACATTACCTTATATCTTAAGCAACATATTGAATAACAAAGATATTGAAAAATACGTTAGAGAGCCAATATTCAATATCCTTTCTGAAAAATCTTTGGATTTAATGAATTAACAGAAAAAACCTTTGCATTATGCAAGGGTTTTGTATTTTATACATCTATAAACAAAAAATTTTATGAATTTAACTGTTGTAGATGTAAGTAAGGAGTTAGGGGTTTCGGAAGATACTATCAGGCGTTGGGATAAAAAAGGTCTTATAAAATCTTCTCGCAATAACCTAAATTATAGAGTCTTTGACTTAGAAGAAGTTCGTCGCTTGCAAATGAAGCTAAAAGGTGATAGCAACTCAAATAAATACAAAATTTTAAAGTCAAAAGAAAAATCCCCATACAAGGCAATAGAGTTGTTTGCAGGAGCTGGAGGAACAGCACTAGGCCTTGAAAATGCAGGCATAAACCATATCCTACTGAATGAAATAGATAAGGATTGCTCAAAAACATTAAAGCTTAACTTTCCAAAGAACGTAAATATCGTTTGTGAAGATGTAAGGAAATTAGATTTCCGTCCATATAAAGACAAAGTTGACATTGTTCAAGCTGGGTTTCCATGCCAAGCGTTTAGTTACGCAGGTAAGTCTCGTGGATTTGAGGATACTAGAGGCACATTGTTTTTTGAGTTCGCCCGCTGCGTCAAAGAAACTATGCCTAAGATTGCTATAGGAGAGAACGTTCGAGGGTTGTTAAAACACGACAGAGGAAGAACATTGGCAACAATGGTAAAAACGTTGGAACAACTCGAGTATAAGGTAGCATATAAGATTTTAAGATCTCAGTATCTCGATGTTCCCCAAAAACGCGAACGTCTCATTATAATGGCGGTTAGAAAAGACTTGAATATACCGTTTATATTTCCCAAAGAGCAAAATTACATAATTTCACTTAGAGAGGCTTTAAAAAATTGTCCAATATCTGAAGGACAAAAGTATTCTCCTAAAAAAGAAATGTTTTTAAAGCTTATTCCAGAAGGTGGCTATTGGAAAGATTTGCCCGTTGATATGCAAAAAGAATATATGGGGGCAAGTTTTTACCTCGGTGGAGGAAAAACTGGGATGGCTCGTAGACTATCATGGGACGAACCAAGCTTAACACTTACTTGTGCACCTGCCCAAAAGCAGACTGAGCGTTGTCATCCATCGGAAACAAGACCATTAACTGTTAGAGAATATGCTAGGATTCAAACTTTTCCTGATTCTTGGAATTTTCAAGGCTCAATGATTTCAAAATATAAACAAATAGGAAACGCAGTTCCCCCAAATTTGGCATATCATATTGGGCGATGTATAATCACCATGCTAGATAACGCACTTCCTACCGACGATATGGAATATTTTGTTTCTAACGAACGACAGATGTCTTTAGATTTGTAAGGTAAAAATAGAATGAAAATCAAAGTACATCCTTTTGAGAAATGTGTAAGAAAAGAATACTACAAATATCTCTGCATGGTATCCGCTTTAATGTCAATGTTTGTATACTTTTGGGAAATTCCTACAAAATACAAATGTGAGAGTGGTCTTGCATTTATTATCTTCGCAATTTTTTTGTACATATTAATCTGGGGTCTGGCAAATTTTACCAAGAAAGTATCGTTATTTATAAATAATTCCAATGTAGATATTTCCTTTGGAGATATTTTTAAAGAAGGGGGAGACGGAGTTCTTAAGGTTATCGCATTTAATGAATATTTCGACACGAAAGTTGACGAAAAAATCATATCGTCAAATTCCCTCAATGGAAAGTTTATCAATAGATATAACGATAAAATTAAAGAAATTGAATGGGCAATATCAAATGACCCATTGTTAGAAAATCGAATTGTTTCGAAAAATGAGAATAGACTTTACGGGAAAAAGATTAAATTTCAATTGGGAACAGTTGTTCTATATAAAAATTTTCTACTAGTTGCTTTTTCGCATTTTGATGGAAATAACAGGGCTTATTTGTCAATGACTGATTTATTAAGTTGTTTGATTGAGCTATGGAATGAGATAGATAGAGTATACGCAGGTAGAACTGTAATTTTGCCTTTGTTAGGATCTGGGATAACAAGACTAAAAGAAATGGGAGACGTAACAGAACAAGATCTTTTGGAGATATTGCTATGGTCTTTTAAAATTAGCAGAATAAAATTTTGTTATCCTTCTAGACTAAAAATCCTTGTTATCCCTGAAAAATCAGATAAAATAGATTTGTATAAACTAAGGTGTATATTTTAATTTTTGCAAAAGGATAGATATGGCATACAGGAATGGAAATTATTGCGCATTCTACGTACACGAACCATTCAATGAAAACAACTTAAATGCTAACAGTACGCACGATTTTGTTACATACAATTTGTTGCGAGCATGGAAATCCCAAGATATAGATTTCCCCTTTTTTGATTCACACGGTAAAACTTATAATGTAAGGGATGGCAGCACTTGGGAAACGTTGAAACAAAGATTGCATGAACGTCTATCAAATTCAAAAAATATTATACTTATCTTAAGTTCAATCACTATAAATAGCAAAGCGTTAAATGAAGAATTGGATTACGGAATAAATGGATTGGGGTTACCAGTAGTTGTGATATATCGAGAATATTCCGATAAAAGGTATATCGCAAATTCCACAGGTATTAATATTTACATCCAAAACTTATGGAATCGAGTTCCGATACTTGCCTCAGCAATAAGAAATGAAAAGATTGCGACATTGCACATCCCATTGTCTAGAAGTATTATAACTTCAGCATTATCAAATAGTGACTTTATGCTGGATTCCCAGAAGACAGGATGCTATTATTACTAATTCTCAAACCAAAATTCAAGTGCTAACAACTAAAATGCAATTCGCAGAGTAATTCACCTAGCTTAAAAATCATAACGCGGATTAATTTTACAAAGATTTTATCTTCTTTCAAGCCTCCTTTCCACCAATCTCAGTAAAACCTATAATATATCCATAATAATCTTGACAAATGGGGTTGTTTTGGGTTATAATTACGCCACTATGGCGAAGATTACTAAGAGATATTGTGAAGGTAGAAAATCGCCCTATCAACTGTTCTGGATTGAGGGTGGCGTAAGACATTCAAGGTTCTTTGAAACGGAAGAAGCGCGGGACGATTTTTTAAGGCTCAATGGGCACTTGGATAAACGCTCTTTTGAGGCGCTTTTGGGAATTGACGAAAATACCATTTCGGACATCTCCTATATTGAGTCTATCAGAGGAAACGTAAGTTTCCGCGATATGTGGGAATTTTGGGCAAAGAACCACAAGACAAAGCGGGTATTAACCCTTTGGGACGCTTGCGACGAATATCTGCGGGATATGCGCAAGACTGAAAAAGCCAAGCCCGAACATATAAGGCACGTCCGACGAGTCTTGGAAGTTCTTGTTGAATCATTTGGAGATAGGCTCTTGCAAGATATAAGCCGCAAAGAGTTGGAAAATTGGCTAAAATCTCTAAAATTTGCTCCAGTCACGGTAAAGAATTGGAGGTCCAATATAACTGCCGCTTGGAACTGGTTTGAGAAAAACGAACTAATTGAAAAGAACATAGCCAAGGGACTTGAATTGCCCAAGATTGAAATGGGCGAGATTGGAATACTAACTGTGGAGGAGACGGAAAGATTATTCCGAGCAAATGAAAAGATAGATCCAGAAGTCTGCGGCTTAATGGCACTGGGGCTATTTGCTGGAATGAGAACTTCTGCAATTCCAAGAGTTGACTATAATGAAATTACAATGCGGCAAGGAATTTTAACGCCCGCTGAAAAGACCAAGAAAAACCGCAGAAACTATATAGAAAATCTCCCAGACAATCTCTGGGCTTGGTTGGAACGGACACCAAAGTCTGCCTTTGGGTGGTGTGAGCGCAAGTGGAAGAAACGCCGAGAGAGTGCCCTACGCAGAGCGGGATTGCTCGTGAATGGGAAACAGTTAAAAACTCCAGACGAGAATGGCAAATTTCCACAAAAGAAGATACCGCCCCACAATGCTTTCAGGCACAGTTTTGCAAGCTACCACGTTGCTTGGAAAAGAGACTTCCAAGATACGGCTTTGATAATGTCACATAAAGGCACAGATATACTCTTTAAACACTACCGAGGAGTAGCGACTAAAGAGGACGCCGAAAAGTTCTTCAATATCTATCCGACTGATTAAATTCGTATTCGTTATCTATGACTCTGATTTCAAACAAAGGCTTTACAAAAGTTTCTATTTTACCTTTAGAGCGGGGCTTAGAATCAAAATCTTGTGTAATTCTTTTGCCGTCTTTCCTTATGTTATAGTCTGTTTCTCGGTATAATTCAAAAAATTCTACATCTTTTATTTTTCTAAAAAACGAACGTAATTCCTTCAGTCGATTTTTTAATCTCAGAGAATAAAGCAACCTATGTTCATTTCGTGACTTTGCGAAATCATATAAAGTATACCAACACTCTTTTGCGGTTTTTAGACGCGAATTATAAAAATCCGGAATTTTCGTATGCTCTATTGTCAGAAAAAAAGGGGATTCTTTTATTTTGAAATTTATTTTATCCCTCTCGATTATTGTAATGAGTAAATCGGCGATACTTTTACTCTTCATTGCCTTTTTTAGGGCTTCTAAATTAAACTGTTGCGATTGCCGAGTTCCCTTGAACCCCAAGATAGATTTTATGTTACCACCCTGCAAACCTTCTTGAGAAAACGAAAATAAATCTGCGATATGACATTCGACACCGCAATATTCAAGAATGAAGTTTTTTAAAACTTCAGAGATTGGCGCATTGCTAAATCTTATAAGAAATGGCCGGACTCCGTTTTTTAAATATCCCAATGCCGATATTTGAAAATTTAGTTCGTTAAAGCAGACGAAAATTGCGTATTTATGGTCAAGCTGCAAAGTTCCGAGGCAATATCCGTCGGTAAAATTCCCAAGACGAATTGCAGTGGAATCCAATTTTAAAAGTTTTGAAATTTCTCCTATAAATTTACGTTCATTAAATTTCCATAGACGGGCTTCCGACTTCTTGAATTTTCTTGGTTCAAGAGTGTCAGGTTCTATGAAAGATACGGCATTTTCTTCAATACAGGTTTGTTCATAAGAAGTTTCATCAAGAACTATTCTTTGGGCAAAATCATCCAAAGAAGCCAGATAATTTTCTGCGAGAAAATCGAAATCATCTCCGAACATTTCCTTTAAAGAAATAGCGGGAGCGACTTTGTTTTCACTATGCGCCAACCAAGTGCAAATCTTTTGTAGCATTTTCTTCTGTTCGCTGCGGTTTTAATTTTTCTATGCAAATACCATTTAGAATTAAAATCTTTTCTATAAGTGCGTGATCGCAATATGGCGGATATACCGCTTTTTTATTGCTAGATATTGTAATGGTCTTTTCCTTGTCTTCACCCGAAAATAGTATTTTAAATTTCAGATATTCTACGCTGAAACTTCCGATGGATTCACTCCTATTGCGCATATACGTTAGTGCGTCATGTTGAGAAGAAAAAGTTATTGTGTCGTTTGTATAAATATCAGTTTTTACTTTAATTTCACTCAACCGAAAATAACAAGATATTCCTTCGGAAATTTGCGCGGGCATATTCGGCATCACGCGGACTATTTTCTTTACATGCGGAAAACATTGGCGAAGGCGCGCTATTGATGTTCCCGCGAGAATGGACACGACCAAACCGCACCTAGCATCGCCCGCCGACTCCGCAGCAATTGCAAGCTGCTGGGGCTTGCACGCCATTACCAGCACCTTGGAATTCATGCACAGTTCCCCTACCGATTCAAAAAGCGATATTCCTGTGGCTTGAGACAATTTCTTGCCCGTATCGTCGTTGCCGCACGCGCATGCTATTTCGGACGGCTTTACAAGGCCGCTGTTTAACATCCCGTGCACTATGGCGCCAGCCATTTTACCGGCGCCGACAAAACCGTATTCTTTCATGCGAAAAAGTAAAAATCCGCATAAAAAAAATGTCAAATTTTTTTGGGTTCCTGCCAATAAATATTGCAATAAATAAGCGCGTGTGCCTATTGTTCTAAAATATGCGGTATTTCGCATTGACAGCAAATCAAACCCTTGAAAAAATTCTTTGCGAGTTAATCTTTCATGTAAATGGAATTTACATCCCAAAACATATTGCTCGTTTTGAGCGTAATGATTTTTATAAGCATTGCCGCCGGAAAAGCCGGATTTAAGTACGGCATACCAGGCCTTCTTGTTTTTCTCGCAGTCGGGATGGCAATGGGAAGCGACGGTATAGGATATGCATACGATAATTATCCCCAAGCACAATTTATAGGTATGGTGGCATTGTGTGTAATCTTATTCTCAGGCGGAATGAACACGCGCTATTCCGACATAAAACCCGTCTGGAAAGAGGGCGTCGTGCTGGCGACTTTGGGCGTATTATTTACCGCAATATTCACCGGTATTTTCATATACGCAATCTCGGATTGGTTCGGGCTCAAGCTTACTTTTGCGCAGGCGCTTCTGCTTGCAAGCGTAATGTCCTCCACAGACTCGGCCTCGGTATTTTCAATTTTGCGTTCAAAAGGGTTAAATTTATCGCAAAATCTGCGCCCTACCCTCGAACTTGAAAGCGGCAGCAACGACCCAATGGCGTTTATGCTTACTATAACGCTGATAGAATACATACAGGCCGAAACAGTCAATTTCTCAATAATTGCAAACTTCTTTGCGCAAATTGCCCTAGGGGCGCTCGGAGGAATATTCCTAGGCAAACTAGCCTATTGGGCTATGCGAAAAATAAACCTGGAGATTGCTTCGTTGTATTCAGTGTTCCTGGTAAGCTGCGTGCTTTTTATTTTCTCCATAACCGACAAGCTGGGAGGAAACGGATATCTAGCCGTATATCTGGCGGGATTGGTTGTAGGCAACAATCCAATTCCCCAAAAGCGCAATACCCGAGGATTTTTCGACACATTTGCCTGGCTTTGGCAAATTCTAATGTTCTTGACTCTCGGACTCCTTGTGAATCCCAAAAATTTGCTGCCGGTGGCCGTTTTGGGAATGATTATAGGAATATTTATGATACTTTTAGGGCGTCCGCTGAGCGTGTTCCTATGTTTAATTCCATTTAAAAAAATTACGCAAAAAGCGCGCCTTTACATCTCATGGGTAGGATTGCGCGGCGCAGTGCCTATAATATTTGCTACGTATCCGGTGGTTCGGGAAATACCAAACGCCCAGGATATGTTTGATATAGTATTTTTTATAACGATTTTATCTTTAGTCATACAGGGTACAAGCGTGCCTTATGTAGCAAGAAAACTTGGATTGGCAGCAGACAACCCCGGAGATTCAAGCGAATTCGGTATAGAGCTTCCCGACGAAGTAAAATCGGTAATTTCAGAAATAAGCGTCGATAAAAATACCCTTTTAAGCGGCAACACATTGCGCACTTTAAATCTTCCGGAACATACTCTTGTAGTTTTTGTGAAACGCGCAGACAAGTTTTTCATCCCACGCGGAAATACAACCCTTTCATCAGGAGATAAACTTCTTGTTATGTCCGACAATCCGGACGAATTGGAAAAAGTTTACCGCAAACTTGGAGTTTCTAAGTTTAATTTTCAATAAAAATATAACCCCACAATAATAATTTGTGGGGGGGAATTAACAATGCACGCCCTTGAGATTGCGGTTCTTGAGTTTTTTATTTGCCCGCATGAAATTATCCAATTGCCTGCAATCGCCGAAATATCTGAGCAGTTTACGCTTATTGGCTAATTTTCTTAATACCGTATAATACAACAACTTTGTGAAAATAGATAATTCTCTTGACAGTTTCTTTGCAACCTAAAATACTAATACTTCATAACCATTAAAAAAGATGAAGAAAACGCTATTTAGTATGGCATTATTACCGCTTTTTGCTGGAGCGGCAATGTCTGAAGACTTAAACTACACTGTAAATAACGATACCGATACAAAAGGCAGCATCTTTGTTGGAGGAAAACTTTCCGCAGACGAATCGGCTGCGTATCAAACGGTAAATGTAAATATTTCCGGAGGAACAATTTCAGCTGGAGACGGTGAAAACCTATATTGGGAAGACGGCATTTACGCCGGAGCTTCTGAATTTGGGAACGAAAACACTTCTTTTACGGCTGACAAAGTATCAATTAACATGACCGGCGGAGATATAAACAATATTATAGCCGGAAGCTTTAGCACTGAGAAAGGAAGCACTTCAATTGGATCCACAGAAATAACAATCTCCGGAGGACTTGTTCGCAACTCAGTCCTTGGGGGAAGCATACTGACTTATAACAACGCCACAAATATGGGATACGCAACATCCCATGTAGGTTCTTCAAAAATAACCATCAGCGGCGATGCCGTAATAGGAGAATCCGTTTCCTCAGCAAAAGATAAAAGCGAAAACAACGATGTAATATTTAATAGCGTATACGGCGGAGGCTATACCGTAGGCAGCGGGACCCAAACATTCGGCTCCACAAGCGTATCTATAGGCGGCAACGCAATTGTAAACGGCATTGTAATAGGAGGCTCCCACGCGGGTCCCACAGGCACAGCTTATGTAGGCAACAAGGATGCCTCCGATTTTTCCGCGGTAGTGTCCACAGTTTCAATTTCCGAAAACGCGGAAGTTCGCGGCGGATATGTATTCGGCGGAGCATACCATTCATGGGGCGACGGAGCAAAATCCTCCGACATTTATGGCAGCACGCAAGTATCCGTAACCGGCGGGAAGATTTACAACGAGACTGAAGGCACCGGATACGTATTTGGCGGCGGGTATTCGTCCGACGGCAACAACGCCTCGCAGGCATCCATATCAAATGTCTGGGGCAACACAAACGTAAATATAAGCGGAGGTGAAGTCGGGAACGTATACGGAGGAATGTATGTAAATGAAGTTTACGGGTACGGCAGCGCCATGGGGGATGTCAAAGGAAATACAAACATCTCCATAACCGGCGGAAACGTCGGAAATGTGTTTGGCGGCGGACTAACGGAAAGGCTTAGCGGAGACGAATCGCTAACGATAAAGACTTCGGTTCTAGGCAATACCGATATAACCATATCCGACACATCCGTTTCAGGCAGCGTCTATGGAGGAGGAAACGGGCAAAACTCTACGGTTGAAGGCGATTCCACAATAACTTTAACCGGAAACGCGTCGGTCGCCGGCACTATAAACGGAGGAGGATTAAACGGAGCAACCGTAAACGGAGTGAAAACCCTAAATATAGGTTCCTCAACATCGGCATATACCGGCGGACAGACTTTGAAGATTGCCGATTTCGATAAAATAAAAATTTCTAACAACTCCTCCGCAAAAATTAGCGCCAATATTTCCGGAGTTTCCGCATCGTCCTCTCAAATTATAGGAGGCATCGTGTCCGGCAAGGCAGAGTTTGAAAATTCGTCGTTTAGGGAAAATGCTTTTGAGGCCTCGGAAGGCTCGATATACGGGGGCGTATTCGCATCCGGGCAAACCGTAAACAACAGCGTTTTTGAATCTAACTCCGCAAATGTCGTTTCCGAAACAGGAAATTATATGGTTTACGGAACAGTTGCAAGTATACGCAATACCGATTCCGCCAATTTTGTAGAATGTAAATTCGACTCCAACACCGCATACAGCACCTACAGAGTCCAAGGCGGCGTGCTTCAAGTCTTTAACGGGGGGAATTTAAATGTTGAAAATTCATCTTTTATAAACAATTCCTCTACCGCTGTAAACAAGGCTCGCGGCGGCGCGATAGAAAACTACAATGCAAACTTGAGCGTTTCCAACACCGTTTTCGAAGGGAACAGCGTTGCAAGCACATCGCTGAGCTCTTACGGTGGAGCAATTTATTCAAGCGAGTCATCTGCGGTAAGCAACCTAAACGATGTAGTTTTTTCCGGCAACTCCGCTATATCAGGCTATGGCGGAGCCGTAGCTGCTGAAGGCAAATCATTAATAAATTTCAACGCAACTGACGACGCAGTATTTTCCGGCAACTACGCCACAAACGCCGAAGGATTGAAAGACGATTCCCGCGGAGGATTTTTATATCTTTCAGAAAGCGCCCAAGCAAATTTCGATATTTCTGGAAATAAATCGCTAACTATAGGCAACGGGACTGAAGGCTACGACTCAATATCATCGGACAACTCCGCAGTATCAATTTCAAAGAACGGTAGCGGAAACTTAATTGTAAACGGATCCATGCAATATTATACCGGATCCATTACTGTCAACTCAGGCTATATGAGCATTAATAAAGCGCTTGGAGCTTCCCAAATTTCGATTTCAGAAGGAGCAAAACTCTCCCTTGCCCTATCGGAAAGCATGCCTGAGGGAACAAAAGTGTCAAACCAAGGGACGCTCTCGCTGTCGCGCGGGACGCTTGCCGACAACGCTTCCATAACATTTGCCGAATACTCCGGCATAGATGCGGAAGCTTTCGGGGGAACATTTAAAGACGGAGTCTTCACAGCCGGCAAGAGCGCCGAGTTATCGTCTGCGCCCATAACGGTGGGAACGGGAGATTCCGACGTTCAAAGCGTGGTATACAACAAAGACGCGCAAAGCCTAACTTTGGATTTCAATATTGCAAATATGGGCGCGCAAGAAATCGTAATAAATTCAATTTCCGAATCGCAAGACACTCAAGGAATATCCGGCACGGTGCTTGCAGCATTTGACATTGACGCTACTTACGACGAATCTGGCGACTGGACCGTAGTTTTAAGCGCGGGAGTAGATTTGACCGGAATAGACACAAATTCGCTAAAAGCTTGGCATAAAAGCGACGGAGGGACATGGCAGGCTGCCGACGATATCCTAGTGGAATACTCGGACGGTTTTGCGAAATTTGTTGTCGACGGATTCAGCTCATGGGCAATTTCCGGAGCAGCAATTCCCGAGCCGTCAGCTTTTGCAATTTTATTCGGCGCCATATCAATATTGTTTGCCGGATACCGCAAACAAAGATAAAATTCTTTTTTATAAAAGGCCGCCCGAAAGAAAAACGGGCGGCTTTTTTGTTGTTCGCTTCAAATGCGCCAATTTAGTAAAAATCATTTACAAGTCTTAACAATTTAGTTTTAATAAATTCCCATAATGAAGTCTGAGAATTGGAACTCGCGCCTCGGCGTAATATTGGCCGTTGCGGGAAGCGCTGTTGGGCTTGGAAATTTTCTGAAATTTCCGGGGCAAGTCGCAATGTACGGAGGGGCGTCGTTTATGATAGCCTACGTAATATCGTTTTTTGTAGTCGGCCTTCCCATAGCAATGGCCGAGTGGACCATGGGCAGACACGGGGGGGCTAACGGCTACCATTCACCCGTAGGCATAATGGGATTCTTCGGGCGCACTAAAAAGATGGCATACGTTGGCATAACAAGCGTATTGCTGACGCTGATGATTTATTGCTATTACATTTACATAGAAGCATGGTGCTTGGGATATGCGCTAAATTTTCTTGCTGGAGCGTTAAATTTTTCAAGCATTGATGATTCGGCAAAATTTTTTGGAGACTTCATAGGCGCCTCCGAGAATGGAGCCGTTTTAAAAATTTCTTTCAGCGGTGTCTTCGCATTTTTCATATTTTCATTTGCCCTTAATTTCTGGCTAATACATAGGGGCGTATCGCGCGGAATAGAATTTTTCTGTAAATACGCCATGCCGACTCTTATAATTATCGCCTTGGTAATAGTCGTAAGAATGATGACGCTTTCGGACGTTTCGCCCGAACATCCCGAACGCACGATAAACCAGGGACTGGGATTTATGTGGAATCCCGTAAAAATAGTGCAAGAACGGCGTGATTCTTCTGGAGAATGGATTTTCGAAAAACAGTTAGTTGGCAATATTGAAATAGCAAGAGCCGAAAAAGAAATTGCTGCCAGCAAAACATCTTCCGGAGAACCTGAAATACGCCTACGAAAAATATCGGTTTTCGAGCAATTGATGAATCCTACAATATGGATAGCTGCCGCAGGCCAGGTTTTTTTTAGCTTAACCGTAGGGTTTGGCGCCATAATGACATACGCCAGCTACTTGCGCCGCCGTGATGACATAGTTTTAAGCGCACTTTCGTCGTGCAGTGCAAACGAATTCTGCGAAGTCTGTCTCGGAGGACTAATAACAGTTCCAGCCGCAGTTGCATTTTTGGGAATAAGCGGCGCAATAGGAGCAGGCTTAAGCCTTTTTGACCTTGGATTCAAGGTTTTGCCGATGTTTTTCACATCTATGCCATTGGGCGAGTTATTTGGATTTTTATTTTTCTTCCTGCTATTTTTAGCTGCGGTGACTAGTTCGCTTTCAATGTTGCAGCCAAGCATGGCGTTTATAGAGGAAGCAATGCGAATAAAAAGGAATTTCTCCACCCTGCTCCTTGGGGTAATAACATTTTTTGTTTCCGGTTTCGTAGTATACTTCTCAAAAGACTTAAAAGCGATGGATACCTTCGATTTTTGGATGGGACAAGTGGCTATTTATGTATTTGCGATGGTGCAGATTATTATGTTTGCCTGGTACTTCGGAATAAAGCGCGGAATAAGGCTTGCAAACGAGGGTTCCGAAATAAAGTTGCCCCGTTTTTACGGTTTTATTTTAAAATACATAACCCCCAGCGCACTGCTGTTAGTATTCGCGTTTTGGTTGGCTTACGACGTTTTCGGTATATTGGGAGACGGCAAGATATCGCCATATATATTGGATTTAACTGGGGGAGAAGGACGCGAGCCCAACATGGTTGCAAGAATTTGTATAACTATAATGATAATGGTCTACGGATTTTTTGCTGCGATACTTTATTATTCAAACCGCTATGACAGACTTGAGAGGATAAAGAAATGACACTTGGGGGATGGATAACATTTGCGATATCAGCAGGTGGATTTACATGTTTTTTTGCATGGTGCATGTATAAAGTATGCGCAGGCGGCAAAGGGATCCATAGCCATAAAGATGACGAAAACTTAACCGACAGCCTGGAATAAAAAAGGGAAAAAAATAGATTGACCGAAAAGTAAAAAGCGCCTACTTTTGGCACCTTAAAAAACAAGGAGAGATGACAGAGTGGCCGATTGTGCCTGACTCGAAATCAGGTGTGCGGGAAACCGTACCGGGGGTTCAAATCCCTCTCTCTCCGTTTAAAATTTCACGCAACAAGCCCATTTTCAGCAAGTTCTGAATCTGGGCTTATTTATGAGACAACACCCCTGTTTACAAGTAATTGATTATTAGGGTTCAACAAAAGCCCGAGCACACCAAACGTGCAACTAAACTGCAACCGCCACTTGGCACCACAACTTGGCGACGATATTTGGGGTAACACCAAAGTCAGTGGAAGTTAATGAAAAACGCCACATTGGACAAGGACCCTCAATCTATAATTTTCAAAGTTTTTATAGCCGTAAGCCAGGCGTTGTATTAGCTTCATCTTCTACTAGAATCCACCTATTCCCCCTTTTGGTAGATGATAGGTAATCTTTCTATATATGCCTTGCCGTCTATCGAGTTTAATTTGGCCTTGCGCTCATAATGGTCGTAAAAAATGGCGTCTCTTGCCCCGCAATGGCGGCAAGATGGCATGCCATCTTGTTGAATGTAATCAATATTAGCAGAAAATGCTTGCCCTTTCCGCCCAGTTTTTCGTACTCTGTAATAATTGAATATCACATGAGGCATTGTAGGATATTTCTTATCCTCTTTGCCTCTCTTTTTTTCTAATCTTTTTGTTTCTCCTCTTATCTCGCCTTTTTCACTCATCCCACGAAGAGCGAGTTTTTATTGCCGATTGCGCCGAAAAATAAAATATGCTTTATTGACAAGCAAAATATAAAATAAATAATAGCCGTATGAAAAAGTTTTCCGTTTTATTCTCTATTATTCTGGCTGTTAACGCATTTTGCGACGAAAGTAAAATCCCCCAGAAAATGCGCGACCTATGGGAAAATCCAATCACAGACGCGCGCATCGAAAACGGAATCCGAGCAAACCGCATGGGCGAGTTCTATCTGGACTTCGACGAACCTGTCGAAAACTTGAACATAAAACTCGCAAGGCACGAATTTCTTTTCGGCGCATACGCGTCGCGCTCGGTATCAGAAGGCCAGCCGATAAAATATACGGACGAGCAAATAAACAAATACGCCGATCTTTACACGCGCATATTCAATTACGGCACAGTTGCGGTAGTATGGCGCCGGATAGAACCCCAGGAAGGCAAGTTCCGCTGGGACTACTCAAATGACAAAAATCTAGACCTTTCCTATACGAGCAATCCGACTGTAATGCAGTCCGACACCGTCCTCGCCTTCTGCGAAAAGAATTCAATAATACCCAAGGGGCACACTTTTTCTTGGCCGATAAGCGTATCCCACTTCATGCCGGCGTGGGCTCTAGACCTAAAAAAACCCGACCTTATAGAAGCC